>JAABUN010001124.1_pt1 | contig 63040 bp, 58 predicted proteins | sample 5559311 | NCBI WGS metagenome assembly JAABUN01 (sample SAMN10711877, study PRJNA513370) | rock metagenome | isolation source: Antarctica rocks | place: Antarctica: Victoria Land, Siegfried Peak sud
AAACCCAAAATTAAAAGCGGCGTTTCAAGCCATTCTTCAAGCTGTTCGAGCAGACTTTCGCGTTCTTCTTTCACCTTTTGGCGAACGACTTCTTTTTCTTCTTTCACTTTTTGGCGAACGATTTCTTTTTCTTCTTTCATAGCTGATGATTTTAACCGAAAAAACAGCCGCTTTGCAGATTTCGTTGCCGAACATTCTGCAAAGCGACTGTTTTTCGGTTCGCGCCGACGCGCCTTTTTTTAGTTAGAGCGCGGGGAAGAAGCGCGAATAGTAAATTCCGCGCCGTTTTGAAGTTCCAAATCGTCGCGTCCCTGAACATAAACCGAACCCGCGCCCGCGCCCGCGCCGACGACCGCGCCGATTGCCGCGCCTTTGCCGCCGCCTAAAATCGCGCCTAAAATCGCGCCGATGCCCGTGCCGATTGCCGTGCGTCCGATGGTTTGATTCGTTTGATTACTGTCCTGAACCGAGCCTTCGTTATCAACTCTAATCGTTTCGCCCGAAGTCGTCCGCACGCTGTCGGTTATGCCGGCGAAGCGATACGTCTGGTTGTTTGAAAGCCGAATCGTTTCGTAATTGAGATTGATTTCCGAGCGTCCCGTAACTCTGCCCGAACGGTTGGCGTTTGAAACGTAGCCTTCGATAACCGCGCCCTGATATTGATTCGGGCTGCGAACAATCATCGTAAAACGGTCGCCGTCTTTCGCCGTTTTCGTCGAAAGATTATTATTCAGCGCCGCCGTCAAAATCGTATTGTCGGGAACGTAAAAATTATTGTTGACGTTCGTGTTCGTGTTCGTTCCCGTATAAACCGGCGAATTGTTGTTGTAAATATTGAATCGCGCCTGGTCGTCGGTGCGGTCGTAATAGCTTTTGACCTGAACCGTTTGGTTCAAACCTTCGGCATAAAGACTGCGCGTAACGAGCATTCTGCGTCCGCCATCGAGCGATGTCAGCGTGATTGTAAAATCATTCGCGCGGTCGCCGTTTGAAACAATGTTCAGCGTATCGCCCGAAAACGAAGCGCGAACTCTCGATGCGCGTCCGTTCGGATAGCTCTCGATGTGTTCCATATTATCCACTTCCAAAGTTACCTGCGGCGCAACGCTCGAAGCGAACATCACGCGCATTCCCTGACGCTCGACGGCGAGCATTTCCGGCGCGGTCAAACGACTGACTAAATTCTGGTTGATGCGGTCGCGGTTATTGCGATTGACATAGCGCGTCGCGTTGTCGGCAACCGTTCTGGCGTTGTCGCTCTGATTAAAATTCAAGCGGTAAGTTCCGGTGAAACGCGCGTCGGTATTCGTCATAACGCTGCCGCCGTTCATCGCCGTATAAGCGGGCATATTACGCCGATTGTCGAGATTAAACGCGAGGCTGTAATAATTGGAAAGCAAATTCAAGTCAGTTCGCAAACTCGTCCAATCGCGCTGCGCTGTATATTCGCGGCGTAGATTTCTCCGCATAAAATCGTCAATTCTGGCGGCGCGAACAAGCAGATTTGAAGCGTCCATATCAACCGATGTTCGCCCGTCGAATTTACGGCGCAGCATATCGGTTTCGTTTTCAAAATCCTTGACGAATTCGTTGATGTTGTCTTCGCTGTTCGTGTTGTTGAAGCGGCTGCGGTCGAGCGCGCGGTCTAAACTCGTCCGAAACGTATCGCTTTTCGTTTCGATGCGCCGCAAAATGGCTTCGAGCTGCGCGTCGCTGACGCGGTAAGCACTCTGCGTAGCGACGACCGACGGCGGCAAAATTCGCCCGTTCAAATTAAACGCGACGCTGTAAGCGCTCGCCAACCTTTGCAAATCGCCTCTGAGCAAAGCCCAATCGCCCTGCACTCTTCTTTGGCGCAGATTCGTCCGCATAAATTGGTCAATCTGCGCGGCACGATTCAAAACCGTGTCTACGTCGCCCGCCGCCGCAGTTCGCCCGTTAAAGCGCGAGCGCAAATCGTTTGTCGCCTCTTCAAAGCCTTTGACAAATTCGTTCACGCTGTCTTCCGTATAACTTCCGTCGAATCGGCTGCGGTCGAGCGCGGCATCGAAGCTGCGCCGAAAAATGTCGCTGCGGCGTTCGACGCTGCGAATAATTTGTTCGACCTGCCGGTCATCAACGCGCGTCGTTGTGCGCGTCGTTGTGCGCGTCGTTGTGCGCGTCGTTCGTCTTCTTCTCTGCGCCTGCGCGTCCGTCGTAAAAACGAATCCGAAGCCTAAAAAGGCGAGCGCGAACATCATCGTCGCCGCCGTTAGTTTGTTAAATAAATTCATAATTAAAATCTCCTCTTTTTTATAGTTTTCTGTGGCGGCTAAAAAATTCCGTCATCAGAACCGGCAATTCCGGCGGCGCGAATTCCGCCGATTTTCTCATCGAATCTTCCGGCGTAATTGTTGCTCTCTTTGCTTTTGTGGTCTTTAGCTATTGCTCGACGAGTTAGCCGATTCGCTCGCCTGCCCGCTGTCCGTCTTTATATCTTTGACCGGCGTTTCGTTTATCGCGGGCGCGTCGCCGCCGCCGGGAATAAATTCCGAGCCGCCTTCGCCCTTCCGTATCCGCTGCTCGGTCTGCGCCTGCGCGAATTTCTGTTTGTAAATTTCCTGCACGATGTCTTGTCCGGGACGCTCGCGCCCTTCTTCTTTGTAATGGTTCGGATTGACGTTATTTTTGCTCATTTTATTTCTCCTTAGCGGTTTTCAGTGATAATTTCCCGAAACGACTGAATTTAATCGCATCGTTTTTAATCATATCGTTTCGCGCCGCGCCTTTCGTCAGTATTCACACCTAAGCCGGGTAAGTGTTATTACTCAGGTTTAGTCGGCGGATGTATGATAATATTCCTAAAATAACATCAGTTCGGGATAAGAATTTAGCCGCGAACAAACACGAAATTGCACGAAACAAAACCGAAAAAACAATGTTACCGTCGAAATCAACCGCTTAAAAATCAAGTTTTATAATTATTTTCGTGTCCTTTTCGTGTTTGTTCGCGGCTAATTCTTTTAACCGCCTTACCCCGAACTCGCGTTAAAATAAATCGCCCGATTTTATTCTGATTGAGGAAATTTCTATGCCCGGAAAATCTGTTTTTATCAGGTGGCTGCGAATCAAGCTGCCGACGCTTTTCGCCCGCGCCGTCGGCGTCGATGCAGAGCGCAAAACCGTTTTGTTCGTTGATTTATCCAGAGCGGCGACGCTGCGCGATATTGTCTATTGGCTGCAAATATTTTTTTCCGCCGGCATCGCCACGCTCGGTCTGGTTTTAAATTCTCCGGCGGTGATTATCGGCGCGATGCTCATTTCGCCGTTGATGAATCCGATTCTCGCGTCGGGTCTCGCGCTGGCATCCGGCGACATCGTTTTGGGTTTGCGGGCGTTTTTTAATTTGATTTTATCGTGCGCGGCGGCGATTGGGTTTGCGGTTCTGCTCGTCGTGATACTGCCGTTTCGGGAAATGACGGCGGAAATCGCGGCGCGGACGCAGCCGAATGTGCTTGATTTATTGATTGCTTTATTTTCGGGTGCAATCGGTTCGGTGGCGATTTGCCGCGAAGTCAAAGGCGTTGTAACTTCGATTCCGGGCGTGGCGATTGCCGTCGCGCTGATGCCGCCGTTGTGCGTCGTCGGCTACGGCATCGGGCTGTTCTTTGTGCTTGACGCGGCGACCGGCTGGCGCGTCGCTTCCGGCGGCGGACTGCTGTTTTTAACCAATCTCGTCGCCATCACTTTAACCGCGATGCTCGTTTTTCTGGCATTGAGAATCGACACGCCCAAAGTGCGCGCGGCGGTCGAAGCGTGGGAGCAGACCGACCCCGGAAAGCCATTTCGTCATTAATTCGATGCGGCGTTTCCCCGGTTTGGAAAAAGCGCGAATCGTCCACAGCTTTGCGCTTCGCGCGACGATGATCGGACTGCCTTTGATTTTAATTTTAATCCCGCTCGGCAGCGCGTTCAGCCGACTTAGCGCCGAGATTGCCAAAAAACAGCGCGAAAGCCAAATCCGGCAAAGCGTAACAACTGTCTGGCAGGAAAAATTTCAGAAAAAATCCGACGGCAACGCGCGCAGCAGCGTTGACCAGCTTATTGTTTCCGAAAAAGACGGCAAATTAAATATCAACCTGCGCGTTTTCGACGACCAGCCATATACTTTAACCGAGAAAAAGAAATGCGCCCAATTAGTCGCCGCCGAATTGAATCGCCCCGTCGAATCAATCAACTTAACGCTCACCGAAATTCCGACCGTTTCGGTGCTGGACGCAATCGAGCGCGCCAGAGAAGAAACGCCGCCCGCGCCGCCGACCGTCGCCCAATTGCAGACGAATTTGCTGGAGCGCGTCGAAATTGCCCTGAGCGATTTTCAGTTGCCGCCGCCCGCCAGAATTTTGCGAAAACAAATCGTAACCGGCGCGACAACTCCTTTGGAAGTCAAAATAATTTATCTGAGCGACGAACGAATCGCGCCCGAAACCGAAACCGCTTTGCTCGAAAAGGTTCGTCAAAGTTTGAATTACGAATCTGCGACCGTCGATTTAGAGCGCGTCGCCTCGCAAATCGGTGCGATTGATTTCCGCCGCCGCCGATCCGCGCTGCCGATTCTAGGAATGATGCAGCTCGATTTCGCCGGACGAATGATGCGCGAAAATCCGAATCTCGCGCTCGCCGTGGCGGGCAATTCGCGCAAAAACGAGCCGAAGGAAATCACGGCGGAAAGATTACGGACAATCGTCGAATATCTCGAAACGCGCTGGCAAATCGCGCCGGAGAAAATCAAAACCGTCGAAGCCGTGCCGACGGCGGGCGTAATGCTGATGAATTTTCAAATCAACGACGCGCAAACCGCAAACGAAACGCGGGCGGCGCGGTAATTAAAAAGTCCGCCGCGTCCAGCCTGAACACGCCGAAACGGTAAACTCCTTTTGTTTCTCGTCGTGTGTCGCTGATGAAGTCTCCGTATTTGTTAAAGTTGAATTACAATCCGAAAACAATCCAGACTTTTGAAATTAAAAATTATAAGTTCACTTTTGTTGACCCGTATTCTATTTCACGTCTTTGTGAACCAGCAATGCGGCGAGCGCGTCAACGCCGACGGTCGCCGTCGCGTGTGCTAAACTCTGCGCGGCTGTTTCCAAATCGGCTTGCGAAATTGTTAGGTGTTTTAATGTAAAGCTGTATTCAACCGATGAACTTTGGAATAAACTCGCTTCTTGTTTTTTCTATTGGTTCTTCTAAAATTTCTAAAATGCCTTCTAAAAATTCTCGATATGTCATTTCATAACCGGGAGCGAAAAGACAATTACCGAAATCATCTTCCAATACATCATCCAATTTATCTTCATTCCAATTCTTACTTATCTCAAGAAATTCACGCAATTCAACTATTTTTTGTCCCAAGTATTCTGGTTGCTGGATTGATTTAATGTATCTTACAACAGATTTATAGTTCGGTTTAATTTCTTTCCATTCAAATCCATCGAACATATCTTCGTGAAAATATGCACCAAGAATTTTTCTAACTTGTGGAAATTGTTTAGAATATTTTCCGGGTTCAACTTTTGTCGGTTCTGCCATAACTTTATTTTTGTAGTTTGACTGCTTAACGCTTGGCTTGTGAACTGTTTTCAACCGATGAACTTTGGAATAAATTCGCTTTTCGTCTTTTCTATCGGTTCTTCTAAAATCTCCAGAATTCCTTCGAGAAATTCTCGGTAGGTCATTTTGAAGAAAGGCGCGTAAATTGAACCATTGAAGTCATTTAATAAGACATCTTCTAGCTTATCTTCATTCCAATTTTTACTTACCTCAAGAAATTCTTTTAGTTCTTTAATTTCTTCTCTTAAATATTCTTCAGGTTGAATAGATTTGTGATAGCGCACGATTGGCTGATAACCTTTTCTTTGCCCATTCCAATCAAAGACGTCGAATTGGTCTTCGTGAAAATATCCACCTAATAAACTGCTCAACTCTGGAAACTGTTTTGAATATTTTCCGGGTTCTACTTTTGTCGGTTCTGTCATAACTTTATTTCTGTAGTTTAACGGTAAATAAATGCCAGCCGAATTCTGAGTTATCTTTAACTAATCGAATTGTTGCCTTTGTTGCCCTTTCTGCCGGAAGCGGCGTGCCTTTTTTATTACGATTAACGACCAAGCCGATGTCTTTTTTCATATCTATCACTGCTTCAAATGGCTTTGTAGTTTTACTTTTCAGCCATTGATTGATTTCTGCTTCGTAAAGTTTCTTAAACGCTCCAACGGTTCGATTACCAACTTCATAATTACGGAATGACGATGCTGAAGGAATACCTTCGTCTATTACTCTTTCCTGAAGCCACTTTTCAGATTTACCGACGTGCTTTAAGATTGTATGTCCGATTTGCTTGCCTTCGGTTACGCCCGACACGCCTTCGTGCGAATCCAAGTTTCTTCTGTTATTCTCGCCGACATTGGAACTGCGCGATTCGAGAATGTTGGGATTCTCCGCTTCAACCGGAACTCTAACTTTGACGCGAAAGCCTTCGGGCGTAACCATTTCCACGACGCGCGTGTTCGGCGGCGGAAGTTCTCCGGCTTTGATGGATTTTACGCCTTTGTGAATCAGCAATGCGGCGAGCGCGTCCACGCCGACGGTCGCCGTCGCTTTGGCAAGACTTTTTCCCGCATCATCTAAATCTGCTTCGGTTTTGGCATTTAAGGTTTTCGACGCGAAATCGGCTAAATCGCTAATCGCGCTCAATGCTTCGCCGCCTAGTGAATATGCTGCCAAACCTAAAACTGCCGCGTCAACGATGACATCGAGAACCGGAACGCCCTGCACGGCGATTAGTGCGGCGGTCGTTCCCGCCATAATCGCTATATTCTCCGGCGTGATTAACTGTTTGAGCTTTGCGCCCGCTTCCGGTCCGAGATGTTCGACGGCTTTGTTGATGACAATTTCGAGTTTCTCCGTAATTGTCATTTGCGAAACGTTCCGAACGCCGGCGGTGTTGGCGGTTCTTATCGGCGTCGGCGTCGGATGCGGCGAAGGTGTCGGCGAAGGCGTCGGCGGCAGTTTTTTCTCCAACTGACTGCGCGTCTGCGCGCTTTGGTCGTAGCCGTTTCTTTCGGCGATTACTTGATTCGGGTTCGCGGTCGGCGCGCCGACGGCGGCGGTTTGGCGCTCGCTTTTTGCCTGTTTTATCTGCCCGATTAAACCGCTCGATATTGGAATTAACACTTCGTATTTTCCGCCGCCGACGGCGCGATGCGATTTTGCGCTGTCGTTTTTCGAGTAATTGTCGGTCAGATATTGCCGCAAATCGTAGCCGAATTTTTCCTCGAACGCCCGTTCGTCGACTTTCGACATTCCGAAATGTTTTAGAATCGCGTCGGCGTGCGCCGCCGGCGTCGTTCCCTTCATCGTAACGGTAATTCTTTCGTCGCCATTATTTTTATTCGGCAGATTGGCTTTTCCGCCGTCGTAATTGTAACGGGTCGTTCCTTTTGATATAAAACCGACTGAATAGTTCGCCATAATTTTGTCTCCGCATTCTCGATAATTTTCCTTCTGTCTATATTATCGGCAAGATTTCTAAAAAGTTTCCCCGAATATCAAAAAAAGAAAAGAAAAATAAATTTTAATTGCTTTATCAGTTTTGCCTTATCAATTCTTATCCGTGTTTATTCGCGTTCATCTGCGGCTAAATTTTCTTCGATTTATTCCGTTTGCTTTAAAACAAACTTTTTCACCAAAAGTTAAACGTCTGCGCCGGACTGCCGCACCGGAATCAGCAAAACCGGGCAGATTGTTTTTTCGACGACGCGCGTCGCCACGCTGCCGAGCGGCAATTTTCCGATGCGTTCCGCGCCGCCGCGTCCGTGCGTCGCCAGCACGATTAAGTCGGCGCGTTCTTCTTCGGCGACCGCGATAATCGTGCGCGCCGGACCCGAACCGCCGAGTAAAACCTTGGTGCGCGTAATCGGCGATTCGAGTTTCGCGGCGATGTTGTCGAGATACTGCTGCATCGTGGCGCCGTAGCCTTCCGATTCCGCGCCTTCCGGCACTGATACGAAAAGAACTTCGCCGTCGAATTTATCGGCTAAAGTTTTGACCATCGGCAAAACAATTTCCGATTCCGCCGAACCGTCGAGCGCGACGACGATGCGTTTGAATTCCGAATAACGGCTTTTCCAATCGTCGGTCGGGCGCAGAAGCAAAACCGGAACGCTCATCTGTTCGATTAAACGCTGCGCGACACTCGCCGAAAATATCTGCCCGACTTCAAATTTGCCGCGCGTCGAGATGACGATTAAATCCGCATTGTTTTCTATTGCCAGACGGTTTATTTCGCTCGCTTCGTCCTTGCCCTGCGCGGTGATGCAGGCGGCGGGAATCGAATCGGCTTTGATGTTGGCGACGGTTTTTTGCAGATAATCGTCGCTGTCGAAATCAACCGTCGGCGACGCGTTATCCGCGTTTTTCTTTTTGGAATTTTTAACCGTCGCCAAAATTAAATTCGCCCCGAAATCATCGGCGAGCTTGCGCGAAATCGGCAGAGATTGTTCCGCCAGCATCGAGCCGTCGAGCGGAACGAGAAATTTTTCGAGCCGCGCTCCGCTTCCGTTTGCTGAAAGATTTTCCGGCAGATTTTCCGGCAGATTTTCCGTTTGAACCGTTTGGTCGTCGGTGTAATCGAGCAGTTGTCTTTGCTGCGCGACGATGATTCCCAAACGGTCTTCAACCGAATTCGGCGCGCCGAGACGATTGCGGTAAAACGAAAATGCGGCGTATAAAACCGGAATAAAAATCAAATACGTCCACGCGCCTTCAAAAAATCGCTCGCCGAAAATAATAAACGTCGCGCCCGTCGTCAGCAGCGCGGCGACAATCGTCCCGATTAGTGAAAGCAGACGAACGGTTGTAAATTTTCCTCTTAACTCGCGCAAAAGCCGCTTGCTCGCCGCCCAGCCTGTCAAACTCAATAAAACGAACACGCCCGCCGCGTAAAGCGCGAGATAAGTTTCTTCGTGCGTTCCGAACAAAACGAAACAAACGACGACGATTCCGACTTCGAGCCAGACGGGTTTGTCGGCAACGTCATAATTGTTTTGCTCGCCGAAGCTCGCCGAAATGTAATGGCGATAGCGCAGACCGAGCGCGAGATTCTGCAAACCCTGCGCGCTCGCCGCGCACGCCGACAGCAAAACGGCGATGCCGGTCAGCGTTCCCAAATACGAAGCCCACGCCGGGAGCAGCGCGTCCATCGTCTGCGTGAAAACGGAAACTTCCGCGTTATTGACATCGGCAAGCTGAAAAATCGCGGGTCCGACAATCAGCATCGTCAGGCTCGTTGTTCCCATAATAATCAGCAAACTGTTAAATGCCTTGCGGCTTTTCTCGATTCGCGTGCCGCCGTAAGCGGCGACGAGATTGGCGAAAATTTCGATGCCCGTCATCAATGCCAAAATTCTGGCATAACCGCCGAGCGTGATTTCGAGATACTGCGGCGTGAAAGCCTGAAAATTTATCGAAGGAAGATTGAAACCGAATCGCCAAATGCTCGCCAAAATCATTATCCACAACAACAGCAAAATCGCGGCGGTCGCCGGACCGAACGCCCGCGCCGCCACTTTCGGACCGCGATTGACAATCCAACCCGTTAAAATACTGAGCGCAACGGCGATTAAAACCCGATACTGAACGCCGAAAATCGTGCCGCCGAGCGCGGGAAAACGGTCGGCGATAAAAGTAACGAGCGCCGCCATACTGACGAGAAAAGTCAGAGTGTATTCGACAAACGTAATCGCGGCGTTGATTTTGACCGCCCAGCCGCCGAATTCTTCTTCGCACAAACCGCTGCCGCCGCTGCCGTCCGTCACCCAAATCATCACCTGACGATACATCGCCGAAACCATAATGACGGTGAAGACCGCCAGCCATACGGTCGCGCCGAAAGTAACCTGCGCGACTCCGGCGAGGACGATTAGTTTTAAAAAAGGTCCAAAGACGTAAAGCGGTGAAGTCGCCGGATCGCCGCCGCCCGCGAGCGCGCCTTCAAAGGAATTCGATAGTTTGTGCGAAACGTGTGCCATAATTTTGTTAAAAGATTTGTTAGTGTCAGAAACTTTAAGCTGCCGGACTTGTATGAAATTTAAAGGCTAAAATCGTCAAAACGAAAGCGAAATTTCCTGTTTCGTAATTGGTTTATCTCAACATAAAAACTGAGATAACGCCAAACGGTTCGCCGAAAAATATATTTTCTATGAACGAACTCGAACGAATTTTAACTGCGTCCAATCTCAAAATGGCGGCGACGGTAATTATCCTGTTCGCGGCGATTTACAGCTTTGTCAAAGAGAAAAATTGACCCGGAAAAATTGGCGAACGATTTGCTGTCGATTCCGGCGTCGAAAGGCTGACGGCAAATATTTTTGTCTGAAAGATTAATAATTCGACATCAGTTCTGATAGGAGTTACGCAGTTGAAAAATAAAATTAACAGGGATTAAAAGGATTATGGGGATTTTTAAGATTTTTCAACGGTTTTCAGCTATCCTCTGAATCCCCTGCATCCCTGTTAATTTCTCGTTTTTCTTGTCAACTGCGTAACTTCTATTCTGAATAAGAATTTAGCCGCCAACAAACACGAAAAAGACACGAAAATAATTACACAACTTGATTTTTAAGCGGTTGGTTTTGACGATAATCGTGTTTATTCGGTTTTGTTTCGTGAAATTTCGTGTTTGTTCGCGGCTGATTCCTTTAATTCAAGAATTGACGACCACGCCGCCGCAGCTCGAACCCGCACCGGCGGTGCAGCCGAAACAGTGCGCGGCAATTTCGATTTGACGACTTGCTAATTTGGCGAAATCAAAATCGGCGACCGTCTGCGGCAGATTCGCGCCGACACGTAAATCGAGCATTTGATTAAAATCGCAGTCGTAAAGTCGCCCGCGCTAAAACCAAATACTCATCATTCATACTTCATTGTTTTCTTCCATTTATCCTTATTTCCAACTTGCCAGCCAAAAAACAAACCGCCGCAAAGAGCAGAATCGAGATAGTCATATTAACAACAATCTCCGACTTCGCCGCACATCTCGCCTGTCAAATCGGTTAAGTTATATTCTAACCCTTTCGTTTCCCGCGGATGTCGTTTTGCGGTTCGTTTGCAGTCGAATTCTTTCGCGTCATTCAGTTCGATATTTTCAATCGGTTCGACGGCGACGATTTGATTTTTATACGGTTCTTTGGAATAAATCTGAAAAGTTTTATCGCACACCGCCATTCGCTCGCCGCGTTCCAAAATATGCCCGTCGTCGTCAACGACTTTTTTCCACGGACCTTTATAAATCACGGCTTGATTGCGCTCGAAACACGCGCCCTGTTTGCCTTTGTAAGCGACGATTGTGATTGAACGAAATTCGACGCCTTCGACGACGCGCCACGGTTTTTCATCGCGCCCCGCGATTTCCATTCCGTAAAATCCGGCGCGTTCAAACGCGGTAATAAATGCGTCTTCACGAAACGCGCCCGAAACGCAGCCCGACCAAAGTTCCGCATCCGCTTGCAGATGCGCGGGAACATTTTCGTCTGCCACGATGTCGCTGACGGCGACTCGTCCGCCGCGTTTCAGGACGCGAAACATCTCGGCGAACATTTGTTCTTTGTCTTCGGGGCGCACGAGATTTAAAACGCAGTTCGATAAAATCACGTCAATCGAATCGTCGGCAACCAGCGGTTTTTCGGCTTTGATTTTCGCCGCGAAAGATTCGTAAAGCGCGAAATCGTCCGCCGTTTTAATCGGATTTTCGCGCAGATATTCGTCAACCAAATTCAAATCGAGTTTCAAATCCTGAATTTTCCCGTAGCGAAATTCCGTGTTTGCATAACCGATTTTTTTCGTCATTTCATCCAGATATTTGTTCGCCAAGCCGAGCATTTCCGTATTCGTGTCAACGCCGACGACTTTGCCGGTTTCGCCGACGATTTGCGCCGCGATATAACAAATTTTGCCGCCGCCCGAACCCAAATCCAAAACTGTTTCGCCCGCTTTGACATACGCCGACGGATCGCCGCAGCCGTAATCGCGCTCGATTATTTCCGCCGGTAAAATTTTTAAAAACTGCGGGTCATACTCGACCGGACAGCAGAGAGCCGCTTCCTTTTCCAGCGATGCCGCGCCGTATCTTTCCCTGACCGCCGTTTCAACATCAAAAGCCATAAACTGAAACCTCACTAAAATTAAAAAAAATTGTAAAATAATTCTGTTATAAACCGCGTAATTATTATTATGGCAAAAGTTCCGCGCGCGGGAAACGTCAAAACGCGGCGTCGAGCGTTCAGCGCAAATTATCCGCTTCGTCGAGCGTCGGAACGACGATGGAAATTTCCAATTTCATTTGGGTAATCGTTCCGTTTTTCGCGCTTCCGGCAGTTGCCAATCGTTTTTTTGTCGTTCAAACGGCAGCGGCAAAATTTTCGGTAGAGTTACATCCGAAGGATTTTGATAAGCCGGAACGCCGATGATGATTTCGTTTTGCGGAACGTCGGTTTTCAAAGTTCCGTGCAGCCAATCCCAAACGGTCAAACCGCTCGACCAGTTGGAATCGGTTTCGTTTTGAACCGCCGAATGATGAATGCCGTGCAGACGCGGCGTAACGACGAATTTGCCGAGTTTCCTTTCAAATGAAACCGGCAGTTTTACGTTGGAGTGATGAAACAAAATCGCGGGAAATAAAAACAACTGCCACGCGGCAAACGATGTCGGAGAAACGCCGATAATCAAAATTTGCGCCGAACGCCACGCGACGGAAATCAATAATTCGCCGAAATGAAATCGAACGGCGGTCGAAGCGTCCAAATCCAAATCAATGTGATGAACCAGATGAAAACGCCACAAAAACGGCAGCTTGTGCGTCAAAACGTGCCAGACGTAAAGCGTATAATCGAGCAGCGCGACGGCGAAAATAGTTTCCAGAAATTTCGGCAGACGGAAGATTTTCAGCAGTCCGAAATTTTTGCGCTCGACGAACTTCGTCAGCGGCGCGACGATTGGCTGTTCGGCTAACTGCAAAGCGAGCGCGGCGAGTCCGGCGACGGCTAAATTGCGCCCGCTGCGAATCGTTTTCGATTCGACCGGCGAGCGCAGCGGACGGCGATTTTCAAGCCAGACGAGAACGCCGAAAGTTCCGAGCGAAATTGGAATGCTGATGATTTTGAGAAAATTCTTCATAACTTCTATCCTTGTTCTGATATATTAGACATTATCGGAAATAAGAAATATTTGCCCACGAAACACACAAAACAAACGAAAATAAGAAAATCATTGTTGGTTTTGCTTTTTTAGTGTTTTTAGTGTGTTTCGTGGGCAAGTATTCTTTAATTTTTTATTTCCGATAATGTCTATTCTAAATCATAAACAGAATTTGATGACCGAAAAAACTCAAAAACCGAAACTCGTTTTCGTCTACAACGCCGACGGCGGCGTGTTTAATTTGGCGGCGGACATCGCCCATAAAATGTTTTCGCCGCAAACTTACGCCTGCAATTTGTGCGCGCCGACGCACTCGAATTTCGGGATGAAAAAGGATTGGAAAAAATATCTGGAAAGTCTCGACGCTCGTTTGGAATTTCTTCACGCCGACGAATTCAAACGGAAATACGCTCTCGAAGACATCGAACTGCCAGCGATTTTCAAAGCGGAAAACGACGATGATTTAACGCTGCTCGTTGGCGCTCAAACGATTAACGAGTGCCGGACGATTGAAGATTTAAAGCGGCATCTCGAATTTTAGACGTTATCCGGCGTTTTTTATCGGCAGGAGAAAATATGTTGAAACGGCTTTTAGTGGTTGACGACGAACCGAATCTTTTGCGGGCGGTCGAAGCGGTTTTGCGCGGCGAAAATTTTGAAATCACGACGGCGCGAAGCGGGCGCGAAGCTCTCGTCGCCGTCGCTCAAAGTCTGCCGGATTTAATCGTCTCGGACGTGCGGATGCCGGGAATGGACGGTTTTCAACTGGCGCGAAAACTGCGTGCTTCGACTCATTCCGCGCTCGTGCCGATTGTTTTTCTGACCGCCAAAGACGAAACCGAAGACCGTATCGAAGGTTTTCAATCGGGCGTGGACGTTTACTTGACGAAACCGTTCGAGCCGGACGAACTGGTCGCCGTTATCAAAAGCGTTTTGAGCCGCGTCGAACGGACGCGCTCGACTATTGCGCGGCTCGTCGGCAGCGAAGAAAAAGAAACCGTTTTCGTCCGCGACGAAGGGTTGACCGAAGCCGAATGGCGCGTTGCCGAAACGGTCGCGCGCGGCTTGAGCAACAAGGAAATCGCCGAAGAATTAAACTTGAGCGTCCGCACCGTCGAAAATCACGTCAGCCGGATTTTAGCCAAAAAGAATTTCACCAACCGCGTCGAAATCGCCCGACATATTATCTCTCATCAAACTGAATAAGAATTTTTAGCCGCAGATTGGTACAGAGGCACTCAGATAAAATCAAGATAAAAAATCAAATGAAAGCAATTTGTATTTATCTAGGAGTTACGCAGTTGGAAAATAAAATTAACAGGGATTAAGAGGATTAACGGGATTTTTGAGATTTTTTCAACGGTTTTCAGTTATCCCTTGAATCCCCTGCATCCCTGTTAATTTCTCGTTTTTCTTGTCAACTGCGTAACTTCTATAATCTTAAAAAAATCCGTGTTTATCTGTGTCCATCTGCGGCTAAAAATCTTCAGTCCCAATAACCTATCTCGATTGAGTAAAAACACTCATTAAAATTAAGTGTATTCGTTGATTCGCCAGCCCGACATTTCCATTAAAATAAATTAGATTAACAAAGGAGACAAATAAAAATGTTGGAACAAATAAATCGGGAAAGTTCGAGAACGGCGGCGATTATTCAAACAAGTTTGGTTGTGGTTTTATTATTCTGGCTGACGACGGCGGCGTTCGGACAGACGACCGAAACCAAGCCGAACGAAATGACGACTCAAACGGAAATGCAAAAAACCGAAACGCCGAAAGCGGTGATGATGCCGGTTTTGCAAAATTATAAAGAAGTAAAAATCGGAATGACGGCGGACGATGTGCGCGATAAACTCGGCAAGGCGAAGATTGACAATAAAGACGGATTCTTTTACCAGATTGACGACGACGAACTGGCGCAAATCCGGCTCGACAAAGATAAAAAAGTGCGGCTCATCGCCATCACTTATATGAGCGACAATAAAAACGCGCCGAAATTTGAAGACGTTTTCGGAACGGACGTTAAAGCCGAACCGAACGCGGACGGTAAGATTTACAAACTCGTTCGTTACCCGGAAGCCGGTTATTGGGTCGCGTATTCGCGGACGGCGGGCGACAAACCGACGGTGACGGTTACGATGCAGAAAATGCGGAAGGCGAAATAAACGCGCGGTTTCGTTTGGCATTTGACGGCGAATAATTTCGGGTTTCGCGCTTGAAATAAAGCAGATTTTGGCTGATGCTGATGTTTGATGAAATTTCAAAATCTAACGATTCGCGCACGGCTTTTGTGGCTGACGCTCGGACTCGCCGCGCCGCTCGCGCTGATTGGGTTTTTCAATCTCTGGGAATATCGTGAGGCGAGCATCGCGCGGCTTAACGAATCGGTCGAGATGCAGGCGCGGCTCGCGGCGACGGCGTTTGAGCAGCACGTCGAAGCGCAGCGGCAGACTTTGCAGACGATTGCGATTTTGGCGGCAAACAACGAAAGCCGCGTCGCTTTGACCGAATACTTAAACTCAATCATCAAAACGCGACCGAACTGGCTCGACGTGCAAATCGTCGGCGCAAGCGGCGAAATCGTGCTGGCGCAGTCGTATAAAAAACTCGATTTGCAGGCGATTTCCGTTGAAAATCTCAAACAGGAAATTGCCCGCAAAAATTCTTTCGTCATCGCCACCGAACAAACCGAAGACAAAAAACTGCGCCTGCTTTCACTCGCCTTGCCGACGGCAAACGGCGGTTTCGTCGTCGCGCGGATTGACGGCGCGAGCGCGAGCGGCGTTTTTGAAAATTTGGATTTGCCCGCAGACAATATCATCGCGGTTTTCGACTCGAATAATCGTCTGATTTATCGCAGCCGCGTGTCGCCCGAACAGTTGTCACTCGACACGAGCGAAACTTCCTTGTTCGCCGCGCTCAACGAAAAGCGCGAAAAAACGATTGAAGTCGAAAGTCCGTATGACAAAATTCGCCGTGTCTACGGTCTGGCGCAAATCGAATCGGCGGAAGCCGTTATCATCGTCGGCGTGCCGAGCCAAACGCTTTACGAACCCGCGCGGCGCAGATTTTACAGGCAGCTTTTTTTCAGTTTGCTCGTTACGATTTTAGCGATGGCGGCGGCTTACGCGATTGCGCTCGGCATCGTTCGTCCGCTGCGACGGTTGAGCGGCGCGGCGCGGCGATTCGGCGCGGGCGATTCGGCGGCGCGAGTTCGCGTCGAAAAAGGCGGCGGCTCAATCGGCGAATTGGAAATTACTTTTAATCAAATGGCACGGGAAATAGAACAACGCGAGGAAAAATTAAAAACGCTCGACCGGCTCAAATCCAAGTTCGTGTCGAGCGTTTCACACGAATTACGAACGCCTTTGACGACGATAAAAACTTTAACCAGAGTTTTGCAGCGCAACAAAATTTCCGCCGCCGAACGCGAAGAATTTCTCGAAACCATCGCCGAAGAATGCGACCGGCAAATTGATTTCGTGCAAACTTTATTAGATTTATCGCGCATCGAATCGGGCGCGTATAAAATCTCACTCGAAAAAATTGATGTCGTCAAAATTCTGCGCTCGACAATCGAAGCGCAAGAGAATGCCGCGAACGCGCGGCGGCTGAAATTAAAATTTGTGCCGCCGAAAAATAATTTGCCGCCCGCTTTGACCGATGCCGGAGCGCTGCGGCGAATCGTGTCGAGCTTGATTGAAAACGCGATGAAATACACAGTCGAAAACGGCGAAATCGTCGTCGCGGCGAGCGAGAAAGACGAACGGATTATCGTTGAAATCACCGACAGCGGCTGCGGCATTCAGCCGTCGGATTTGCCGCATATTTTTGAAAAATTCTATCGCGGACAACCGCTTCAAACGGCGAACGAAACAACCGGCGAATCGTTTGTCGACGCAGACGAACGCGCCAACGTCAACGAAACCGCCGGAATCGGTTTGGGGCTTTATCTGGTTCACAATTTAGTCGGGCAAATTGGCGGCGAAATCGTCGCCGTAAGTCCGGCGAAAAAAACCGGGCGCGGCGCGAAATTTACCGTTTCGCTGCCGATTCAAAATGCGGAAATACGCGCGAAGTAAAAATCTATTGGAGAATTCTAAGTACAGGACAAAAGTAACGTAAGTTGTTGAAACCGCTGCTTTTGTCTAAAGTTTGCTGATATCTGGCAGAAGCAATTTCTTAACGTATCGAACCCAAGTCGGAAAACGCTTTTCTCCGGTCTGCCGTGTTTCTTTATTTTGGGCGGCGTTTTCCGGCTCTCAAGTTCGCCCGAAAGCAATGCCCAAACTGTCGCTAGAGTCAGCAATGACAACAACCGACTGATTCGTGTCCCATCCGTCAAATGAGTGTCTTCAAGTCTGAAGCCGCGCGTTTTCAGGCTGCCGAATAAGGTTTCAATCTGCCACCGCTCTCCGTATTCTAATAATATCCGCCCGCTCCTCTCAGAGGAGATGACAATCACATTATCGCCGTCCGCTTTCCGGCAAGCGGCAACAAATACTGTTTGATTCCATAATTTACGCTGCCGACTGAACTCGACTCTTTCACCTATTTTCAGGGTTCGACACAATTTGCCCGCCCGCATCGGCTTGCCGCATTTATTCGTGATAATCGTATTTGCCTTGATTCTAAGCCGATATGAAATCTTTCGCCCAACCAGAGACTTCAGCCATTCTTTTGAAGCAAACTCTCTGTCTGCCGTGACAAAGCGGATGGCGCTCGCTCCGAATTGATCCGTAAACTGCCGCACAATCGCTGTCCGTTCAGCATTATCGGAACAGCCCTTTTCCTCTAAAACTGTCCAAAACAACGGTATTGCCACGCCTTTATAACCAATTGAGAGCATCAGCACATTGACCCATCGCTTACCCAATTGCCATTCCGTCCGGTCTATGGCAATGACAAACGGCGGTTCTATTTTCAATAATCGAACGGTCAACCGCGCCATCTCCGCTTGAGAAATCGAAAAAAACGCATAAATCTTTGTAGTTTCTTATAATTGGAAGCAATCTTCACCTCACCTGCAAAAACAGCGGCAATCTTCGCTAAATTAACAGTCTGAACCTGAAATAATGCTACCAAAAAGCGGGCGAGAAACTTGATTCGCGCTCGATTCCACGATAAATTGGCAGCTAGTATTTGCTCAAGCGAGTAAATATCCATTGAGTTGAGTCTCCTTTTCTAAATTTGCTAGATTTGAACAAGTAGATTTCAACTCAATGCTTTCTTTTTTTCAAATATCAATTCTTTTTTGTCCTGTACTTAGTGGAGAATTATAATTTGAGAGAAATTTTACGCGATTATTTAGACCCGTTTTTTGGTACTTTAAATTACCGGATTTTCACGCTCGGCGATGCTCAGATTACGCCGCTGAACATTATTTATCTGATTGTTCTGACCGGATTATTATTCTGGCTGTCGAACAAATTCAAAAACATTTTCGTCGAGCGCGTTCTCGGCAAAACGCATCTCGACCTGGGCGCGAGAGTCGCTATCGGCACGATTGTTCGTTACGTCGTTCTGCTGGTCGGCACGCTGATAATCGTCCAAACCGTCGGCATTGATTTGACGACGCTCAATGTTTTGGCGGGCGCGGTCGGCATCGGCGTCGGTTTCGGCTTGCAAAACGTCGCCAGCAATTTTATCAGCGGCTTGATTATTTTATTCGAGCGACCCGTTAAAGTCGGCGATAGAATTCAGGTCGGCGAAGTGGACGGAAAAGTTACCGCCATCGGCGCGCGCGCGACGACCGTGCGGACGAACGACAATATTACGATTATCGTTCCGAACAGCAAATTCATTTCCGAAAATGTCGTCAACTGGAGCTTCGCCAATCAAAGCGTTCGCTTTCGCGTGCCAATCGGCGTGGCTTACGATTCGGATTTGAATTTAGTCAAGAAACTCCTTCTCGAAGTCGCCGACGAAAACGCTGACGTTTTGAAAGAACCGAAAGCGGCGGTGCGTTTGATTGAATTCGGCGACAGCGCGATTGACTTGCAGCTTTGGGTTTGGACGACGGAAAAACTTCAGCGCAAAACCGTTTTAATCAGCCGGTTAAACTTTGCGATTTGGGAAAAATTTCGGGCGAACGACATCGAAATTCCGTTTCCGCAAACCGATTTGCACATCAAAACCGGACGAATAAAAGTTAAAAACGACGGAAACGGAATTGACGAGCAAGAGCCGGACGGTTTTAACGAACTCGTGTTTGACGAAAACGAAGCTGAAAACTAGAAATCGAATCGTTTTTGAAAAATTATAAGTAATTTCACTCAAACTTTGAGTGTTGCTACCGATGTTTTAAATTTTCGTTTGACTTACTTTTGAAATAGGAAGCTATAAAAATAAGGAAGGTCAAATGAAAATAAAAAATTACTTAATACTCGGCTTGCTGCCGCTCGCGCTCGTCTTAGCCGGTTGTGAGGCGCCGAATTCGACGACGGTAACGAGCAATGCTGCCAACAGCAACGCCGACGGTTCGACGACAGCCGCCGGAAAACCTTTGATTGAAGCCGCGCCGATTGCGGCGGGCGAAGGCGATTATAAATTTATCACCGGCGACGATTTCAAACTCACCGTTCGCGCCGCCGACGCTAAAGAAGTCGAGCTTTATTATCAGCCCGTAACCGCCGCCGACCGCGCTTTGAAACTCAAAACGCTGACCGCGCCCGCCGAAGGAACGAAAGACAGTTTCGTCGCCGATATGAAAACTCCCGAAGATTTTAACGGCGAAGTCTGGGCGCGTGTGAAATACGCGAGCGGCGAGACGAAGGAAACCGAACATCTTTTGCTGGCAAAACGCGACGATGCGGAAAATAATGCCGGTAAAGAAACGGCGCAAACCGACGCGAACGCGGCGGCAAACTCAAGCACAAACAATTCAAACGCAAACAATTCAAACGCAAACAATCAATCTGCCGACACTGAAGAATCCGCGCGGTCGGACAAGATGACGAACGGGCGCGTCGAACGCGCTGCGCTCAAAGCGGGCGACGGCAATGTCAGAATTACCGTTAATGTTCCGGCGTTTACGATGACGCTCTGGCAGAATGATAAGGAAATAAAATCGTATTACGTCGGCGTCGGAAAGAAAAATTTCCCGATTCCGGTCGGGATGCGTTCGGCTGACAAAATTATTTTGAACCCGAATTGGATTCCGCCCGACAGCGAATGGGTGCGAAGTTCTTCGAGCGTCGAGCCGTATCAAAAAATCACGGCGGACGACCCGCTCAACCCGCTCGGCAAAATCAAAATCCCGCTCGGACAGGCTTATCTGCTGCACGAAGCCCAGTCGCCGTCGGACATCGGCAATCTCGTTTCGCACGGCTGCGTGCGCGTTCTGAACGACGATTTGTTCGAGATAACCGAAATGATTTCGCGGGCGCGCAATCTTTCCATTACAAAAGACGAAATCGCGGCGGCGCGAAAAAACACCGAACGCCGGGTGATTGACTTGAAAGGCGACGTTCCGGTTGACATCAATTACGATTCGATGGTCATCGAAAAAGGAATTTTTTCGCTTTACCCGGACGTTTACGAGCGAAAGACGAACACGCCCGAAAATCTTCGCGCCAAACTTGAAAATTACGGCGTTGACCAGACGAAACTCGACGACGCGACGCTCAAGGAAATTTTGGGCAAAGTTGACGGCGACCATAAATTCACGGTCGCGCTCGCCGACATCAAAGCCGGAAACTGGGTTAAAAACGGCAAAGTCGAGCCGCTCACGCCGCAGCAAGCCAAAAGCACGGGCGACAAAAAATCAAAGAAATAAACAACGTCTTTGATAAAATCTCTCCCCGACAAAAACGCGCCGCCCGATTGAAAAGTCGGCGGCGCGTTTCAGCTTTTAAATCAATCAGCCGCGCCGTTTGTGAGTAAAAACGCTCACGTTTTTTGAGTGTTCTTACAGGCGAAAAAGTTCGGCGAGAAACTTAAAATATAATTACTGAAACTGGAAATAATTCGTTAAATTATGTTCCGACCGGAGAAATTATGAAAGAAGCGACGACTTTAGGAAACGAGCGAGATTTGAAAAATGAAACGGGCGCGGCAGCCGGGAAAAGCGAAATGTTAAAGAAAGCCGCAATCGTCGGCGCAATCGCGCTCGTCGCTTTTCTGCTCGGCTTTCTTCCGATGTGGCTTTCGGCTCGCACGCACGAAAACGAGCGCGACGCGGCGATAAAAACTCTGCGTCCGAGCGTTTTGCAAAACACTTTAGCGACGGCGGCAATCAATGCCAGACGCGGCGAATACGAACAGGCGCGACAGCAGACGAGCGATTTTTACACGGATTTGCGCGCTGAATTAGAAAGCGAACAGAGCGCGTTTAATAACGAGCAAATCAAATCCGCGCAGCCGATTCTGGCGCAGCGCGACGAAACGATTACGCAGTTGGCGCGAAACGACGCGGCGGCGGCTGACCGCTTGTCGGATTTATATTTTGCATTTATGCAGATGAAAAATTCGCCCGCGCCGGAGAAAAAATAAACGCGAAAAACTTTAGACAAATAAAAATCAAACAAGGGAGAAATTATTATGAAAAAGACAATAAAACAATGGACTTTAAACGGTTTGGCGATAATCGCCGCGCTGTCGTTCGGCATCGTTTCGATTCCGGCGCAGACGATGATGAATGCCAAAGAAATGCGAAAACAGCAGAAAGAAGGACGCGGCGAGGTTCGTGAAGCGACCAAAGTTTTCCGCGAAATTATGGGCGTGCCGGAGAAGGGAATTCCGCGCGAGCTGCTTGAAAAAGCCGAAGCAATCGGAGTTTTCCCGAACGTCGTCAAAGCCGGATTTATCGTCGGCGGACGCGGCGGCGACGGCGTTGTCGCAAGAAGAACGGCGAACGGCTGGTCTGCGCCGGTTTTTTACAACATCGGCGGCGCAAGCGTCGGAGCGCAAATCGGCGTGAAGAAAACCGATTACATAATGCTGTTTATGAACGAAGGCGCGCTGCGCGACCTGCTCGACGACAAACTCGAATTTGAAGGCGATTTGAGCTTCGCCGCCGGACCAATCGGCAGAACCGTCGGCGCGGGAACAAATTTAACGGCTGACGCGGGAATTTTGATTTATTCCAGAAGCAAAGGCGCGTTCATCGGAGCAAGCATCGGCGGCGCGGTTTTAACCGCTGACAACAGCATCAACGAAGCGTTTTACAAAATGAAAGCGGGCGAAGTTTTGGACAAACCGGCGGGCGTGAATATGACCGCTCTGCCGATGGATTTGCGGAATTTTTCCGAGACGGTTAAGCAATACGCGAAATAGAAAATCAACAATCAAAACCATAAAAACGGGCGCGTGATTTGCGCCCGTTTTTCGTATGATTTGACGAAGAACAGTGAAACTTCGGGCGAATCCGATTCTTTGTTATCGTTTAAAGTTGAAACGAAACAACGAAAACGGCATCGAAAGATTATGAAATTTGTTTTTTCCCGATTAAGCTCGAACGCAGCGAGACGCCACGCGCTTTTAATCGGCGTTTTAATTTTCGCTCTAAATTTGCCCGTTACTGTTTCGGCGCAGCAAATTTATTCGAGCGCGGAAAAAATCGCGCCGAAAAAACGTCCGCGCATCGGATTGGTTTTGAGCGGCGGCGGCGCGCGCGGATTCGCGCACGTCGGCGTGATAAAAGTTCTGGAAGAAAATCATATTCCGGTTGATTACGTCGCGGGCGCGAGTATGGGCGCGCTCGTCGGCGCGTTGTATGCGACGGGAAGAACGCCCGCCGAGATGGAAAAGTTAATCGAGACGCTCGATTGGGACGAGCTTTTGCGCGGGAAACCGACGTTCGACAACTTGAATTACCGGCGCAAGGAAGACCGGCGCAATCTGCCCGGCGCGATTACTCTGGGCGGAAAAAAAACGAATCTGCGCCTGCCGAGCAGTCTCAATCCGGGACACGAAATCGGCTTGGTGCTTGACCGTCTGATGCTGCCTTACGGCGCGGAGACGAATTTCGACAATCTGCCGATTCCGTTTCGCGCGGTGGCGACTGATTTGGTCAACGCCGACACGGTTGTTTTGAAAAACGGCTCGCTCGCGCAGGCTCTGCGGGCGACGATGGCGATTCCGGCGGTTTTCGCGCCGGTCGAATTGAACGGAAAAATCTTAGCCGACGGCGGAATTTTAAACAACATTCCGACCGATGTCGCCAAAGAAATGGGCGCGGATATAATCATCGTCGTCAACATCGAAACGCAGCTCGGCGACCGCAGTTCGTTACAGGATTTAGTCGGTATTCTGGGACAAACTTTTTATGTGGCGACGGTTGAAAATTCGCGGCGCAGTCTGCGGCAAGCCGATTTTATCGTCGCGCCGGATTTGAAAAATTACGGCACGTTCGATTTTACGGCGGGCAAGAAAATCGTCGAACTCGGTTACGAAGGCGCGCAATCAAAAGTCGCTTTATTAAAAAGCCTCGCGCTCGACGATGAAGATTGGCAAAAATATCTCGCTTCGCGCCAAACAAAGATTCGTCCTTCGATTGAACCGATTCCCGAATTTACGGCGATTGAAGGCACGGACAATCCGAAAGCGAAAAGAAAAATCGAGCGTAAATTAGACGACAAATATCAAAACAAACCGCTCGACGAAAACGCGCTCGCCAAAGATTTGACCGAACTGACCGGAACGGAAAGATTCGACAATCTCGGTTACGGCATCACGCGCCGCGACGGTAAAACCGGCTTGCTCGTGCGCGTCTATGACCCGAAAGAGCGCACCGAACGAACGACCCTTTTAGAAGTCGGCGCGGATGTCAACAACGCCGACACCGACGACGTAAATTTCAACGCCCGCGCCCGCCTGACGTTTTTCGATGTCGGCGGAAACGGCAGCGAATGGCGCAATGATTTCAGTCTCGGCTCGCGCACGTTTCTCGGCACGGAATTTTATCGCCCGTTCGCCAACACGCGCTTTTTCGCCGCGCCGAACGCCTTTTACGAAGACCGCCGCGTCGGTTTTTACGCGAACGGCGAGCGGCAGGCGGAATACTCTTTTCAAACGGCGCAAGTCGGCATTGATTTCGGTTTTTCGGCGAGCCGCAACAGCGAATTGCGCGTCGGCTATTCAATCGGAAACTTAAAAGCCGCCAGGCGCATCGGCGACGTTCCTCTCGTTTCAGATGTAAAAGGCAAAGAGAGTTTCACGTCTTTAAGGTGGAATTACGACACGCGCGACAACGCGCAGATTCCGACGCGCGGCATCGAATTGAGAAATTCTCTGAACTATTATTTCGACGCGCCGGGCGCAAGCGGCGATTTCACGCAAGTCGAATCGAGAATCAACGCCTTTCGTTCGGTTAATGACAAAACCGTTGTTTTTGGATTCGGCGGCGCGGGAACGACATTCGGCGAACGCGCGCCGCTTTTTCAGCAATTCACCGTCGGCGGCTTGTTCAACGTCGGCGGTTACGGCAGTCAGGAATTTCGCGCCAGCAATTATCTAAGCGGCGGCACGGGAGCGCTCCGCGAAACTTTCGCGCTTCCGCCGTATATCGGCGGCAAACTTTATCTCGGCGGCTGGTATGAAGCCGGCAGCGCGTTTGAAACATTCAACACGGCAAATTACCGTCAGAGCGTTACAGGCGGCGCGGTTCTGCAAACGCGCCTCGGTCCGATTTTCTTAGGCGGCAGCGTCAACGAACGCGGGCGCGGCAGATTTTATTTTTCGCTCGGCAGATTTTTTTAATTTTTTGACAAAGTTCTGTTTGGGTGTAATAAATTGCCACTAGCTTTAGCTAGTGGACGGTTAATCTTAGGACAAAGGCTTTAGCCAAACTGTATTTTTGCATTTCCTCTCTTTAGCCCAATGTTCGGCTAAAGCCAAAAGATGATTGATTTTTTTATTCGCTGTTCGGCTAAAGCCGCTTTCTTATTGCTAATTTTTTCCACTAGCTAAAGCTAGTGGCAATTAAAAAATCAGAATGTTAACGGAATCGACAAATGCAAATCAAGAACTTCCGATTTACCGACGCTTGATTTTTGTTATCATTGATAAAAATGAAAACGGCTTCGATTTTCGGCGGGCGATTTAACAAAAAAAGAAAAGCGTATTGGCGACTTGTCAGACCGCGCTGGCGTGCGCCCAAACTCGGAATCTTACGGTTTTTTATTCGCTTTGTGCCGAAAGAATCGCAGCGCGTTTTCGCTCTGACGTTAATCGTCGGCGCGGCTTGCGGTTTGGCGGCGGTCGCTTTTCACCTTGCCATTATTAAAGCCGAAAGTCTCTTGATTGATTCGGCTCTCGCTTCGTCAAACTGGATTTGGCTCGGCGTTTTAACGCCCGCGCTCGGCGGGCTTTTGAGCGGGATTTTATTGTCGTATGTTGTGCCGGGCGCGCGCGGAAGCGGCATTCCGCAGGTCAAAGTCGCGTATGAAATCAAAGGCGGACGCTTGCCGTTTCGTGATTCAATCGGGAAATTTTTCGTCAGCGTTCTGCAAATCGGTTCGGGCGCGTCGCTGGGGCGCGAAGGTCCGACGGTTCATATCTGCGCGGGAATCGCCAGCGCGTTGGGCAGAATTTTCGCGCTCTCGCAGCAAAATTTAAAACGAATGCTGCCGGTCGGCGCGGCTGCCGGAATCGCGGCGGCTTTTAACGCGCCGATTTCCGCCGTTACTTTTACGATTGAAGAAGTCGTCGGCGACCTTGACCAAACCGTTTTGTCGGGCGTGATTGTCGCGGCGGCAATTGCGGCGGCAATCGAGCGCGGGATTTTAGGCGAGCATCCGGTTTTCACCGTTACGCAAAACTACGGTTTGGATTACGCTTCGTCGCTCGTCTTTTACGCGGTTTTGGGAATCGTGGCGGCGTTCGTCTCACTCGCTTTTACCGAATCTTTAATCAAACTGCGCGGAAAGTTTCGCGCTTTTTCCCGGCTTCCGGCGTGGGCGCGTCCGTCAATCGGCGGCATCGCAACGGGCATTTTAGCCGTCGCCGCGCTTTATTTTCTCAAAACCGGCGGCATCAACGGCGCGGGCTACGACACGCTTTCGAGCGCACTTTCGGGAAATTTGACTTTCAAAGTGATGGCGGTTTTGTGTGTTTTCAAACTCGTCGCCACCGTTTTTTCATACAGTTCGGGCGGCGCGGGCGGAATTTTCGCGCCCGCGCTGTTTATCGGCGGAATGCTCGGCGGCATCGTCGGTTTTGCCGACGTAAATTTATTAAATCATCCGACCAATGAAATCGGCGCGTTCGCGCTCGTCGGAATGGGTGCGGTTTTCGCCGGAATTATTCGCGCTCCGATTACGTCGGTTTTGATAATTTTCGAGATGACGGGCAGCTACGGTTTGATTCTGCCGCTAATGATTGCCAATATGACGGCTTACGGTTTGGCGCGCAGATTTCGCCCCGTTCCGATTTACGAAGCCTTGCTCGAACAGGACGATATTCATCTGCCGCATCGCGGCAAAACTCCGGTTCACGCGCTCGAACAAATTACGGTCAAAGAAGCGATGCAAACCACCGTCATTACGCTCAAAGCAAATATGGTGATTGCCGCAGCCTGCGAGCAAATTCAAAATTACGAGTTCACGACGTTTCCCGTTTTGAACGAAGCGGAACGCTGCGTCGGAGTCGTTACCGAGATGCGTCTGCGGCGCAATTTAGCCGAAACGGGCGGCGCGAAAACCGTCGGGGAAATCGCCGACAAATGCCACGCCGTCTACGCGGAACATCTCTTAAATCGCGCCGTCGTGCGAATGAATCAGGCGCACGTTCGGCAATTGGCGGTTGTCGAACGCGGCGAGACGCGCCGATTTCTCGGCATCATTACAATGAGCGACATCGTGCGCGCGCAGGCGGAAGCCATCGGCGAGCTGCGGGATGTCGAGCAGACGGTCGTTCCCGATTTCAGCGAAACGGGCAATACTCTTTCGCGTTCGTCTTAAACGAGTGAAATGTATCGGCGCGGCGTTTTTGTCGTCGCAGGCAACGCCGCAGGTAATATTCGACGGCAATTTTCAGTAAAATAGAATGCGATAATCTGATAAAATGAAAATTCTAAGTTAAAAATTTCGTTGATTATCAGTCGAACAATTCTTTTTTAATAGAAATTTTGAAGCCGGCTGCGTTAGTGCGCTAACATTGAAAATAATTCGGCGAATGATAATATGTTTGACGCGGAAGAACGCCTGGAACGCGTTCTTTTGCACATAGCCACCACGCGCGGTAAATCGAGCGAGGAGTCTGAAGGTCAAACAGTTCTGCCGGTCAACCACGACGAACTCGCGCAGATGGCGGCGATGAGTCGCCCGCACGTAACTGTTACAATGGGCAAATTACGCCGTCGCGGGTTGGTAAATTACGAACGAAATAAACCGCTGACGGTTGACACCGAAGCCCTGAGCATTTATTTAACGGGAATAAGTTCGTCTTAAAAAGGATTTTTTATTTGTGTCATTAGATTATTTGAAAGAAGCCGTTGCCGTTGCTGATACGGAAAAACTGATTCGTTACGTGCGTCTTCATTTCGGCGACGGCGACGAAGCGGCGGGCGCGAAAGAAATTGACAAGGCGTGGATTGAAGCGTTGAAATTACTGCTCGACGTGCCGGAAACGAAGCGCGAATTTATCCTCGAAACTCTGGCTGAAAAAGATGCGGCGACGCTGGCGCATCTCTTTTTTCACCTGCATTTTTATTTTGTCCGGCGTTCGGGAGAATGGATTCACGATGGCGAACTTTAACGAAACGAATCAACTGCGTCCCGGTTTGTGGGCGACGGTCAACGAACGCTATCCGGGCGCGATGATTACGAAAACGGATTTTGTGCCGCTGGCGAAGTTGAAAAAGCCGTTGTCCGAGTCGCGTCTCACTTTCGTCAGCACCGCCGGAGTTCAGCCGAAAAATTCTTTGCCGTTCGACACGGTTCATCCCGTCGGCGATTACACTTTCAGGCGCGTTCCTTCCGATTCAAAAGTTGCAGATTTAGATATTCACCAACTCAAATATCCGACGTTAGATGCAAAGCGCGATTTGAATGTTATCTTTCCGATTGAGCGATTACAGGAATTAGCAAAAGAGAAAGTTATCGGCGGGCTGACAGCGAATTTCTTTTCGTTTATCGGCTACAATATGGATGCCGAAAGATTGGAAAAGACGCTTGCCGAAGACATTGCCGATGCGGTCGAAGCAGAAAAACCCGACGCGGCTTTGCTCGCGCCTGCCTGACCGATTTGCCATCAGAGCATCGCGCTGGTTCAGCGCGCCATCGAAAAAAGAGGAATCCCGACCGTCTCAATCAGCGTCGCTTTGGACGTAACCGAACACATCAAACCGCCGCGAGCGGTGTTTTTGCCGTTTATGATGGGACATCATTTCGGCGTGCCGTTTCACACGCGATTGCAAAGAGAAATTATTTTGACCGCGCTTGAGAGAATCGAACTAGCCGAAGCGAGCGGCGACGTTTTTTATTTCCCGAAAACCTGGGCGCGGGCGCGAAAAGAAGGCAAGGAAATCGAGAGCCGATTAAGCGCGAACGGGTAATTTTATGGCGGACAAAATCATCGTCGGAATCGTGCAGGCGAGTCCGGTTTTTAGCAATTTGGCGGCAAGCGTCGAGAAAGCCGTCTCGAAAATCGAAGAAGCCGCGAAACTCGGCGCAAAGCTCGTCGCGTTCGGCGAAACGTGGCTGGCTGGTTATCCGGCGTGGCTCGATTTCTGCCCAAATGCCGCGCTCTGGAATTATGAACCGACGAAGGAAGTTTTCGCCCGATTGCGGCGTAACAGCATCGTCGTGCCGGGCGCGGAAACGAAAACGCTCGGCGAAATCGCCGCCAAACATAAAATTGTTTTGATAATCGGAATCAACGAGCGCGTCGAGCAGGGCGCGGGCAACGGAACGCTTTACAACAGTTTGCTGACTTTCGGCACGGACGGAAAACTCGTCAATCATCACCGCAAACTCGTTCCGACTTATACCGAAAGATTAATTTGGGGACAAGGCGACGCGGCGGGACTCGAAGCCGTCAAGACGGATTTCGGGCGCGTTGGCGGACTAATTTGCTGGGAACATTGGATGCCGATGGCGCGGCAAGCCTTGCACATTTCCGGCGAAGACATTCACATCGCGGTTTTTCCGACCGTTCACGAAACGCATCAGATTGCCAGCCGTCATTACGCTTTGGAAGGCAGATGTTTCGTTCTCGCGGCGGGATTGCTGATGAAAGCGGCGGATTTGCCTGAAGAACTTTTAACTGAAACGAATTTGTCGAAACTACCGGAAAACATTCTGCGCGGCGGAAGCTGCATCGTCGCGCCTGACGGCAGTTTCGTCGTCGAACCAAATTTTGATGAAGAAACAATTATCACCGCCGAACTCGATTTGACGCGGATTGATAAAGAGAAAATGACGCTCGACGTTTCTGGTCATTATTCGCGCCCGGACATTTTTGATTTCGCGGTCAATCGCAAATCGCGCCGAACTTAATTTTTCTCGCGGAAGCCCGCACGCAGTAAGGACGCAATCGGAATAATGCCTTTACTGCGTGCGGGCTTCCGCACTTTGCTCTATGTTGATTAGCGCACAGACCGCGTAATTTTACTCTGCCATAAATTTATAATTCGCGTTGAAATCTGAAAATACGGGAGTTGTAAATTTGATGATTAAAAACGGCGGTCAAACAATTTTGGTGGTGGACGATGTCGAAGAAACGCTCGACGGCATCAAAGAGATGCTCACGAGCGACGGTTATCGCGTTTTTGCGGCGAGAGATGAGCGGGACGCGGCGGACAAGGCGCGATTGAGTTCGCCTGATTTGATGCTCGTCAGTCTGGAAGGGGAAGCTGCCGATATTATCGTCGCCGCGTCCCGCATCCGCGCGCGCGCCGGATTAGACGACGATTTACCGATTATTATTTTCTGCGTCGGCGAATTAAAGGAAGGCTCGGAAACCGTCGTCGGGCATAACATTCATCTCGCGCACCCGGACAATTTCAATCAGTTGCGCGATTTAATCGCCAGTCTGCTGCTGCGCTTTCCGAGCGTGGCGCAAATTTAAATCAATCGGAGTTTGATTAAGAAAAATTCAACTCTTTCAGTCGAGAAAATTATCGTATTCCGCTTTGATTTTTTCGTAGCACTCGCACGAAGCCGTCTCTAATCCTTTAACGTCGAGAATTTTTATGACGCCGCGAGTGTAGCTGATAAGTTGTCGTTTCTGGAGAATTCCGGCGGCTTTATTAACCATCTCGCGGCGCACGCCGAGCATATGCGATAAAAATTCCTGCGTCTGCCTGAATTCGTTTGAGTCGAGACAGTGTCGCGTCGCTAAGAGCCAGCGAGCGAGGCGAGCTTCGACCACGTGAAAGCGGTTGCAGGTTGCCGATTGTGAAACCTGCATCAGCAGCGCGTGAGTATAGAGCTGCAGTAATGCTTGCAGGCGTCCGTTATTTTTCGCGTGCTTACGCAGTGCCGCCGCTTTCATTCTCAAAGCCGTTCCCGCGCCCTGGACAATCATTTTATAAAGCGATTTCTTGACGCCGAGAATAACGGGGATGCCCGTCATTCCTTCGTTGCCGACCACGCCGACTTCCAGCGTCGAACGGTCTCCGACCAAAGAAAGCAAAGAAACCATACTGTCGGACGGAAAATAAACGTAGCGGATAACATCGCCGCGATTATAGAGAACGTCGGAAAGCGTCAAGGTAACCTGTTCTAAATCCGGCAGAAGCTGTCGAAACACTTTTCGCGGCAGAGCGGCAAGCAGCCGATTTCCCGTAGTATCGTCGTGTTTTTTGGTTGAAATCATATTCCTCCTTGTTTAGCGGCATTCAAATATGAACGGCACAAGGAGGAAGTCTGAAGATTTAACTCGCGGTCCCGATGTCTTAAATGAACTGTCAATAAACTGAACAGTAATAAGAGTAACCTGGAAAAAGCGATTTGTATGTGCGGTGCATCACACAAGCCGGCAAAAGAAACTATAAAGTCAGAAGGCGTTCGTATTCGTCGCTGACGACGGCGTAACATTCGCAAGAACAGGCTTCAAGTTTCTGCCGGTCGAGAATGTGAATATGACCGCGCACGTAGCTGATGACTCCCATATCCTGAAGCCGTCCGGCGGCGACCGTCACGCCTTCGCGCCGCACGCCGAGCAGATGAGAAATAATTTCCTGCGTCAGAATAATCTCGTCGGTTTGCAGGCAGTCGTGGCTGAAAAGAAGCCAGCGGCAAAGTCGCTGCTCAAACGAATGCAGTCGGTTGCAAACGGCGGTTTGCGAAATGTGAGTAATGAGCGACTGCGTGTAGCGAAGCAGTAATTGCTGCATCGCGCCGCCGCGATTAAACTCGTTCTGCAAAATTTGCGCTTTAATGCGGAATGCGCCGCCCGCAATCTGCACGACGGCTTGGTTGGGCGTGGTATTGCCGCCCATAAACACGGCGATTCCGACCGCGCCGCATCTGCCCGCCATTCCCATCTCGGCGGTCGAGCCGTTTTCGGTCGTGTAAAGCAGCGAGACAATCGCGGTCGTCGGAAAATAGAGATGCCTTATCTCGTCGCCCGAATTGTAAAGAAATTCTCCGACGGATAAATCAACGAATTCCAGCGACGGCAGCAGCCGCCGGTAATCTTCGCCGGGCAGTTTTTCAAGCAATCGGTTGGCAAGCGCGTCGCGCGGATTCAAAACAGCAGACATAAAATTTTTGGATTCTTTGACGGTAGAAACGCTAAATAAGTAATCGCTCACAATTAGACTGAACTATGCTTGAAGCCTGAGAATTTGATTTTCAGGCTTTTTCCAAACGCCGAGAGGGCAAGGCTGACTGCATATTGCAAATGTCCTTGCGACTCATAATCTTCCGCTGCCAGCCACTCGTATTTGAGTTTGCGCCACACCGTTTCGGCGATGTTCAAGTGCGGCGAATACGTTGGCAAATAAAATACGAATAATCCGCGCCGCCGCCGCGCCTGAATTCGTTCACCCATCTTTTTGCCCGTGTGAATCCGCGCATTGTCTAAAACAAGGACGGTCAATCTTGAGAGCGAAAAGGAAAACCGCTCCAGTTGTTCCACTACAAAGGCGGCATCAATCGGCGCGTCGCTCGTCGCCGTCCAACTTTTATTCGAGCGCGTGAACAACCCGAAACAGTTGATGCCCGCTCCCTTCTCGGACGGCATCGAAACTGCTTCATCGGCAAACTGCCAGCCATATGGTACGTTCGGCTCAAGTGCCACGCCCGCTTCGTCGCCGTAATAGACATCAACCGCTCCCTGCTCGCTCAATCGTTCGTATGCCCCTAATAGTTCACGCTTGAGGCGATAGACTTCCGCCGCCGGTTTCTTTTTCAGCCGTTTTCTAATTCGTTTGAAGCGGCAATTGTTTTTTTCAGAAACCGTTTGAGCGTTGTCGCTGAAAACGGTTTCCCTAACTCGACTTCCAGTTCCGCTTTGGCTAAACCGATGCGCTGCCGTGACCGCTCGACCGCCGCCCGCACCCGGCTTAAATCGGTCGATGCTTGCAGAATCGCCCGCCGTCCGCGCCCGGGACGAGTTTTTAAACCCTCGATGCCGCTCGCTTCAAAACGCTTGACCCATTCGCCGACCGTCATTTTATGGCAGCCCAAAAAGCGGGCGATTTCGCTGCCGGTGCGTTTCTCGCTTTTGAGCAGGATAATTTGACAGCGTTCCCGAAAAGCGTGACTTGTGCCGGTGCGATGACCTTCTTGAAGTTCCAGCCGCTGCACATCGCTCAATTGAATAACTTTCGTTTTACCCATCGTGCAAAATAGTATAGTCTACTTCTGCTCGATTACTTATAAAGAAATAACACTAATTATAAATCGCATTACGTTAGTTCGCTAACGTAATAAAAATTTATTTTTTCGACAACCTCCGGGAATAATAAATACCTTTTCGACTATTAACAGGTCAAGCGATTTTTTAAATGTGTAAAAGCGCACAGATAAACCGAATGTCAAAAGGTTATGCTCGCGGTTTAAGCAGAAACAAAACTTCCGGCGAATGATTTGATAAGGAAAAGTTTATCGTCAAATCAAAACCGCCGCGGAACGGCAATTAAAATCCGTTCAAAGTTAAAAAAGTATTCGCGTTGAACCTTCAGGAGAAAATTATGATAAATGAACGAACGAAAGTCGGCGTTTTATGTGCGGCAATCGGCATTTCAGCGGCATTCGGCGCGGCTTGTTCAAACGAGCCGGGCAGGGAAACCGCCAACAGCGCGCCGATTATAAAATCCGAACCGGCGAAACCGGCGAGCGACAAAGGCGATGCGGTCGTTACCGGCGGCGATTTAGCGTTTATAAACGATGCCGCGCCGGGCGGAATGGCGGAAGTCGAACTCGGAAAAATGGCGGCGAGCAAAGCGCAGAACCCGGAAGTCAAAGCGTTCGGGCAAAAAATGGTTGCAGACCACACCAAAGCGAACGACGAATTAAAAGAGATTGCGGCGCAGAAAAAAGTTAAGCTCTCGCCGGATTTATTGCCGACGCATAAACAGTTGATGGAAAAATTATCGAAATTAAGCGGCGCGGATTTCGATAAAGAATACGTCGCGGCAATGGTCGAAGCGCACGAAAAAGATGTCGCGGCGTTTGAAAATGTTTCTAAAACCGCTGCCGACGCGGACGTAAAAACCTTTGCGACGAAAACGCTGCCGACTTTGAAAATGCACCTCGAAATGATTAAAGCGATGGCGGACAAAATGGGCGTGAAGATGAAAACATAAATGCGAGAAAATTTTTATCGAATGCTTTGTCCAAAGAGGCGACGAATAAAATAAACAGACTTGCCGCTCGTTTTTTTGCGGCAGTCAAAGGAGAAAATAAAATGGCAACGAATGTAGAACGAATGAATATGGCGGAACAATCCGACTGGGGACTGACGCTGGAAAACATCGGCGCGAACATTATTCGCTACGGTTTGGCGATAATTCTTTTGTGGGTCGGCGCGTTGAAATTTACCGCTTACGAAGCCGAAGGCATTCAAGGTTTAATCGCCAACTCGCCGCTGATGTCTTGGATGTTTAGCGTGATGAGCGTGCAAGCGGCTTCGATGCTGATCGGCACGGTCGAAATTATTGCGGGATTGATGATTGCGACGCGCCCGTTCGCGCCGAAAATTTCAGCCGTCGGCAGTTTCATTGCGATTGGAATTTTTCTCATCACGCTGCACTTTCTTTTGACCACACCCGGCGCGTGGCAGCCGGGTTACGGTTTTCCGTTTCCGTCGCCGATGCCGGGACAATTTATTGCGAAAGATTTGGCGTTGATCGGAATCGCCGTCTGGTCGGCGGGCGAAGCTCTGCGGGCGGCGCGTCAAAAAGTAATCGTCGTATAAAGCAAAGCCGGTTCAGCGAATCGGTAACGGAAATTTTCTCGAAAAAAATGTATGTTCACCTTATTTGAGCCTTCCGAAAAGCAAGTTAAAAACTTTCTTGAGGCTCAAAAAGATTTGCCGTTTTCATACGAAGAAGTCGGCGCGTCGAAAGATAAAATTCCGTTTGGTTATCCGATTAATCATCACCGCATTCAAATCGGAAACGGAGCGGACGTTTTCGCTTCGGCTAAAAACGCGATTCAGAATTGGACGATGTATCAACTCGAATGGACGCGGCTTTTTCCCGCCGCCGCGCCGATTGCCGTCGGCGCGGTCGTCTGCGTCGTTGTTAATCATCGCTTATGCTGGTCGCTGAATCCGTGCCGAATCGTTTATCTCACCGAAGAAAGCGGCGGCGAACTAGAGCGATACGGTTTCGCGTTCGGAACGCTGCCCGGACATTCCGAAGAAGGCGAAGAAAGATTCACCGTCGAATGGCATCGCGACGACGATTCGGTCTGGTATGAACTGCTCGCCTTTGCCCGCCCGCACCACATTTTAGCCCGCGTCGGCTTTCCATTCGTTCCGCTGTTTCAAAAAAAATTCGCCCGTGATTCGGGACGCGCGATGCTCGAAGCCGCGAGCGGAAAATAAACTTAACAAAAGCGCGTAAATATAAAAATAAAATCGCATACGTTGGACGGCTAACGTATAAACATTTCTTTTCTTCGGTTAACCTTCGGGCATAAAACTCGTCGGTTCGAGCTTATTCCGATCAAGAAAAATAAAATTTTATATGTGTAACGGCGCACAGATAAACGGATTTTTAAATGTTTATGCTGAACATCAAAGAAGAAATCAAAGTTTCCGGCAAACAGACGAAGCGTCGATAAACCAAAGACGCGGCGACAACAGCGAAAACAACGCCGCCTTTTACGCCGGAGTTGCCGACGACCCGTTTTTCCTTGACGATACGGGCGCGAATCGAATGGTTGCTTCGGCGATTATGAATCCCGGACATCCGAATCTGGCGCTGTTGAGCGAGCGCGGCGGGCGCGACACTTATGCCGGTTTCAACACTTTGATAACCGCGGTCAGCGTTCCGGCTTCGATGCTCAAAGGCAAAGGAAAAGTCATCGGCATCAACGCCGTAACGCAGCGGCGCGAGAATCAGAAGATAAAAGACAACAACGTCGTCGAAGGCAGCGGCGATTGGATAACGATTGACCGCGACGGCAATCCGCTGGTCAATAACGGCTTAGTTCCGCCCGCGCGTAAAGACGAATATAACGGCGCCAGAACCGTTGACGATGCAAACGGCAGATTCAGAACGGATTTGATCGTTTCGCTGAATAATTTCGGCACTAACAGTGTAAATATCAATAGACTTCTGAATATGATTCAAGTCAGAGGCGATATTCTTCGGCTCAACCTCCGAGTTCCGAACAGCGGCTCCGGCAGCGGCAATAATATGGACGGCGGCGCAGCAAATATGGGCGGGCGCAGACTTCAGGACGACGTCGTTGACGCAACTTTTACGCTGATTAACAACGGGCAGCCGCTCCTCGGCGACTTTGTTAACCGCAACGAGTTTTTATTCGGCGATAGATTTCCATTCGTCGCGCCGCAAATTATGCCGAATCCAAACGGCATCAATAGCGTGGATAACAGAACACGTCTCTAGTTTTCAATTTTTTGTCCGTGTCTGAAAATTAAAATTTTCAGACACGGACAAATGCCGATAAGGAGCGGGGCGCAAAGATGATGAGACTGGAGATATTTCATTTTCGCGCTCGTTTCTTATCTTTTGCGGTGATGCAGAAATCAAAAATGAAATTTGTTCTGTTCGTTCTTTTAATGTCCGTCTCGCTGCTGGCGAGTGCCTGCGGCGGAGTGCAGTCGGCGACGAATGAACCGTCGAGCGTTTCCGTTCCGCCTGCCGCACGGATTTCAGCGGACGAAAACTCGATTGAAAAAATCGTCCGTTTTCTCGAAAATAAAATCAAAAATGACCCGGAAGATTACAGCGCGAGCAGTAAACTTGCCGGACTTTATCTGCAAAAACTGCGCGAAACCGGCAACGCGCAGTATCTTGAATTAGCCTTTCGTTTCTACGCCGACCACGATATAAAACCCGACGAGGCTTATCAACTCGCGGCGAAAGAATACGAAGTAAGAAAGGACATTTACGGCGCGGACGCGCTCGCTTGGACAGCATTGAAAGCTGGAAAATTGACCGAAGCGCAAACAGCGATAAAAGACGCTTTGCGGCTCGGCACAAACGACGCGAGAATTTTATATCACGCCGCGCTGATTGCCCGCGCTTCGGGCGATGAAACGGCGGCGCGCGGGTTTTTGCAGCGCGCGCTCAAACTCAATTCGCAATTTGACCCGCTGCATTCGGCAATCGCCCCAAGACACCGCTCGAAATCAATGACAAAATAAGAAAGTCGAACAAAAACGAACGCATTATAAGGAGCAAAACAATGAGCGAAGAAAAACGTCCGATGGCGAATGAAATCGAAGGCGAGAAACTGCCGTATCCGGCGAAACAGTCGGAGATGAAGCGGCAGCCCGACAGCGATTTATCGAATTATAAACCGGCGGGAAAATTAGAAGATAAAGTTGCGATTATTACGGGCGCGGATTCCGGCATCGGTCGCGCCGTGGCGATTGCCTTTGCGATGGAAGGCGCGAACGTAGCGATTGTTTATAACGAAAACGACGACGACGCGGCGGAAACGAAACGCCTGTGTGAAGCGAAAGGCGGCGAGTGTCTGGTTATAAAATCGGACGTTCGCCACCGGCAAATGTGTTTCGACGCGGTTGAAAAAACGGTTGAAAAATTTGGCGGCTTGAACATTCTGGTCAACAATGCCGCTTTTCAAAAGGCGCAGAAAAACTTTGCAGACATCACTGAAGAAGATTTGCGCCGCACGTTTGAAACGAACATTTTCGGGTACTTTTTTATGGCGCAAGCCGCCTTGCCGCATCTCTCGAAAGGCGACGCGATTATCAACACGGGCAGCATCGTCGGCAAAACCGGCATTCCGATTCTGATTGATTATTCTTCGTCAAAAGGCGCGATTCATTCGTTTACAAAATCGCTCGCTTTAAATCTGGGCGAAAAAGGAATTCGGGTTAATTGCGTCGTTCCGGGTCCGGTCTGGACGCCGAATATTCCCGGCACGATGCCGATTGAAGAAGTCGAAAATTTCGGTCACGAAGTCGCGTTGAAACGCCCCGGACAACCGGAAGAATTAGCTCCGGCGTATGTTCTACTCGCATCGAGTGACGGCAGTTTTATCACCAGCTGTCTGCTCGACGTAACGGGCGGAAAATTGTCGAGCGACGCTTGAAAATCTCCGATTTACCCGAAAGAAAATAGATGAAAGATTTTCCGACGAAAAATATCCGCGAACTGCTCGAAAGTGATTTCGTTACCGAAGCGACCGAAAAAGTTTTGCGCGAAAGGCTTGATTACGACCGCGATTACGCCGCGCGGTTTTTCGATGTCAAAGAGTTCGAGACACTAAAAGCGATTTGCGGCGCGCTCGCGCCGTCCGGCGTCGTGCCTTGCGATTTCGTCGCCGGAGAAATCGACAAGCGTCTTTTCGAGAACACGAACAACGGCTGGCGTTACGACGAGATGCCGCCGGACGGTGATGCTTACCGCATCGCTCTGCCGATTTTTGACCGTATCGCGCAGCGTTATTTCGCCGACGATTTTGCGGCAATTACAGACGAACGGCGCGTCGAAATCGTGCGAAAAATGCGCGTCGGCGAAATGTTCGGCGAAATTCCGCCGAAGTTTTCCGCCGCACGTTTTTTTGAAGAAATCTTCGCCGAGTTTGTCGAGTTGTTTTATTCGCACCCGCTCGTTTTGGAAGAAATCGGCTACATCGGATTTGCCGACGCGCACGGTTGGGATTTGGAAGTTCAAAGTTCAAAGTTCAAAGTTCAAAGTCGAGAAAACGAGTTACGAGTTGAAGAAAATTCCCAAGCTCAAATTCCAAATTCTAAAACCGAAGAACGATTAAAAACCGAAAATCAGCTTCTGAATCTTCAAATCCAAAATCCAAAATCTAAAATCCAAAATGAAACGGTTGACGCCGTGATAATCGGCACGGGCGCGGGCGGCGCGCCGATTTTAGCGAGATTAGCGCAAGCCGGTTTGAAAGTCGTCGCGCTTGAAGCCGGAAAAAGTTTTGATTTTCGGGAATTTCCAACCGACGAGCGCGCTCAAAACAAACTATTTTGGACGGACGAAAGATTAAGCGCGGGCGCTAACGCCGTCGCTTTCGGTAATAACAATTCCGGCTGCGGCGTCGGCGGTTCGACTTTGCATTTTACGGCTTACACGCCGCGTCCGCGAGACGATGATTTTCGCCTTTTTTCGGATTTCGGCGTCGGGCGCGATTGGTGTCTCGGTTACGACGATTTAGAGCCGTATTTTGACGAACTCGAATTGTTTTTGGGCGTTTCCGGCGCGTCGCCGTATCCGTGGGGAAAGCAGCGAAAACGCGGTTATCCGCTTCCGCCGCTTCCGCTTAACGGCGCGGCGCGATTGATGCAAACCGCTTGCGAAAGATTAAATATCAAAACCGCGCCCGCGCCGAATGCCGCCGTTTCGCAAGATTATTTTCAAGAAAAAATCGGTTGGCGACACGCCTGCACAAATCGCGGTTTCTGCCAAGCCGGTTGTTCGACGGGCGCGAAAGCCTCGATGGACGTAACTTTTTTGCCGCTTGCCGTCCAATACGGCGCAGAGATTCGTTCGGAATGTTTCGTAACCGAATTTGAATTCGATTCGCAGGGAAAAATCAACGCTGTCGTTTATTCGCAAAATGGCGAGACGAAAAGACAAAAATGTAAAAACGTCTTTTTGTGCGCGGGCGGAATTGAAACGCCGCGACTGCTTTTAATCAACAATCTTTCCAATTCAAGCGGGCAAGTCGGCTGTAATTTTATGGCGCACACGGGCGTACAAATATGGGGCGTCTTCGATGAAGAAATTTACCCGCACAAAGGCATTCCCGGCGGTTTGATTTCCGAAGACACGCATCGCCCGAAAGACGCGGATTTTGCGAGCGGTTATCTTTTGCAGTCAATCGGCGTGATGCCGGTAACTTATGCGTCGCAGGTTGCGCGCGGCGAGAAGGTTTTCGGCGCGGAATTAGACGAACGGATGCGCGATTACAATCACACAGCCGGCATCAACATTTTGGGCGATTGCCTGCCGCACACGAATAATTTTATGGAACTCAGCGAAGAAAAAGACGCTCGCGGATTGCCGAAACCGCGCATTTATTTTTCGCACGGCGAGAATGAAAATCGAATGACCGCGCACGCCGAAAAATTGATGAGCGAAATTTGGCGGGAAGCGGGCGCGAAGAAAATGTGGACGTTTCAGCGCAGCGCGCACATTATAGGAACGTGCGTGATGGGCGATGACGCGGGCGATTCGGTCGTCAATCGAAACGGGCAAAGTTTCGACGTTCCGAATTTGTATATTTGCGACAATTCGGTTTTCCCGTCGGCGTTGTCGGTCAATCCGGCGTTGACGATTATGGCTCTGGCTTTGCGGACGGCGGATGTTTTTTTGGAAAAGAATTAGCCACGAACAGACACGAAAGAACACGCGCATAATATCAAGAAATTTTCGTGTCTGTTCGTGTCTGTTCGTGGCAAAAGAAACTCTGTGTCCTTTGTGTGTCTGTGGTGAAGGAAAAATTATGAAAAAAGGATTTCTAGATATTGTAAAAAAAGAGCGCGGCGACGGCGATTACGCGGGCGACGAGTTCGGCGGCGGGCGCGGGCGGGACGGCAGCGGAATGCCGACGGGCAAGCCCGGCAATTTTATGTTCGCCACCGGAATCGAATGCTCGTATCCGACGATTGAAAACGGTAAAATTCGTCGTGATTTGCTCGAAGAATGCGGGCATTACGAACGGTTTGCGGAAGATTTACATTTGATAAAAGATTTGGGTTTGAAAGTCGTCCGCTACGGTTTGCCGTATTACAAAATCAGCCGCACAGAAGGACGTTACGATTGGGATTTTGCCGACGAAGCGATGCGAAAAATTCAAGAGTTGGAATTGATTCCGATTTTAGATTTGATGCACTTCGGCGTTCCCGACTGGATTGGCGATTATCAAAATCCCGAACTGCCCGTTCATTTCGCCAACTACTGCGCGGCGGTTGCGCGGCGTTATCCGTGGGTCAGGTATTACACGCCGGTCAACGAGATTTACGTTACCGCGAAATTGAGCGCCAAAGACGGCATCTGGAACGAGCAGTTGAAATCTGATAAGGCGTTCGTCACCGCGATGAAACATACGGTCGCCGCCAGCATTCTGGGAACGCACGAAATCGTCAAACATCGCAATGACGCGGTTATCGTGCAGTCGGAATCAGCCGAATACCTGCACGAAACCTGCGCCGCCGTCTCGAAGGAAACTAAAATGGCAAACAAACAGCGCTTGATTTCGCTCGATTTGCTTTACGCGCATCCGCCGGACGCCGACATTTGCCATTATTTGATGGACAACGGTTTGACGCGCGAGGAATACGATTGGTTTATGGTCGGCGAGCCGCCCGGATACCAAGTTATGGGCAATGATTACTACGGGCAGAACGAAAAAATCTTAAAACCCGACGGCTCGATTTGCACGGCGGAAGACGTTTTCGGCTGGTATCTAATCACGAAAGCCTATTACACGCGCTACAAAAAGCCGGTGATGCACACCGAAACCAACATTATGGACGCCGAAAAAGCTCCGACGTGGCTTTGGAAACAGTGGATAAATATCTTGCGGATGCGAGATGACGGCGTTCCGGTGCTTGGTTTCACTTGGTATAGCCTGATTGACCAGATTGATTGGGACATCGCGCTTGCCGAAAAGAAGGGAACGGTCAACGAGTGCGGTTTGTATGATTTGAACCGGAAACCGCATCCGGTCGCCGACGCTTATCGAATGCTTTTACAGGAATACGGGCAAATCACCATCGTGCCGCACGGCGAGATGTTTGAAGTTACCGATGAGGCGGCGCGTCTTAAAGTTGAAGTATAAAAGAGGGTTTAACCACGAAGAAACACGAAGGTTACACGAAGAAGAATTTAAAAAAACTTAGTGTAATATTCGTGTCCTTCGTGGTTGATTTTTCAAATGAAATACAAAATTAACGGCACAACTTTAAATGTTTTCGAGTCGGGCGTTGAAAATTATAATAAATCGCGCCCGACGCTCGTTTTTCTGCATTATTTCGGCGGCTCTTCGAGAGCGTGGACGGAAGTGTTTGAAAAACTCGTCAAAGATTATCACTGCGTCGCGCCGGATTTGCGCGGCTTCGGCTCGTCGGGCGATTTGCCGGAAGATTTCTCGGTTAAAGATTACGCCGACGATGTTGAATGTTTGATTCGGGTGCTGACGATTGAAAATTACATTTTAATCGGGCATTCGATGGGCGGCAAATTAGCGCTTGCCGTTGCCGCTCGAAAACCGAAAAATTTGCAGTCTTTAATTCTGCTCGCACCGTCGCCGCCGTCGCCCGAACCGATAAAAGAATCGAAACGGGAAAAATTGCTCGCGTCGCACGGCAACGCTCGTGTCGCCGCCGAGACGGTTTGCCAAGCCGCCGGCGGAAAATTGGCGGGCGAAGTTTTTGAGCGTTCGATAAACGACAATTTGCGAACTTCGGAAACGGCTTGGAGATGGTGGTTGGAGACGGGCAGCCGCGAAGACATTTCAGCCGACATCGGACAAATCAATGTTCCGGTTCTGGTCGCGGCGGGCGAAACGGATGAGGCGATGACGCCGGAGCTTTTGGAACGCGAAATCGTGCGCCGCGTCGAAAACGCGCGGTTGATTGTCATTCTCGAAACAAAACATCTGCTGCCGCTCGAAGTTCCTGAAAAAATTGCCGATTTGATACGTGAATGCTGCGAAAATCAAGCCGACGATGAAAAATCGTTTAGCAGAGACGAACATTCAAAGGGCAAGTTTTACGGCGCGACGGCAGAAAAACAATCGACTGAAAAACGACGATGATTGGCAAAAGTGCCGGAAAATCCGAAGAAAGATAATTTTCAAATCGAAATTTTGCAGGAGAAGTTTATTATCGGGATGAAGGAATAAAATGCGGAGTGCGAAACATTACATTGATGTCGGGCGCAGAGTTTCAAAGCGCAAATTGAATATGTTCGGCATCGGCGGCGCAAAAGAGCGGGAAAAGGAATGGGCGGCATTTGAAGCCGAGGCGCTGCCGCTGATGGCGGACGTTTTTCGCGTGGCGAATTATCTGGCGCGCGACCGCGAGACGGCGGAAGATTTGACGCAGGAAACTTTCGCGCAGGCTTTAAAGTCGTTTCATCGCTACACGCCCGACACGAATTGCCGCGCGTGGTTAGTTACGATTCTTTATCATTTGAACAGCAAGCGGCGGCACAAGTTGGGGCAATTAAAACTCGTCGAAGACACCGAAGAACAAATCGCGCAGACCGTCGCTTTCGTGCCGCCGATGCCCGAAGAATTAAAGGACGAAGAAATTCTGCGCGCGCTCGAACGCTTGCCGCAGGCGTTCCGCGATGTCGTGGTTTTAACGGACGTTGAAGAGTATTCATACAAGGAAGTCGCCGCGTTTCTGCAAGTTCCGATTGGAACGGTGATGTCGCGTTTGTCGCGCGGACGAAAGCTGCTGCGGCAGCAATTAACCGATTACGCGCGCAGCAATTTCGGTTTAAAGAAAGCGGAAACACGCGCGAAGTAAACGCGCCTTGAATTTAGATTTTGGGTTGGGAATCGAACATTTGCGTCAATCCAAAATCTAAAATCTAAAATCTAAAATTGACTAATATGCGTTGTCAGGAATTTCAGGAAATGATGGATTCGTATTTGAGCGACGAACTGCTCGTCGAGACGAATCACGAAGTTCTGCATCATTTGGAAAATTGTCCGGCGTGCCGAAATGAACTCGCGGCGCGGCGCTCGCTGCTCGCGCAAATGCGCCTCGCCGTTAAAGGGGCGAAGGACGCGCAGCTGAATTTGGCTTTTGCGCAGCGGCTCGAAAACCGATTGCGCGAAACGGCTTTGCGCCCGCCGGTTTGGGCGAAATTAAAAAACGGAATTTTTGCTAATTCGTCCGTTTTCAGTGCGACGGCGGCGGCTTGTCTTTTATTTGCCGTAATGTTCGGCGCGGTTTGGCTTTATCGCTCGTCGCCAACCGGGAACGCCTCTATTATTCAACAGAATCCGACCGACAAAGCAATCGAGATTCCGCGCCCGACCGATTCGCCCGTTTCGCAAGCCGTCCAAATCGCTTTGCGGGAAACGATGCCCGCGGCAGTCGGCGACCATAAGAACTGCGCCGTTCATTTTCGTTTGACCGAAGAGCCGATAACTTTGACCGAAGCCGCAAAAAAATACGGGCGATACAATAAGGATTTGGACAAAGCCGTGATTGCTTCGCTCAAAGAAAGCGCGGTTTCGGCGGAAAAAGTCGCGGGAAAACCCGTCGATAAAATAGAGTTTCTCGAAGCTCATTCGTGCGTCTTTCAAGGACGGCGTTTCGCGCACGTCGTTCTGCGGCGCGGCAAAAAAATAATCTCGGTTCTCGTTACCGATTCGGATGCGCCCGGCGAAAGCAGGGAAACTATAAGCAGTCAAACGGAAGAAAATCTGCGGGTTGCCGGTTTCGGCACGGCGCATCACCACGTCTTCGTCGTTTCGGATTTGAGCGAGGCGGAAAATTTAAGAATCGCCGAAACCGTTCTTCCCGCCGTCCGTATCCATATCGAAAAGGCGCAAGCCTGAAACCGTATTTGTTATAACCGAATCTCACGCGGGAAAAAATTTGAAAGGAGATTGATATGGCGAAACAACTAGAAAAGAAACATCCGCTCGCAATTCGCTGGCTGCACTGGATAAGTTTTCCGCTTTTAACCTTGATGATTTGGAGCGGGCTGCTGATTTACTGGGCGAACGCCGTTTTCGGCGTTAAAATTTTCGGCTACGAGCTGTTTCACTTTTTCCCAGCCGGATTTTATGAGTTTTTGGGCATTCCGTTTCGTCTCGCCGAAGGGCTGCAACTGCATTTTTTCTTTATGTGGTTTTTCACCGTCAACGGCGTAATCTATGTTTGTTACCTGATTTTTTCCGGCGAATGGCGGGCGATTCTGCCCGTTCCCGGTTCGCTTAAACGCGCTCTGCTCGTAACGCTCCACGACTTGCACGTCGTCAAAAAATTGCCCGCGCAAGGCAAATACAACGACGCGCAGAGAATAGCTTACACGGGCGTAATTATGCTGGGCGCAGGCTCAGTTATTACCGGTTTGGCGATTTATAAACCACTGCAATTATCTTGGCTGACCAGTCTGCTCGGCGGTTACGAATGGGCGCGCTGGGAACATTTCTGGTTGATGATTCTGTTTGTTGTGTTTTTCGTCGTTCACGTCATTCAGGTCGCGCTCGCCGGTTGGGGCAATTTTCGTTCGATGGTCAATGGTTATGAAATAGTTGATGCGGAAACTAAAACTCCAGCATCCGCGCTTAATGAAACCGAAGGAGAAACAGTATGAGCGAACAGAAACCTGAAAAAATTGAACAGGAAGTTTTAGTCGAAAAAGTTCGTGAAATCGAAACGGCAAAAAGTGAATCCGAAACTTTCGACGCGAAAGCTTCCGACGAAAATAATACGGCAAAAATCTTAAACGAAAAGCGCGAGCTATCTGCGCCGATGACGGAAGAAGAAGCCAAAAAAAAGATGGGAAACCGTTCGCGCCGGACGTTTTTAATCGGCGGCGCAGCGGCGCTTGCCGGAATTTTCGGCTGGCGTTCATTAAGCGACGAACAAAGAAATTCGCTGTTTGAACGCACCTTTCGATTCAACAAAAATCTCAGTCAAACAACCTTTGATAAATACGATCTTGCGCCCGAATTTCCGCCGGAACTTGCCGGAGATAGGGTCAACGGAATGATCGGTCTGGGCGAAGATTTCGATGCCTCAAACTGGCGTTTGCAGGTTACGGGTTTGTCAAATCCGCAGCAGTTTCCGCAATATTCCGAAAATATGATTTTTGAAGGCGAAGACAATGCGCCGCGCAGTTTGGACACGCCGCCCGCGCCGAATGTGGCAACGCCGGGATTACTTATTTCGCTCGACAACATCAAATCTCTGCCGTCGGTTGAAATGACGACGAAACTCAAATGTATCGAAGGCTGGAGCATTATTGTTAACTGGAAGGGCGTGAGATTTTCCGATTTTGCCGCTCAATTCTTTCCTGTTCTTCGCCAAAACGGATCGCCGAATTTGGAAGATATACCGGAAAGTCTGACAGAATATGTTTCACTGGTTACGCCCGACAGAGCTTACTATGTCGGTTGGGATATGCAGAGTATTTTGCATTCGCAAACTTTGCTGGCTTACGAAATGAACGGCGCGCCGCTGACTTCCGCACACGGCGCGCCTTTGAGGTTGGTTACGACAACTAAATACGGCATCAAACAATTAAAACGCATCGGGCGCATCGAATTTACCAACGAATATCCCGCCGATTATTGGGCGGAACGCGGTTACGATTGGTACTCGGGACATTAGAGGATTTTGGATTTTAGATTTTGGATTTTGGATTGTTCGGGAATAAGCGCGCGTCTTTTCAGCATTTCTTAATTGAAGGCAGAAATGAAATTTATAAATAACTGTCGGGGAAAAGTATTATGAACTACAAAATTACGCTTTTTTTAATCGCTCTTTTAATGACATCGGCTTTAATCGTTCTCGGCTGCACGCGCTCAATCGCGTCCAGACAAACGAGCGAGCCGGCGCTTGCCGTAACTTATGATTCCGGTGTTAGTGAATCCGTGTCGAACGGCGAAGCAGACTCGTTTGTGCCGCTAATCGCCGACGATAAGGCTGACGCGAATGCCATAGACGTGCTGATTGCGGCTGGCAAGGCAAAAACCGCGCCCGCGCTTTCGTCCGGGCAATGGATAAATTCTGAGCCGACGACGCTTGAAAACTTACGCGGGCGCGTCGTGCTGGTGGATTTCTGGACGTTCGGCTGCTACAACTGCCGCAATACGCTGCCGACGCTCAAAAAATTCGATGCAGCGTATCGTGAAAAAGGCTTGACCATCGTCGGCGTTCACACGCCCGAATCCGATTACGAAAAGAATCTTGACAAAATCAAAGATGCCGTCAAAACCAACGGCATCAAGTATCCGGTTGTAACCGACACGAACGGCGACTCGTGGCGGGCGTTCGACATCGAAGCGTGGCCTACCGTGGTCATTCTCGATAAGCAGGGACGCATTCGTTACTCGCACGTCGGCGAAGGCGCGTATGACGTGCAGGAAAAAGTTATAAGGACTCTGCTTGCGGAAAAGGATGAAACTGCTTCAACAAATTCGGATGACGTATTTAACGGCGAAAAAATCGTGAAGACCGAAGCCGAATGGCGCAAACAATTAACACCTGAACAATATGACATTTTGCGCGAACAGGGAACCGAACGCGCCTTTACGGGCGCGCTCAACGACAACCACGAAGACGGCGATTATTACTGCGCGGCGTGCCACTTGAAGTTGTTCAACTCGAAAGCGAAATTTGAATCCGGCACGGGCTGGCCTAGTTTTTATCAGCCGATTAACGCCGTCAATGTTACCGTGGCGAAAGACAACAGCTTGGGAATGTCGCGCGACGAAGTGGTTTGCAGCCGCTGTCATTCGCATCTCGGACACGTTTTTGACGACGGACCGAAACCGACCGGCTTGCGCTATTGTATGAACTCGGTCGCGCTTGTGTTTGAAAAGAAAAAATAACTTCAACTTTCGGCAAAGCGAAATGCTTTTATTTTCAAAAGGATGATTTTTATGTCGATTTATTTTTCAAAAATTTTTACGGCTCTGTTGTTTGGAATCGCACTAATAGCGGCAATTTCCTGTAGTAAGATTAATAATTCCATTGAAACCGTTGCGGCGGAAGCGAGGGATTCTTCGACAAACCAAAAGCCCGTCGCTTTGCCAACGCCGTCAACCAATTCAAAAGGCGAGCAAACCGCCGTTTTCGCGGGTGGATGTTTTTGGGGTTTGGAAGCCGTCTTTGAACACGTCAAAGGCGTAAGCGATGTAACGAGCGGCTATTCGGGCGGCGCGAAGAAAACGGCTGATTACGAAACGGTCAGCACCGGGACGACCGGACACGCCGAATCTGTAAAAATTATTTACGACCCGTCGCAGGTTTCTTATGAACAACTGCTCAAAGTCTTCTTTTCCGTCGCGCACGACCCGACGCAGCTTAACCGGCAGACGCCCGATACCGGAACGCAGTATCGCTCGGCGATTTTTTTCTCGACCGAAGAGCAAAAACGCCTTGCCGAAAATTACATTAATGAGCTGACCAAAGCAAAAACTTATCCGCAGCCGGTGGTAACGCAAGTCGTTCCGCTCGAAGCGTTTTACAAAGCCGAAGATTATCATCAGAACTATTTGGCACAGCATCCCAATCAGCCGTATATCGTCGCCTACGACCAGCCGAAAGTAGAAAATCTGCAAAAGCAGTTTCCCGATTTATATGTCTCTAAATAAAAGTTGCAGATAATCTTAAAAATATGTTAATTAAAATTTTTTCTTTATTGATGCTGATTTGCGCGTTGTGTTTTAACGCCTATTCGCAGAAATCTGCTGACGAGGCGGCGAAAACAGGACTGAATGTCGGCGCGAAAATGCCGGTGTTCAGCTTAAAAGACGCTAGCGGCAAAACTATCGAAAGCGGTAATTTGCTAAAACAGGGAAATCTCGTCGTCGTTTTTTATCGCGGTTCGTGGTGTCCGTTCTGCAATCTTTACCTGCGGAATTTGCAGAAAAATATCGCGCAGATTAAAGCGGCGGGCGGAAATCTCGTCGCTGTTTCGGTCGAAAATCCCGACAACTCTTTGAGCATTTCAAAGAAAAACGAGCTTGATTTTACGGTTTTGAGCGACCCGAATTTGTCGGTCGCCAGAAAGTTCGGCATCGTTTACGAATTGCCGAAGGAAACCGATGAGATTTATAAATCGCACGGTTTGGATGTCGCCAAACACAACCAGATGGACAAAGCGGAATTGCCTCTGTCGGCGACTTACGTCATTAACCGAAAAGGCGAAATCATCTACGCCTACCTCGAACCTGACTACAAAAAACGCGCTTCGCCCGAAACAATTATCGAGATGCTTTCAAAAATAAAATCGCCGAAAGTTAAAAGACAATAACTCGCGGCATAGTTATTGTCGGCGAAAAACTTTTTCGACAAAGACCAAATTTCGCAGTTTGAAATTTACGGTCGGGAGCAAGCAGGGGAAATTTCTATAAAAAAAGCCCAACGCGCTCTCCCCTTCGCGTTGGGCTTTTAGTTGGTCGTTAAGCTAAATTGCCAATGACCAAACTTATAAAACTTTTTCAAAAAATCCGTGCCGGTAAAGTTGCATTCTTTATCATTTCTATTTCAAATTTGCCGGCAACTTTTATAGTAAAATCTTTGTCCTGTTTTGCCCGAAATATTATAAACACTTTGAACCTACGAGCTTACCGAAATAAAATTACAAGGAACATAAAAAAACCGCAAAGATTTTGGACGCTATTCGCTAAAAGTTCATATCTGACCTCTATCTTCGCGGATTTTTTCAAACTACGACATCCGCAAATCATTAAAGCAATGGTCGTGCCATTGTCGAAAAATCTGCTGAAATGCCGTTATTGCCGGGACTTTTCACGTTTTATCAAATGCGCGCCAGATATTGTAAATTTCCTGCCGAAACAAAATGGTTTAGCTTTTGCACGATATAGGGTAAATGAAACGAGGTGAAAATTCATAATTAAAATAAATAAGGGAAACGCTGAATTTAGTGTTTCCCTTTATTTTCCCGGCAAGTTCAATCAACCGAAAGTTACTGTAAAATCGGATGCCCGCCGCCTTTGCTGTGGTCGAGAGTTTTATTGTAAAACCTGCGGTCGTTATGATAGAGAACCAGATGTTCGCCTTCGTAGCGCACGACTTCCGAGACGCGCTCGAAATTTTTCGTATGTTCGCCGACAACAAACGCGCACGGATTAAACGCCAAAACCATTCCCGCCGCGTAAATATAACCGCCTTTATCGTAAATCGAACCGACATATTGAGCGGCGCCGACGGCAATGTCGGGCGAATATTGATTGTTCACGTCTCTCAAACGGTCGGGTCTGGCAATAAAAATCGTATAATCCGAAAAATTCAAACGCTTAAAATAATTATTTTTCTTCGCCACCGCAAACAAATCCTCCAAGCCTTTATCGATTGCCGCCAGCATTATCGAAGTCGGTCGGTTGACGGCGTAAACGCGCGCGCCGCGCGGCGTATTCGAGAAAAAAGGAAATTCATCTCCGCTTACTCTGGCTGCTTCATCGATTAAAATCCGGTCAACCCGACTCTGCGCTCCGATATTTTGAAAAAACAAAAATGCTGAAACAACTATCAAAACAGTCTGCACAAAAAATTTGTATTTCTTCATAAAAGATTCTCCTTGTAAATCCGTACGGCGAACCGCAAACCGTATGCCAATAAATTTTTATATTTTCCCGAAAACATAAAAAAGCCGGGACGAATCCCGGCTCAAAAGAGAAAATTAAAAATGGTGCTTAGGGCGGGAATCGAACCCGCACACCCCGAAGGATACAGGATTTTAAGTCTCAATAAGTGGTTTTGTTTAGTTCATTTAGGTTTGTTTTAATTAGTTTTATTCAGTGTTTTTTACATTTTAGTTTATAATAGTTTCATTAAGTTTTGCTGACTTCGGCACACTTGGCACACCAACGGCACACTGAAATTGTTAAGTTAAATAATTCTTAAAATGAAGTTAAACACTCAAACTCCGAAACAATCGCTCAATAAAGCCTTTCTCAAACAACCCGTTAATCGTGATGATATAACTTTGTTCAAAACGAAGCTGCAAGTTTTGCTTGGTAAGATTAACCCGAATGAAGGCGAAGAACATCACAAGTTTTTTGTCCGCGATTTTCTTAGAGATACTTTTTACAAGTCGGACTACGAAATGAATACCAAAGGCAAACAAGATTTGGTGATTCACGTTGGCAAAGATGCCAGCAATAAAGTCGGCGTGATTTTAGAGGCGAAGAAACCATCGCCCACAGCCGAAATGATTTCGGCGGACAATCCGAACAAAAAAGCGCTTCACGAACTAATTCTTTATTATCTTAACGAAAGAAACGAAGCCGATAATTTCGAGTTGAAAAATCTTGTCATTACCGACATTTATCAATGGTTTATTTTTGACGCTAATTATTTCGACAAACAAATTTACCGAAACGCGCAAATCAAAAGGCTTTACCAAACTTATAAAACCGACAAAAAAGACAATCCCTTTTTTTACGGCGAATTGCAAAAAATAATTGCTAAATTAGATGAAACGATTGATTGCGCCGTTTTTGATATTCGAGATTATGAAACCGCGCTGAATAACGCGGATTTGAAAGATGATGAAAGTTTGATTGAGCTTTTCAAGATACTTTCGCCGCAGCATCTTTTGAAAGTTCCGTTTGCCGATGACAGCAACAAGCTCGACAAGAATTTTTACACCGAACTTCTGCACATCGTCGGACTTGAAGAAACCAAAGACAAAGGCAAGCTGAAAATCGACCGTAAAGCGAAGGAAAGGCGCGATGCCGGTTCTTTGATTGAAAATGCGGTTGCGATTATTGAAACGAAAGACAGTCTGCACAAAGTCAAAAATCTAGAAAGCTACGGCGCGGCGCGAGACGAAAGACTTTTCGGCGTGGCTTTGGAACTTTGCTTGACTTGGATAAACCGCGTTTTGTTTCTCAAACTTCTTGAAGCGCAGCTTGTCGATTATCACAAAGGAAACCGCGATTATCGGTTTTTAGACATTCAGACAATCCAAGATTTTGACGAACTTTTTACGCTCTTTCATCAAGTCTTAGCCAAGTTGCCGGAAGACCGCAACCCCGACATTCAAACAAAATATAACCGCGTTCCTTATTTGAATAGTTCGCTTTTTGAGATTAGCGAACTAGAAACCGACACAATAACGATTGAATCGCTCAAAAATACGATTGAACTCCCTTTTAACAATTCGTCAATTCTCAAAAACGGCAGAAATCAACAAACCGGATTGCCGACGCTCGAATATCTTTTCAAGTTTCTTGACGCTTACGATTTTGCGAGCGAAGGCGCGGAAGGCATTAAGGAAAATAATCGTTCACTGATAAACGCATCGGTTTTGGGCAAGATTTTCGAGAAGGTGAACAATGCGAAAGCCGGTTCGATATACACGCCCGGATTTATCACGATGTATATGTGTCGGCAGGCGATTCGGCTGGCGGTTGTGCAAAAGTTCAAAGACGCTTACGGCTGGAATATCTCGGAATTTGCCGACATCAAAAACTATCTGGCAGACCGGCGAAGCAAAACGGACATTCTGGAATTTAACGCGCTTATAAATTCTCTGCATCTTTGCGACCCGGCGGTTGGCAGCGGGCATTTTCTTGTTTCGTCGCTTAATGAAATTATTGCGATAAAATGCGAACTCGGAATTTTGGCGGACGAAAACGGCGGGCGTTTTGCCGACGTTGAAATCACGATTGAAAACGACGAGTTGATTGTTTTCGACACGGCGAAAAGCGAGTTTTTCAAATATCAGATAAACGCCGACGGCAAACCGAACAGCCGCGAAGCGCAGCGATTGCAGAAAACGCTTTTTCACGAAAAGCAGACGCTTATCGAAAACTGTCTTTTCGGCGTCGATATTATTCCGCATTCGGTCAAGATTTGCCGTCTGCGCCTTTGGATTGAACTTCTTAAAAATGCTTATTACAAAGAATCCAGCAATTATGTCGAACTCGAAACTTTGCCGAACATTGACATCAATATCAAAGAAGGAAATTCGCTCGTTTCGCGTTTCGCGCTCGACGAAGATTTGAAGGAAGTCTTAAAGAATAAAAAGAACATCGTCGAACAATATCGAACGGCAGTTGCCGATTATAAACGGGAACGCAACCGCGACAAAAAGCGCGAACTGCTGAGAATAATCGACGAAATCAAAGGCGATTTTCAGACGGAAATTTACAAACATCACCCGAAGATGGTTGAGCTTGCCAGACGGGAACGCCGACTTTTCGAGATAAATTCGCCGCAGCTTTTCGACAAGTATTCGGACGGCGAAAGAGAAACATTGTCCGGCAATCTTGAAAAACAGATTAGCGAGATAAAACAGGAAATCGAAGCGATAAAATCAAACGTTATTTACCGCAACGCTTTCGAGTGGCGTTTTGAATTTCCCGAAGTTTTAGACGACGAAGGAAACTTTTTAGGCTTTGATATTATTATCGGCAATCCGCCGTATATTCGTCAGGAAGAACTCGGAACGCTCAAAGATTATCTGAAAAAAGATTACAAAGTGTTTGTTTCAAGCGGAGATATTTTCTTTTATTTTTATGAACTCGGTTTCAAGATTCTTAATAAAGATGGAAAGTTTGCATTTATCAATAATACATTTGATAAAACAAACGCCGGGAAAATACTGAGAGAATTTGTTTTAGAACAATTTAGCGTCAAAGAATATATTGATTTTACTTCGGTTACAGTTTTTGACGGATTAACAACTTATCCAATAATTTTGATTGCCGAAAAATCAGAACCGCAAAATAAATTTAACTTTTTGAAATTCTCAAAAGATTCGGATAAAAATTTTCAAGCGTTATTCGATAAAAACTTGTTTAGTTCGATTTCGACAAAATCCTTAAATTCATCGGCTTGGAATTTTCTTAACCCGAATGAAAATGAATTACTTCAAAAGATAAATAAACACGATTCAATTTTTGATATTTACGGCAAATGTTATCGAGGAATAATAACAGGTTTGAATGAAGCGTTTATTTCCGAAAACAATCTCGGCGATTATTTTGAATTAAAACCTGTTTATGAAGGCAAAGATATAAAAAAATGGAATGTTCCAGAGCCTTTCAAGAAAATGATAGTTTTTCAAAATAAATCAACACGGGAAAACTATGGAAAGCTATCTGAAAAAGAAGCATTTGAGAAGATGAGTGAAGATTTTCCCGAAATAATGCGTTATCTTTTACCGTTTGAAAATGATGCAAAAAAAAGATTCGACAAAGGAGAATTTTGGTGGGAATTGAGAAATTGCGCGTATTATTCATTATTTGAAAAGACAAAAATTATTTTTCCAAATCTTCAAAATTCAAACAAATTTGCTTTTGATGAAACTCGCGCTTATCTAAATGCGCCAGCCGTTTTTTTACCGACAGGCGACAAATTTCTTCTCGCTGTTCTCAATTCAAAAGTAGTTTGGCATTTTCTAAAAAGCATTTGTGTCATTCGCAGCGGCGGATTTATAGAAGTTAAACCACAATATTTTGAACAAATTCCAATTCCAAAAATCAAAGAAAAAGACCAACAACCATTCGTCGCGCTGGTTGACAAAATCCTTGAATTAAAGAAAGCAGGCAAAGAGACGCTCGCGCTGGAAAATGAAATTGACCGGCTCGTTTATCGGCTCTACGATTTGACCGACGAAGAAATTGCGATTGTCGAAGGAAAATAATTGGGTATGAAGAAATCTGATAGTAGCGAAGAATTAGAAACAGGCGGCATTCCTTATCCTTCTCAAATGCCGGATAGAGAAAAGAACACAGGCAAGAGAATGTTTCGCCAAGGCACAGGCAATCCGTTTCATTGGCTACCAAACACAGACTCCCACGACCTTAATGATTACATTCAGCATAAACCTAACTATGATATTTACGAAGAATTTGACAATAAGAAAGGCACATACTTTGAGTTGTTTGACCCTCTTGAATTTTTCATTCTTTTTTATACTCAAATCGCACTAATCGAAGATAATAAATTCAAACCGACATTCATCACTCAAAACTTAAAAAACTTGAATTTAACCGACCGCCAAAATTATTTCCTGTATGAAAAATTATTAAATTTCTTTTCTGATAAAAAAAACGATGATGAGCAACTAGAAATTTGTTGCCGGGAAATTGTTAAATTGCAACGAAATCTTGATGCCCCAACTCAAATTAAGCCAGGCAATTCCCACGACCCGAAACCTTACTATCCCACAGAAAAAAGTATTGCAGACAAAAATCTTGATGACTTTTTAGTAAGTAAATTTAATCTGAAGATTTACCAAGATTTAACTGAAGGCGAGGAAAAGAGTGTTTTTAGAGAACCAATAGATTTTTTTCGGCTGTTTTACGGGCAATTAGAGTTTATTGAAAAAAATCCTTCCGGGGCTTTGGCATTCATAAATAATATAAATCAATTACCTATTAACGAACACCAACGCCGAATCTTGTTTTATTACATAAACGAAATGTTGAGCAAAGTGTTTGATGAATACTCAAACGAACAAATAAAAGTTTGCCAAATTCTTATTGAAGGCGAATTTAACAAGTTAAATAAAAAACTGTTTCCCGAAAAGCTAATCAAACCGGAAATTATACAAAACACCGAAAATTATTTCCGTTTTGACTTTGATTTAACTAAAGAGCATATCAAAACATTACAGGATAATACGGCACGGATAGGTTATCTTATCGAAGCAAAAACCGAATATGAGCAGAAAAACAAAAACGATTTTGAATCTCCGAACTTTGCTGAAAAATGCGATTTGGAAATCAACAAATTGAAGCAATTAGAACAATTAGAATTAAAACAAGATGCTGATATTGTCAGAGAGCATAAAGGTAAAATTCTTAAAACACACAAAGACTTAACAAGCGACCGCGCCATTCTATTTATGGATTTATTGTTTAGAAAAGCGGGCGCAAGCGGCTTCAATAATGCAAAAGCTGAAACAATTTTTTTTCTAACCGGACTTGATGAAGAAGCTATTAGACAAAGGCTGTCAAGTATTTATTCAAATAATGGAAAGAAGGATGACACAAACAAAAAAGATTTGCGTATCATTCGCAACTTATTCGATAAATTAGGTTTATCTGAAATAGTTAAAGACATTGATAGTAAATTGTTAAAACCTTGAATTAAATTTGTAACCCTTACTATAAAGGTTACACACAAATACCCGGCATATTATCGTTGTGCGATTGAGTTTGTCTCAATTACGCAACGATTTTTTTATTTAGGGAGATTTTTCAAATGACACAAAAATTATTGACGGTAAAAGAAGTGAGCGAAATTTTAGATTTGAAACCGGCGCGGATTTACGAATTGACGCGGGAAAAGAAAATTCCGTTCGTGCAAATCGGCGAGCGGCAATACAGATACAGCGAACCGGCTTTGGCGAGTTGGATTGAAAACGGCGGAAATCAAACAGGCGAGGTGAACCGAAATGAAAAATGAAAAAGCCTTCGTTTTTGGCGAAACGAAAGGCTTTGATAAAACTTCTGACCAAAGTAATTCTAAGCCTTGTCCGGCTGCGCGTCAACGCTCGACGAAAAGCGAGGTGCGATATGTTATCTAAACTTGCGCCGACCGGCGGAACTGAAAATGAATTAGTGGCGGACGCGCTGCGTTATGCGAAAAGCGGCTTTCTTGTCTTTCCGCTTCACGCGGTCAAAGACGGCAAATGCACTTGCGCTAAAAGCGATTGCACATCACCGGCGAAACACCCGCGAACCATTCAAGGACTAAAACAAGCGAGTAGGGATTTGGATTTTGTAAAAAATCTTTTCGGTTGCTTCACTTATGCGTCGGCGAACATCGGCATTCGCACGGGCAAAGAATCAAATCTGGTTGTAGTAGATATAGACGCGGCAAAAGGCGGGAGCATCGAGGAACTTTACGATTTTGTTCCGAAAGAAATTTTAGAAAAAACTCTCTGGATAAAAACGGGCGGCGGCGTTCATTTGTATTTCGCTTATCCGCCAAATGCTGAAATCCGCAACTCGACGAATAAGCTCGGCAATAAAATCGACGTGCGCGGCGAAGGCGGTTATGTAGTCGCGCCGCCTTCAACACATATCACGGGCAAAACTTACGAATTTCTGAATGACAATCGCATTATGCCTTTGCCGCCGGAATTTATCGAAAGACTTAACCGAATCGAACCGAAAGCCAAAAAAAATGAAACGCTCGAATCGGAATCTTATTTGAACGGAAGCCGAAACGATTCTTTAGCGAGAGTTGCCGGAAAATTAAGACACGCCGGATTAAGCAAAAGCGAACTTGAAACTTCGCTTTTGAAAATCAATTCCGAACGGTGCAAACCGGCTCTGGCGGAAAAAGAAGTTTTGCGGATTGCCTGGTCAATCGCCCGTTACGATGTCGGACAAAGCCCGAATATAAAGTTTGAATCGGTCAAAGACGCGGCGGCTGATTTTCCAAGTCTTTTGCTCACCAAAACAGCAAACGTCTGTATTGAAGAAGCCAAACTTTCACCGACGCCGAAAACGCTTTTTGATGAGTTTTGGTTTGAAGGCGAAATTTGTATTTTGTTCGCCGATACCGGATTAGGCAAAAGCGTTTTAGCCGTGCAGGTTGCCGATTCGATAACGAAAAATTTGTCAATCGGACATTTCGCGCTGGAAGCGGAAAAGCAAAAAGTTCTCTTCTTTGACTGCGAGCTTTCGCAAAAGCAATTCGAGAAACGATACGCGGTAAAGGAAAACGATATTTTGACCAATCATTACATTTTCGACGATGGTTTTTTGCGAACCGTCATCAACCGAAACGCCGCGATGCCGAAGCATTTCAAAACCTTTGAAGATTATCTTTTCTTTTCGCTCGAATATGAAGTTGCTCAAGCCGAAACGAGCATTTTGATTGTCGATAACATCACCTACTTAAAAAGCGCGACCGAAACGGCAAAAGACGCATTGCCGTTGATGAAGGAATTAAACCGTCTGAAAGACAAATACAAACTTTCAATTATGGCTTTGGCGCACACGCCGAAAAGAGATATGACCAGACCGATAACCGTCAACGATTTACAAGGCTCGAAAATGCTTTCAAATTTCGCCGATTCAATCTTTGCCATCGGTCAAAGCGCCAAAGATAACAGTCTGCGTTATCTCAAACAAATTAAGGTGCGAAGCGAAGAAAAGATTTATCACGAAGAAAATATCGCGGTTTGCCAGCTAATAAAACCCGACAACTTTTTAATGTTTGATTTCTTGAACTTCGGCAGCGAGCGCGAACATTTGAAGGCTTTATCTGATTCGGATAAATCGGAGTTAATCCAACAAGTGAGAAATCTTTCGGCGCAGCACGAAAGCCAAAGGACAATCGCAAAGAATTTAGGAATTTCTTTGGGCGCAGTCAACAAGTATTTGAATATGTGAAGCGTTCACGGTGTTCATAGCGTTCACGCCTTGAACATCTTGAACGCCGTGAACGCCGAAAAGTTAAGTAAGCCTAAGTCAAGTAATGCTTATGTCGGAAAAGAAACAATGCCAATCAAAAACCAAAGATGGAAAGCCTTGCAACGCATCGGCGAACGAAACCGGCTTTTGCTTCGCGCACGATGCGACCAAAGGCGCGGCGCGAGCGATTGCACGGCGCAAAGGCGGACTGCAAAGAATAACGCCGCACGTCGCCGACGCTTCGATTGTGCCGAAACAAACGCGGTCAATCGCCGACGTGATGATAATTCTCGATTACGCTTTGCAGGAATCGCTTGTTTTATCAAATTCAATTCAGCGCGGGCGGCTTCTCGTTTCAATCGCGCACGGTTACATCGAAGCCTTAAAAGTCGGTGAGATGGAACAACGTCTTGAAGCCGTCGAAATGGCTTTGAAATTAAGGAAAAAAGAACAGAAAACACAGCAAAAGGAAAATCGAAAATGGCATCGCTAAAAACAATTAAAAATAATTACGACGTGCTTACAAAAGCGGAAAGATTCGCTCTGTATCAGCAAGCAATACACCGCAGAGACACAAGCGAAATGGACGCGATTATTTCAGCCAGCCCGAAAAAAACTTACGACGTGATGGATTTCTTTTTTCTGCGCGATGAAATCTTTCGCATCGACACTTTGAATTTACTTCAAAGATTAAGTCATTACACGATGATTGATTTTTTTATGAACGCGGCGGTTAAAACCGAAGACAGAAAAAAATCCGATAGTTATGGTAATTCGGTTGGTTTGAGCGCATACCTTTACACGATTGAAACAGAGGCTTGGCAAATTGTCTGTGATGAACTTGGTTTTGATGCAAACTGCCATCGTGAACTTGCCGCAGAGCTATGTTTTGCCGTGCAAATAATGGATATGAAAGACAATTTTATTAGAGAGTTGGCTTTCGATGAAGACGAAGCGAATTTGTTTTTGAAAAAATCTGCAAAGAGGCTTAAACAAAGTGAAATCTTTGAGATAAAAACGCTCGATTATCTTGTTAAGTTTTACCGTGAAAGTGTCGAGTATGCGTAAATTTTATTTGATTTCTTTCGGCGGGCGTCCTGTTTTCCTTTCGGCGACCAGTGTTAAATCCGATTCCTTGACGACGTAAGAATTGCCGATTTTTTGAGCCGGAAGCCGACCTTCGCTTATTAAGGCTTGAACTCTTTGACGATTAACACCGAGTATTTCGGCGGATTCTTTGACGCTTAAAAGTTTATCGTTTTCCATAACAAACAAAGAATAATTTCTTTTGAAAATATAGTCAAACTGCTACCTTTAGACTTGCAAACCATAGCAGAACTGCTATACTTAATTTAAGTCAGAAATGACAAATTCAAACATAAGGAAGAAAAGAAAAATGTTTATTTTGAAAGACAAAACGCAACTCGAAAGAGCGATTGCAAAGGCTTTGAAAATTCGCCCGCGCGTCGAGTTCGATTGCTTCGGACGCTATCGCGTTTCCGGCTCGAAAGGTTATTACACGGTTATTTGCCGCAAAGACGAACGCGGTTACAAAACTGTTGAATGCACTTGCAAAGGCGCGGAAAAAGGTTTGGTTTGCTATCACGCCGTCTCTGCTTTGAGTTTGCACATCGGACTTGCCAGACGGCAACAAACGGCATAAAAGCAAAGGCTTAGGAAAGCGCCAACTTCCCTAAGCCCGAAATATCCAAAGGAAACTAATCATTGAAACCAAAGGACACGCTGATTTTAACAAAAAGCGTGTCCTTTACCAAAGAAAAATTATGAGAGGACAAATAATCGAAAAATCAAAAGGCGTTTGGCTCATTCGCATTCAGCAACGTGGCATTGACGGCAAGCGCAAATCATTTTCTGAAACATTCAAAGGAACTAAATCGGAAGCAGATAAACAACTGACGAAAAAGTTAGGTGAACTCGACAACGGAACGCTAAACGCGAACTCGAAACGAACTTTAGGCGAATATTTAGACGTTTGGCTCGAAACAATTGCCAAGCCGCGATTACATCAGCGAACCTTTGTTGATTACAAAGATTTGATGCGGCTTCACGTCCGCGATTCGTTAGGCAATATTAAATTGTCGGATTTGAAAGCAATTCACATTCAAAAACTTTACGGAGAATTGCAGACGGAAAAGAAATTAGCGGCAAGGCGCGTTCGCTATGTTCACGCGGTTTTGTCGTCGGCTTTAAGAAAAGCGGTTGAATTGGACATCTTGCCGCGCAACGTCGCAAAACTCGTTCAACTGCCGAAAGAAACGAAAAAAGAAATGGACGTTTTATCAGAAGCAGAATGCGGATTGTTTTTGAATGCTTTGAAAGGCGAACGGCTCGAAACGATGTTTTCGTTCGCGCTGGCGACCGGATTACGCCCGGAAGAATATCTTGCCTTGCAATGGAAAGACGTTGATTTTGATAAGCAGACGGCAAGCGTCCGCCGCGCTGTTATCAGATTGCCGAAAAGCAAATGGTATTTTTCCGAACCCAAAACAAAAAGTTCACGCCGCACTTTGCCTTTGCCTGTAACTTTAGTTAAAGAACTTCGCGCACATCGCCGGAAACAAAACGAAGAAAGATTAAAACTCGGCGCGGCTTGGCAAAATCACGATTTAGTTTTTCCGTCCGAAGTCGGAACGCCTTCGACGCATTCAAACATCACGCAAGTTTATAAACGAGTATTGAAAAACGCCGAACTTCGCACATCTTTAAGGCTTTACGATTTGCGGCATTCTCACGCAACTTTATTATTGAAAGCAGGTGTTCACGCAAAAGTTGTCAGCGAACGGCTCGGACATTCAACTATTGCTTTGACTTTAGATGTTTATTCGCACGTTTTACCGAGTATGCAAGCCGAAGCCGCCGCGCATCTCGAAACGATGCTTTACCGCAAAAACGGCACACAATAAAGGCTTGGCACACCAACGGCACACCAAAAGAGAAAAACAGAAAAAGGGCATCTTTCAAGATGCCCTTAACTTGTTGATTCTAAATGGTGCTTAGGGCGGGAATCGAACCCGCACACCCCGAAGGATACAGGATTTTAAGTCCTGTGCGTCTACCTATTCCGCCACCCAAGCACGAAAAAAAGATTAACACGCTTTTTTTTTTTGTTCAAAGACGTATGTCTAAATTTTAGAAGCAAAAGTGGAAAATCGAAGTATAATGACAGAAACGTAAATTGCTGTAATATTTTTGGCGGACGACGTTTTTCAAAATAAAATATGGAACAGTTTGCCTGGATTTTCTGGATTATTTTAGGCGTGATTTTGATTGTCAATTTGTTTTCTTTACATCCTCTTCAATAAGTCAAAACTTTCAATTTCAGCACTCATTTTAGGCTTTAGAACAGTTCAAAGCGCAACTGAAAGCGCAACTGAAAGCGCAACTGAAAAACTGTTTAGAAAGCCGATAATAGAGGCTAAATGCGAGAAAGAACAGGTCAAATATTTCAAAATAAGAAAAATAATAAATGGATTGCAAGAATTTGCTATAAAAACACAAACGGCAAGCGAACAGCGATACAACGCGAGACAGAGAATAAACCCGAAGCAAAGAAAGCATTAAAGGCAATGCTTGAAACATTGGAAAAGGGTGGTCGGGAGGCAATAGACATTGAAAAGCTGACTTTCAATGATTTGACGGATTACTACGAAAAACACTATGCCAAACCTGCAATATTTATTGAGAATCGCAAAGTTGAGGGTTTGAGAGATTTAGGACGTGTAAAAGGTTTTATTAAACAATTCCGCCTTTATTTTGGTAGCAGGAGCTTATCAAAGATAAATTACGGGGACATTCTAAATTATCGAAATTACAGACTGCAAATTCAAACTCATTATAAAAAGCCTAGAACTATCGCAACAATGAACAGGGAATTGGCTTATTTGAGAAGAATTTTCAATATTGCTCTGCGTCAGGGTTGGATTACTAAAAATCCTGTAAATTCTGGAGAGTCGCTGATTGATGTTTCAGCCGAAAGAAGAAGGGAAAGAACTTTAACTTTGGATGAAGAGAAGCGATTGATTGATGCTTGCACAGGTAGAAGAAAGCATTTGAAGCCTTTAATAATTTCTCTGCTCTCAAACGGCGCTCGCGTCGGTGAAACACTAAAATTAAGGTGGGCGGACATAGATTTTGAAAATCGCTTGATTACTTTTAGAGCGTTAAATACGAAGACGCTGAAAACACGTAAGGTAGCTATTACAAATCATTTCTACGATGAATTTATACGGCTTTGGAATGAATCATCCAAAGATTTGGATTCATTAGTATTTAATATTAAGAGCGTTAGAAAAGCGTTTGAAAGTGCTTGCAAAGAGGCAGATATAGAAACAGGCAGACCGTTTGGAATTACCCTGCATTCATTAAGACACACTGTTGCCGTAAGACTTGTAAAAGCGAACTTTCCTTTGCAATTTACTGCTAGAATTTTAGGGCATCAATCAGTTCAAACAACTTTTAGATATTTGTCAGCTAACGATGAAACCCTTTATCAAGCGGCTTCAATTCTCGATTCTGTTCAACTAAACAGCAATACAGAAATTGAATCTGAGATAGTTAATTAAACAACAGAATAGAAAAGCCGAACAAGAGTTAAATACTCCTGCTCGGCTTTTTAATATAGTAATGAGAAAACTCTTGTAATTTCAAAAGTATAAACGCATAATTGGGCATTCCGTTAAGAGCGGAATATACACGCAAACATCGAAAGTAACAGTTACGGATGCAGATGGAAAAGACAAGTCAGTAACTATTACGAGCAAAGGACGTGATTGGTGGGTTAAAGGCGAGGACGGCAAATGGATTTGCGTTTCCTCTGAAAAAATTGATTAAAATCTTGCGAACCAACTTTGTAAAATAGAAAAGCCAGCGAGGGAGGCATAAAATATGGACTTTTACTTTTTATTGTTTTCGTTATTTTTCCCACGAATCACTTTACTCGTGTATTTCCTAATTGAAAGGTTTCCGCAAAATACGTTCCCTCTGTGGCTGGATGCAGTTATGGGGTTATTTATTCCGCGAATTCTGATTCTTATTTTTATGCGAATCAGTAGTTGAAAAGACAGACAAATCTGTTGATTGGTAGAATTTTCTTACTTATGGAAAATCAACTAATTCAACTTTATTTGTTTGTCTGTCAAATTTACGATACCCGTTCGGCAACC
>JAABUN010001125.1_pt1 | contig 62984 bp, 57 predicted proteins | sample 5559311 | NCBI WGS metagenome assembly JAABUN01 (sample SAMN10711877, study PRJNA513370) | rock metagenome | isolation source: Antarctica rocks | place: Antarctica: Victoria Land, Siegfried Peak sud
ATTACAACCCATCTTGGCTCCACTGGCCGGCAATGCGTGCCGGGCCCGCTTTGTTCAGGTCGTGAGCCTCCTATGCCCGGCATAGTTGCTGAGAAAAACTGTTCGTCCGTACAGTGGGAGGTCACTCCCACCCGCTTGATACACCGCCGGGAACCGCCACACACCCACTTCAACGCGGACGTCCGCTTCGACGAGATCACCTCGGCCGTGGAAATGCACTACGAAACCGGCATAAAGGGGTACATCCTACGGCTCAGAAACGGCCGGACCGTGGAACTTCCGGCGAACACTGTCCTGACTGCCGCGCATGACACCATTGCTGCACAACTCCGCAGCCGGAGCGTTCCGGTGACGATCACAAACGTCAAACGTAGACCTCAGTGAAAGGCTTTTCCCAATCCAAGCCGCTGAGCCACGCTTCGCGCCGGTGAACCGGGGGCGTTCAGCCGTTGCGCCAAACGCGGCCGTCGGATGCGAGCAGGGCGTCGGCGGCGGGCGGCCCCCACGAGCCGACGGCGTAGTTGGGGAACGGCGCGCTTGCCCCTTTCGCGGAACGTTCCGGGCCGGTCTGCCAGGCGGACAAAATAGGCTCCAACACCTGCCACGACAGTTCGACCGCATCGCTGCGGTTGAACAGGGTCGGGTCGTTTTGCAAGGCGTCCAGCAGCAGCGTTTCGTAGGCCGTGGCCGGGAACTCGCCCAGGGCCGCGCTGTACGAAAAATCCATCTGCACCTGGCAAATCTGCATTTGCGGGCCGGGCATCTTCGCGCCCAGACGCAGCGAGATGCCCTCGTCGGGCTGAATGCGGATGGTCAGGACGTTCGGCTCGATCTGGTCGCGCGGCGTTTGGGCGAAAAACAGATGCGGCACGCGGTTGAACTGGATGGCGATCAGCGTTCGTTTTTCCGGCATCCGCTTGCCTGACCGTAGATAAAAGGGCACGCCGGCCCACCGCCAGTTATCAATTTCCAACTTCAGGGCCGCATAGGTTTCCGTTTGCGAGCCGTGCGCAACGTCCGGCTCGTCGCGGTAGCCGCAAACGGAAACGCCGTCCAGGGTCCCCGGCCCGTATTGGCCGCGCACGGCGGATCGTTCGGTCGCGTCGGGGGGCACAATCGCGCGCAGGACATCGGCCTTGCGGTCGCGCACGGATTGGCTGCCGTAGCGCACGGGCGGGTCCATCGCAACGAGCGCGAGCAGTTGCAGCAGATGGTTCTGGAACATGTCGCGCAGGCACCCGGCCTCCTCGTAGTAGCGCGCGCGGTGCTCGACGCCTAACTTTTCGGCCGCCGTGATCTGGACGTGGTCCACGTAGCGCCGGTCCCAGATCGGCTCGATGATGGCGTTCACGAATCGAAAGGCGAGCAGGTTCTGCACGGTTTCCTTGCCCAGATAATGGTCAATGCGGAAAACCTGCGCCTCGTCGAACACAGCGTGGATCACGTCGTTCAGCCGCCGTGCGCTCGCCAGGTCGTGCCCGAACGGCTTTTCAACGATCACGCGCGTCCAGCCGTTTTTCGCGCTGTCGGCCGGGGCGTTCACCAAGCCGTGCCGGCCCAGGTTCTGGACGATGGGGCCGTAAAACGAGGGCGAGGTCGCAAGGTAAAAAACACGGTTGCCGGCCGTGTCGTGGTCGCGGTCGAGTTCGGTCAGGCGCGCGGCCAGGGTTTCGTAGCCGGCCGCGCTCGTGAAATCGGCGGTCAGGTAGTGCAGGGCGGGCACGAAGGCGTCCCACAGTTTTTGCCGAAAGACCAGCACTTCGGGCGAGTTTTTGACGAGGTCGCGCATCCGTTCGCGGAAGCCGTCGTCATCTAAGGGCGTGAAGGCGAAGCCCAGAACGGCGAAGCCGGGCGGCAGCAAGTCCTGGCAAAAAAGGTTGTACAGCGCGGGCACGAGTTTGCGCCCGGTCAGGTCGCCGCTCGCGCCGAAGATGACGAACGCGCACGATTCGTTTGGCTTGACCAGCAGCGGGCCGGCCGGGAGCGGGCTTTCGGCCTGCGCCGTCACGGTCGGGGCCGTCACGGTCGGGGCCGGTGTTTCGACGGTGATGCTGGGTAACGGCGACGCCATCAGGGGAATGCTCCTCTACTCGTCACCGGCCGGGGCAAACGCGGCCACGGCCTCGTCACGCGTCTCGAACAGGTCAAAGATACGGTGCATTCGGGTCATGTCGAACACGGCGCGCACGGTCGGCGACAGCCCGAACAGTTTCAGGTCGCCGTTAGCCGCACTAAGCCGCCGCAGGCATGACAGCAGTGCGCCCACGCCCGCGCTGTCCACGAATTTCAGCCGGCTCATGTCAAAGGCGACGTTCGGGTGAGCGGCCAGCAGGGGCGCAACGTCGCGCTTGAACTCCTCGGCTCGGCTCGCGTCCAGGTGGTCGCCGGGCAGGACAACGACTGCAACGCCGCCGGGCTGCGACTCAACCGTAAATTCCATGTTATGTTTGGCTTTCTGCCGTTTCCCCGGCGGGCACACGCCGTTTCACCAGTGTCACGCTGTTTTGCCCGTCCTCATCCTGTCCGTACACTACCTCGTCCACGCTTTGGGTGATCAGGTACACGCCGAAGCCGCCCTCGCGCGAGCCGTCGAAGGTGGGCGGCGCGGCGTGGGCAGGGTCGAACGATTTTCCTTCATGGCGCAGGCGGACGCGCACCCGCTCGTCGTTTGCGTCCGCCTCGACGACGATTTGGCCGTTTTCGCGGCCCTCGTAGGCATGGCGCATGACGTTGCTCGCCGCCTCGTTGACGGCCAGTTCCAGCAGGTTCAGGGCATGCGAAGAAAGCGCGGGCGGCGGCAATTTTTCGCAAAACGCGCGCACGAACGCGCGCACGGCTTCCAATTCGCTCAGGCGGCTCGACACCGTCAACGTCGCCCGGTCGTTTTCTTCGCCCGCGACGCGCACGGCGACGCAAGTCAAGTCGTCGGCGAAGGTTTCGGCGTGCGAGTGGGCGACGACCGCTTGCCGGACGGCCTCAATCAGCGCGTCGGGGGCGAGATGCGCATTGGCTTGAACCAGACCCGACAGTTGTCCGACGCCGAACTGATCACCGGCCTCGTTCTGGGCCTCGGTGACGCCGTCCGAATAGAAAAAGAAAACGTCGCCAGGCGCGAACAGAGCCGTGTTTTCGCGGTACGTTTCCTTTTCGCTGAAGCCGAGCGGCATGCTTTCGCCTTCCAGCAGGTCACACCGGTTTTCGGCCGCGCGCCAGTGAACGGTTTTGGTGTGCCCGCAGTCCACGAAGGCAACCGTGCGGGCGCGCAAATCGAAGCGGGCATAGCACAGCGTGACGAAACTGTCCAGACCAATAAATTCGCGCGTCACCTCGCCGTGGACGAAGCGCACGATTTCTTCGGGCCGGGGCAGCGTTTGGGGCGGCGCGAGCAAAATCAGCCGTCCCAGCGCGCGCAGAAAGTGGCTTTTCACGGCCGCGCCTAAGAGCGCGGCCGGGATGCCCTTGCCCATCACGTCCCCGACCAGCACGTCGAGGCATTGCTCGTCCTGCTCGAAAAAGTCGTAAAAGTCGCCGTCAATCTGCTGCGACGGCAGCGTCAGCGCGGCGACATGAAGGCCGGGCACGCTTTGCGGCGGGTGGCCGAGCAGAAGGGTTTGCTGAATCCGGCCACCGACCGCGCCCTCGCGCCGCCGCGCCTCGGCGACGTTCTCCTCGGCCTGTCGAACTTCGCGCAGCGAACCGAGCAGGGCCGCCTGAAGGTCGAGGATGCGGCAACCCGCGCGCAAACGCACTTGAAGTTTGTGGGGATCGAACGGTTTTGTTAGATAGTCGTCCGCGCCCGCGTCCATGCCTTCGAGCACGTCCTCGCGCCGGTCCCGCGACGTGAGCAGGATGACGTAGACGTAGGGCGCGCTGTCCCCGGCACGTTCGCGGATTTTGCGGCACACGGCCACGCCGTCCAAGCCGGGCATGAGCCAGTCAAGGATGGCGAGCCGAGGCGCGTCCGGCTGCTGAAGCGTTTCCCAGGCCTCGTTGCCGTCCCGCGCGACCACGACCTCGTAGCCCCACTTTGCCAGCGTCGCCTGGAGAAGCCGGCGCGGGATGGGGTCGTCGTCGGCGATCAGGATTTTCATCACGTGGGCATCTTTATCCCCGCAACCGCGCAAGTGTTGCCGCGCGCGGGGCTGTCACCGGCCCGCAGACCCGATGCCAAACAGCAGATTTTTGCTGGTCCCGCCGCCCAGGCCGCCGGCTTCGGCCCGCAGTTGCCGGTCCAGAAGATTCCGTTCCTTTCCCAGGCCGGCCGGGTCCACGGCGCGGTCGGCGTCCTGCCAATGCGGGTTGGCGTCGCACCGCAGCCGAATCATGTAGGCGTTTTCCTGATCGGTCGTGTTGGTCAAACGCAGCGCGGCCGAACCGGGGCCGACCTCGCCATCCAAACCGGGCTGCTGGGGGGCGCGTCCCGGTTCAGCCACGATTTCGTTTTGCAGTAGGCGGATCATCGTCAGTTTTCCTAGAAGGTTTTAAGATGGACCACGCACACACGAGGGTCGCGCCGGGAAGTTGCCGGCTTTTACCCGCTCCATCGGACCCACAACACGCCGCGCGCGCTCGGATTTCTCGCTATTTTACCGGCAAGAGCGCCGTATCTTTCTTCACATAGGTCGGCGCAGGGAAGCTGGCCCGATTCGGTGAATGAAGCGCTACTTCCCCAAAGGAAATTCCAGCCCCCATGCCCTTTATCGCCATCGCCGGCACGTTTCACTTGGTCAACAAAACGGTCGCGGGCACGCCCAGCGGCTTCGAGCCGGACGGCGACTCGATCCATTTTCGGCCGACGGATGCGGCCCAGCTCGCGCGCCTGCGCGTGGTCGGCAGGCCGCTCACGCTCACGACTATCGGCTCGGTCATGCTCCGTTTTGAAAGCATTGACGCGCTCGAACTGCATTACCAGGCCGACAACGGCGTCACCTCCCACCAGCCGCGCCCGCTCGCGGACCAGTCGCGCGACTTTTTAACGGGCGCGCTGGGCATGAATCCGGTCCCGTACGTTTTGCCGCGCGGCGTGCGCGTCCGCCCGCCTGTTCCCCACGATGCCACGCCCGGCTACATCGTTGCGCGCACGCTGGAGGTGAATGGCCGGCCCGTCTCGTTCGCGTTCATCGGACCAAGCCCATTCGCGGATGGGGCCGCCGTCTTCCTGACACCCGGCCTGCTGAAAACCAGCCTGAACTACCAACTGCTGAAAGCCGGCCACGCGTATCCGCTGTTTTACGACACCCTCTTCGTGGACCTGCGCAAGGCCATGCAGGCCGCGACCCGGCAGGCGCGCGCGTCGGGAAAGGGCATCTGGGCGCTTGACCGCACGAACGCGGGCATCGCGCTCCCCAACGGTCAGCCTGACCTGGAACAAAGCGGTGTCGTGTTCCCCAAACTATTCCGCCGCCTGAGCGACTTTTTGGCGAGCGGACCGGTTGGAACGGTTTCACTTGCCGGCTTCCGCGCCTGGCTCGCCGTTTCCGAGGAGCGCGTGCTTGATTTGCCGACAATCAACTTTACCGGCTTCGACAACCTGGTCGAGGTCGGAGCGGATGGCGCGGTGCGGATGACCCGCAAGCCCGAAGAGGTCGTTTTCATCGGCGCGAAGTGAGGCGCGGGAACGTGTTTGTGGCCGCGACGATTGCCAAAGCACGCCCGCCGCAGCGCGGCCGCCGCCGCCGCATCGTCATCGTTTTCGCGCTCGTCGCCGCCGCCCTTGTCGCGCTTGACTATTTCGCGTTTCCGTACGGGCGGCCCATCGCCGGGCTGAGCGCGAATCGGGGCGAAAACGGCGTTTGGCTGGAATACACCTGGTACTTCGGCCGCCACTCCGCCGCCGAGGAAAAAACGCTCGCGCTGCGTTTGCGGGCGAATCAAATTCGCTACGCTTATTTCCACGTCCGCTTTATCAAGCCTTCGGGCCGGCTCCACTTTCGCTACCCGGACGAAGCGCGCCGCCTGGTCGCCACCCTGCACCAGGAAGCGCCAGGGGTTAAAATTCTTGCCTGGGTCTTTGCCGGCAACGCGCAAAGCGGGCAGGGCCGCGTCAACCTCGCCGACCCGGCCGTGCGCCGCCAGATGGCGGCCGAGGCGCGCTGGCTCACGACCGTTTGCGGCTTCGACGGCGTTCAATGGGATTACGAATTGTGTCCCGACAACGATTCCGATTTTCTCGCTCTGCTGCGCGAAACACGGGCCGTTCTGCCGCCGGGCGGCGCGCGTTTGTCCGTCGCCGCGCCGATGTGGGTTCCGCCCGGCCCGCTGCGCGCCTTCGGCTGGAGCGAAGCCTACTTTTCGCGCGTCGCTGCGCTCACCGACGACATGGCCGTGATGGGTTACGACTCGGCGTTGTGGCTGCCGCGCGCCTACGTCTATCTGATGCGCGAACAAGCCGTGCGCGTCACGCGGGCGGTCGCGGCAAGCCCCAACCCGCGCTGCCGCATTCTGATCGGCGTCCCGACCTACGAGGCGACGTGGTCCCACCGCCCCCACGCGGAAAGCCTCCCCTTCGCACTACGCGGCGTCCGCGAAGGTCTCGCCGACCCCGCCGCCCGCCCCGAAGCGTTCGCGGGCATCGCCCTGTTCGCCGACTACACGACCGACGCGGCCGAGTGGCGCACCTACCGCGAACTGTGGCTCGACCAATAACAGCAAAACGCCCCGTGCCGAATCCGGCCGGGGCATTTTGCGGGGCACGCCGCAATTGTCAGAAGCGGATGCCGGCGCTCAGGTTCAGGCCCGACACGTTGTAACTGTTCAGGCTGCCGGCGACGAGGTAGCGCGCCTCGACGTAGGCGTCGGTGCCGATGGTCGTGCCGATAAAGGCGCTCGCGCCGGCCGTGACCTTGAAGCCGCGCCGGTTTTCGGCCGGCACGCGGATTTCACCCGGAATCAGGTCGGCGGACACGCCCGCATAGGCGGCCGTGCGGCCCTTGTTCAGCGGGCGGCGGTATTGCAGGCCAATCGGAATAAGAAGCGCCCGGTTGCCGTTGCGGCTTTTGTAAAGAACGTAAACGTCGAACCCCAAAGGCCGCTGATCCTCGGCGGAGGTAACTTTTCCCAGCCCTACGCCGAAACTGGTCCACGAGTCGCCGAATACGTCGCGCGTCTTTTTGTCGGAAGGCAGGAAAAAACCGACTTCCGGCCCGATGCGGAAGCTTTCACGGCGGGGCCGTGATTCTTGCGGCGCTTCGGGATAGGTCGGCGGGGCGGGCGGCGTTTGCGTCGCTTCGGGCGCTTGCGGTTGCTGCTGCGCGCGGGCCGGAACGGAAAGCCCCGCCGTCGTTAGCAAAACGGCAGCAGCGGCAATCGCTCCTCGCGCAAACATGGAAGGTTCGGGGGCGTTCATGATCATTTAGGTGCCCATCTCCCAGGAAGCCAGGTAGTGCTCCTGCTCCGGGGTCAGCGTGTCAATGGCGACGTTCATCGCGGCCCGTTTCAGGCGCGCAATTTCCTGCAAAAAAAAGGGCGGGGCTTGCGCCGCCCGCCCTTCGTTGGTCAACGGTTTGGATTATACGGGCGGCAACCGGCGGTGTCAAACGAACCGTGCGCGCGCACAGGCGGCAACTCGCCCGCGCCGCGCCGTGTCTTAATCGTCGCCGGCCGTTTCCTTCAAGGGCCGGCGCGACGATAATGGAGGACGACGTATGCGAATCGGAACGCGGCGCGAGCCTGCCCTGGTGCTCCTGTTCATCGTGCTCACCTGCGGCATCTACTACATTTACTGGGTGTACAAGGTCAGCGGCGAGGTACAGGACTTTCTGGGCGAGCCGGACACGCCGCCCGCCGTCGAACTGCTGCTTACCGCGCTTACCTGCGGCCTGTACCTGTTCTATTGGGACTGGAAGACGGCCGAAAAGATCGCCCAAATGCAGGCGCGCGTCGGGCTGCCGGTCACGAACAACGCCGTTTTGTTCCTGGTCCTCGACATCCTGGGAGCCGGACCGGTCGCCGGCCTGGGCCTGATCGTCCCGTTGATCGAGCAAGGACACTTGAATGACATCTGGCGCGCTGCCGCCAACGGCGATTCCCGCTACTAACCGTCTGGAAGCATTCATGCGGCGGGTCGGCTGGGCGGCGCCGCTGTTGCTGCTCGCCTTTCTGGTCCCGCTGCCGCACGGACCGGCGGGCCAAATCGCGGGCCTGCCGTCGCTGTGCCTGTTCCACAACCTGACCGGGCGGCCGTGTTTGGGCTGCGGCATAACGCGCGCCCTGGTGTGCCTGGCCCACGGCCGAGGGGCCGAAGCGATCACGTTCCACCCTCTCGGCCCGCTCGTTTTCGCCGCGCTCGTTTTCGTCGCCCTGAACCGTGCGGCCGAAGGGGTGCGGCCCGGCTGGGGGATTCGGCTGCCGCCGCGCCTGATCGCCGCGAGCGCGTGGCTGGGCCTTGCGCTGCTTTTTGCGGTGTGGATGCTGCGGCTTACCGGGCGGCTGCCCGCCCCGCCGTAAGCGTTTCGCGGGCCGGGTCGCCGTCAGAAACGAAGCGGCGGCCCGGCTTTTTCAAATAATCAAGCCAGTAGGTAATGCCCATCGGACCCTCGACGGCCTGAATGCGCGGCAGGCGCATCGGCTTAAAAGCCTTGTCGAAGGGTGACAAAGCCGGGTTCGCCCCGACGAGCAGCACGGCCTTGTTGACGTAGGTCTGCCCCGCTCCCTTCCCCGACGCGAGCAGGGCGCGGTTGCGCGGCGAAATCCCCATCGGAAGCGCGATGCTTTCGACCTTCGTGCCGGGCAGGATCGCCTCGATTTTGGCAACGCACCCGCCGATCTCGCGCGCGACGCTTTCCTCGTTCATTGCCCGCAGGCTGCGGTGGGTGACGGTGTGGTTGCCAATCTCGCACCCCAGGTCGTCGCGCAACATTCGCAACTTTTCCGTTCGTTCGCGGGCCGGGCCGAACGCGCTTTCGGGCAGCACGAAAAAGGTCGCGCGAACGGGAAAGCCGGGGTGCAGGCGCGCGAACGCCTGCAAAATGCCGACCGCGCAATCGGGGTCAACGCGGCGTTCCGTGCCGGGAAGGTAACGAAACTGGCTCGCGTCGGCGTCGTCGAAGGTGAGCACCACGGGACTTGCCCCGCGCGGCAGGTCAACGTCGCCGCGCAGCAAATCCTGAAGCAGAATGGGCCGGTAGCCTTCTTTGTACAGCCGGGCGAGGTCATGCCGAAATGCGCCGGGCGTACGATCATACGGTCCCGTTTTGGCGACGATCCGGTGGTATTCCAAAATGGGCACCAGGCCGCCCTCGTTGGGCGGCGCGGACGAAACGGCGGCGCGCAAAGCGCGCGGAGTTTGCCGGGGCGCGGCCGTGAGCGCGCGCGGCGGCGGCGGGGGGGCGGCGGACGATGCGGCGGCGGCCCGATCCCGGCCCGCGCAGCCGGACAGAACGAGCAGAGCGACGACAAGAACGGCGGCGGGCGAAATCATCATGGTGGGAAGGGTTGTTTTGCAGGAGTCGAGCGGCGGCGCGCGAAAGAAGAGGACTGTAAAACGACACTCGCAGTATAGATGCTCCCCGCTCCGCCTGCCACGATTTTCCCTCATGATCCAAACCAGCCACCGCTTGTCAAACGCGCGTTTCGCCGTTATCGTCGCTTTCCTGCTCGCCTTCGCCCCCGCCGTGCTCACACTCGCGGGTTGCCGCGCCAATGAAGAAGAGCCAACCGCCTCAGTCCCCGCGTCCCCCCCGGTTGTCGCCACCGCGCCCCCGGTCCCCGAACGCTCCTCGCCGCCCGCGCCGTCACCGTCCACGGTGGCCCCGACGCCGCCAGCCGCGCAGACCGCCGCGAAAACGACGCCGGCCGAACCCGTGCGCGCTTTGTACCTGAGCGGCTGGGTCGCGGGCGGGGAAACGCGCTGGCATCAACTCCTTAACGTCGTGGACAAAACCGAACTGAACGCGGTCGTGATTGACGTCAAGGAAGACGGGATGCTAAGTTACGACGTGCCGGGCCTCGCCCTCGCCGCCGAAGCCGGCGCGAACAAGAAGATGATCCCCGACGTGGACGCGAAAATTGCCGAACTTAAAAAAAGACACATCTACGCCATTGCGCGCATCACCTGTTTCCGGGATCAGGTCGTGCCGCGCAAAAAACCCGCCCTCGCCATTCACCGGCCCGACGGCTCGCCGTGGCGTGATCGGTCCGGCCATTTCTGGCTGGACCCGTACAACACGTTAAATTGGGACTACAACGTCGCCGTGGCCCAGGACGCCGCCCGGCGCGGCTTCGACGAGGTGCAGTGGGATTACGTTCGCTTTCCGTCCGAAGGCAAAAAAAGCGGCCGGCGCTACCCGGCCCGGCAAAAAAACGACGCGCGCTCCGAGGCCCGCGTGATCGCTGACTTTTTGGCCTACGCGAAGGAAAAGTTGGGACCGTCGGGCGTCAAGGTTTCGGCCGACGTGTTCGGGCTGACGCTGTCCGCCGAGGACGATCTGGGCATCGGGCAGAAACTCGCCCTGGTCGCGCCGCACCTCGATTTCGTTTGCCCGATGGTCTACCCGTCCCATTACGGCCGGGGCAGTTTGGGCGTCCCCTACCCGAACGCCTCGCCGTACCAGACCGTGTTCCGCGCCCTGCGCGACGGCAGCAAGCGGCTCAAGGCATTGCCGAAAAACGCGTGCCGAATGCGCCCGTGGCTCCAGGATTTTTCCCTCGGCGGCGTGCGCTACGGCGAAAAGCAGGTCCGCGCGCAAATCCAGGCCGCCCGCGCCAACGGCGTTCAGGAGTATTTGCTGTGGAACGCAGCCAACCGCTACACGACGACGGCGCTGGTCCCGCTCAAGCCGAAGAAGCCAAAGAAGTCGAAGAAGGCGCTCGCCCGCGCGAAGCCCAAACCGGCCGCTGCTACGGCGACAAAGCCGCCAACGCAACCGGCGGCCCGCCCGGTCAGCCGGTGAACGGGGGCGGCTCGCGCCACTTTGGTGAGTGATTTGGTGAGTGATTAGGCGGCGGCTACTGTGCGGCTTCGCTCAAGCATTCTTGCCGAACACGATCAAGGCTTGTTGCGACGCTCACGCTGGCCTCGGTGACGAGCGTTGCGATCTCGTGTGAGAACGCTTCCCGGTCCGTGCTCAGGTTGTAGGTCCAGTGGCTCGGCGCGCCGGGCACAACCGTGCCGAGGCGTGCCGCCCAATGCGTGTGGGCAACGTACGACCACCAACGTCGCGGCTCAAGGTCCTTGAACTCCACGCCCACGTTGATATAGAAGCGCCAGTCTTCGACGCCTGGGTAGTTGCGCCTGCTGGCCTGGAAGTGGAACCGCTCCCAGTACGAACCTTTATCCCGCGAGAAGGTCCGTTCGTTCTTTTTGAAGCCGATGGGCTTCAAGTGTTTTCGGTGAACATCACTGAGCAGCGTGTTCAGCAGACTTTTGAGCGTGTCGGCCACGGGCGCAAGCCTCCGTTCCGTAATCTCTTTCCTCAGGGCGTCGCTGACCGGCTTGCGGGCACGTCAAGGGCGCGGCAGGCGAATACCGGCGCGGCGTTGAACAAGGGGCGCAGGGTCTGTGAGAGCACGAACCATCGAAAGGAAACCGAATACATCATGGCAGGCAAAGTCAAAATCGGCATCATTGGCACGGGCGGCATCGCGCACGGCGCGCACCTTCCCGGCTACCTTCAGATTCCCGACGCGTGCGAGATCGTCGCGCTGTGCGACATTGACCCGCAGGCGTTGAAAAACACGCGGGAAAAGTTTCCGGCCACGCAAAGCGCGAAAACGTTCGACGATTACCACAAGTTGCTCGAAATGGACGAGGTGGACGCGGTTTCGGTCTGCACGCCTAACTTCGCGCACCACGGGCCGACCATGGCCGCGTTCGCGGCCGGCAAGCACGTCATCTGCGAGAAGCCGATTGCGATGAACGCCCGCGAGGGGGCCGAGATGGTCGCGGCGGGCGAAAAGGCCGGCAAGGTTTTCCAGATCGGCTACATGAGCCGCTTCTCGCCCGCGAATCAAACGTTAAAAAAGTTCATCGAGGCCGGCGAATTGGGCGACATCTACTACGCCCGCGCGCAGGCGCTGCGCGTGCGCGGCATTCCCGGCTGGGGCGTGTTCATTGACAAATCCAAGCAGGGCGGCGGGCCGCTGATTGACATCGGCGTTCATATTCTCGACCTGACGCTGTGGCTGATGGGCCACCCCAAGCCCAAAGCCGCTTCCGGCGTGACGTACCAGAAGTTCGGCACGCGCGGGGACGTGGTTGGCTTCATGGGCCAGTGGGATTACAAAAACTTCACGGTCGAGGATTTCGCATCCGCCCTGATCCGCTTCGAGAACGGGGCGACAATCGTGCTCGAATCGTCGTTTGTCGCCAACCTCAAGGAGGAGCAGCACGGGACCACGCTGCTGGGCACGCAGGGCGGCGCGCAAACCAGCCCGCTTTCGATCACGCAGGAGCGGCACGGGTCCGTTTTCTCGTTCGAGCCGAAGGTGCCCAACAAGGACCGCAACAGTTACCACGCCGAAATCAAGGATTTCGTCGCCTGCTGCAAGGAAGGCCGCGCGCCGCTCGTGACCGGCGCGCAGGGCTTGATGGTCGCCCAGATCATGGACGCCATCTACAAATCCTCGGACGAGGGACGCGAGGTGCCGGTCGGATGAGGAGGATCGGCGCAGGGGTGCTGCTAGCGGTGCTGGCCAGCGGCTGCGGCGGTTCGGGCGGCGGCGTGCCGAACGATGCCAAAATTCTCCAGGCCGCCTTCGTGCGCGGCCGGGACACGAATGCTGACCTTTCGCCGCTTCTTGCCGTCGCCCCCGCGCCGGACGGGGAGGCCCTTTCTCTGTACAGTTCGCTGGACCCAGCGGGCGACGGTTCCGGCTTCAATCTGCGCGTCCGGGCAACGGTGTCGGGGCCGACGGCGCACCGGGAGGTAAATTTGCGGATAGTCAGCCGCGACGGCGCGATCCGGGCGGGCCGGGTCTATGAACTGCTCGACCCGGACGCGCTCCACGGCACGTCCTGGGCCGAACTCACCTATTCCGAGTACGCCGTTGAGCATAGGAGGAGCACCTGGGCGGCCGGGGCCGGCTCCGTGTTCGTCGAGGCCGTGCGCCCCGCGACCCTCGAAGGCGGCGCGGCGAGCACGTACCGCCTGCGGGTGCGCGGGGCCGCGATGGTCCCCAATCACCGAATTGATTACGGCCCGCCCAGCGCCGGGACCTTCGTCCTGAGTGCGTTGGCGCAGGTAAAGGTCAGAAGCCTTCCAGCGCGCTGAACCGACCGGCACGCCCGCGCCTGGAACCCTGAAGAACGCCGTTCGACGAACACGGCCCCCTCGCGTCCGCTCTCGCCGGTAAATACGTGCGCGGCAGGATTTCTGCACGGTTCCGATGAAACGAGGCGTGAACACACACGGGAAGAGGAAGTATGCACGGACCGTGTTTCATTGGGCTGCTGGGCGGCCTGCGCATTGAGATGAGCGGCGCGAGCGTTTCGCGCTTCCGCAGCCAGAAAACGGGCGCACTCCTCGCGTACCTTGCCTGCCATAACAAACGGACCCACCCGCGCGAAGAACTGTGCGACCTGTTCTGGCCCGACGACGATCTGGAAGCCGGCCGCCGCAGCCTGCGCGTCGCGCTTTCGTCCCTGCGCCGGCAATTAGAACCGCCCCCGACGCCCCCCAACAGCGTTCTGGTCGCCGACCGGCTGAACGTGCGGCTCAACCCCGCCGCCGCCGTCACCGACGTGGCCCGCTTCGAGACGGCCCTGCGCGACGCCGATCAGGCAAAAAAACGCGGCGACGCGGCCGGGCAAGCCGAACTGCTCGGCCGCGCAATCGCTTTGTACGCCGGCCCGTTTCTGCCCGGTTACTACGACGATTGGGTGATCGAGGCGCGCGAACATTTGGAGGCGCTGCACCAAGCCGCCCGCATCGAGATCGCCGCCAGTGCGGCGGCCGGCGGCAAAACCTCGCCCGCGCTGCCCGCCGCGCCGGACGCGCCGCGCCGCGACGACGCGCTGCCCCTCCTGTTGTCGCGCTTCTTCGGGCGCGAAAGCGAAGTCGCTCGCCTGCGCGATCTGCTCGACCGGCCGAACCTGCGCTGCCTCACTTTGACCGGGTCGGGCGGGATCGGCAAAACACGGCTTGCCCTGGAAACGGCCCGAACGCTGGCCGCGCGCAATGGCCGGGCCGCCTGGTTCGTGCCGCTCACCGATCTGAGCGACGCCCGCCGCGTTCTCGTCGCCGTGCGCGACGCCCTGGACCTGCCCCGATCCAATGGCGGCGACGAGGACCCGCTCCCTCAAATCACAACCCGGCTCAGCGGCGAACCGGCTCCCCTGCTCGTGCTGGACAACTTCGAGCAAATTGCCGGACCGGAAGGCGCGCGGCAGGTTACCGCTCTGCTGAACGCACTGCCGCGCCTTTCTTGTCTGGTCACCTCGCGCCGCCGCGTGGGCGTGGCGGGCGAGCGGCTTTTCGCCGTCGGGCCGCTGCCCCTGCCCGCCGAAGACGACCGCTCCAATGACGATGCGTTCCTCGCCCGGCTCGCCGCCCTGCCCAGCGTCCAACTCTTCGTGGACCGCGCGCAAGCCGTCAGCCCCGACTTCGGCCTGACCCGGCGCAACGCGGGCGCGCTCGCCGATCTGGTCAACCGGCTCGACGGGCTGCCGCTCGCCCTCGAACTTGCCGCCGCGTGGAGCCAGGTTTTGTCGCCCGCCCAGATGCGGGAGCGCCTCGACGACCGATTTGCGCTGCTCGCCGCCCGCCCACAGCGACGCGGCGGGCGGGGCGCGCTGGATAAAACGGACCGCCACCGCTCGCTTCATGCGACCATCGCGTGGAGTTTCGACCTGCTTCCGCCCGATTTGCGGCGACGGTTCGCCCGCTTGTCCGTTTTTCGCGGCGGCTGGACCGGGGAAGCCGCAGCCGCCGTGACCGGGGAGCCAGGAAGCGTTCACGACGATTTGGCCCGCCTGCGCGAACGCTCACTGTTGCTCACCGACGACGCCCACGACGGGCGGCTGCGCTTCCGAATGCTCGAATCGCTGCGCGCCTTCGCCGACGAGCAGTTAAGCGATGAGGAGCGCGAAGCCGCCCGGCGGGCGCACGTCACCCACTTTTGCGGCCTCGCGGACGCGGCGGCGGCGCGAATGCGCGGCCCCGAACAAGCCGCCTGGCTCGCCCGTCTGGAAGCCGACCATGACAACCTGCGCGCCGCTCTTGACAACCTGCTGGCCCGCAGCGCCGCGCACGACGACGACGACGAGGCGGCCAAAACGAGCCTGCGGCTCGCCGGGGCGCTGCGCCGCTTTTGGGAGGTCAAGGGGCATCTGAGCGAGGGCCGGGAGCGGCTGCTCGCCGCGCTTGCCGCCCCCGGCGCGGGCATGCCGTCCCCGGAACGCGCCTCGGTTCTGAACGGCGCGGCCAACATCGCCCGGCTCCAGGGCGACTTCGCTGCTTCGCAAACGCTGCTCGAAGAAGACTTGGCGATCAGCCAAACGTTGAACGACCGGCCGCGCGCGGGGGCGACGCTCAACACGCTGGGCCTGCTCGCCCGCGAACGCGGCGAAACCGACCAGGCTCGCGCCCTGCTGCTCGAAAGCCTGGCGATTTTGCGCGGCACGGATAATTGCGAAGGTGTCGCCATCACTCTGAACAGTTTGGGCTTGCTCGCAACCGACCAGGGCGATCTCGCCGCCGCGCGGCAATGGCTGGAAGAAAGTCTGCAACTGCGGCGCGCGCAGGGCGACGTGATTGGAACGTCGGTCGCCTTGATGAATTTGGGCAACGTCGCTTATTACGCCAAAGATTTTACGTCCGCCCGCGACGCTTACGCCGCCTCGCTCGCCGCCAAACGTGACCTGGGCGACAAGCAGGGCGCCGCGTTCGCCTTGATCAACCTGGGCAGCGTCGCCCGCGAACAAAACGACCGCGCCGCCGCGTGCGCGGCCTTTGCCGAGGCCCTGCCTTTGTGCCGCGCGCTGGGCGACAAGCTGGGAACGGTTATTTTGCTGGACGGCTTCGCCCACCTGGCAAGCGACGAGGAGGCCGGGCGCGAACGGGCGGCCCGATTGTTCGGCGCGGCCCACGCGCTGCGGGCGGCAATCGGAGCGTGCCTGCCGATCATCGAGCAGGCCGGCTACGACCGCGCCCTGGCGGATTTGCGCGCCCGTTTGGGCGAACCCGCCTTCACGTCCGCCTGGAACGCGGGCCGCGCCCTTTCGTGGGATCAGGCAATCGCCTACGCGCTGAACGCTGTTTCCCCCATCCCTGCCCTTGCGTAACACGACTTTTTCAGGTCAGGCAGGTTTCGCCGTCCACCTTTTGGAGCGTGACCGGGGCGACGCCAGACAGCCGTTCGATCTGGTCGGCGAGCGTTTGCGAATGCGTCGTCACCCACAGGGGCGAGCGCGGCGCGGCGGCCACGATCAGACCGGCGAGCGGAGGGAGCAGGTCCGGGTGCAGGCTGGTTTCAGGTTCGTTCAGGGCCAGCACAGACGGCGGGCGCGGCGACAGCAGCGCGGCGAGAAGACACAGGTAACGCAGCGTTCCGTCCGACAATTCGCGCGCGGCGAGCGTTCGCAGCACGCCGGGCACGCGCAGCCGAACGTGAAAACGGCCGTCATCGGCTTCAATTTCCAAAACCGCCCCGCCCAGCCCCTGCCGGACCGAGCGAAACAAACCGTCCGCGTCGCCGATCTCGATCACGGTTTGAAGGGCGGCGGCCAGGTCGCGCCCGTCGTGCGACAAAACGGGCGTAAAAACGCCGACCTGCGGCTGGCGGAGCGGCGCACCCTCGTCGGTGCGGAAATGATGGTAAAACCGCCACCCGGCCATCTCTTCTTTTAACAAGGATAGATGCGCATAGCGGTGCGGCTCGCTCAGATGGGCCAGAACCGACTCCGACCGGGCCATGACCTGCGCGAGCGGGTAGTCGGTGCGCCGCCCGTCCGCGTCGCGCGCCCACGCGCTGTTCAATCGCCGTTCCAGGAGCGTGACCTTTTTGCGCCCGTCCACGACCGCGAGCGTTTCCTCCTTGATGCGCGGGTCGAGCGCAAAGGCGGACGGAACGTCATTCGCGTCGGGCAGGCCGAGCACGAGTTCGTAGTCGAGCGGGCCGAGCGTCACGCCGAGGGCGAGGCGCACCGGCCCCTTTTTGCGCGCCCCGGCCCACAGCGCGGACGGCATCCCGCCCTCGTCCGCGAGCGTACGCGCGAGTTCGCCGCGAGATGCCGCGTGCAGCAGAAACAGCGACCGGTACAAATTCGACTTGCCGCACCCGTTCGCGCCCACGATCACGTTCAGATTGCCGAGCGGGAGCGTGATGTCACGCAGCGAACGGTAGCCGGCCGCGCGCAGGCGGGTGAGTGTCATGGAAAAAAGGAAAAGCCGCCGGTTTTAATCGGCGGCTACTAACCGGCTATTTTTTTGCCAGAGCCGCCCGGATTGCCGGCTCCAACTCCTCGCCGCGCGCGCCCACGGCGGCGATTCGGCCGTCGCGCCCGATCAGCAGGGTGAACGGGATGGACTGCACGCCGTAACGCTGGGCCTGCGCGGCCTGCCAGTACTTGCCGTCGTAGATTTGACGCCACGGCATGGCGTGGCTTTTGGCAAAGGCGACGAGTTTTTGCCGGTCGCCGGCCCGGTCGAGTGACACGCCCACGATGTCGAAGCCCTTGTTTTTGTACTTGTTATAGGCGGCAACGACGTTGGGCAGTTCGGCCACGCACGGGCCGCACCAGGTCGCCCAAAAGTCTATCAGAACGACTTTGCCCTTGTATTGATCGAGCGTGACCGGCTTGCCCGAAAGGTCCGTGCCGGAAAACGGCAGCGGGGCCGCGCCCACCTTGAGGCGCGGATCGTACATTGCCGGCTCCGGTTCGGATTCCGTCATCTTTGCGCCCGGCGGGGGCGTGAAGACGAAGGTTGCGGCGGGCAGTTCCGGGTTGGTCTTCAGGCTCAGGTACGTTTCCGTCACGACAAAAGGCGTTTCGCCCTGCTTGCCCGATAAGGTGACGCGGCGCACCAGATGATCGTTCTTGCCCGTGGCAAACGAGATCGTCGCCTGCTGTGGACCCGTGCCGACCACGGCGCTAACGACATCTACGGGCGTGCCGTCTACCGTTTCGTCGGGGCCGCGGGTCACGGACTGGGTTTGACCGGGCAAAACGGCGGCCACAGTCGCCGTGCCGGAGGCGAGCACGCCAAGCAGGCCCAGCGACGCCCCGCGCGCGGCGTTGAACGCGTTTTTCACCGCGTCCGATCCCGCGCCGGCCGGCGTCTTTTGGTAGGTTTTTTTGTTTTCCGGCGTGGTGACGAACAGCGAAACGCCGTCCGACACGACCTGCGTGACCGCGCCGGTCGCTGCGTCCGTGCTGGTAATGCGCACCTTGTTCGGCCGCGCGACAGCCACCTCGGAGCGCACCGTGCGCGTCGCGGCCGGGCCGGTTGGCGCGACAAATTCGATGGTGGTTGAAAAAGCGGTCAGCGCCTTGTGAGCGGCCACCATCTGTTCAACAAGAATGCGCGCTTCGGGCGCGACGGCGGCGGCGCGGGCGGGAACAACGGGCGCGGGCGGCGGCTGCGCCCAGGCCGCCGGGAGGCCGGCGGCAAGCCCGGCAACGCCCAGCGCGGCAACGAAATAGGAACGGGAACGGGTCATCGAAAACATCCTTTCCACGGGAAGCGCGAACGCGGGCGTGCGACGCGCCGCCCTGCGTTTTCATGGTAACACGGCGAGCGCGTCGTCCATTTGCGCGACCGCCCAGCCAATCTGCGAAGTCTCGATGATGAGCGGCGGCACGAACTCCAACACGTCGCCCGCCGGCCCGGCGGGCAGCACGATGATGCCGCGCGCGAGCAGATCATAAACGAGGCCGAGCGACACGGCCGGATCATGAAAGCGCAAACCGAGCATCAGGCCGCGCCCCCGCACCTCGGCGACGCGGGCCGGGCGCCGGGCGGCGAGTTCGGTAAGTCGTTGCTTGAAATAGCCGCCCACGACGCGCGCCCGGCCGGGCAGATCGCGCTCCTCCATTTCGGCAATGGCGGCGAGCGCGGCCCGACAGCCGAGCGGCGAACCTAAGAACGTGGACGTGTGCAGAGCCTCGCCGCGCGACGCGCCCCACGCGGCCATGACGTGCGGCCGGGCGAGGCAGGCCGAAATGGGGAAGCCGCCGCCCATCGCCTTGCCCACGCACAAAATGTCGGGCAAAACGTTTTCGCGTTCGCAGGCGAACCAATCCCCCGTTCGGCCCCAGCCCGTGAAAATCTCATCCGCGATTAGCAAAACGCCGTGCCGGTCGCACCGTTCGCGCAGCCCGGCCAGCCACCCGATGGGCGGCTCGACGATGCCGCCGCGCCCTTGAATCGGCTCGACAATCACCGCGCCCACGTCGCTTGCCGGGTCCGCGAGCGCGTCCTCGACGAAGCGCAAGCAGGCCGTGGTACAAACTTGGCCGCATTCGGCCGGGCAGGTTCGCGGCTCGGCGAACGGAACGTGGCGCGCGAAGGTAGGGACCTGGCCCGTGAAGGGGGCGCGGAAGTCGTCGCGGTGCGTCACGGCGAGCGCGCCGTAGGTCAGGCCGTGGTAGCCGCCCCGGAAGCCGACCACGCCCGATTTTCCCGTGAACAGCCGGGCCGTTTTCAAAGCCGCCTCGACCGCGTCGCCGCCGTTCTGCCCGAAGATCGCGTGGCCCAGATCGCCGGGCGCGTGCTGGGCGATTTTTCGCGCGAGTTCGACCTTAAGGGCCGGCGGGTGAACGTCGCCCATGCCGTGAATGAGTTTGCCGGCTTGATCGGCAATCGCCTGGCTCACGCGCGAATTCGAGTGCCCCACGGCCATCACGCCGAAGGCCGCCGTCAGGTCCAAAAACGTGTTGCCGTCCACGTCCGTCACGAGGCAGCCGTGGGCCTCTTCCCAGAAAACGGGAAAGCGCCCGCCGGGGTCCACGAACGTAACGTTCTGGCTTTCCCAGCGCGGAAGTTCGGCCGCGAGCGCGCGCGACCGGGGGCCGGGAACGGGCGTGCGCAGTTCAGGAAGCAGGTTGTTTCTCCCTGTCGCGCCTACTGCTCGCATACGGCTTACTCGGCGAATGGATCGTCGAGGTCGTTCAGGTCGGCGTCATCTTCGGGTGCGGGTCGGGGCGCGGGCCGGCGGGCGGGCGCGTCGCCGCCGCCGCCGCTGGTAGGCCCATTGCCGCGCCGGGGCGCGGGTTGCGGCGGGGCTGCGGCGGGCCGGTTGGGCGGCGCGGCGGCGGCGCGGCTTGGCGCTCCTCCGGTGCTGGGGGCGGGACGGGGCGCGGCGGCGGGGCGGAAATCGTTGCCCTCCTCCTCTTCCTCGGCATTGCCCGACTCGGCGGCGTCAGGCAGGTCGCTGCTGAAGAAACTTTCGCCGCCCGCCCCCGCCGTGTTCGCGTTCCGGGCGGCGTTCTCCTCAGTCTCGACCGGGGCGAGGTACATGATGTGCGAGGGCTGGTTTTCCGCGTTGCGGAAGTTGTTCTTGAAAATCAGTATCTTGACGCTGGGGGACAACTTGCCGGTCAGGTATTCGCGGCCGTCCTTGGTTTTGTTCAACCAGAGACCGCCCAGTTTGATTCGCTCGGCCATTTTCGTTCGTGCTCCGTTCTCGCCGCTCGTTCGCGGTCTGTTTCTTTGCGCTTCATTTCTGAACAGATGTTTGAGGGCGCACCGCGCCTTTTCCTTTTTTATCCCCGCTTCTCGGCGCGTAGAACGTCGAGGACAGAGGCGGCAAGGGCGGCGTTGGTCGCCATTGCGTCACCGGTCCAGATGGTCGGCGTTCCCTGCCAGTCGGAAAAGTGGCCGCCGGCCTCGCGCAAAATGGGCAGCAGCGGCGCGCTGTCCCACGGGTTCATCGCCGGGTCGAGCATGACGTCGGCCCGGCCGGTCGCCACCAAAACGTAGCCGTAGCAGTCGCCCCAGGTACGCTGAAGGCGGGTTCGGGCGGCGAGGCTGTCCCACGCATCCGAGCGCGCCCGGCAAGCCGTGACGGAGGTTGTCAAAAGCAGGGCGTCGTCCAAACGCTCCACTCCCGAAACCTGGCACGGGCGGCCGTTCCAGGTGCAGCCCAGGCCGTCGGCGGCAGCCACCATCTCGTCGAGGGCGGGCAGGTACACGACGCCGACGGACGGATGACCGCGCACTTCGACGCCGACCAGCACGCCCCAAAGCGGCACGCCGGCCAGAAACGTTTTCGTGCCATCAATCGGGTCCACGATCCAGCGGAACGCGGCGTTTCCCGCGGTTTCGCCTTCTTCCTCGCCTAAGATCGCGTGGCCGGGAAAGGCGCGCGCGATGTGTTCGCGCAGCACGCGCTCACCCTCGCGGTCGGCGATTGTCACCGGCGAGTTGTCGGCCTTTGCTTCGGCCGCAACGCCCGTGTTGAAGTAGCCCAAAGCGCGCCGGCCGGCAAGGTACGCCCCCTCGACGGCGACATCCAACAACGCGCGCAGAGTGGGATCGGGCACGCGCTTCAGCCCTTCAAGCGCCGGTCGAAAAAGGCGAGCGTGCGGCCCCACGCCTGTTTCGCCGCCTCAGGCCGGTACGATTCGCGCGTGTCGTTATGAAAGGCATGAGGGGCGTTCGGGTAGGTGTAAATTTCGTTCGGCGTCCCGGTTTTTGCCACGGCCTGCCGCAGCGCGTCCACGTCGGACAGCGGGATGCCGGTGTCCGCCTCGCCGTAATGCGCTTGAAGGGGAACGGTGAGCCGGGGAACGAGGGTCAAGGGGGAGGTCGGCTTGAGCGGCGTGGTTTCCGCGTAGCGCGGCCGGCCGTAGTAGACCACGCCCGCGCCCAGGCTGGGCGTTTGCGCCGCGAACAGCAGAACGTACAGCCCGCCCATGCAGAAGCCGACCGTGCCCACCTTGCGCCCGACCACGAGCGGGTGGGTCATCAAAAAGGACGCGCCCGCCTGAAGATCGCCCACGATGCGGTCGTCGGCTATTTTTGCCACGAAGGCGCGGATGACGTTGAAGTCGGTCGCTTCAGGTGCGCCGCCCTCGCGGCTGTACAAGTCGGGGGCGAGCGCGACGTAGCCGGCCTGGGCAAGGCGCGCGGCAACGTCGCGGACGTGGTCGGTCAGCCCGAAAATTTCGTGGATGACGATCACGCCCGGCGCGGTTCCGGCCAGGTTCTTCGGACGAAGCAGCGTGGCCTTGACCTGGTCCGGCCCGCTCGGAAACGTGATGTCTTCGCGCACGACGTTCGGGTCGGCAAGCGCGCTTCCAGCGGGCGCGGCGGTTTGCATCGCGGCTTTTCCTTTTTCGAGGGCGGCGTTCGCGGCGGCGAGGCCCGGCACGAGCGCGGCCCCGGTGGCGAGGGCATCGGTGCCCGCCCGGCGCAAAAAGGCGCGGCGCGAAACCGGCCCATTATTGTCTTTGCTGTCTTTGTTCATGGCCCGATTTTACCCGGCCGCGCTATCCCGGCGGCCAGGCAAGTTTTCGGCCGCCCAGAACGTGCGCGTGCAGGTGCGGCACGCTTTGGCCCGCATCCGCGCCCGCGTTGAATACCACGCGCACGCCCGATTCGGCAACGCCCAGCCGGCGCGCGACCTCAGCGGCGGCGAGCAGAACCGCCCCGGCCAGTTCGAGGTCAGCCGGCGTGAGCGCGAGAATGTTTTCAACAGGCCGTTTTGGGATCACGAGCGCGTGAACGGGCGCCTGCGGGTTTACGTCCCGGAAAGCGATGACGTGCTCGTCCTCGTAAATCGTCTCGACCGGCACCTCGCCGCGCCCGATTTTGGCGAAAACGTTGTCTTCCATAAGGCGTGTTTTACCCCACCGCCGTTTCCTGAAGCCGCTCCTTGACGTGCTTGAGTTGGGCGACGATGACGAAGGAGATGATAACAAGCAAAAACCACGCACTGATCTTGCTCGCGTGGACGAGCGCCCACGCATCCCGCTGATTCGGATATTGCCACGCGCCGAAGAACGTGGCTATGTTTTCGGCGACATAGACGAAGAAGCCGATCAGCACGAAGGCAAGAGCGAGCGGCATCCGGAACGGCTGGCCGCGCACCGCGTAATCTACCTGCGTGCGCCAAAAGACGGCGAAGATAGCGATGATGAGCGGCCAGCGGATGTCGGGCAAAAAATGGTGCGTGAAGAAGTTGCCGTACACGAGAGCGGCGAGCGGGGCCGTGAAGCGCAGACCCGGCCAGCCGTCAAGTTCCACGCCCAGACGCCGCCACGCCTGGCACAGGTAACTGGCGACGCTGGCGTACATGAAGCCGGAGTAGAGCGGCACCCCGGCTATTTTCGTCCACGCCGGCTCCGGGTAGGCCCATGAACCCATGCGCGTTTTGTACAGTTCGAGCGCGAGGCCGATCAGGTGGAACACGCCAATGACCTTGAGTTCGTCCCACGTTTCCAGCCGGGCCGCGACCATCGCCGCCTGGAAAAACAAGCACGCCGCGAGGATGAAGTCGTAGCGGCCCACGCCGTTCGGGAGCGGCACGATGCGGCTGAACGCGAGCGTCAGAAAAATTGCGCCGGGGAAGATGCAGGCAAGCGTTTGCTGCCAGCCGAACGCGGCGATGTCGGCCGCGCGCAACGGAAAAATGGGCGGCCGCTTTTCTCGAAGCGGGACGGCGCGCTCCGGCGCGGCGGCGGCGTTCACGATCATGGGGCTTCTTTCTTCGGACGGCGAAAACTCCCAATGATCTTATCACAAAAACAAAGTTCTTTGTAAATAAAAGTGGATTTGCCCGGTGCCCAACGGCTTACAGCAGCGAGCGGCTTTTGACGGTCAGGTAGCGGGCGACGAGTTCGGCGGATAGTTCCTGCGGCTCGGCATCCACGACGAGCACGCCCCGGCGGTTCAGGATGGCGAGCGCGCGGCGGCGGTCGGCAAGGACTTCATCGGCGACGGCTTTTTCGTAAACGTGATCCACGTTCGCGGGCATCTGACGGGCGCGCTCACTGACGAGCGGGTCGCGCACGACCACGCAGATGACCAAATGGGCGGCGGCGAGTTGGGCGATTTCGGCGAGCAGCATGGCGGACGAATCCGGGTCGGCGATGTCGGTGAACAGCACGGCGAGGCTGCGCTTGCGCCAGCGGGCCGATAGAAAACGGAACGCGGCGCGGTAGTCGGACTCGATGGGAAGCGCGCGGGCGGCGTACAGCGCCTGCAAAACGTCGGCGGCCGAGGCCCGGCCCCGGCGCGGCGGCAGCCAGGCGCGCGCCTCGTCCGCGAAGGAAAGCAGGCCGACCCGGTCATCCGCCTCGGCGACCACGTGGGCGAGCATCAGGGCGGCATTGACGACGTGATCCAATTTTTGCGTGTGGGCGATCTCCTGACGCATCAGGCGGCCCTCGTCAATGAGCAAGAGAACGTCCTGCGACCGTTCGTTTTCAAACGTGCGCGAGGTGACTTTGCCGCGCCGGGCGGTCGCCTTCCAGTCAATCGCGCGGTATTCGTCGTCGGGCGAATAGTCGCGCAGGCTGGAAAATTCGCGGCCCTGCCCGGTGACGCGCGTTTTGCGCGTGCCCTGCCGGACCAGGTTCGCGCGGCGCAGCATCAGTTGATAATCGCCGACCGCGCGCAGGTTGGGGAAAACGGACGCTTTGGCGCGCGCGGGAACCTTGCCCTGCCGCGCAATCAGTCCCATCGGGCCGGTCACGCGCGCGTATACGTCGCCGAAAAAGAAGTCGCCGCGCGCTGGCGGCACGACGGTGTAGCGCAGGGTGTGCGACGTGAACGGGGCGAGCCGAACGCTTTCCTGCCGCGTGCCGGGAGGAACCAGGGCGAAGCCGGGCGGCGGCTCGTCGCGTACCAGAACGTCGAGCGCCCCGGACGTTTGATTGCGGACGCGCAGCGCAACGTCGTTGCTCGCCGCGACGCTCAGGGCTTCGTCGGCGGTGCGCACGGCGGCGAGGGCGGCGTCGGGACGAGGCGTTCGCAGATAGTCGGCGAGCGCGAGCGCGGCGAGAACGACGTTCCAAACGAGCGCAAGGCTGGCAAGAACGGGCAGCAGGCCGGACAGCGCGAGCGGAAACGCGCCCAGCAGAACGAGAAACAAAAAGCGGCGCGTAAAGGTCACGCGCGGTTGTCCCCGGCCGGAAGGGAAATGGTCAGGCCGTCGTGCGCGAGGGCGACGTTGGGCGGCAGTTCACGGGTCACGGTTTCGTGGTCGAAGTGGTGCGACAGGTGCGTGAGGTAGCCCTGGCGCGGCGCGAGAGCGGCCATTTCGTCCAGAGCCTGATACAGGCCGAAGTGGGTGGGATGCGGGTCATAGCGCACGGTTCCGATCACGAGCGTGTCCAGGTTTTGAAGGTGCGGCCGGGTTTCGTCCGGAATGTGCGACACGTCGGTGACGTAGGCGAACCGGTCGCCGAACTTGTAGGCGATGACCGGCAGGCTCCCGTGCAGCACGACGAGGGGCGTGATGGTGACGCCGAGCAGATCAAAGGGTTCGTAGGGCCGGATCGGCGACAAAATCAGGCGGGGCTTGCCGCCGCCGGCCTGCGTTTCCTTGAAGCAGTAATCGAAGACGACGGCGAGGCGTTCCAGGGTTTCGGTCGTGCCGTGGATCGGCATGGTGATGTCGTGGGCGAAGTTGATCTGCCGGATGTCGTCCATGCCAAAAATATGGTCCGCGTGGGTGTGCGTGACCAGCACGGCCTCGACGCGCCGCGTGTCGGCGGCGAGCATTTGGAGGCGCATTTCGGGCGTGGCGTCCACGAGCAGGTTTTTGTTTGCCTCGCCCATTCCGCCCACGTTGACCACGAGGGACGGGCGCGTACGGCGGTTGCGTTCATCGCTCGACGTGCAGACCGTGCAGCGGCAGCCGATCATCGGGATGCCGGTCGAGGTGCCCGTTCCCAGAAAGGTGGCGCGCAGGGGGGGCGACAGGGACGACGACAGGGACGACGACAGGGACGACGAAGCAGCGGCGGCGACGGCCATGCGCGGATTATATCGCGCGCTTCGGGGCGCTCTTGCTGTTGGCTGCCGTGAGCGACGCGCGGCGCGGCGCGGCCCAGAGCATGCCCAACGTGCCAGCGACTGTTGCGAAACAAAGGAACGGGAAAAGCCGAAAGGTTCTTGGCATGGAAAACTTCCTTGGATACTCGCGGCAGCCAGAAAGGGTCAACTGCCGAGGTAGGTGGTGTAGGAAAACGGGCTGAGGAGCAATGGGACGTGGTAGTGGGAGCGGCCCCGCTCGCCCGGAATAGAGAATTCGATCCGGATCACCGGGAAGAACACGGGCGATACTCCCAGAGCGGTCAGGTAATCACCCGCTTGAAAGGTCAGGCAGTATAAGCCGGGCCGCAGCACGGCATCGGGCGGCATCAGGTCGGTGATGCGGCCGTTCTCGTTGGTACGGCCGCTTCCCAGCAAATGCCAGCTGCCTCCCGCCGCTTCCCGCCATTCCAGCGTCGTTTCGATTGCGGCCGCGGGAACGCCGCGCAGGGTATCCAGAACGTGAGTGGTAATCGGGCTGGGCATCCTTACATCTTTTCCAATCGTAACCGGGTGATCTTTTGCTGCTCCGCGGCGGCGGCGGCGATCTCGGTATCCGGGTCGTTGCACAGGCGCGCGCGCAGCAGGGCCAGCATCTCGTCCGCGCTCTTGCCGGTCGCGCAAACGATGAAGATGTAGCCGAAACGCTCGCGGTAGGCGGCGTTCCCCTCCGCCAGGGCTTGTAGCACCTGCTCCGAGGCGGCGGCGGTTCCCGCCTGCTCGCCGGTCACCCATTGGCGTGTGGCGCCGAACTTCGCGCGCAACGCGTCCAAATCGCCGATTTGCGGATGGTGCGCGAACGCTTCTTTCCAATCCCGCTCGGTCAAGGCCGGCCAAAGGGATTCGCTCGCGGCCTCCAATCGTTCCCACGAAGCGAACGGACGCCGGGCAGCCATCGCCTCCGCCCAGACGACCGCGCCGCAGCACCGGGTAAACGCGGCGCGCGCCTCCTTTGTACGCAGGGCGTTGAGGCGGGCCAGGATTTTCCGCTTCTGTGACGGCTCACTCATCCCGTTTTCTTTTTCTGTCGCGCTCCAGCAGTTTTCCATGGCGCGCTTCGGTCACCTTGCCCTCCCGGTACACGCACTCGCCCCGCAGGTAGGTTTTTCGCACAACGCCGCGCAGCGTCTCGCCCGCGTAGGGGGTGATTTGGTGGCGGTAGTGCAGGCGTTCCAGGGCAACAGTTTCCTCCCCTTCCGGATCGAAGATCACGAAGTCGGCATCCGCGCCGGGAGCGATCACGCCTTTTTTTCCGTGTAGCCCGACCGACCGCGCCGGGTTCGCCGCCATCCAGTGGGCAACATCCGTTAACCCGAAACCGCGACGGCTCGCCTCCGTCCACACGACCGAAAGTTCCGATTGCAGCGATGCGATACCGCCCCAGGCCGCGCCGAAGTCCCCCGAATCCAGCCGCTTCATCTCCGGCGGGCAGGGCGAATGGTCTGAGGCGATCAAATCAATCACGCCGCTTTGCAGCGCGTTCCAGAGCGCTTCGCGGTTGGCCTCGCTCCGGATCGGCGGCGCGCACTTGAACTGCGTCGCTTTGTCGGGGATGTTTTCCGCAACGAGGTGCAGGTAATGCGGTGCGGTTTCCACGGTTATGGGCAGCCCGGCGGCGCGGGCTTGCGCCAGCATCGGCACGGCTTCCGCGGCGGCGAGATGGACGACGTGCAGCGGGCAGCCCGGAAACTGCGCCGAAAGCGCCAGCAGTTTTTCAATCGCGCGCGTTTCCCAGACCGGCGGGCGCGACGCGAGGTAATCGGCGTAGCGATACGCACCCGCCGCGCTGGGCGCGGGGTCGGAAGAATCCCATTCCGCATGAACGAGCAGCGGGACGCCGTACCGCGCGCAGACGCGCATCGCGCCACGCAGTTCGGCCAACCCGGCGTTCGGGAAGTCATCAATGCCGCTGTGTACCAGGAACGCCTTGATCCCCAGCACGCCCGCCTCGATCAGCAGCGCGATCTCGCCGACATTGCCGGGGATGAGTCCTCCGTGGAAGCCGACATCCACCGCGCATTGCCCGTGCGCGGCGCGGCGCTTTTCGTCCAGCGCGGCGACCGTGGTCGTGACGGGCGTGCTGTTCAGGGGCATATCCACCAGCGTGGTAACGCCCCCGGCGGCGGCAGCGCGCGTGGCCGACGCGAACCCTTCCCATTCCGTTCGTCCCGGTTCGTTGATATGCACATGCACGTCAACCAGGCCGGGCAGCACGGCAAGGTCTCCCACATCCATGACCGGCACACCCGCGCCCGGAGCGGTATCTTCGAGAGCCTCGACACGCCGGATGACACCCTGCTCCACGGTGACGGCTGCCGGCATCACCCCTTCCGGCGTGACGACGCGGCGGCTGACAAGAACAAACGGCGGCATCAAAACTCCTCCGTGTCGTAGGCGCACAAACTGGCGAAGTAGGCGTCCTTGTCGGATCGGTACAGGTACTTCGTCACCCCCGCGACCACTCGCGGCAGGCTATACTTCATGCCGGAAATGCTCGCCCCGCCGAACCCCATGCTGGGCAGGCAGCCGAACGTGTAGTTAAAAACCGTTTCCAGGGGAAGCGACGTTTCCCCGTTTTTTGCCATAAACTCGAAGTTCGCGCCGAGGTAGGGGTGCCGCCCCAGGTCGTCGTGCTCCTCCCCCGGCGGCGGCGTGTACCGGTCACGCCAGAGCGCAATCTGTTCGTGCAGTTCCGCAAGTTCGGGGCGCAGGGACAGGTCGGTAACGAACCCGGTTCCCAGGATCAGGAAGTCAAAATCATAGGTGGCTTTGGCGGTGGTGACGCGCGCCCCCGTTTGTCCAGGCAGCGACTCCACCCCCAACCAGGGACTGCCGGAATGCAAACGGTGCTCGGGGAAGCGGGTTGCCCGCCGGTAGGTGTCGGCCGGGGGCAACTGCCCGACGCGCACGATCTGCCGGATAAAGCGCCAGCGGTCGGCATCCGGCAAATCGGCGTGATGCTTCAGGAAGCCGACGAACTCCGCCCAGCGGTACGGGTTGGTGCGAACCATCGTTTCGCGGCGGAAAAACTGATCCACGCGGGCCGCGCCGCTTTCCAGCGCGACGGCCGCGTTGTCGAAGGCGCAGGCCCCCGCGCCGAGAATGCCGATCCGCTTCCCCCCAAACGCCGCGAAATCAATCTCCTGGTGGGTGTGCGCCCACAAGTGGGCGGGCAGCCCGTCCCGCACCGGGGCCGGCGTTTGCCAGCGGCCCGACCCCTCGATGCCCGTGGCGAGGATGACGGTGCGCGCCCAAAGCGTTTCGGTTTTTCCGGTCACGGCGTCCGTGACCGGCGCTTCCCAGCACCCCTCCTGCGCGTTCCAGTGCAGCGCCCCCGCCCGCGCGTGATTACGAACGGGAATGTTCAGGGTTTTGCGGTACCAGTGCAGGTAATCAGCCCAGGTTTCTTTCGGGATCAGCCCCAGCGTTTCCCAGGAATCCGGGCCGTGCTGCGCCTCATACCAGGAACGGACGGTTAGCGAGGGGATGCCCCAATCCGGCCCGGTGAGATACTTCGGGGTTCGCAGGGTAATCATCCGGGCGAACGTGCGCCACGGTCCTTCGTACCTTTCCGCCTGCGCGTCCAGCACCAGAAGGTTGCTCACCTTTTCGCGCAGCAGGCCGAACGCGACCGCCAGACCGCTTTGCCCGCCGCCGATGATCAGCGTATCCAGAACGTTCGCGCCCTTACGGGTTTGGCGCGGCGTCAGCCAGGAACGCCGCGGGTAGTCCAGCAGGTCCAGGTCCCGCCGGAGCGCGGTTTCCAGTTCGTTCAGGCTACGGGGCGGCGTCATCTACTCTACTTTCCCGTTGAGACAAGGTTGCCAGTGTCTGCGCAAGCACGGCGACTCCCTTTTCCATCTGCGCCGGGGCGCAGTATTCGTCCGGGCGGTGGGAGACGCCGTTTCGGCAGGGAATGAAAATCATCCCCGCCGGTGCGATGCGCGCCATGAACAGCGTGTCATGGTAGGCGCGGCTGATCATCGGGCGGCAGGAAAAGCCCAGCCCCTTTGACGCCGCTTCGACGGCGCGGACGATGGCGGGAGCGCAAATGGCGGGCGGGTCGGCGTTCAGCACCACCACGGAAGATTCGATTTTGCGTTCCCCCGCGCGCTCCGCTACAGCCTCCCGAATCTGTTTTACGGCATGGTCGCGCCGCGACAGGTCGGTGTCGCGCACGTCAATTTCCATCTCGACCCGGCCGGGAATGCTGTTTACCGCGCCGGGAAAGACACGCAGCACGCCCGTCGTAGCGACCGTATCGGGATGCCCGCTGCCTTTTGCTGCCTGCTCCACGGCAAGGGCGATCTCGGCGGCGGCGAGCAGGGCGTCCCGCCGGTCGGGCATCAGCACCGCACCGGCGTGCCCGCCTTCGCCCGTCAGCGTTACCCGGAGCGCGGCGGGGGCGGCAATCGCCGTCACCACCCCGATGTCCCATTTTTCCTTTTCCAGGATCGGCCCCTGCTCGATATGCAGTTCCGCGAAAGCCGCGTAGTAGCCGTTTGGGAGCGGTACGCTTTGGAGGCTGCCGCGAAACCCGGCCTCCTGACGTACCGTGTCAACGGTGCGCCCGTCCTTATCCGCAAGCGCGCCGGCATTTTCCGGCGGCATCGCGCCGGACAGCACACGGCTGCCCAGGCACCCGATGCCGAAGCGGGTCGGCTCTTCCGCGGTGAACAGCAGGATTTCCAGCGGGCGGTGGGGCACGAAACCGGCCCGCTTCAAGGCGCGAAACGCTTCCAGCGCGCCGAGTACCCCGACCGTCCCGTCATAGCGTCCGGACTCCGGGATAGCGTCGGCGTGCGAGCCGGTTCCGACGGGCGCGGCGTCGGGGTCGGTCCCCGTCCACCGGGCAAAGGTGTTGCCGAGCGCATCCACCCGCACGGCCAGCCCGGCCTCCTCGAAAAGTTCGCTCAGGTACCGGTGCGCGGCAATGTCCTGCTCCGTCCATAACACGCGCGTCACGGCGGGAGAAGCCGCGTCGGAGAAACCGGCCAGCGTTTCCAACTCGGACAGCAGACGCTCGACATCAACGCCCACGCTCAGCAGACTCATGGGGCCGTTTCCGTTCCCGTTGCGAGCGGGTCCCGCTGAACGTCCTTGTAATAGATGTAGCGAGCCGGACTCTTGCCCATGGCGACGAACCACTGCGGGCAATACGGCGCCATCCAGATCACGTCCTCGTTTTGCACGGGATAATAGGCGTCGGCGAGGCGATACACCCCGGCTCCGGCAATCATCATCAGGCCATGCTCCATGACGTGGACCTCGACGATGGGTAGCGTCGCCCCCGGCTGGTAGGTAAAAACGTTGACCGCCATGTCGAACGCGGGTTCGTCCGGCAGCAGCACCTGGAGCCGCGCATCCGGGTCCCCCAGGAAGGGGTAGCCGGTAACGTCCTGCTCCTGCCCGTAAATCGGCGAAGGGAATCCCGCTCCGTCGCGGGCTTCGTAGTTCCGCTCGAAAACGACCAGGCGCGCGGTGTTGCCGTCGCCGGCTACCGTTTGTCCTCCGCCGCCGGGCGGCAGGTAGGCGTAGCCCCCCGTGGTCAGCGTGGCGATGGACGCGCCGCTTGCCGCCTGAAGAGCGACGGCCCCTTCGAGTACGTAAACAAACCGCTCGCGGGCGGGCGGCATCGGCAGCGAGCGGCTTTCCCCAGTCAGGCGGGCCAGGTACTGCACGAAACGCGTGCCCATCCGGGGCGAGATCAGGATAACGCCGTCGGTCTGCCGCCAGCCGGGCAAGGGCACGCAAACGTGGCTGTCCGGCGCGATCAGCGCATGGTCGCTTTTGACAACGCTGCGGGTAGTCCCAAACGGGTTCACTCGTTTTCGTCTTCCTTACTTGCCGCAACCTTTTCCACCAGGCTCACCAGAACCCGCAGGGCCGTTGCCACATCTTCCTCGAACACCGTCTCGTCCGGGTGGTGGCTGATTCCGCCATTCGGGCCGCGCAGAAACAGCATCGCGCTGGGGGCGAGTTGGGCCATCATCACGGCGTCGTGGCCCGCGCCGCTGACCATCTCGTGGGCGGGGAAACCTAATTCCTCCACCGCTTCGGCGAGCAGGGTCCGCAAATCGGCGTCCATCGGCACGGCGGCGAAATCGTATCGGTCCAGCGTCTGGCAGTGCAGGCCGCGCCGCCCGGCGATCCGTTGGGCCTGCTCCAACAAGCCAGCGACCGCCTCCTCCCGTACCGTGTTGCGTGCATGGCGCACGTCCAGACTGATCTGCGCCGCACCGGGAATCACGTTGGAAGCGTTCGGCAACACCGTGATTGCGCCCACGGTCGCCACCAGACCGGGCGTTGCCTGCCCGGCCGCCTCGACCGCTCCGATGAACTCGGCGGCTCCAACAAGCGCGTCCTGTCGCATCAGCCCCATCGGCGTGGTTCCCGCGTGCGCGGCCCGGCCCATAAAGCGCAAACGGCAGCGGGTTTGCCCGGCGACGGCGCTGACGATCCCGACGGGCAAAGCCTGTTTTTCCAGGACGGGCCCCTGCTCGATATGCGCCTCGACATAGCCCACGACCTGACTGGGAGAATACACCGCCGCGCCAATCGCCGCCGCATCCTGCCCGAAGGCGTCAAGGCACTCGTCCAGGCGAACGCCGTTTTTGTCGCGCAGGGCCAGCAGGGACGGCTCCCATTGACCGCTCAGGGCGCGGCTGCCAAGATACGGGGTACGAAACCGCACCCCCTCCTCCTCGGAAAACCCGATCACTTCCAGCGCGAAGGGCAGGCGGCTTTCGCCCGACCGAAAACGGGCGTCGAACGCTTCCACGACGGCGAGGGCGAGCAAAACGCCAACGACGCCGTCGTACCGTCCCGCGTTCGGCACCGTGTCCAGGTGCGACCCCAGCAGCAGGGCGGGGGCCGGTTCTTCGGCCGCCGGGTAGCGGCCGATCAGGTTTCCCAGGGCGTCCACCCGTACCGTCACGTGGCACGAATGCATCCACTCGCGCAAGTCGGCATGGACTTCGCGCATCGGCGGCGACAGAAAGGTACGCGTCAGGTGGTCCGGCTCCTCGCTGCAAAGGGCGAGGCGGTCACACCGCGCCATCACCCGCCGCGCCAGGGTCTCGATTTTTGTGTCGTCTCGGTCCTGGTTCGGCACGCGGTTATCCCGGCTCCTTCTCGCACCCGGCGCGGATGATCTGCGCGAGGATCGAGATGGCGATTTCGGCCGGGGTTTCCGCCCCAATTTCGAGGCCGATGGGCGCGTGGACTTGTTGCAGCAGCGCTTCATCGAAACCATCCGCCCGCAAATGGTCCAGCACCGTACGCACCTTTTTGCGACTCCCCATCATGCCAATGTAACGCGCCTTTGTGCCGATGACCTGCCGCAGGGCGCGCTCGTCAGTCGGCGCCCCTTGCGACACCAGCGCCACGTAGGTAGCGGCGTCCACCAGGCCGGGCAGGTCGGCGTACGATTCGCCGATTTGCACCGTTTCGACTTCCTCAGGCAAGGGTTCCGTTTCCGGGGCGCTTTGTGCCGGCGCGCGTTCGTCGGCCAGCGTGATCCGAAAGCGTCCGAGCAATGCCGCCGCCCGCGCCAGCGCCCGGCCACAATGACCGCCGCCAACGATCAACAAATGCTCCGGCACCGCAGCCAACTCGTAAAACACCTCCGCCGTTCCTCCGCAAACGGCCCCAAAGGCGTGGGGCGAACTTCCGCTTTCGCGGAAATCGTAGGTTTGGACCCGGCTTTCGCCCGCCGCCAGGGCGGCCAGGGCGTCCTGAACAACGAGCGATTCAAACAGCCCGCCGCCGATGGTGCCGTGGGCGGCGCCGTTTGGCAGCACCACCATCCGCGCGCCCACCCGGCGCGGGACGGACCCCTGGGTGCGGATCACGGTGCAGACCGCCAGCCGGCCGTGTTCTCGCAGCCAAAAGTCAATCCGGCCGTACGTTACCGCGCGGCTATCGAGCGTCACCGGAACCGTCCCCGTCTACGAACAGGTCCACGAATCCGAAACTTTCGCCGTCGAACAAACCCTTGTCGCTCATCTTCAGCGTCGGAATCACCAGCAGTCCCATAAAGGAAAGGGTCATGAACGGCGCGGTGAGCGGCGTCCCCAGCCGCTTCGCCAGAAGGTCAATCTCCTCGTACTGCCGGGCGACCCGGAACCCGTCTTCGTTGCTCATGATCCCGGCGACCGGCAGGGGCAGCAGGGCGTCAATGTTCTGCCGGCGGCAAACTACCGAAAGGCCGCCCCGATGCGCGATGATGCGGTTGACCGCCCGGCAAATCTCGTCATTCGACACGCCGACCGCGATGATGTTGTGCGAATCGTGCGCCACGGACGAGGCGATGGCGCCGCTTCGCAGACCGAAGGCGCGAATATACCCGACCGCCGGTGGAGCGTCCTGATACCGGTTCACCACCGCGATTTTCAAGATGTCCTCCGCGACGTCGGCTTCCGCGTCCCAACGCGCCACGGGCGTTTGCCGCCGCCCGGTCACGATCTGCCCTTCGATCACCTCGATCACGCGGGCAATCGGTCCCCGGCGCGTTATCGCAAAATCTTCCGGTCGCTTCGGCGTGGCGGCGAACCGATTGACCAGGGCGGCGGGGGGCGGATTCAGGAGCGAATCGCCGTGGGCGGCCACAACGGCCCCGTCAATTACCGTGCGCAACACGTTGAAACGACGCAGATCGTCCACCTCGATGAAGTCCGCCGGGTCGCCTTCGCGCAGCAGCCCCACCTCCAAACCGTAGTGGCGAACCGGGTTGACGCACGCGCATTGCAGCGCGTCAAAAACATCAATCCCCTTTTCCTCGACCGCGCGCCGTACCAGGGTGTTGATGTGACCGCGCAGCAGTTCGTTCGGGTGCATGTCGTCGGTGCAGAACATGCAGCGCGCCGGGTGCGTGCCGAGGAGCGGAAACAGCGCCTCGAAGTTACGCGCCGCCGATCCGTCGCGGATCAGTACGTGCATTCCAAGCGCCAGTTTTTCTTCCGCCTCTTCGCGCGTGAAGCACTCGTGGTCGGTCGAGATTCCCGCGGCGGCGTACTTTTGCAGGGAAATGCCGCGCAGTCCCGGCGCGTGTCCGTCCACCGGTTTTCCGGCCCGGTGAGCGGCCTTTATCTTCGCCTTTACCGCCGGGTCCTCGTGGATCACGCCGGGGAAGTTCATCATCTCGCTCAGGTACTTGATCTCACGACGCCGCAGCAGTTCCGCCACCTCGTCCGCAGTGACTTGCGCGCCCGCCGTCTCGAAAGTAGTGGCCGGTACGCAGGACGGAGCGCCAAAGAAGAACTTGAAGGGCACGGTGTCGCCATTGGCGATCATGTACTCCACCCCGGCGACGCCCAGCACGTTTGCGATCTCGTGCGGGTCGGAAACCGTGGCGACCGTGCCGTGCCGCGTCGCCAGCCGGGCGAACTCGGACGGCACCAAAAGCGAGCTTTCCACGTGAACGTGAGCGTCCACGAATCCAGGCATCAGGTAGGCGGCGTGGTCGCGCGGTTCCCCATCCGGCAGGATGCGCCGAATCCGGTTTCCCTCGACCTCGAGGGTCCCGCCGAAGATGCGGCGTTGGTGCAGGTCAACGATGTTGCCGGAATAGGTGGTAAGAACGGCGGCGGGAAAGTTTTGCGTCATTGATGAGATTACTGCTTCGAGGACAGCCGGGGGTCCGGGCGGCGTTGCCAGCGCGGCCGGCCGTCTAAAACAACGCGTAAAACGGAATCGTTCAGGCGGCGCGCGGTCTGGTGAACGTCCTCGGTGAGATGGGTTAACGGCTTTCCGTGCGGCAGCCCGTCCCGCCGCAGGCGTTCCATCGCCTGCGTGACTTCGGGTTCGCGCCCGCAGGCGGCGGTCCTGCCCAGCAGCGTCAAGATGGCTTCACTGGCCGTGCGGGGCGGCGGGAGCGCCGTTTCCACGGGCAAAGCGACGTCAATAAAGGACAGCGGCATTCCCGGCGCGAAGGTCCCGATCCGGTCGGCGACGCCGAGAATCTGCGCGGGGGCGAGCGTCGCCCGGTACAGCGCCTCTTCCGGCGTCGCGCGCCCGGACGCGCCCGCGTGGACCTTCAGGAATTGCGCCATCTCGCAAAGCATCGAGCAGGTCGGCGACGCCCCGACATCGGTGCAGATCGCGTACGGGGTGGCTGCGGGCAAATCGTCCAGCGGCATCACGCCCGAACCGAGCAGGGTGTTGGAGGTCGGGCAGTGCGCGATAGCCGCGCCCGCGTCAGTGAGCATCCGCCACTCCGGCGGCGTCATCTGAATACAATGCGCCACAATCGGCTGTCGCTCCAGCAGGCCGTCGCGCCGGTAAACGTCGGTATAGCTTTCGTACTCCGGGTACAGCACCTGCTCGACCAGCGCCTTTTCCGCCCGCTGCTCGTTGAGGTGGGTCTGCATCCGCAGCCCGTGCGCGCGCGCGTGAGCCGCCGCTTGCTTGCGCAGCGGCGTGGTCACGCTCACGGCGAAGCGGTCGGTCACGATCAGCCGCGTACCGTGCGCTTGGGCCAGGATGGCAATGTCGCGCCCCAGCGCCTCCTCCTGCGTGCGCAGGTATTCCGGGCAGTTGGCGTTCATCAGCACCAGCCCGACCGACCAAAGGTCCGGCAGCAAACGCAAGGCGGCTCCGGCGGCGGCGGCGTGTACGGTTCCGTAGGCCGCGCCGCCGACCACGCCATGCGACAGGGTATCCCGCGCAAAGGCGGCGACTAAACGCTCGGTATATTCCCCGTCCGCACAGCGCGCCTCGACGGGGAACACGTTGCGACGCAGTCCGGCGAGCAATCGCCCCTCGTCCGGGTCGCCCTCGATGTTGTGGGTGAAGCATCCCCGGATCGGATGCTGCGGAAAGTGCGTGTGCAGGTCCAGGAAGGGCGGCAGGAGGACGCCTTCGCTCCGCCAGACCGGCAGCCCGGCAAACGCGGCGGGCAAATCGTTCATCGCCCCCACCCAGACGATCTTGCCGGCATCGGCGACCAGCACCCCGTCGGGGTAGTAATCCACCGTACCGTTTGGTTGTGGGTTCAGGATCGGACCACGAAAAAGCATTACACGCCGTCCTGGGCGAGGCAGTGCAATATCTGCTCGTTGGTCGCCGGCAGGGAAAGGCGGGGCAGGCGCCCCCGGTTCCCCGGACGTCGCACCTGCGCCAGGGCGTTCTTGACCGCCGTCCAGACACAGACGCCAAGAAGCAGCGGCGGTTCGCCGACCGCCTTGCTGCTGCCGACGTTGCCGGGATTGTCCTGGTTTTGCACGAAGTCAACGTGGAACGTTTCCGGCAGATCGCCCACGGTCGGGATTTTGTAATGCGACGGTGAACAGGAAAGCAGCATCCCGTCAGCGCGGTAACGCAACTCCTCCATCGTCACCCAGCCCATGCCCTGCACGAACGCGCCGGTCACCTGGCCGCGATCAATGGCCGGGTTGATGGAGCGCCCGATGTCCATCAGGATGTCCACCCGGTCCACCTGGAGTTCCCCGGTAAAGCGGTTGATCGTGATTTCCGCGACCGCGCCGCCGTTGGTGTAGTAATAAAAGGGCGACCCCTGCCCGGTTTCCCGGTTGAAATCCAGGCCCGGCGTCGCGTAGAACGCACGTTCCCCAATATCAATTCGCTCCCGGAAGCAGCGCAGCGCCAGGTCGGAAAAGGCAAGTTGCCGCTCCGGTCGCGTCGGATGAAACACGCATCCTTCCGTGAAAATGATTTCCCCGGCGCTCAGCGGGCTTTCGGAATTTTCGGCCAGCAGCCGGGCGGCAAGGCCGGCCATCCGTTCCCGAATCGCTTGGCACGCCTTGACCGCCGCCGCGCCGTTCAGGTCGGTTCCCGCGGAGGCGGCGGTCGGGGGCGCGTTGTTGTTTTTTTCCGTCGAGGTCGGCATTACGATGACGCTCGACAGCGGCACGCCGAGCGCGTCTGAGGTTAGCTGGCGGATTTTCGTGTTCAGTCCCTGCCCCATTTCCGTTCCGCCGGTGGACACCTGCACCGTGCCGTCGGTGTACACGTTCACCAGCGCGCTGCCCTGGTTCAGGAACTTGGTCGTAAACGAAATGCCGAACTTGACCAGGGTCAGGGATAAACCCTTGAGGTGCGTTTGCGACTGGGCGTTGAACGCTTTGACGGCGGCGGCGCGTTCTTCGTACCGCGCCGTGCGGGTGAGTTGCTCCAGCACCAGGGGCAGGGTGTTCGGTGAAACGATCTGGCCGTAGGGGGTACGGTCCCGTCCCTCCAACCCGTAGCAGTTGCGGCGGCGGATTTCCAGCGCGTCCTTGCCCAGCGTCAGGGCGATTTCCTCGATGACGTTCTCCATCGCCGCGACCGCCTGCGGCCCGCCGAAGCCGCGAAAGGCGGTATTGGACGGCAAGTTGGTCCGGCAGACGCGTCCGGTGATGCGGGCGTGGGGCAAATAGTAGGCGTTGTCCGCATGGAACAGCGACCGGTCCAGCACGGACGGAGACAGGTCCGTGGTCGCCCCGCCGTCCGCGTAAAAGGCGATCTTCAGGCCGGTGATCGCGCCCGCATGGGTGAAGCCGACCTCATAATCCACGCGGTAAGGATGGCGCTTTCCCGTTACCTGCATGTCGTCGCGGCGGCTGAAAATCACGCGCGCCGGGCGTCCCGTTCGTCGCGCCACCAGAGCAGCCATCAGCGCGGGAATCGCCGCCTGCGTTTCCTTGCCGCCGAACGCGCCCCCCATGCGCTTGCACACGCAGACGACCTGATGCATCCCCAGGCCCAGTACCTGTGCCGCCAGAATCTGCACTTCCGTCGGGTTCTGCGTGGAGGCATGGATCGTCAAATTACCCCCCTCATCCGGAACGGCGAGCGCGCTCTGCGCTTCCAGATACAGGTGTTCCTGGCCGCCGATGTGCAGCGTACCTTGAAGGCGGTGCGGCGCCGCGGTCAGCGCCGCGTCCACGTCGCCGCGCGCGATCACCCGCTCCGGCCCCAGGAACGAACCGGCGGCAATCGCCTCCGCAATCGAGAAAATCGGCGGCTTCGCCTTTATTTCCAGCACGATGGCCTTTTTCGCTTGCTGGACCGCGGCGCGACTGGTTCCGGCGATCAGCGCAATCGGTTCGCCGACATAGTGGCACTCGTCTTCGGCCAGCAGCGATTCATCCGGGACGATGGGGCCGAACCGTTTCCGGCCGGGGATGTCGGCATGGGTGAAGACGCCGACGATCCCGTCCATCGCCCGTGCGGGCGAAACGTCGAGGCGGGTAATGCGCGCGTGGGCGAGCGGACTGCCCAAAAACTCGACCCAGAGTTCGCCCGGCAGCGGCGGCTGATCCGCCAGAAAAAGCGTTTTCCCGGTGACGTGCCCGGCACTCCCCTCCTGCGGCAGTGATTGGCCGACGTAGGGAGGCGTCACGACGGGACCTCATGAAAGAAACGGAGCAGCAAGCGGGCCGTGAGCTGTTTTCGATATTCCGCCCCGGCGTAGGCGTCGGAAATCGGCGCGATCTCGGCGGCGGCGATCTCACCCGCCGCCCGCAAAGTCACTGCCGTGTAGGGCGCGCTTTGGAGAAAGGCTTCGGTCCGGCGTAATCGGAGCGGGAGTGGCCCGACGCCCCCGCAGGCGATGCGGGCCGTGGCGATAACGCCTTCCGTGTCCCACTCCATAGCAACCGCCGCGCAGAACACCGAGCGATCAAAGGCGCGGCGCCGGGTTACCTTATAGGTTTGCAGACGCTCCCCCGCGCGGCGCGGCAGCGGGATCGTGATGCCGGTCACCAGTTCGCCGGGCGCACACCCGGCCTTCAGATAGTCGGCGAAGGGGATTTCCCGGTTGGAAGCAAGCGAGGCGATCTGCACGGTCGCTTCCTGAATTAGCAGGAGCGGCAGCCAGTCGCCGTTCGGGTCGGGACGGGCGACGCTGCCTCCAATCGTTCCCACGTTGCGAATCTGGGGAGCGCCGAAGCGACGCACCACTTGCGCCAGTTCCGGGAAACGTTTTTCCGCAACCTTACCTAATTGCGCCCAGGTAACGGCTGCCCCGATGACGAGGGTGTTTTCCCGCGCTTCGATCCGGCCCAGTTCCCGAATCGCGCCGACGCTGAGAACGGGCAGACCGTCCGGATCGTCCTCCAAAAACGCGCCCGTGCCGCCCGCGACGATGGCCGCGTGCGGATGCTCGGCCAAAAATGCCAGCGCATCCGCCTGTGTTCTGGCGTGCAGTACGGGAAGGGCCGCCGGTCCGGCCAGCAATACTGACTGCGCTTCCTTTTGCGCGAAGTCTTCCCGGATGGGTTGCGCCGGGTAGCGGCCCGCGAGCGTTTCTGCTGCGTTCGCCGAGCCGAGGAGTTGCAATCCCGCCTCGACAATGGGCAGGTAGCCGGTGCAGCGACACAGGTTCCCGGCCAGGGCGTCGCGCAGGGTGGACGCCTCCGCTGCCGCGGCGCTGCGGTTTTCGCAAAGGGCGGTCAGCGCGACGACGACTCCGGGAGTGCAGTAGCCGCACTGGGTTCCATGGTTCTGGACGAGGGCTTCCTGCACCGGCGAAAGGACTCCGGAGGATTCCGTGATTCCTTCCACGGTAACGACGTGGCAGCAATCCAAGGAGAACAATCGCGACAAGCAGGAATTTACCGCGCGATACTGCAGCGCATCCGTGTCTTCACCGGTGGACTGACCGATCAGGACGCTGCAGGCTCCGCAAACGCCTTCACCGCAAACGACTTTTGCTCCCGTGAGGCCCAGACGATGGCGTAAAAACTCCGAAAGCGAGCAAAAGGCTTCGGCGCCGGAAATGCAATAACGCTTTCCGTTAATGTAAAGCAGTAAGTAGTCGCGCATAAGCGTGCCGCGATTGATCTACGATTCTTCCCGGACAAGGGCAAAGAATAGCAAAAGAGATACGCGCGCGCGCGCGGCACTGCGCTGGTGGGAGGAATGCCCGGAGGCGCTGGGCACTATGAACCTTGAACCTTGTATCATACGGGCAGATTTGTTTCTTGTCAAAGGCTTACACGTTTGGGATTACCTAACGCCTGTTATGAACCCGTGTAGCAGGCGGGCTGTATGCTGAATGCGTGACATACACCGCACCCCGGCGTCCCTACCCGTCCGACATTTCCGATGACGAGTGGTCCTTTGTGGCCCCGTACCTAACCTGTCGCCCCCGAAGCCGGGCAACGCCGCCACGACTTGCGCCACGTCTTGCGCCACGTCTTCAATGCGCTGCGCGCGCTGGCTCGCGCGTACCGGCGCTGAGCAGGGTATCCCCAACTAAGGTATCCAACTGGAGGTGGTCAAGAAGTGGTCAAGAAGTGGTCAAGTTGCCCGAAGCCAAGCGCGGCTTCGTGCTGCTGCCCAAACGCTGGCCGGCTACCACTGGATCGCATTTGCTCTGCTGCTGTTGGGCAAGGCGGCCTGGTGGATCACTTCCTTTGCTCAAGCATTGCGGGCGAACCCATTAAACTTATAGTTCATAACAGGCTTCAAGGTTAACAAGGAAGTCGCCGCGCGACCACAAGGCCTTCGCCCTCCGTGCTTTCAAACCATTCAAAGGTACCTCCCTCAAAGATGCTTTCCACCGTCCGCCTGATTCGAAGCGTTTCCCTTCGGCTCGCTTGCGCCGCCGCCGCCGTCTTGCCCCTGCCGTTCGCGCATTCCGCCGCGCGTGCCTGGGAGATGAAAAAAGCGCCGCTCATGACGCGCTGGGCCGCGCAGGTCAACCCGCAAAAGCCCTGGCCGGAGTACCCGCGCCCGCAACTCGTCCGCTCCGAGTGGCTTAACCTGAACGGCATCTGGCAGTACCGAAGCGGCGCGGCCGGCGACGCGGTGCCCGCCGGCAAAACGTTGCCGGGCCAAATCCTGGTTCCGTTTCCCGTCGAATCGGCGCTGTCGGGCGTGATGGAGCATCACGAACGCTTGTGGTACCGCCGCACCTTTTCCGTGCCGCCCCGGTGGAAGAACAAGCGCCTGATGCTCCACTTCGGCGCGGTGGATTACGAGGCCCAGGTTTTCGTCAACGGCCGAAGCGTCGGCGTCCACACGGGCGGCTACGTGCCGTTCCGTTTCGACATTACGCCGTTCTTGCAAGGGAACGGGCCGCAGGAACTGATTGTGCGCGTTTTCGATCCGACCGACGCGGGCGGGCAGCCGCGCGGCAAGCAGACACTGCACCCCGGCGGGATCATGTACACGCCCACGACCGGCATTTGGCAGACCGTGTGGCTGGAGCCGGTCGCGCGCGTTGCGGTTCGGGACCTGCACCTCGTCCCGGACGTGGACAATCGCCGCGTGAAAATCACGGTGAATGCTCCGGCCGCGACGCCCGCGACGCGCGCGACAGTTACGCTTCGGGAAGCGGGCCGCGTCGTGCAAACCGTCACCGTCAAACCCAACGTGGAAGTGGCTATTGCTCTCAAAAATCCCCGGCTGTGGTCGCCAAACAGCCCGTTCCTTTATGACGTGGACGTGGCGCTGCGCGATGGCACCACGCAAACCGACCATGTGACCAGTTATTTCGGCATGCGTAAAATTTCCCTCGCGCGAATCGGCGGCTTTCAGAAGATGCTGCTCAACAACAAGTTCGTTTTTCAAATCGGCCCGCTCGACCAGGGCTTCTGGCCCGACGGCATCTACACGCCGCCGACCGAGGACGCCCTCAAAGCCGACGTTCGGGCGATGAAAAACTTCGGTTTCAACATGGTTCGCAAGCACATCAAGGTCGAACCGGCCCGCTGGTATTACTGGACGGACCGAATGGGCCTGTTGGTGTGGCAGGACATGCCGTCGCCCAACTCGTACACCGACCATCCGCAGCCGCTCGACAAAGCCGCCTACGAAAAGCAGTTGAACGACATCATCACGACCCACTGGAACGCGCCGTCCATCATCATGTGGGTGGTCTTCAACGAAGGGCAGGGGCGGCACGACACGCCCCGCATCGTGGAAATGGCGAAAAAACGCGACCCGTCGCGCCTGGTGGATCGTGACAGCGGCGCGGGCTACGAGAAAAACGACGACGTCGGCGACGTGGACGACGTTCACTCGTATCCGCCCCCGGCGTTTCCGCCGCTGAGCACGACGCAGGCCCTGGTTTGCGGCGAATACGGCGGCATTGGCTACCTCGTCAAGGGCCACACCTGGCGTGCCGAGGGCGGCGGATATACCAACGTCACCGGCCCGAAGGATTTGGAAGATTTGTACGGCGATTTTTCCGCCCTGCTCAAAACGTTCCGCGACGAGCGCGGCCTGAGCGCGGCCGTGTACACCCAGATCACCGACGTCGAAACCGAACTCAACGGCCTGCTCACTTACGACCGCGTTGCCAAGTGTGACCCGGCGCAGATCGCCAAAGCCAACCGCTTCCAGTACCCGGTTCCGACGTACCGGAAAATCGTTCCTACCTCGGAAAAGAACGCGCAAACGTGGCGCTACACATTTGCCGCTCCACCCGCGAACTGGAAGGAAACCACGTTCGACGATTCCGGCTGGCAAAGCGGGCCGGGCGGATTTGGGACCGACATCCCGTCGTCGCCGCGCGTGGGAACGCCGTGGACGACATCCGACATCTACCTGCGCCGCACGTTCAACCCCGGCGCGCTGACGGCCGAGCAGATAAGCCAGCTCGTTTTCCGCAACTACCACGACGAGGACGTTGAAATTTTCATCAACGGCGTGCGCGCCTGCGCGACGGGCGGCTACGTCGCCACGTACGAATACAAGCCGCTCACGCAAGAGGCCAAGCAAGCCCTGCATTCCAACGCCGAAAACACCCTGGCCGTCCAATGCCGCCAAACCCGCGGCGGCCAGTACATTGACGTCGGAATTTCTCAGCGCATTCCCGCGAAGCAATAAACCTTGGCGGCTGCTGGGTTCCCGTCGAGGACAGCGCCCACTACCGGCCACGCGCTCGCTTTCGACGCGAGATGCCGGGCAGAGGCCCAGGGCATGGTACGACGCCTTCGCAGTTACGCGTGCCTTTTGCTCTGGTGCGGTGGCAACGAAAATTACATGCGCGGGAGGATTAATTCGATTCGATTCCGGAACACACGGGAACCATCGCCGTATTGCCTTCAAGGCCTGCGCTGGTTCGCTGATTGATGACCCTGCCTGCAGCAAAGGGTGAACCTGCGGCGAAACGCCTGACGCTTTCCGCTGCGGAAGAAAGGGCGGTCGCCGCCTGCCTGACTATCGTGCGCGCGTGCCAACTGACCGACGGGGCCTTCGCGCAAGTCAATCACGGCAGAAGCCCCGACTCCCCGGTTTGGGTGGCTCCTTACTTCGCCAGCCACGCTGCTCTTGCCTTGCTGGCCGGACACGAGCGCAAGAAGAACCCGGCCGACCTGGCCGCTGTCGGCCGGTGGCTCGACTGGTGTGCGAAGAACCAGGCTGCCGATGGCTACTGGAACGACTTCGAAGGTACGCTCGCCGGATACAAAAATAACGGCAAGGTGGATGCCTGGGACAGTTCGGCCGCGACGTTTCTGCTGGTTGCCGGGCGGTACCGCCACGCCGGCGGCAAAGCGACGCCCACGGTCGTGGCTGCGGCCAAAAGGGCGCTTAGGTGCATCGGGACGGTGGCCGACCGCGATGGGCTGACCTGGGCGACCCCGACGCACAAGGTCAAGTACCTGATGGACAACATCGAGGTCTACGCCGGGCTACGGGCGGGAGCCGAGTTCTTTACCGCAATCGGCGCCAAGGTTGCGGCCAGGCAGGCCGGCGACCAAGCCGACCGTATCGGGAAGCGATTGCCCTGCTACTGGGTGCCTGCCGACAACTTGTTCGCCTACGCCCTGCACCCGAACGGCACCTTCGAGAGCGGGTTGGGCACGGTGTACCCGCACGCGCTGGCGCAACTCTTCGGCGTGGGCTTCGTCGCTCCACAAGGGGCAGCCTGGGCGTCTGCGGTAAAAAAGTTCTCGCCGGAGGCCGGGCCGGCAGCCGCGGCCGGGGCCGAGCGTTGGCTGATTGCCGCGTCGCGTTTGGGCGACATGGCAGCGAAGAACTGGCGGGCGAAGGTGGTCAAGGATGTCGCCGCGTTCACCTCTCAGAACGTGTACGTGTACCGACCCGCAGTTGCTGCGCTGGGCTTGCTGGAAGGCGCAAACTGGATGCCGAGTATTGCTGGCGAAAAGTAGGCCAGGCGCCAGAGGCAGGCATCGCTCTGCTCTGCCATCCCGCGCCTGCAACTCTGCGCCTCTTCGATCCGCTTCCCTCGAACAATAGAACAATGCGCCTTGAGCATCCAAACGTTGGTGGAGCGTGCCGCCCACCCTCAGGCGCTCATCATGAGGAAATGGTACACTAAATTCACGCTGAGGAGCGCTGCAACCCGCATCTGTGGACCAGGCTCAGCACACAAACCGCGCTCACCCCAGGAATTCCTGGGGTGAGCGTTTTTCTTTGTCAGGAGTAACTGCTATGACCGCGACGATGATTTCCACTCCGCCCACCCATTTGACTGCCGACATGGCTACCGACTTCGCCGTGGCCGACCTTGGTCTGGCCGGCTGGGGACGCAAGGAGATAGCGATTGCCGAAACCGAGATGCCCGGACTCATGGGTATCCGCTCGGAGTATGCCGCCGCGCAGCCGCTCAAAGGCGCACGCATCACCGGCTCGTTGCACATGACCATCCAGACCGCGGTCCTAATCGAGACCCTGGAGGCGCTCGGCGCCCAAGTGCGCTGGGCCAGCTGCAACATTTTCTCGACCCAGGACCACGCCGCCGCCGCGATTGCCTACAACGGCACCCCGGTCTTTGCCAAAAAAGGCGAGAGCCTGGAGGAGTATTGGGACTACACCCACCGAATCTTCGATTGGCCGGACGGCGGCTTCACGAACATGATCCTCGACGACGGCGGGGATGCCACCCTGCTGCTTCACCTCGGTGCGCAGGCGCAGACCGACCTGTCGGTGCTGGACAGTCCCGGCTCGGAGGAGGAGACGATCCTTTTTGCCAGCATCAAGGCCAAACTGGCGGCCGACCCCACCTGGTACTCCACCCGCCTCGCGCAGATTCAGGGCGTGACCGAGGAGACTACGACGGGCGTCCACCGCCTCCACGAGATGAGCAAGCGCGGCGACCTGAAAATTCGCGCCTTCAACGTCAACGACTCCGTCACCAAGAGCAAGTTCGATAACCTTTACGGCTGCCGCGAGTCGCTCGTGGACGGCATCAAGCGCGCCACCGACGTCATGATCGCCGGAAAAGTAGCGGTCGTCTGCGGGTACGGCGATGTCGGCAAGGGTTCCGCACAGGCCCTGCGCGCCCTTTCCGCCCAGGTCTGGGTCACCGAAATTGACCCGATCTGCGCCCTCCAGGCCGCGATGGAAGGTTTCCGGGTCGTCACGACCGAGTACGCCGCCGATAAGGCCGATATCTTCGTCACCACGACGGGCAACAAGAACGTCATCACGCGCGCCCACATGGACCAGATGAAGGATCAGGCCATCGTCTGCAACATCGGCCACTTTGATAACGAGATTGATGTCGCGGGCCTTTCGGACCTCACCTGGGAAGAGATCAAGCCGCAGGTGGACCATGTCATCTGGCCGGACGGCAAGCGGATCATTCTCCTGGCGAAGGGGCGTCTGGTCAACCTGGGCTGCGGGACGGGGCACCCTTCGTATGTCATGAGTTCCTCGTTCGCCAACCAGGTGCTCGCGCAGATCGAGTTGTGGCAGCACCCGGACCAGTACGAGGTCGGTCAGGTTTATGTCCTGCCCAAGCACCTCGACGAAAAGGTTGCGCGACTGCAACTCTCAAAACTGGGCGCGATGCTCACCTCACTGACCCCCGAGCAGGCCACCTATATTGGCGTCACGCTCGAGGGACCGTACAAGAGCGATACTTACCGCTATTAGGATAGTGGACCACATCCACGCGGGATGTGGCCTCTAACCTTTGCACCCGCCACGGCTTGGCAGAGGCAATCTGTTATGCCCAAACGCTACGGCGCATGGGTGCGGCTGGGTGAGCGTGGCGGCGACGTTCTTGATCGAATCGGGCGGAAGCGCCTTTACCGTGCGAAAAACCTGTTCAAGAAACGGGAAAAAAAGCAAGGTTCGATCCAAGTATTTGTTGCTGCGCTCGCACGACGTCTCCGGCGCGAACAGACAGGCATGGCACGCGGCAGCGTGGAGGGTAACACCGTCGCGTATCGGCAAATGCTCCGCGCACAGAGGGTCAGACGCGCACAGCCGCATCATTTCAAGCGCCTGATCGAAATGCACCCCCAGCCGCTTCGGGTCGCCCAATGAGACCAAGCCCCCTAGCGTCCCCTCGCTGTCGGACGCGGCGGTGTAGATCAGCAGGCCTGCCATCTCCTGGGTGATGCCGTCCACGCCGGGCCAGCAGATGCGCTCGCGAATGCTCGCCGCAGCGTACCCGCACTCCACGGAAAACTGACGCATGAGGGCGTGGGACAGGGAATGGATCAGCACGTATCCGATACCAGGGAAGTGTTGATCCGGGGGCAGTCCTCGCGCTTTGCGCCACTGACGGTGCGCCTCCAGGAACTGCTTCTCGCAGGCGCGCACCGGCGGCGCTTGGCCCCATTGGCGGATTTTGTTCCCATCGAATTCGAGGAAGATGCCTTCGCCGCGAACCTCGGTGGCCGGAACCCAGACCGGCGGGCGGCGCGACAAAGGGGCGCGCTGGTCTTTGGGGATCTCGCGCGCGTCGGCGAACTCGCCCGGCGACTCGATGCGCGTGAAGCCGATCAGCGCCTTGACCTCGCGGAGTTTTTCCACCAGCACGGTTGAGAGCGGCCTTGCCCTGGTGCTGGCGCTCAATCAAGTAGCGGTCCAGGTGGCGCTTGCCGAAGCCGGCGAAGGGAACGTCGTTGTGCTCAGCCCAGGCGACGAGACCGCCGAGTTGGACCTTGTAATAGCGCACGGTCTTCGGGGCGAAGGCCGCTTCCTTGTGGAGGAGGAACTCGCGCAGCGCTTCGTTCCAGGTCACGCCCGCCGTGACGGGGTGGGAACGGGTTGGGGAGGGTAAATCAGACATCTGCTGTGCCCTTCTTACTTGGTGGGCACTTCCAGGTTTACAGGAAGTGCCAACAAGTGTCAAGTAAAGACACAGAACAGGTTAAAGCCGACGACCGGATTCGAACCGGTGACCTGCTGTTTACGAAACAGCTGCTCTACCACTGAGCCACGTCGGCGCGCTAAACGAACGACCAAAACGGACGAGAGGAATGTATCACGCGGCTTTGCGGCTGTCAACGCGCCGAAGCGGCGACGGCGGCGTTGCCGCCAATCGTGTCCGAGAGTGTTCGGCTGTGGGCACGCCGCCGTAAGGGTGCGCGATTTCGGCGAGGCAGCGCAGGCTTTACATCCCCCCAAAGGCGTTGCCAAGCGTTTGTTCCCGCGCAGCGACTGCGTGCGCGGGTATAACGAGGCGAGGTGTTTTTCCATGTCCCGTTCCGCCGAAACCGCTCCCAACCGCTTGGCGCGCGAAAAATCACCCTACCTGCTCCAACACGCGCATAACCCCGTGGACTGGTTCCCGTGGGGCGCGGAGGCCCTGGAGCGCGCCCGGAACGAGAACAAGCCGATTTTCTTGTCGGTCGGCTACTCAGCGTGCCACTGGTGCCACGTGATGGAGCGCGAAAGTTTCGAGGACGCGGCGACCGCCGAAATCCTGAACGCGCATTTCGTGCCCGTCAAGGTGGACCGCGAGGAGCGGCCCGACGTGGACGAAATCTACATGACGGCCGTGCAGATGATGACCCGGCACGGTGGCTGGCCGATGTCGGTTTTTTTGCTGCCCGACGGCCGCCCGTTTTACGGCGGGACCTACTTTCCGCCCCGCGATTCGCCGGGGCGCATCGGCTTCAAAACGCTGCTGAACGAACTCGCCCGCGCGTGGCGGGAGCGGCGCGGCGAGATCGAGCAGGTCGCCCAAAACCTGACCGACGATCTTCAAAAGGCCACGCGCCAGCGGCCTACGGCCGCCCCGGCCGGCGGCGCTGTTTCTCCCAACGCCCTGCTGGGTACCGCGATCCGCGAACTCGCCGAACGCTTCGATGAGGCTCGCGGCGGCTTCGGCCCGGCCCCCAAGTTCCCGCCCCATCATGCCCTCGCGCTTCTCGTGGAAGCCGTTCGGCGCGGCGGCCATGACGAGCATGACGAGAATGGCGAAACGAGCCGGATGCTGACCCGGACGCTCGATTGCATGGGCGCGGGCGGCGTGTACGACCACGTCGGCGGCGGCTTCCACCGGTACGCGACCGACGCCGACTGGCTTGTTCCCCATTTCGAGAAAATGCTCTACGACAATGCCCTGCTCGCCCGCGTCTACGCCGGCGCGTTTCAGGTGACGGGCCGCGAAGCCTACGCGCGCCTGAGCCGCGAAACCTGCGACTGGGTGGTGCGCGACATGACCGACGAAATGGGCGGCTTCCACGCCGCCATCGACGCGGACAGCGAGGGCGAGGAGGGCAAGTATTACGTTTGGACCGAGGCCGAAGTGAAGGAAACTGCCGGCGAGCCGGCCGGATCGGCCTTTTGCGCCGGCTACAACTTTCGGCCGGGCGGCAACTTCCGCGACGAGGCCACCGGCCGCGCGACCGGAACGAACATTCCCCACCGCGCCGCAGGGAACCTGCCCCACGACCTGCCCGGTGAGATCACCCGCGCGCGCCAGGCCCTGCTTTCGCGCCGCCACGAGCAGCGCGTGCCCCCCGGCAAGGACGACAAGGTCATCACCGCCTGGAACGGCTTGATGATCGGCGCACTCGCCTACGCTGGGCAGGTGCTGGGGGAAGATCGCTACATCGCCGCCGCCGCGCGCGCGGCCGATTTTTGCCTGACCACGCTGCGGCCAAACGGCGAAAAATTGCTGCGCCGCTACCGCGACGGCGAGGCCGCCCTGGACGCCTATTTGGACGACTACGCCTGCCTCGCCGACGGCCTGCTCGACCTGTTCGAGGCGAGCGGCGAAACCCGCTGGGCCGACGCGGCCCGCGGCCTTGCCGACACGCTGCTCAGCCGCTTCTGGGATGCGGAGGACGGCGGCTTCTTTTTCACCGGAACGGGCCACGAAACTCTGATCGCCCGCTCCAAGGAACTCTTCGACGGCGCGACGCCCTCGCCCAACGGCGTTGCCGCGCGCGTGCTGGCTCGTTTGGGAAATCTGCCCGGCGGCGATGCGTACCGCGAAAAGGCACGCGCGATGCTCGCGGCCTTTAGCGGCGTGCTCGTTCGCGTTCCCCACGGCACGCAGACCCTGATCCTGGCCGCCCTGCTCACGGGCGAGGTTTCCGGCGCGGGCGCCGCCGCCCCGAATCCGGTCGTTCCCGCGACGCTCGCGGCCGAGACGAACGTTCCGCTCACGCTCGCGCCCGGCGAACACGCAACCGTCGCCTTCGTGCTGACCCTGGCCGCCGGCTATCACGTCAATGCCCGCCAGGTTCCCCACGACTACCTGATCCCGACCACGGCGACGCTCGCGTCCGACCTGCCGGCCGCCGTCGGGCCGGTCCTTTATCCGGCTCCCCGGCCGCTCGTCGCGGGCGGCGAAATGCTGCCCGTTTACGAGGGCGCGATCCACTTCGAGGCGCCCGTCGTTGTCGCGCCAAGCGCCGCGCCGGGCCGGTACTCGCTGACGCTTACCCTTCGTTTCCAGCCCTGCTCGGTAACGGAGTGCTTATCGCCCCAGGAACAAAGCGTCACGCGCGTTATCGAAATCGCTCCCCTGCCCGCGAACGCCTGAACACGCCATGCCGGAAACAACCGACCTTCAAATCGTCGCCGAGATGTGGACGATCGCGCGCAATGAACCGCTGACGCTCGCCAGCATCGCGCCGTTCGGGTTCGTGGACCGCCAGCGCTACCAGCGGCAAGTCGGCAAGGTCGTACTCACCTTTACGCTCGACAGTGATTTTCGCACCAAAATCTGGTCCTACGAACTGGGCATCCGCCATGTGGACGGCGAGGTCTTGGACAATGACGTCGTTCAATACTGGCTGGAGGCGTTTTTCGGCCGGGAACGCTTTCTCGCCGCGCGCCGCAATCCGCTCATGACCGGCGAGGCGAACTTTACCTTCCCCTACAAAGGCCGCTAATTCGCGCGCGACAAAATCCCCGTATTTGCTGAAACTTTGGCGCGCGGCCTTCTGTCTCAGCAACGGGCAAGTTGAAATGGAACGGTACCAAACCGTTTTGTTGCGGCTTTTCCGTACCTTATCATCGCGAACCGACAGGCGTGGCCGGTAAATACGGACGCACGCGAGCGCGCGCTTCACGCGCCGGAACGCTTTCATGGACTGTGGCAGCAGCGTTCGCGCACCGTGCCCGGTGACGCGCCGCCCCGCGGGAGAAGGAAACATGGCTACTTCCTCCTCAAGGCGCGCGCAAAACCGTTCGGTTCGGCGCTCTGCTCACGGCGATTGAAAGATGTTTTCGGAAAGTGAGCCGCGAGCGCGCATCGTTCCCTACGATTCCCGTGACGCGCTGAAAACCGGTTCGGGCCGGCGACGCCCGTGTCGCCCCCGTTCCCAGGAGGAATCCCTACTATGAAGAAAGCCTCGTTGCTCGCGAGCGCCGCCGTTGCCTCGTTCGCATTGACGGCCCTTCCCGCACTCGCGCAAACGGCCGGTCCGTTCGCCGACGTGCCCGCCGACCACTTCGCTTACGAGTCGGTCGAAAAGCTGCGCAATCGCGGCATCGTGATCGGCTACCCGGACGGCACCTACGGCGGCCGCCGGGCCATGACCCGCTACGAGTTCGCGGTCGCCATCGCCCGCCTGCTCGACCTCATCCCTGCGGCCGGTTCGAACCAGGCATTGCCGAACGATCTGGTTCGCCGCGGCGACCTTGCCGGTCTCGCCACCAAGGAATCCGTGGACGAACTGCGCCGGCTCGTGACCGAGTTCCAGAACGAGCTGACCACGCTGGGCGTGGACATTGACAACATCAAGCGGCGCCTCGACGGCCTCGAAGGCCGCGTCGCGTTCCTGGAAAACGAAGCCAAGCGCGTTCGCATCAGCGGCGCGGCCAACTTCATGATCCGCACCACGCAGCGGCGCGGCGACGATTCGTTCATTGAGTACGACGGCTTCCAGCTGGGCACGCCGCAAAACCGCACCGGTCTGGCGTCCGACCTGATCAACACCTTCGCCGAAACCCGCGTTCTGCACGACGTTGACCTGAACATTCAGGCCCGTTTGTCCGACACGGCCACTGCCAAGGTCAAACTCAACTTCGGCAACTACCTGCCCTTCCTGACCAGCGTTTCCAACTTCGAGGGCACGCGCATCGGGACCGGGGTCAACCAGTCGCAGGAGCAGACGGTTTACAACGCGTACATCGAGACGCCGATCCGGCTGCCCGGCGTCGGGGCGGTCGCGTTCCAGGTGGGCCGCATTCCGGTCCAGCTGACGCCCTACACCCTCAAGCAGATTGACACCGACTCCTACTTCAGCAACGAGAAGACCGACCTGGGCGACCTGCCGCTCGATGGCGGCCGGGCCGTGTTCAAGCTGGGACCGGTCGGTATCACCACGTTCGCCGCCAAGGCGGACCCGATCAAGTACGTCGCCAACATCAACGGCGAGAACCAGACCGACGTGTTCGGCTACGGCCTGTACGCCGGCGCGACCACCAGCCCGTTCGCGGGCGGGTTCGCTTCCTCCGGCCGGCCGACCCAATCGTCGGTTCGGCCCGGCACGGGAGCCGGCTCGGCCTTTTCCGCCTTTGACGGCAACGGCGCAATGGCAGTGGAGAACATGGCCGCTGTCCGCGCCACGTTCGGCACCTCGCGCCTGGGCACCATCGGCGGCACCTACCTGGTGACGTCCGGCGCGCCGCTGAACGGCTTCCAGGGCGGTGCGGGTGACATCAACCGCGTGTACGTGTTCGGCGGGGACATCACCACGGCGCTCGGACCGGTCGGGATCGCCGCGTCCTACACGAAGAGCGACAGCAAGCTGCGCATCGGCAACGGCGATCTGGTGGACCGGCGCACCGAAGATAATGCCGCCTTCGACATCGCCGGTTCCTACACTTTCGGGGGCATCAACCTCAAGGGCGGCTACCGCGAAATCCAGCCGTACTTCGCTGCCCCCGGCTACTGGGGCAAACTTGGTTCCTACGTCAACCCGGTGGACATCAAGGGTCCGTACGTAAAGGCGGACTACGCCTTCGGCGGCGGCCTGGTTCTGGCCGGTGAGGGCCACTTCTACAAGGGCTCCGACACCTCGCAGGGCGGCCAACCGGTCGGCCTGTCCAACGACGAGGGCATCACCAACTTCAAGGCTGGCTTGAAGTACGGTTTGACCTCGGCCACGGCGGTTGACCTGGGCGCGGAGTACACCACCTACGACCTGGGCAACGGGCCGAAGCCGCGCGAGGTGTTTTACAACATCGGGCTGGGCTACTCGTTCAACCCAACCACCTCGTTCAAGTTCCTGTACCAGATCGCCGACTACAACGACAGGGGCACGGGCTTTGACCCGGTCAACGGCGACGGCGCGATTGCCGCCGCGCAGTTCTCCGTAAAGTTCTAAGCCCCCCGGCGCGGAACGACAAAGGCCCCGGCGCTTGCGCGCCGGGGCCTTTTTTTCGCCCGTGGTTGATTTTTACGAAGCCTGCGCCTCGGCGAGGAACCGGCGGAAACGAGCGACGAGCGGGGTCTCCTCACGCTCCCATTGATCCTGATCGTTCTTGACCATCGCGTACAAACCCGCGTTGTCAGGCGTGTCCTGCTTGCGGAACGCGCCCCAGTTGATGTTGTCAATCAGGGGCCACCAGGTATAGCCGAGCAGCGGAATGCCTTCGGCGTTCAGCCGCTGGCAGTCGGCCAGCGTCTGCTCCAGCCAGGCGAGGCGTGTTTCCACCGTGCCGGCGGCGTCCGTTTCGGCGACCATCATCGGCTTTTTGTAGCGCGCCCAGTAGTCCTTGGCGACCTGGTACAGCCCGCGATAATGGCCGCCCTTGCGCCGACGGCCCATGTGAGCCTCCTCGCTCCACGGGTAGTAATCCAAGCCCAGGATGTCCCAATAGCCTTCGGTCCGATCCCACAACAGGAAACGCTCGTCGTTCAGCCGGGCGACGCGTTTTTCCGCGCTCGGCTCAACCGCCGTATGGTGCTCGCAGTTGTCGTTCAGCATGATGATCGCGTGGGGACGGATCGCCCGCACCCGCTTCACGCTTTCGATGATGCCCTCGGCTAAGTGGTCGGCGATGAGTGCGAAGGCATCCTTGCGGAACGGATGCCAGAAGCCTTCCCGGCCGCAGAAGCGGGCCGTAATCAGCGGTTCGTTGACAGGCGTGTAATAGGAAACGTGCTCGAACCGGCGGGCGAACGTTTCGATGTAGTCGGCCAAACGACTGCCGAAATCGGGCGAGGCGAAGCCGCCTTCCTTTGCAAGCCAATCCGGTGTGCCGAAGTGGCACAAATCCACGATTGGCTCGATGTCCAGTTGCTGGATCAAATCGAGCGCACCGTCCACCCAGTTCCAGTCGAATTTACCAGGAAACGGCTCGACGCGGTGCCACGGAATGCCGTAACGAATCATGTCAATGCCCAGCCCCTTGGCTTTCAGCAGATCGGACGCGAAGTAGGTGTAGTGCTGCGTTTTTTCCAGCTCGTCAATGCGGCGGTTCCCGGTTTTGAGAGGAAACCCGCACTCGATGCCTACGATCTTGTGCATAAGGGTTTGCGTTGAATGCGCGCCGCCTCGTCGTCGGGCCGGCACGCACTCCTTTCCAATTGTTTATACGGAAAAAGGGCCGCATCCGTTAGGGCGCGGCCTTTGTCGCTGGGCTTCGGGAACGGCTTACGCTTGTTGGGCGGAGCGCAGCAATTGGCGCAGTTCGGTGGCGTTATTAGTGATGACGAGGGCTTCGTCGAGCGTGATGGTGCGGGCGGCGGCCAGAGCCTGAAGCGACTGGTTCAGGGTGATCATGCCAAAGTGCGCGCCGTCCTTGATCGCGGCGTACAGTTCACCGGTGTCGCCCTCCTCGATCAGTTTCTTGACGGTCGGGCTTCCGGTCATCACCTCGACGGCAGGCACGCGGCCGGTCCCGGTAGCGCGATGGACGAGCCGCTGGGACACGACGCAGGAAAGTGTGTTAGCGATTTGGGTTCGGACCTGTTCGCGCTCGTGCGGCGCGAACGCGTTCAGCATCCGGTCCACGGTTCCCACGGTGCTCATCGTGTGCAGCGTGGTGACGACCAGGTGCCCGATCTCGGCGGCCTGAAGGGCGACGCGCATCGTGTCTACGTCGCGCATCTCGCCGATCATGATCACGTCGGGCGTTTGGCGCATGACGCTGTGAAGCGCGGCCCCGAACGAGCGCGTGTCCGAGCCGATCTCGCGCTGGCTGATAACCGAATTCTTGTCGGCGAAAACGTACTCGATGGGGTCCTCGACGGTCACGATGTTGACCTGCCGGCTCGTCGCGATGTGGTCCACGAGCGCGGCAAGCGTGGTTGACTTGCCGCTTCCGGTCGGCCCGGTCACGATAATCAAGCCCTGCGGCAATTGGCCCATGTCCTTCAAAACGCGCGGCAGCAGCAGTTCATCAATCGAATACGGCCGCAGCGGGATGATGCGCAAAACCGCCCCGATTGCGCCACGCTGCAAAAACAGGTTCGCCCGCACGCGCACCAGACCGGCGACGGTGAAAACGGCGTCCACCTCGTTCTGGTCGAGCAAGTGCTGCAACTGGTCCTCGGCGCTGACGCTTTCGCGGTGCGTTTCCACCTCACCGAAGCGGATCATGTTGTCGCGGCTGGCCGAGTAAAGCACGGAAAGCGCGATGTCGTGCATGTCGGCCGGGGAAAGCGCGCCCAGTTCGGCGCGAATCTGGATGCGGCCGTCCACGCGCAGGCTGGGCGGGGCTTCGGCCTTGAGGATCAGGTCCGAGGCGCGGGACTGCATGGCGATTTCGAGAAGTTCGTGGATGCTTTTCATGAGGATTGGCGGCGAAAGACGGCGGTCGTTTAGTCGGGTCGGTGCGGCGCAGGCTCCGGGGGCACAGGCCCTGGTATGTTATAATACGACGAACAAAACGGCGCGGGTGTTGCCCGCATCGTTACTTTTTTGCCTTTTTCTTGGCAGCCGGAGCCTACCCCGCCTCATGGACACCAGCAATTTTCGCAACGGCATTTCGATTATTCTCGACAGCGATATTTTTACGATCATCGAGTTTCAGCACGTCAAGCCCGGCAAAGGCGGCGCGTTCGTGCGAACGCGGCTGCGCAATCTTCGCACCGGAGCGACGGTTGACAAAACGTTCCGGGCCGGGGAGCGCATGGACCAGGCTATCCTGGAGCGCAAGCCGATGCAGTACCTGTACAGCCAGGACGACGAATTTTTCCTGATGGACATGGAAACGTTCGAGCAGATCGGCGTTCCCCAGGCTAAGATCGGTTCGCAGGCCAAATACCTGAAGGAGAACACCGACGTTCAGGTGGTGCTGCACAAGGACGCGATCCTGGGCGTGAGCGTGCCCGACTTCATGGAACTCGCCGTCGCCGAAACCGATCCGGGCGTGCGCGGCGACACCGCGTCGGGCGGGTCGAAGCCCGCGACCCTTGAAGGCGGCGCGGTCGTCCAGGTCCCGCTTTTCGTGAACGTCGGCGACCGCGTTAAGGTAGACACGCGCTCCGACCAGTACCTCGAACGGGTCAAATAAGCCGCGAATGCACGGGCGCGGGCGCGCAAACTGGCCGCGCTCGCGCCGGAAGCAGCGTCAACGATCATGGGAACCGAGGTAACTTCGCCGCCGCAACGCCGTCGCGCGCGCGCGCGCGGTTCGTTGCCGGTTCTGGGGCCGGCCGTGTACGGTTTGGCCGTGCTCGCGCTGCGAATCGCGCTTGGTGTGGGCGCGCTCACGCTGGCGTACCTGTTGTTTGGCTTGTTTTCCCCGCAAAGCGCCGGCTTCGTCGCCCTGAAACACGCGGACAAGGTTCGCATTCTGGGCAACGTCGCCGCGGCCGGGAACCTGCTGGCCCTTTCCTGTCTTGCCGCCGCCCTGATCGGGGCGGTCGTGTATTTCGGCGAGGAGATTACCGGCTACGTCCTTGCGCTCGTGGGGGCCGCGCTGTACGTCGGCGTGCCGTTTTGCCTCACCTTTTTCGGCGACACGCTGAACTTCGGCGGCAACGCCGCGCGCGCGCGCGCCCTCGCCGCCGTTGCATCAGCGGGCTTTTTGCCGCTTCTGATCGGGGGCGCGCTGGTCACGTTCGACGTCCTCAAGCGACTGATTGCTCTGCTGCGCAACCGCCCGCTTACCCGCGACAACCTGCGCTACGGCGGCGAGGCGAACGCCGAAGTGGGCGCGCGCCCGCTGCGGCTCGCACTGCTTGGCAAGTGCTGGGAAGGGCGTTTTTGCCGCGACTTCGTGCGCGTTCACTGCCCCATTTTTCAAAAGCGCAAAGCCTGCTGGCGCGTCAAATACGGCTGCTACTGCGAGGATGAAATCGTGAGCACGGCAGCCGCCCGCATGGCTGGAATATCGCTCCCGATGGCGCCCGACGGCCGCTACAATTTCGCCAACGAAAGCGCGCCCGGCCGGAAAAAAGTAGAACTCACGCCGTTTCAAAAGCGCGAGCGGTGCCGTCACTGCGTCATCTACCTGGACCATCAGCGGCAAAAATACACGCTGCTGATGCCGATTGTGATCGGCGGCGTGGGAGTGGCCGCGCTTGTTTTTTCGCCCCTGATCCGCGATCTGCTGCGCCACGGACTGGCCGGAGTGGAAATGGTCATGGCGCATTTCTCGTGGGGCGATCAAGGCGAGGGTATTTCGTTCCGGTTCGGCCGCCCGTCCCCCACGGTCGAATGGGTGCTCGTCGGCGGATTTGCGATCATGGCGCTTTCGAAAGCGTTGGAGGCGGTGGAGTGGGCCATCTTCAAGGCGAAAATATGAGTTCAACGGGGGCCGACGGCTTCAGCGAAGCGCGTTTGGACGAGATCGAGGCCGTGGCCGCCGTGCTGCGTGATTCCCCCGTGCTGACCGAGATCGAGGTGCGGCAGGGCGACGTTCTGCTGCGCGTGCGGCGCAGTCCGGCGGCGCGCGTGTCTTCCGCTCTCACCCTGCCGGCGGTGCGCAAAAACGGGGCGGAACCGGCTTCGCCGAGCATGGAAACGATTCCGGCGAACGGCGACGCGGCGGCGGCGCTGCCTTCCCTTTCTGCTGAGGACGCGGCCGAGGCGGCGACACCGGTCACGGCGAGCCTGGTCGGCGTTTTTCACGCATTGCGCGCCGGTCCGCTCGCGCCCGGCGACCGTGTCATCCTGGGACAAGCCGTTGGGCAGATCGAGGCGATGCGCCTGATGAACGACGTGAACGCGCCCGCGTCAGGAATCGTCGCCGTTGTTCATGTTGAGGAAGGTCAGCCCGTCGAATACGGGCAGGCGCTTTTTGAGATCGCCCCCGCTGCGGGCGTACCGCAGGAAGAAACATCATGAAGCGAACCGTGCGACGGACCGGCTTCGGCCTGGTCGAGATGCTCGTCGTCATCGTCATTATCGCCGTTCTCGCCCTGATCTTGCTGCCCCGGCTGACCGGTGGGCGGGACGCCGCCGGACGAAAGGTTCCCGCGCCGCGTGAGCGCGCCCAGCGCGTACAGGGCGTGTCGTACACGCAGCAAATCAACACGGCGGTTCAGATGTACCGCGACGACAATGAGGGCAAAAACCCGCCCAGCCTGGCTGATTTGAAGGCCTACAAAGTCACGGACGAGATGATCCGCGATCCGGTCACGCATCAGCCGCTTTCCTACGACCCCGAAACCGGCACGGTCGGCGGCAACAAGCCCGCCCTGCCGCGCGTGAACGGTTTTTAACGAAAGCCCCTTCTTGTTCCAAAAAATCCTTATCGCCAACCGGGGCGAGATCGCCGTGCGCGTGATTCGCGCCTGCCGCGAAATGAACGTCGCTACGGTCGCCGTTTTTTCGGAAGCGGACCGTGACTCGCTGCCGGTGATGCTCGCCGACGAGCGCGTGTGCGTCGGGCCGGGTCCTTCCAAAGATTCGTACTTCAACATTCCCAACATCGTGTCGGCCGCGCTGATTACCGGAGCCGAGGCGATCCATCCCGGCTACGGCTTTCTTTCCGAAAACACGTCGTTCGCCGAAATCTGCGCCGCGTGCGGCATCAAGTTCATCGGGCCGTCGCCGGACGCGATTGCAAAAATGGGCGACAAGGCGACCGCGCGCGAAACGATGAAGCGTTCGGGCGTGCCGGTCGTGCCCGGCAGCGAGGGCGTGCTTGCGAGCGAGTCCGACGCGCTGCGCGTCGCGCTGAAAATCGGCTTTCCGGTCGTGGTCAAGGCGACGGCGGGCGGCGGCGGGCGCGGCATCCGCGTGGTCGAGGACGAGGAAGAACTGGTCCGCGTTTATAAAATCGCGCAGGCCGAGGCGGGCGCGAGTTTCGGCAACCGCGACGTTTATTTGGAAAAATATGTTCGCTCGATGCGCCACATCGAGGTTCAGGTGCTTTTCGACGAGCACGGAAACGGCATCCATTTGGGCGAGCGCGAATGCAGTTTGCAGACGCCGCGCCACCAAAAGGTTGTCGAGGAGGCGCCCAGCGTTTCGTTGTCGCCCGGCCTGCGCAAAAAAATGGGCGTGGCGGCGGTGCGGGCGGCAAAGGCGGTCGGCTACGCGAACGCGGGCACGGTCGAGTTCATCCTGACGCCCGACGGCGAGTTTTACTTCATGGAGATGAACACGCGCATCCAGGTCGAGCACCCGATCACCGAGGCGGTCACGGGCGTGGACTTGGTGCAGTGGCAGATCAAAATCGCGGCCGGCGAAAAGTTGACGCTGGCCCAAAAGGACGTGGATTTCCACGGGCACGCCATCGAGTGCCGCGTGACGGCCCAGGACCCGGCCAAAGGTTTCTCACCGGCGGCGGGCACGCTCAAAGACGTTCGCCTGCCCGGCGGGCTGGGCGTGCGGGTGGACACGCAGATTTTCGACGGCTACGTGGTTCCGCCGTTTTACGACGCGAACCTTGCTAAGATCATCGTTTGGGGAACGGACCGGCCGCAAGCCATCGCCCGGATGCGCGCCGCCCTCGGCGAAATGAACGTGGGCGGCATCCCGACCAACATTCCGTTCTTGCAGCGCATCCTGAGCGACGAGCGGTACGTCGCCAACGAGATCAGCACCGCCTTTTTGCCCACCCTGATGAATGAAGCCGGCCTGACAACGTAGACGGGATGGCCCGCCCGGAGACCCTCCATGCTGCTGCAACGCCGCCGCCCCGCCGACCCCGCAAACGCACTGGGTAGTAAAATGGACGAGGCCACGAATGAGTGGGAAAACCAGGCCGCGCACTGGTGGAGCCGCACGCGGGGGCAAGTCCTGGGAACGCTCGCCGGCCTGCTGCTTGCCTGGATCGTTCTGCGCATCGGCTGGGGCGCGGCCCTGACCATCGCGGCCCTCGTTTACGTCGGCTACAGCATCGGCCGCTCCTTCGATCCTGATTAAGACCATGAGCAATAGCAATCCCAAAACGAACACGGCGGCTTCGCTGCGGCGGGCCGGGCGCGAGCGCGCACTGCAAAATTTGTACACCGTCGAGTTGAGCAAGCAGGACGTGGACGAGGTTTTCGCCGCCTCGCAGGAAGTCACGCCGCTGGACGAAAAAACCGAACAATTCGCGCGCCGCTTGATTGACGTGACGCTGCGCTCCCAGGCCGAAATTGACCCGATCCTGGACCGTCTCGCCACAGGCTTCCCGATTGCGCGCCAGACCGTGGTGGACCGTAACATTCTGCGATTGGCCGCTGCCGAGATTTTGTTCGAGGCGTCCGACGCCCCGCCCGGCGCGGTGGTGAACGAGGCGGTCGAACTCGCCAAAAAGTTCAGCACGGCCGAATCGGGCCGCTTCGTCAACGGCGTGCTGGGCGCGCTCGTGCGCGAACTGCCCCGCGCGGGTGACAACCCTGGTGACAATGCCGGCGGCGAAACGACCCCTTTGGAGCCTTCCCCGGTTGAGTAGCGCCGCTCCCCTACTGCTCGACGGAACCGCGACGGCCAAGACGATTCGGGCCGAAGTCGCCCGGCGCGTCAAGACCTTGCAGGAAACGCGCAGCGTAACGCCCGGCCTCGCCGCCGTGCTCGCGGGCGACGATCCGGCCTCCGTGACGTACGTGGCGATGAAGCGGCGGGCCTGCGCGAGGGCGGGGATTACCTCGTTCGCGCGCGAGTTCGGGGCGGGCGCGACGCAGCAGGAGATTTTGGACGCCGTGCGCGAACTCAACGCGGACCCGGCCGTTCACGGCATTCTGGTTCAGCACCCGCTGCCGCGCGGTCTGGACGAGCACGAAATCCTGGCCGCCGTCGCGCCGCACAAGGACGTGGACGGCATCGGGCGCGGCAGCCTGGGCGATCTGGTCATCGGCCGGCCCTCGTTCGTGGCCTGCACGCCGGCCGGCATGATCGAACTTCTGGACCGCTACGATCTGCCCATCGAAGGCAAGCACGCCGTGGTCGTCGGCCGCTCGGTCATCCTGGGCAAGCCGATGGCCCTTTTTCTTCTGAACCGGAACGCAACCGTGACTACGTGCCACTCCAAAACGCAAAGCCTGGCCGACATCACGCGGCAGGCCGACATTCTGGTCGCCGCCGTGGGCCGGGCCGAAATGATAACCGGCGACATGCTCAAGCCCGGCGCGGTCGTCTTAGACGCGGGCTACAACCGCGTGCCCGGCCGCGAAACCGACGTGGGCGACTGCGAATTCGCCTCCTGCAGCCGGGTGGCGTCGGCGATCACGCCCGTGCCCGGTGGCGTCGGCCCGATGACCATCGCCATGCTCCTCGCCAACACGGTTCGAGCCGCCGAAATGCTTGCGGCATGACAGCCTTCGATCTGCCCGCCTACGTCGCCGCGCGCACCCAAATGGTGCAGGAAGGGCTGGATCGCTTCACGCCCCCCTCTTCCACGCCGCCGCCCGACCTCCACGCGGCCATGCGCTACTCGCTTTTGCTGCCCGGCAAGCGCATCCGGCCGCTTCTGTGCATGGCGAGCGCGGAAGCCGTCGGCGGCACGGCCGCCCTGGTTCTCCCCACGGCCTGCGCGCTGGAAATGATCCACACCTTTTCGCTCATCCACGACGACCTGCCCGCCATTGACGACGACGACTACCGGCGAGGCGCGCTCACCGCCCACAAAAAGTTCGGCGAGGCGATGGCGATTTTGGCCGGCGACGCCCTGCACACGCTCGCGTTCGCCACAATTTTGCGCTATCAAAAGGGTGATCCGGCAACGCTCGTGCGCGTCGCCGTTGGGATCGCGGACGCGTCCGGGACGCTGGGCATGGTCGGCGGTCAGGTGGACGACATCGCGGCCGAGGGAAGGGCTGTGGATGCGGCCACGCTCCAAAGCATCCACGCCCGCAAGACCGGCGCGCTGCTGACGGCCTCCATCGTGTCCGGCGCGGACCTCGCGGGCGCGAGCGAAACGCAGACCGCCGCCCTTTCCCACTACGGCGACCAGGTCGGATTAGCCTTCCAGATCGTGGACGACATCCTGGACGTGACCGGCGACGCCGCCACACTCGGCAAACCGACCGGCAGCGACGCCAAAAACGACAAGGCGACCTACCCCAAAGTCTTCGGCCTGGACGCGAGCCGCCGCCTCGCCCGCGACGCCTCGCAAAATGCCGTCGCCGCGCTTGACGATTTCGGGCCGGAAGCCCAAGCCCTGCGCGCCTTCGCCTGCTACATCGTTGAGCGCAACACGTAGGCCGATCAAGACGCGGACCGGGCCGACGACCGCGAAAAACAGGACCTTCTACCACGTCGTGCTGACCCAGGATGCCGGTGTCGTCAAGGGCTATTTCAACGGCGCTTTGGAGTTCACCGCCAACTCGAACGAGATGGTGATTGACGCCAACAACCTGTTCAATTTCTTCCTGGACGACGCCGTAATCGGCTTCGGCGAGTATTCCGACAGCAGCGTCGCCCTGATCCGCCTTTACAATGGCGCGCTCAGCGCCAGTGACGTGGAAATCCTTGCCGGCAGCCCGCTGCCCAACCCGCAGGCGCCGGGCGGCGGCGTGGTCCCCGAACCGGGCGCGCTGGGTCTGCTCGCCGCCGGCCTTGCCCCCGTGTCTGTTCTGGGAGCCGCGCGCCGCCGTCGCCGCGCCGCGTAATCGCGTCCGAG
>JAABUN010001126.1_pt1 | contig 62984 bp, 64 predicted proteins | sample 5559311 | NCBI WGS metagenome assembly JAABUN01 (sample SAMN10711877, study PRJNA513370) | rock metagenome | isolation source: Antarctica rocks | place: Antarctica: Victoria Land, Siegfried Peak sud
GGCGTTCCCGTGTTGGGTGCTGGCCCGGATGGCACCAGACGGCCTCCCCGCGAGGATTAGACACCGGCGGCGCGCGCTTGGGCACGGCTGAGGACGACGATCAGGCCGCGGGTGGCGATGTAGACGAGGAGCCAGAGGATGAACATATAGGTTTGGCCGAGTGAGTAGCGGGAGAAGGTGATGGCCTGTTCGAACGCCTTGACCTGGAGGGCCATCGTCGCGTCGCCCGGTCCGCCCTGGGTGAGAACTTGGATCACGTCGAAGACTTTGAGGGAATCCATGAAGCGGAAGATGACCGCGACCAGGATATAGGGCCAGAGCATCGGCAGCGTCAGATTGCGGAAGGTGTACCAAAACCCGGCGCCCTCGACGGCGGCCGCTTCGAAGGGCGCGCGGGGCAATGACCGCAGCCCGGCCAGGACCAGCAGCGCGACAAACGGGGTGTAGGTCCAAACGTCGACGAGGATGATCGAGAAGAGGGCCCAGCCGGAGCTGCCGGTCCACTCCCGGTGACCGAGGCCGAACGGGGAGAGGAGGTAGTTGAGGACGCCAACGGTCGGCAGCATCATCAACCGCCAGATGATGGCGGCGATGACGGGGGCGATCATCAGCGGCATGATTAGCAGCTTTTCGAGGGCGCGGCTGAGGAGGGTCGAGCGGGCCAGAAGAAGCGCGACGCCGACTCCGATCAGGGTCTCGACGGCCGTGGCGCCGAGGGCGAACTCGGCGGTGATGCGGGCACTATGGAAGGAATCGGGGTCGGTCAGGATACGCTGGAAGTTCTGAAAGCCGACCCAGGCGTGCCCCGGCCGGTTGGCGCGATAGTTCTGGAAGGCGTACGTCACGCCGACGAAGAACGGGTAGAGGATGCCGATCGTCAGCAGAATGGCGGGCAGCACCAGGAGATACGGGCGCGCACCACGCCGCCAGCCCGGAAGGGTAACGGCGCGCCGCGCCTCGGCCGGCGCCGCGACTGGGACGGTGCTCATGGTCTGGCCCTTACGGGTGAAGTCGAGGGGTCGAGGAGTCGTGGAGTCGAGAAGACAGCGAACGGGAACCCATGCGCCAGAGATTGCGCAGCGGGTGCGGAAGCGGTCGCGTCATTCCCGCTCGACTCCTCGACTCCTCGACTCGTCTACCTACTCGACCGTTGACTCGATTTTGTCGACGAGGTCGTCGAGGGTCCCCTTGGCGTCCTTGCCGCCGTAGATGTCCTGCAGGGCCTGGGCCCAGAGGGTGGTCGCCTCGAAGAAGGATGGTTGCGGGGTGAAGAGGATCTTGGTCTGATCGATGACGGCGTTGAAGGTGTCGAGGAAGTCCGTTTGGGACGCCATCCGGTCCTTGAACTTCGGGTCATCGACGATCGACTTGCGGACCGGGTCGATCATCTCCGCTTCCAGCGCCGACTTGCGGAGGTGCTCCGTACCGGTCGCCCACTGGAGGAAGAGCCAGCCGGGGCTCTTGTTCTTGGATTTGGCGCTCATCCCCAGCGACCAGATCCACTGGTTGGTCAGGAGCGAGCCGTCCGGTCCCTTTGGCCCGGTGTGCCAGCCGACCTTGCCGCTCTTGTTGTTGAAGTAGCCAAGGATGTCGGCGTCGAAGATCATCGCCGCCTTTTGGGCGCCGAGGTCGTTGCCGACGTCGTACCAATAGTAGTTGGTCCAGTTCGGCGGGCCCGACTTCTTGAGCATCTGGGCCCACTTGCCGGTGAAGTCGACGGCGACGTCGGAGTTCATGACCGGCTTCAGCGTGTCGCCCTGGAGCTCGAAGTCCTTGCCACCCATCCGGGAGTACATCGTCATGAAGCCGGGATGGATCGTCGCCCACTGGCGCGAGCCGCGAGCGCCGAGCCCGTACATGTCAGGGTAGCCGGCGCCCGGCGCCTTTTCGGTCAGCGTTTGCGCGAGTTGAATCAGCTCGTCGAACGTCTCGGCCGGTTTGAGGCCAAGCTTCTTGAAAACCTCGGTGTTGTACATGACGGTGTTGGTCTCGAAGCCCCAGGGGAGGGCGTACTGTCCGCCCGTGCCGAGGGGGTCGCCGACCTTGAGACTCCACTGATCGGCCTGGCGCAGGTTCGGGTAGATGTCCTCCCAGTTGTAGTCGGCGTTGGTGGCGGCGGCGTTCTTGATCCAGGGGTTGAAGTCTTCGAGGTAACCCGGCGGGCCGTACTGCCAAACGAAGTAGGCGCCGAGCATGAAAACGTCGTAGGAGGGCTGGCCGGACTGGAGGTCGACCGTCAGCTTCTCGAAGTAGTTCGACTCGGGGAACTTGTCGTACTGGACGGTGATCCCGGTCAGATCGGTGAAGGTCTTGAGATCCTTTTCAAGGGCGGTCGTGTAGGGATGCTCGTTGAGCAGCGCCTTGATCGTCGTCCCCTTGTGCCGCTTCCAATCAAACGCTCCGGTGACATCGGCGGCGCCGGTGTCTTGGGCACCAACGCGGGGGCTTGCCGCCGGCAGCAGCGATGCCCCGAAGGCGGTGGCGCCGGCACCGAGACCGAGCTGCATCGCCCGGCGGCGGGAGAGGCGGGCGCTGAGAGCGTCCATCCCAAGCGATCGTTCGTCGCGCACCATGCGGATCTCCTCTCCTGATCGTTGGCCGCGACCACCCTGGTCGTCGGGCCGTTCGGCGAACAGAGAACACGGAGTCCTGGAACCTCACGCCAGCCCTTCTTAACCGGCTGACCTGTGACTTTCACACTCTAGCATGGGGCATCGGGACTGGCAATAGCGTACGTGACAGGTGGTCAAGAGCGAGGGCGCTGCCAGCTTCGGGCATCGTGGAGGTGCCTCGATGAGTGAGGTCGAGGTACGCAACCGGGCGAACGTGGGAACGCGGACGAGTCAGCGCGCCTCCTCGGGCACGGCGGCGAACGGTCGCGGTCGGGTTCGCCTCTCGTGCTCGGCAAACCCGCGTGATATGCTGACATCTCAGAAAGCGGTGTGATCTTCTCAGTCATCGGTGGCCGGAATCACGCGAGACGGCGGGACGAGGCGGGGTGATGGCGGAGCCCGCGAACGACGGCAACGAGGCAGGGATCGCGACCGTCCCCGGCACCAGTGGGTTGGCGCCGGCGGAGCGGCGTGAGCGGATCGCGGAGTACGTGCTGGAGCGGGAGTCGGTTTCGGCGCGGGATCTTGCGGCCCGCTTCGACGTCAGCGTAATGACGGTCCACCGCGACCTAGATGAGCTGGAGCGCCAGGGGGTGCTTCGCAAATTCCGGGGCGGCGCCACACCGCAGCCATCCAGCCTGTTTGAAAGCAACGTCCGCTACCGCCTCTCCGCCGCCCGCGCCGAGAAGGAGGCGATCGCCCAGTACGCGCTGACGATGATCGAGCCGGGCCAGGCGGTACTGCTCGACGACGCGACGACGACGCTGGCCCTGGCCCGTCTCTTGCCATCGATCGCGCCGGTGACGGTGATCACGAACTACCTGCGGATGATTCAAGAGCTCCACGACGCCCCAGGTATTCGGTTGATCGCCCTCGGCGGGGAGTACGCGCCGAGCCACGATTCGTTCACCGGCGTGGTCTGCAACGCGGCGATCGCGTCGCTGCGGGCCGACCTCTTTTTCATGTCGACGTCGGCGGTCTCGGACGGCTTCGCCTTCCACCAGGAGCAGGAGATCGTGATGGTGAAACGGGTCATGCTCGGCGCCGCAACCAAACGGGTTCTGCTGATCGACCACGGCAAACTCGGCAAGGTGGCCCTCCACCGGCTGGCGCCGCTCTCCGATTTCGACCTGGTCGTAGTCGACTCGGGCGCCGACGAGGCGCAGCTGCGGGAGCTGCGCGACGCCAAGGTGCCGTTCGAGGTGGCGCCGCTGTGACGGGGGTCGGAGGTCGGAGGTCGGAGGTCGGAGGGCGAGGGGCGGAGCCGCGTGGGGTGGTGTTCGATCTGGATGGGGTGTTGGTCGAATCGGAGCATCTCTGGGAGGAGAACTGGACCGCCCACGCGGGACAAAGCGGCTACGCCTGGTCGGAGGGCGACACGGCGACGGTGCAGGGGATGAGTGTGCCGGAGTGGTCCGGCTACATGGCGGAGCGGCTGGGAGATGGGCAGCGAGCCGAGGCGATCGCCACGGCGGTGATCGACGGGATGATCGCCGCCCTCGACGCGGGGCGCGTCGAGTTGCTGCCAGGGGCGGCGGCGATGGTCGAGACGGCGGCGGCAGGCGTGCCGATCGCCGTCGCCTCCTCCGCGCCGAAACGGTTGATCGAGGCGGTGCTGACCGCGACGGGCTTGCTGGCCCTCTTTGGGTCGACGGTCTCCAGTGAGGAGGTGCCTCGGGGCAAGCCCTCGCCTGATGTCTACCAGGAGGCGGCCCGGCGGCTCGGTCTCGACGCCGCGCGCTGCATCGGCGTCGAGGACTCGAGCAACGGTATCCGGGCGGCGGCGGCGGCGGGGATGACCGTCGTCGCCATCCCCAACCCCGTCTACCCTCCGAAGCCGGACGCGCTGGCGCTCTGTGCGATGATCGCGGCGTCGCCGGACGAGGTGCGTCGCTACCTCGAGGAGCGGCTCACCACTAGGCGGGCCGCGGCGGGACACCACGCCGCCGGCCGGCGCTCGGGGACGGCGGAAGGGGGGAAAGGAGGGGCGGCGTGAAGCGCATGCTGAACGAGGCGGCGGCGTTCCGGGAGGAGATGATCGAGGGGTACGTCGCCGCTTACGGCCGTTATCTGCGGCGGGTGCCGGACGCGTCCGGGGTGGCGGCGATTGGAGCGCCGGCGGCGGGCAAGGTCTCCGTCATCGTCGGCGGCGGCTCGGGGCACTATCCCGCCTTCTACGGGTTGGTCGGGGCGGGGCTGGCGAGCGCGGCGGTGATCGGCGACGTCTTCACCAGCCCGTCGGGCGAGCAAGCCTACCGGGTGGCGAAGGCGGTCGATTGCGGCGCTGGCTTGCTCTTCACCTTCGGCAACTACAGCGGCGACGTGATGAACTTCGGGATGGCCGAGACGCGCCTTCAGGCGGAGGGGATCGAAACACGGACGGTGCTCGTCACCGACGACGTCCTCTCGGCGCCGCCGGCTGAGGCGGACCGGCGGCGCGGTATCGCCGGCGGCTTCTACGTCTTCAAGACGGCCGGCGCCAGCGCCGCGCGTGGGGACGATCTGGCGACGGTCGAAAGGTTGACGCGGCGGGCCAACGACCGCGTGCGAACCGTCGGCGTCGCCTTTGCGGGCTGCACGATCCCCGGTCAGGAGGAGCCGCTCTTCACGGTCGAGCCGGACACGATGGAAGTCGGTCTCGGCATTCACGGCGAGCCGGGGGTGCGCACCAGCGCGCTCGTGCCGGCCCGAGAGATCGCGCGGCTGCTGGTCGACGCGATTCTGGCCGACGCGCCGCCGGACGCCGGTTCGCGGGCGGCGATCCTGGTCAACGGGCTCGGCAGCACGAAATATGAGGAGATGTTCGTCCTCTACCAGGGGGTCGTCCCGCTGTTGGCGAAGGCTGGGATCGAGCCGTACGAACCGCAGATCGGGGAGTTCGTGACCGCGCTCGACATGGCGGGCTGCTCCTTGACGCTCTTCTGGCTCGACGATGAGCTGCAACCGCTCCACGACGCGACAGCGGTCAGCCCCGCCTACACCAGAATCGGCCCCGACGCCGGTCAGGCGATGACAGGCCGCGCTGATACAACCACTGCCGTGACCACCTCAGGTGCGAGTCACGGCGCACCAGCGGTCAACGACGCGGCGGCTGGTGGACGAGCGGGGGAGCAGGCGCGGGCCGCGCTGCGTCGGGCGCTGGCGGCGGTCCAGGAGGCCGAGCCAGAGCTGGGACGGCTCGACGCGGCGGCGGGGGACGGCGATCACGGGCTCGGGATGGCCCGTGGATTCCGGGCGGCGGTTCGGGCCATCGAGGGGTTTGAGGGGACGGCGCGGGAAAGCTTTACCCGGGCCGGGACCGCGTTTCAAGATGCCGCCGGTGGCGCCTCGGGGGCATTGGTCGGCGGCTGGTTGATCGCCCTCGGTGGGTCGCTGCCGAGCGACGACGACGGCGTCGACGCGGCGGCGATGAGCACGGCGCTGGCGACGGGGTTGTCGATGGTCCAACGGTTGGGCCAAGCCGAGCCGGGTGACAAGACGATGGTTGACACCTTGATCCCCTTCGGCGCCGGCTTAGAGGAGGCCATCGGGAACGGCACCGGGCTGAGCGACGCCTGGCAAGCGGCGCTGCCGGCGGCGGAACAGGGTATGCGATCGACGACAGAGATGGTCAGCAAGCGCGGCCGGGCGTCGCGGCTCGGCGAGCGGAGCCGGGGCCTCCAGGACGCGGGGGCGACCTCGATATTCTATGTCTTGCGGGCGTTTGGCGAGGCGTTCGGCGAGTAGTCAGAGGGCAGAGGGCAGAGGGCAGAGGGCAGGAGTAAGAGGGTAGATGGCGCGTAAGTGGGGGGTTCTCGCGCGATCCTCTTCTGCCCTCTGACTTCTGCCCTCTGCCCTCTCACGTGATTGAGGAGGACACGATGGCGGCCGGGAAATATGTGCTCGCGATCGGCGCCGACAACGCCGGGGCGGAGTTGAAGAACTACCTGAAGGAAAAGCTGGAAGCCGATCCCCGCGTCGAGGTGCGCGATTTCGGGGTGCCGGATGCCGGCGATGCGACGGCCTACCCGCACGTCGGGTTGGATGTGGCGGAGGCGGTGGCCGGGGGCGCGGCGCGGCGCGGGTTGCTGGTCTGCGGGACGGGGATCGGAATGGCGATCGCGGCGAACAAGGTCCCCGGCGTGCGAGCGACGGTCGCCCACGATTCCTATTCCGTTGAGCGGTCTGTCCTCTCGAACGATTGCCAGATCCTGACCCTGGGGGCGCGGGTGATCGGGCCGGAGCTGGCCCGGCGCCTCGTCGATGAGTGGCTCTCCTACGAGTTCGACCGCTCCTCGGCCTCGGCGGAGAAGGTGGCGGTGATCAGCGACTACGAGACGACGGGACAGCATCGGGCGGAGCCCGCCGGCGCTCGCGGTGACTGACGGAGATCCCCACCCGATGCGTGAGCGCGCCGCACAGGACGAGGCGCCGCCAGGCGGCGAGACGACGACCACGGAGGAAACCGCCGGTCGCGCCAGCCGGGGACCGGACGAGGGCCCCGCCAGCGACGGCGGGAGCGCGCTTGACGCAAACGACGAGGCCGCCGTGGAGGAGATCGGCGGCGGCTGACCCATGTTCGCCGGTGTCGCGTCAATGGACGGTGGCGGATTCCGCCAGGGTATTGCCAGAAGGCGGCGGCTGCGCTAGGATCATTCCTAGAGTGGTTGCGGGTTGCGCGGCGCCCATCAGGGAGCGCGGTCCCGCGGGTGGCGGTTCGCTCCGCGCGGTTGGCCCGCCTTTGAAGAGGAAGGATGCACGCCGATTATGCCTGCCGTGACCGCTGACGAGGAGATCGTGCCCCGGCCGAGCCGAGTTATCGCCGAAGCCCTCGTCCAGCGGCACGGCCCGCAACGGATTGCCGCCCGTGCCGCCTGTCTCGGCTTGTCTCCTCAATTGACGCGGGTGATGGTTGCCGCCTGCGGGCAAACGGCGGTTGACGTCTGCGGGGTGAAGCGGCGTCGTGCGCTGATCGGCGCTTAGAGGAACGGTCACCATTGGACTGTCCTGTCGTGGTCGCCCTCTAAGACGGGACATTGAGCCGCAGAACGTGGTTGCTTTGAGGCCGGGCATGTGGTCGCTCGCGGCGATTGTGCGTTGACCGCGAGGCGCGGCGGATGCTATAGTCCCGAGTCTTTGGCGCGCCCGGCAATCGGCTCATTTTGCGCGTGCCTGGGCGAAGAACGCGGGCAATGGGACGCAACAAGACGTGATCCTCACTAATGGAGCGATCGGGTAGAGGGAGTAGAAACGCGTGATTAAACTTCGCCTCCGGCGGATGGGCGCTAAGAAGCGGCCGAGCTATCGTATCGTTGCGGCCGACAGCCGGTCCCCGCGTGATGGGCGGTTCATCGAGTCGTTTGGTCTCTACGATCCAGTGACCGATCCGGCGACCGTTCGGGTCGATGAGGAGCGGGCGCGCCACTGGTTGAGCGTCGGGGCGCAGCCGACCGACACCGTCCGCGACATCTTCCGCCGCTCCGGCCTGCTCGGCGAACAGGCCGCCGTCCCAGCCGAGGCCGGTGTTGCCGGGGACGAAAGTGCGGTCGTCGAGGCCCCCGCCGAGGAGGCGGAAGCGGTCGAGGCGCCGCCAAAGCGGCGGCGGCGAGCGCCTGCGGCCGCGTCCGCCTAACGCGTTCAACGGGGCGCCCCGGGTTACGGCCGCGAGCGCCGCAACCGAGTAGCCCTCGATTGAGAGGCGACCGTGCCGCGGTCGCCTCTCGTCATAGCCAGGCACGATACGGGGAGCGACGAGCATGGATGAGCGCGACCAGACCGTTGAGCTGGACGAGGGCGAGGACGAATACGACGAGGAACCCGCTGACTCCGACGGCAACGTGGACGAAGGCGAGGACGACGAGGAGCTGGTGCCGGGGGTCGACCCGGTCGAGCAGCTTAAGGGGTTGGTTACCTACATGGCGGCGAATCTGATCGACGAACCGGACGGGGTTGAGGTCGACGCCGAGCGGCGGGGACCGGGCGTCCACCTGAGCTTGCGCGTGCCCGAGGGTGAGTTGGGCAAAGTGATTGGGCGCCAAGGGCGGATCGCCCGGGCCATGCGAACCGTGTTGATGATCGCCGGCTCCCGCAGTAATGTCCGTGCCAGCCTCGACATCGAAGGCTAGGCGGTCGGGCGCGGGCCAGGAGGGACCGGCGACGGCCGCGGCCAGCGCGGAATCCGACGCGACCGACCCCGCCCCGGGCTCACCTCCGATCGCTGATCTTGCCGCCCACGGGCCGGCGGCGAGCGACGGTGCATCAGCGCCGACCGGTCAACCCCGGCCCGGAGTCCAACGCGCCCGCCGGGGCAAGCCGGCTCGACCGAGGCAGGCGCGTCCGCGCCTCGTTGAGACCGCTGGTCCCGACAGCAATACCCCGCTCGCCGAGGTCCGGTTGGTGGTCGGCACAATCGCCGGAACGCACGGCGTGCGGGGCGAGGCGAAGCTCCGTCTGGTGACCGACGATCCCGAGCATCTGAGCCAGATCAAACGGATCTATCTGGGTGAGGAGACCGAGCCGCGGCGCCTCCTCGGCCTGCGCATCCACGCTGGGAAAGCGCTGATCCGGATTGAGGGAGTGACGACGCCGGAAGCGGTCGACGCGCTGCGGGGTCAACCGGTCCGGATCGCCGGTCGCGACGCCCGTCCGCCCGCCCCAGGGGAGTATTTCCTGTACCAACTGATCGGTCTGGAGGCGGTCGACGAGGCGGGAACGCGTCTCGGTCGCGTGACGGACGTGATGGAGACCGGGGCGCACGACATCTTCATCATCAGCCCAACCGAGAGTGGCCCCGATCTCCTGCTGCCCAACCACCCCGACGTCGTCCTCGACGTCCAGCCCGAAGCGGGTCGGATGATCGTCCGGCCACTGGATTACGGGTAGCGTCCCAGGTACAGCCAGGGCGTGCGACGCCGTTGGGACCGGCGCTGCCGGCCGCCACAGCGAGAGTGACGGCGCGGTCCAGGGCTGAAGCTCCTTTGGTGAGGGACGCCAGGCGGTGACAGGGGCACGTCGTGCTCCAGGTTCGACGTCTCCAGCAATGCGATGCGCTTCGACCAGACGCGACGATGAACGACGGGCGTAGCCCAAGCAACTTTGGCGACGCCATCCGTTTTTCTCGGCCATACGTACCTTACCAGAGGTAAGGTTGAGCCTCGTGGTTGGCATGCGCCATTCGACGGAATGAGAGCGGAACCTGGGGAGCGCGGCCGGACCGGTTCGTCGCTCGTCTGGTGGCCGCTCTGATGTTGTCTGGATCATGCCCGTAATCGTGAAGGGGGACCACGCGTGACGGATCGAAGGCTCGCAGCTCTGACGTCGGTTCTGGAGACGGAGACGACCCGACGCACGGCGCTCGGCCGGTTGGCCGGGGTAGCGGCGCTCCTCGGCGTTCGCTCCACGGCGGCACCGCTGATCGCCGCCGCGCAGGAGGCAACGCCGGTGACGGGCGCCTCGCCGGTCGCGTCGCCAACCGTTCCCGGTGAGATCGTCGCTCAGGGCCTGACGAACCCGCGGGGCTTCACCTGGAGCTCGGACGGAACGCTCTACGTCGCGCTGGCGGGTAACGGCGGCACCAGCGCCGGGGTGGTCAAGATCGAGAATGGCACGGCGACCGCGGTCGTCGACGGGCTGCCCTCCGACGTTAGCGACCAGGGATCGGTCGAGGGAGTGGCCGACGTCGCCTTTCTCGGCGACGACTTGTATCTCCTGCTCGAGGGCGCCGGGCCGGGGCATAAGGCCCCGGAGACGCCGACCGGCGTCTACAAGGTCGGGGCGGACGGCAAGCCGACCCTCGTCGCCGACCTCAGCACCTGGGTCAAGGACAATCCGACGGCGGAGGTTCCCGACCACGAGCCCTACGGCAACCCGTACAAGCTGCTCGCCGGGGAGGATCAGCTTTGGGTGCTGATCGCGACGCCTGACCAGGTCGTGACGGTCAAGCCGGACGGCACCATCACCCGGTTCGTCGACCTGACGAAGGACGGTGGTCACCAGGTGCGAACGGGGATCGCGGCGGCGCCGGACGGGACGCTCTACGTCAGCGCCCTCAGCCCGTTCCCCTACGAGGACGGCACCACGAAGGTAACGAAGATCGCCGCCGACGGCACGTTCAGCGACGCCTGGACGGGGCTGACGGCGGTGACCGACGTCGCGGTCGGTCAGGATGGCACGCTCTACGCGCTGGAGCTCTCGACCAACAACACACCAAAGACGGTGATGACCCCCGGCACCGGCAAGCTCGTTCACCAGACCGGGCCCGCCACGTCGGAGGACGTCGTGACCGGCTTGACCGCGCCGATCGCGATGCGGTTCGGAGCGGACGGGCAGCTCTACGTCGCCTCGCCAGCGGTCGGCGCCGATCATGGTGAGGGAACGATCGTCAAGGTCGCGACCTCCTAACGCGACGCGTTTGCGGGAGGCCGCCAGATGAGCCGGATTCGCGTGTTGCTCCTGATCGTCGCGGTGCCGGTTCTGGCGGCTGGGGGCTTTGGGGTCTACCTGTTGAGTCTCGCCGGTGACTTGCCGTGGCAGGTAGACCCTACCCCCATCTCGTCGCAGATCACACCGTTCGCCGGTCTCGCCGCTGGCTCGGACCCGCCCCTCGGCGTTTCGGCGCCGGGTTCGCCGGCGGCGACTGGGGGGACGCCAGCCGCCTCGCCGAGCGCGTCGCCGGGGGCGTCGCCCGCCGCGTCGCCTGCCGCGTCGCCGGTCGCCTCACCGGCGGCGGGCGGGGCGGCCGTCTTTGCCATCGACGGCAAGCGGTCCGAGGTTCGCTACAGGGTGCGGGAACAGTTAGCCGGGTTCTCGACCGATAGTGACGCGGTCGGAACCACGCACGCGATCGCGGGGTCGATCGCCTTCGATGGGAATGGTCTCCCAGCCGCCGGCTCGGCATTCAAGGTCGACCTGCGGACGCTAACCAGCGACAAGGTCCGCCGCGACAACGACATCAAGAAATACTACCTGGAGACGGCCAAGTTCCCGGTCGCGACGTTCGTGTTTCGCGAGGTTCAGGGGCTGACCGAGCCCCTGGCGGAGGGGCAGAGCGTTCCGCTGAAGATCGTCGGTGACCTGACCGCGCACGGCGTGACCAAGTCGATCACCTTGGACGCGACCGCGACGCGGACGGGAGACACGCTCACCGGCAAGGCGTCGACGACCTTCCGCTTCGAGGACTTCGGGATGGACGTGCCCGACATCGCCGGCATGGTCTCCGCTCAAAATCCGATCCATCTTGAGCTGGACGTGACGGCGGTCCGCGGCGCCTGACCATCGGAGCAGTCGAATACTGCATCCGGCTAAACACCTGGCCGCGACATCGCCCGCGGCAGTCAGAGGCTGCGATCGCAAAAGGCCCTCATCCCCGACCCCGACGGCCCTCACCTCCTGACCCCGCCCAAGGGGCACCCGCCCGATGCGCGGGAGAGGGGAGCCCGGCTGCGTAGCGTCGTGCGGGAGGTCGTGGCGATAGCGGACAACGAGGCCGCGGGTGGTGCGACCAAGGAAGACGCGTGGCGTGTGGCCAGGTGTCGGGTCGTTGGTGGCGAGGCGGCGGCCATCGGCGCTGACGCGGAAGAGCGTTTCGATCTGAATCGCCAGGAGGCGGTCGTCAGGGCGCATCGGCGGCGGGAACGTCTTGGCGGCCCAAGCGCTCGATCAGGCGGATGACGAGGGCGGCGGCGCGCTTGCCGACCTCGGCGGTGGGAAAGTCGGTGAAGCCGCCGAGGATGTCGGTGGCGGCGTGGAACTCGTTGTTGGAGATGTCCTTGATCGTCAGGAAGGGCGTCTGGTGGCGGGCGCAGATTTGGGCGATGGCGGCCGCCTCCATGTCCTCGCAGAGCGACTGGTGACGGCCGTGGAGGAGATCGAGCCGGGGTTGGGATTGGGTCCAGGTGTCGGCGGAGGCGACGACCCCGACGTGGACCACCGGGTCGCGGTAGGGCACCCCCGGCGGCCAAAACAGGTCGCCCGGCCAGGGCTCGGGCGTCCAATCGGCGGCGGCGGCGCGGGCCAGGGCGAGCAGAGCGGGATCGGCGGGGAGGGAGGCGGCCGCCATCGTCTCGCCACCGACCTCGTAGCGGGAGCCGACGAAGTACTCTTCGCCGCCGGGGAGGATGTGGACGGCGGCGTGGTTGACCGCCGCCGCGCCGATGACGACGTCGCCGGGGAGAATCTGCCGGGTGTGGGCACCGGTGCAGCCGTAGTTGAGGATCGCGCGCGGTCGGTGGGCCGCGATCAGGTGCTCGGTGCCGGCGGCGGCGTTGACCATCCCCATCCCGGAGCAAACGGCGATGACCGGCACGTCGCCGATGGTCACCCGGCGGTCACGCCACGGCCCGTCGTTTACCTCCCCCTCGACGGCCACCCGTTCCAGCAGGTGCCGCAGCTCGGCCTCCATAGCGACGACGAGGCCGACGGCCGAGAGGGGAGCGGGAAGAGGGGAGACGGCAGGAGCACGAGGACTCCGATCATCACGCCCCATGCGACGTCCTTCTCCTTACGATCATGCTGCGGTCCTTCCCTCTTTCCCTCTCCCCTCTTCCCTCTACCGTCGCAGCGACAGCGCGATGCTGAAGGCGAGGACGGCGAGGACGAGGAGGCAGACGAGGGCGTAGCGGCGGTCGCCGAGGCGAAGGAAGCCGGCGGCGACGACGATGACGGTGGCGACCGGGGTGACCATCAACCAGAGGATCGCGAGATCGACGATGCCCGCGGCGCGGCCGTTGAGGATGGCGGGGATGACGCGGGTGAAGGTGTCCGCTTCCCGGTCGAGCGGCTCGCCGAGCGCGAGGGCGAGCAGGACGCCGACGGCGAGCAGAGCGGCGCCGATGCGGAAGCCCCAGGTGAGGACGGACATCGCGGCGGCATAGAGTGGAGCTAGCTCGTCGGTGTGATCGGCGAGCGCGCCGGCAGCGGCGGTCAGCGGCGGGGCCGGTTCGTCGAGCGGGAGCGAGAGCGGCGTCTCGGCCGCGACCGCGTCGCGCGCGGCGGTCGCGTCGCGATCGCGATCGCGATCGCGAGCGGACGGTCTCATCGCTGCCCCGGCAGGTTGATATCGAAGGCGCGGAGGACGAGCGACAGGCCGAGGTAGAGAAGGATCACGGCGAAGAGGAGGGTCAGCCGGCGCGCCCGGAGGCGACGGGTCAGCCGGGAGCCGAGCTGACCACCGGCGAAGACGCCGACGATCGCCGGCACGACGACCGTGGGGTCGATCTTGCCGCGCGAATAAAAGACGAAGGCGGTGGCGACGGAGGTCATGCCGACCATGAAGGAGGAGGTGCCGACGGCGGCCTTGACCGGAACGTTCATCAGCAGATTCATGGCCGGCACGAGGACGACGCCGCCACCGACACCGAGCATCCCCGAGAGGACGCCAGCGCCGGCGCCGATGCCGAGACCGAGCGGCATCCGCCGCGGCACGTAGGCGACCTCGCGGGTCGTCGCCGGGTCCCGGAAGAGGGCTCCGAGGCGAAGGGGATCTGGGGTGCCGGGGACGACGACTTCCGGTTGCTCCTTGCGTTGGAGACCCATCGAGACGGCGGCGTAGACGAGGACACCGCCGAAGACGGCATAGATGAGGGCGGGATTGGCGGCGACGCCGATCAGGGCGCCAACGATCGCACCGGAGGCGGTCGCTACCTGGAGCAGCATCGCCAACCGCAGATTGGTAAAGCGGCTACGGAGGTGGATCGACGAGCCGACGACGGAGTTGGTGACCACGGCGACGGCGCTGGCCCCAACGGCGACCTTTTGGTCGACACCGAAGAAAAGGGTGAAGATCGGAACGAGAAAGACGCCGCCGCCGAGTCCGAGCATCGAGCCGAGGATCGCCGCGACGGCGGCGACAGCCCCAAGCTCGACCGCCAGCCCGATGTCCAACCGCCGCTCCCCCAACCGTGCCCAGGCAACCGCTTCCGCGCTGCCTTATAGCATCCGGCCGGGGGCTGGCGCCAGCGCGAACGCGACTCAGCCGTTCGCGGCGGCGTGGGCGGCGTGGGCGAGGTGCCGTCGCTGCGGGAGGCGGCCGGAGTGCCCCGCCGCCACGGCAACGGGATACTCCCACAATGGCGGGGCCGCGGCTCGTGTGGCTGGGCGACTCGGCTCTGGTCTAACGGAGGTTTCGCGGGCATCTACTGTCGTTATGATTCGGGCGCCGAGCACGTTCGTACGCGGTGTTTAGCGTTCTATTTGACACCTTCCCTGTCGCCTGCTATTGTGGTCGGATTGAGCCGAGCGTCGAGAGGACACGATGACCACCCGACAGCACGTACCCCAGTCGAAGCCGCCTTGTACCTACTGCGGTCAGCCCGAAGCGTCGACCATGGACCACGTCATCCCTCGTTCGGTGTTCATCCCGCCGCTCCCTCAGAACATGGTCCGGGTTCCTGCTTGCGAAGCTTGCCAAACGGAAAAGAGTTGGGGCGACGTCGACCTCGCCCACTACGTCAACACGCACTGGGCAGGCAGTCAACACCCGGACTCGCTGAAACAACTGGAGCGGATGGCGAGGGCGACCCAGCTTGGCCGCTCCAAGTTGGGGAAGGCGTTCACCGAAGGGGGCCGCCAACGGGAACTGCTTACAGACGCCGGGCTGTACCTGGGTGACATATGGGAGGTCCCAATCCCCAATGACAACCAGGACATGTTCAGAACCCTGAAGCACATCGTCCGGGGCCTGCACGTCGTGCGGCTTCGGGGGATGCGCTTCGACCGCACAAAGCAACGCCTACCGCCCGATTGTCCGGTGGTCGTTGGGGAGATCGACAGGTTGAAGGCACCGGCCGTTGCGACCCAGCTCGACGCGCTGCCACACGAGACGTCGACGGTCATGGGGAAGAACGTCGCCTGGTGGATGCGCGTCCCGTCGACGGACCCCGAGACCGGCATGTGGCTGCTGGTATTCAACGACCAGGTCTGCTTCCTAGGAGCTACCGGTGGACTGGCTCGGCTGCGCATAGACCAGCAGTCAGCGGCGTAAAATCGGTACCGTGCTTTGGCCGTTCGTGCTGTTAGGAGGGAGACGGCATCAAGACACTGGCATTCGTCCTGGTGGCCAGCGTCGTCGTCTCGGTTGTGACCGTCATCTGGCAACGGTCAGGTTCGTACACCGAGGACCCGAGCCTGACGGGTATTCCAGACGCCATCCTGGCCACCGAACCGCCACCTACCAACAACACCCCGATGCCCTAGCGCCGAGGGCTAAACGACAGAGGTTGATCTGGCTGGTACAATGTGACAGTGGAACGTAACCGTCGCCACCCCTATTAGGAGTTCCCATGAGCCAGCCGCCCTCCGACTACTATTCGTGGCTCCGTCAAAACCATCCAACTATCCCTCCACCGTTCGCAGCTCTAAGGCAGCATGTTCTCAACCGCGACGGCGGGATTTGCCGATACTGCGACGCGCCCGCTACCGAGGTTGACCACGTGTACCCCAAGTCGAAGGGCGGCCCAGATGCCGAGTGGAATCTCGTTGCTAGCTGCACGCTCTGCAATCTGATTGCGAGCGATACGGTCTTCCCCAGCTTTGAGGCCAAGCGGGCGCATATTTGGATGACTCGTTACGTTCGCAGCTATTACTATTAACCTAGACGGCTAGATCCCGCGACACGCCGGTAACATAAACCGAGGCGTGAGCATATCTGCTCTCGTGCGATCGCGGTTGGCATACCTCTCGGCGCTGGCACGCCCGACTGACGCCTTCGACCCGACTCCTCTGTAGACCGCCCCGCTATGCCATCTTCTCGACGCGCTCGATCAGTTCCGGGCCGTCGTTGCGGGCGTTGTTGACGGCGGGAGAGACCGGATCGGCGGCCATCGCCTCGGCCGGATAGGGCCGCAGCAGCGACTGCGCGGCGTGGGCGTCGGTCAGGTCGCGGCTCAGCCAGTCCGCCTCGTCATCGGCCCGGAGGATCGCCGGCATCCGGTCGTGGAGCGGCGCGACCAGCTCATTCGGCGTCGTGGTGATGATGGTGAAGGAGGAGACCCCCTCCGGCGACTCGTCGTAGAGTCCGGCCAGGCCGACGAGGGAGCCGTCCCGGGGATGGAAGTAGTACGGTTGCTTGCGGCCTCCCGTCCGGCTCCACTCGTAGAAGCCGCTGACAGGCACGAGGCAGCGCCGGCGTCCGACCAGGGGGCGGAACATCGGCTTCTCCAGCAGGGTCTCGGCGCGGGCGTTGATCGGCGCGACGGAGCTCGCCTGGTCCGGTTTGCGCCAGCGCGGGAGGAGGCCCCAGCGCATGAGCCGGACCGTCCGCTCGCCTCCGTCATCCTCGACGATCACCGGTAAGTCCTGCGAAGGGGCAGCGTTGAAGAGCGGGAGGAGGGTGAACGGGATTTGCCGCAATTGGAAGCGTTCCGAGAACTCGACGTTTCCCTCGATGACGTAGCGACCGCACATGCGACGTCTCCTCCTTGCACCGATCGCGTTCACGGGCGGGGTGAACGTATAGAATACTTGTTCCATTTTACCACGACAGCGGGATGAAATCGACGGCGGCGGCTGTTATTGGAACGGCAGAACGTCGTCGTGATTGACTGGCTCGCCGCCTGAGTCAAGAGAGTTGATGCGGCGCTAGAGTTGCCCTACCAGAAACGGCAAGCGTGGCGCGACACGTCGGGAATCGACGTCACCGGAGCCACACGCGGTGCCCGCTACCGCCATCCAAGAGTTGCCCTGAACCGCGCGGTCGACACCGAGCACGTCATGAGTCGAGACCGCGAGGGTGGACGCATGCAACGGACCGACGACCAGACGGGTCGCTACGCGGCCGGGGCGGGAAGCTGGCTCAGCACCTCGGCGCCGTGCCGGGTCGCGATCACGGTGTGCTCGAACTGGGCGGACGGCGTGCCGTCCGTGGTCACCACGGTCCAGCCGTCGTCGGCGACGTAGGTGCCGGCGCCACTGCCGACGACGATCGGCTCGATCGTGAAGACCAATCCCTCCACCAGCGGCGCGCCGGTGCCCGGTTCCCCGACGGCCGGGATCGAGGGCGCTTCCCACAAGCGCCGGCCGAGACCGTGGCCGGTGTACTCGCGGAGCAACCGGAAACCGGCGGCCTCGACGTAGCGCTGCATGGCGTGACCGAGGTCGCCGGCATGCCCGCCGGCGCGGACGGCGGCGACGCCCAGCCGCAGCGCCTCGCGGGCGACCTCCATCACCGCGCGCCGCCCCTCCGGCAGCTGGTCCGCCGGTCCGATGCCGAGGGTGATCGTGGAATCACCGCAATACCCGGCCAGTTTCATCCCGCAGTCGATCTTGAGCAGATCACCGGCGCGGAGGGTGCGCGATCCCGGCACCCCGTGGACCGCCTCGTCGTTGAGCGAGGTGTTGATGCAGCCGGGGAAGCCGTTCTGCGTCCGGAAGACCGGCTCGCCGCCGAGGCGACGCATCTGCTCGGCGGCGTAGGCGTCGAGCGAGCCCGTGGTCACCCCCGGCTCGGCGCGCCGCGCCAGCTCGTGGAGCAGCCAGCCGGTTGCCTGACCGGCTCGGCGAAGCCCGGCCCGATCGCGCTTATTCTTGGCGACCACGTTCTCTCCTTCAGATCGTGCGGACCGGCAAGCACGGGCAGCGACGGTCCCTCGCGACGCGGGTCACGCCGCCGCGTCGAGGACGAAGGTAAAGTTCGCCGCTCGGCCCTCGCCAGCGGTCTCGACGTCCATAACTAGGTGAGGGTCGAAAATCCCGTCGGTCGCGTTGTGAGGCTCCTTCGGAAAGTAGAGCTGCGTCGTCAGGACGGGTTGATCGGGGGCTTGGACCTTGACGTGGATGTGGCGCGTCCGGCCGGGGTAGAGCCCAGGGACGACCGTCTCCAGGTGGAAGCGCCCCCGGTCGTCGCTGAACTGGTGACCGCGCAGCCGGTAGCCGGCGTTGTCGTAGACACCGGCGTCGTCGGCTTGCCAGAAGTCGAGCAGCGCCCGCGCGACCGGCCGGCAGTCCGTTGTATAGACATAACCTTCGATGCTGAGTTTCGTACCCGCCATCCCTGGTTCCAGAAGCGAGGCGCGCTCGGGCGAGTTCGGAGTGAAGTAGGGGCCCTCGGTCTGGGGGAGCGTGGCATCGAGATCGTCGTCGTCGCCGCAGGCCGGAGTTGCCGCGAGGACGCGCTCGCCGGCGCTTGGCGTGGAGGTGGCGGCCGAGGCGGCCGGCTGGGCGAGCGCGATCCCCGCCGACCGGCCGTGCCGCGCCAGCAGCGCTAGTGGACCAGGCAGGGTGAGGGCGAGCTTCTGAAAGTCCCGGCGAGTCAGGGTGCGGCGTTCCATCCTGTCCATGCTGTACCACTCCGATCACGACCGCGAATCTGCCGATCACGGTACCACGCCGGGGTTGGTGTCCGCCGCCGAACGGTGTGGCGCCTGGTTTGACACCCCGCGTCGCCGGTGCCACACTGCGGGGGCCGGGCGGAAGCGCCCAGGCGCCTTACCAACCGAGCGTTCATGCGGCAGGGGTGCCCGCCCAGGTGGCTGATGCCACGGGGCGGTCGCGACGGGGGAAGCCGGTGTGAAACCGGCGCTGTCCCGCAACTGTATCGCCGGTCCGGGCTCGCCGGGCGGCGGAGCCAGAGGACCCGCCTTGCCGCGTCCGACGCCCTTCGCGCGAGAGGGGAAGGACTCCGACGCCGCGTTCCTGGGTCGCGACCATGACCCAGCGCCCGGCCGGTTCGTCACCCGCTCTCGTGAGCGGGTTTTTTGTTGCCTCGTTGCCTACCGGTCGCGGCTGAGGCATTCGTCGGAGGAGGGGAAACCGTGTTGCTGCTCAACTGGAAGGGTCGCCCCGCGTGGGCCAAGGCGGGTTTCCCGGCGGTCCTCGTGGCGCTGGTCCTGGCCGCTTCGGGGCTTGTCCTGACGCCGGGTCCCGGCGTCGCGCAGAATGCGACACCGGCAGTCGTCACAGCGACACCCGACCCGGCGCTGGATGCGCTCGATCGCGCGATCGCCTACCTGATCGATCAGCAGGGCGACGACGGCGGCTTCATTGGCCTCTCCGGCACGAGCGATCCGGGAACGACCGCCGACGCGGTGGTCGCCCTCAAGGCGGCGGAGATTCGCGGCGTCGCGACCACCTCCGCGATCAACACCGCGACCGGCTACCTCGAAGATCAGGCGGCGGCGTACGCGGCGGTCGGTCCGGGTCAGGCGGCGAAGCTGGCGCTGGCCGTGGTCGCGGCCGGGCGCGATCCGTCGCGCTTCGGCGGGGTCGATCTCCTCGCCGCGGCGACCTCCCCCGCGGCGGCGCCAGCTGCCGGGACGCCGGCGGCGACGCCGACCGTTCCCGGCGTCTACGGTACCGGGCTCTACGACCACGGGTTGGCGCTGCTGGCGCTCGCCGCCGCTGGGCGCGACCCGGAGCCGGCGGCGATCGACGTGCTGCGCGCGACGCAGGTCGACGACGGCTCCTGGAGCTTCGCCGGCACGACCGAACCTGGCTCCGGTGACAGCAACACCACGGCGCTGATCATCCAGGCGCTGGTCGCGACGGGAAACGGCGAGGATCCGATGGTGGAGAACGCTCTCCAGTACCTGGCCTCGGTCGAGACGACGACCGGTCAATTCGCCTTCCAGAGCGCCGATCCCCTCGTCGCCGACGCAAACTCGACCGCCCTGGCGGTGCAGGCCATCATCGCGACCGGCGGGGACTCGACCTCGGCCGATGACTGGAAGAATGCCGCCCGCGGTCTGGCCGCCTTCCAGAATGTCAGCGGCTCCTTCCGCTACCAGGACACCGATCCGAGCGACAACCTGCTGGCGACGCTGCAAGCGATCCCAGCGTTGGCCGGGGTCCGCCTGCCGGTTGGGATGGCCTGCGACCAGGCGACGCCGGCCGCCGCGCCCGCCGGGACGCCGATCGTCGCCCTGCCGAGCCCGTCGCGGTCCGAAGTGCCGTGCGTCCAAATGGAGGCGGCGGCGTAGGAGCCATGACGGCACAGCCTGGGGCGCGCGTCGCCTCCACCTCGCCCACGCTCGGCCGCCGGTTTTGGCGAACGGGGCGGGGGAGCCGCGCGACGCGCGGCGCGTTGGTCATCTGCCTCCTCCTGATTGGGGTCGCCCTCGGTGGACGGCCGGCGACGGGGCAGGAGGCGCTGCACCACGCCGGGTTGATCGTTCGCCACGGCGATGGACGAGTGACCTACGCCGACGTCGCTTTTCCGGAAGAGACGATCAGCGGCATCGATCTGCTGCGCCGGAGCGGGATCGAGCAGGTGACAATTCCGTTCGGCGGGTTGGGCGTCGCCGTCTGCTCCCTTGAACGGGAGGGCTGTCCGGCCGTCGACTGCCGGCGACGGTTATGCCAAGGGGCGCGGGCGGACGATCCGTACTGGCAATACTTTCGCCAGACCGCGCCGGGTCAATGGCGCCCGCTCACCCTCGGCGCCAGCGCGACGAAGGTTCACGCGGGCGATATCGACGGCTGGAGTTGGACGGGGGGCGATCCCCGCTTGCCGGCGGCGACGATCGCCGACGTCGTGGCCGCCGTTGGTCTGGGCGCGGGGGCGATCTCCGCCAAGAGCGGCGCGGCGGTGGTCGCGATCCGCACGATCTACCCGCCGGGGACCGGTCCCTCGTCGCCGGCGCCGGCCCAGTCCTGGCCGGCGTACGCTGGAGGGGCGGGCATCTTGGTCGCGATCGCGGCGGGTGGGATCTACGGCGCGCGCCGCCGCCGTCACGCCACGGATCGCCCCCTGTGAGCGATCGCGCTCCTGCCCGGCTCGACCCGCGGGCCTGGCTGGTCTGGGGCGTCGCCGCCAGCGCGCCAGCGCTCCTTGGGCGAAATCCGTTCGTCCTGACCGCCACACTCCTGGCGGTCCTCGGCGCGCGCGGCGCCTGGCACGCGGCCGGACCGGGCACGGCCGGCTGGCGAAGTCTCCTCCGGCTCACCCTCGTCTTCGCGGCGATCTCCATCCTCTTCAACGTGCTCACCGCCCACGTTGGCAACCAGGTAATCCTCCACCTCCCGTCGGCGGCGCCGATCGTCGGCGGACCCTTGACGCTCAATGCCCTGGTCTACGGCGTGCTGAGCGCGATCGCGGTGCTGACGCTGGTCCTGGTCGGGACCACCCTTGGCGTCGTCCTCGATTGGACGGCGCTGCTGCGGTTGCTGCCCCCCCGCCTCTCGACCGTCGCGGTCGCGGGCTCGGTCGCCTGGGCGTTCATCCCGCAGACCGCGACGGCGTTGACCGAGATTCGCGAGGCGCAGATGGCACGCGGACATCGCCCGCGCGGGGTGCGCGATCTCGTGCCGCTCGTCGCTCCGCTGCTGGCGGGCGGTCTGGAGCGCGCGCTGACGCTGGCGGAGGCGCTCGAATCGCGGGCCTTCGGCGCGCCGCTGGGCGCGACGATCGAGACGGAGCCGCACCCCTGGCGGAGCATCGTCACGGTTGCCGGTCTGACCACCGGCATCGCCGGCGCCTACGTGCTGGCGACGGGGCAGACCGCGATCGCCGTCGTCTTGCTTGCCGTCACCGCCGTCGCCCTCTTCGTCGTCGGCCGGGATCCAGCCGGGGGGGAGCGGCCGCGGCGGACGCGGTATCGGGAACCGGATTGGGGACGATCGGAGACGGCGATCGCCGGAACGGCCGGGGTCGTCCTCCTCGTCGAGATGGTGACGCTCGCGCTCGACCCGGCCGCGTTGGCGTACGATCCCTACCCGGATCTGGTCGCGCCTCGCGTCGCGCTGCCGCTGCTGGCGGCGCTGGCGCTCCTCCTGGCGCCGGCGGCGGTCGCGCCATGACGTTCCGCTCCCGCCTGGTGCCCACCGGGCGTCGCCAGGATGATGCCGCTGCCCCTGATCCGGTTCCGGTGGGCGCGGCAGCCGCCAGCGACCCGGCGGCAACGTTCGAGAGGGTCTCCTACTCCTACCCCGATCGCGCCACCCCGGCGCTGGCGGAGGTCGATTGGGAGATCCCGGCGGGAGCGTTCGTCGTGGTCGCGGGGGCGTCCGGCAGCGGCAAGTCGACGCTGCTGCGTTGCCTGAACGGGTTGGTTCCCCACTTTTCCGGCGGCCGCTTCGACGGGCGCGTCCTGGTCACGGGCCACGATACCCGGCGCTATGCGCCACGCGCCCTGAGCCGGATGGTCGGGTTCGTCTTCCAGGACCCCGAGGCGCAAATGGTCACCACCCGGGTGGACGACGAGCTCGCCTTCGGCATGGAGCAGCTGGGGGTGCCCGCCGTGACGATGCGCAAGCGGGTCGAGGAGGTGCTCGATCTGCTCGGGATCGCGCCGCTGCGGGAGCGTGAGGTGACGACGCTCTCCGGGGGGGAGCGCCAGCGCGTCGCGGTCGCCGCCGCGCTCGCGCTGCAACCCTCCCTCCTCGTCCTCGACGAGCCGACGAGCCAGCTCGATCCGTGGGGCGCCGAGGAGGTGCTGACGGCCCTGACCCGGCTCAACGAGGATTTGGGGTTGACGATCGTGCTGGCCGAGCACCGGCTGGAGCGCGTCCTCGGCCACGCCGATCGCTTGCGCGTTCTCGGCGCGCCTGGCGGACCGCCGCTCGACGGCTCGCCACGCGACGTCCTGGCGGCGATGGACCCGGCGATGACGCCGCCGCTGGTCACGCTTGGGCGGCGGCTCGATTGGCGGCCGCTGCCCCTCTCGATCAAGGAGGGCCGGGCCGCGTCCCGAAACGACCCGCGACGGCCGCTCTCGCCGCCACCCGACCCGCCGCCGCCCTCGGGTCCGCCGGCGCTCCAGCTCCAGCGCGTCTCGGCGGGATACGGGCGGACGGCGGTCCTGCGGGACCTCGAACTCGCGGCGCGACCAGGCGAGCTCCTCGCGGTGATGGGCCGCAATGGCAGCGGCAAGACGACGCTGCTGCGTTTGGTGATGGGATTCCACCAGCCGAGCGCCGGCCGCGTCACCGTGCTTGGCCGCGATGCGGCGCGCACCCCGCCGGCGGACCTGGCCCAGGACGTTGGATACGTGCCGCAGAACCCCAGCTCCCTCCTCTTCGCCGAGACGCTGCGGGAGGAGCTCCTGTTCACCCTCAAGCACCACGGCGGCCGCGGCGCGGACCCGGACGAGCTGCTCGCTATCCTCGGACTGGAGGGCGCCGCCGAGCGCAATCCGCGCGACCTGAGCGGCGGCGAGCGCCAGCGGGCGGCCCTGGCCGCCGTCCTCGTCGGCGCGCCGCGGGTGCTCCTCCTCGACGAGCCGACGCGGGGCATGGACGCCGCCCACAAACGCGACCTCGGCGATCTCCTGCTCCGGCTGCGGCGCGAGGGGACAACGATTCTGCTGGCGACCCACGACGTCGAGCTGGTGGCGACGATCGCCAGCCGGGTCGTCCTCCTCGGCGCCGGCCGGGTCGTCGCCGATGGTGGCCCGCGCGCCGTCCTCTCCGGCTCGCTGACCTTCGCCAGCCAGATCAACAAGCTCTACGGCGACGGATTCCTGACGGTTGCAGACGTCGTTGCGGGTCTGCGAATCGAGGGGGCGCTTGCCGGAGATAGAGCCGGAGTGGGGGCAGGAGTCCAGCTTAGCTCGGATCCGGTGGGCGGTTAGCGATAGTAGCCATAAGGTTCCACCTCGGACCAGATGAGAAACTCAAGGATTCGTATCGTGGTGAGCGTGTATCCATTGACCGCGAGTGATTGCCGGAGGGAGTCCAACTCTGATTGCCCTATCCGAAGGTCGTCGCGGACTGACTGCAGAACCTCGACCGCGATCCCGGCGGCCCGCCGCTTATCCTGAGTTGCGGCGGGAAGGTGATCTGGCGACGTGCCGAGGTAGTGAGCGAGGACGACGTTATCGAGCATCGGGATCAAAGCTCGTCGTTTGCGATGCAGCACCTTCGTCGCGACCGGTATAAGAACTCGAGGCACCTGGATCGCCAAATGAAGCAGGTCGCGGACGGTTTCAAGTGACGGGTCGAATGACAGGAGGTCGGCGTCTTCTGGAATCTCGGCGAGAAGTGAGTTGCAGGCTGCCGCCAGTCCCTGGTGGATCTCCCGTACTCTTGTGGCGTTGACAGCAAAGAAGGCACTCACCGAGATGGTCGCAAGCAAGTCAAGCGGTTCGATTCGATTTGGCTCATCAGACCGGATGCCATCGTAATAGCGGTACTCTGCTTGGCAGAACCTCAGCAAGCGTTCCATTGGCTCGGCAATGCAACAGTCACTCTGGAGCCTCATCCTCGACATCCTGCCCCATTCATCCGTGCTCGGTCCCTGACCAAGGATCAATGGGCGACGGCCTCTCGTTGCCGAACCGGCAGTGTCTGGTATCTACTGAAACAGCTCCGCGACCGCGACCCTGAAGCCCGGCACCACGTCGCCGCCGTCGAGCTCGTCCCCTTGTTCAAGCGTCCGCGGGGGCTCATTGGGCTCGTGAACGACGACGAGGCGGCGGACGGAGTCGACGACCCAGAGGAGCGGAACGCCTCCGGCGAGGTACGCCTGGACGTGCTCCTCCATCTGTTCGGACTCGTCGACGGGAGAGAGAATCTCGATCGCAAGATCGGGCACGACCAAACTCAGCCCGTCCCATTCCTCCTCGCGGGGCATCCGATCACGCCGGATGAACGCAAGGTCCGGGGGATGCTGGGCGCGGTCGGCGGCGGTGACGAAGCCAAAACCCGGCCCAACCAGGCCAAGATCGTTGCGGAAGACGTGCGCGGAGAGATATTGGATAAGCCGCAACTCGGCCATGGAACGACGGAATGGGGACAGTCGTCGCTCCATCGCCTTGGGCCCCGTTGGCTGGCCGTACCACAACTCAATCTTCTCGCGGCCCGGCAGTTCAAAGAAATCTTCGGCCGTCCAAAGCCGCGGCTTCGCCGCCATCGATCCCTCCAATCCATCCGGAGAATGACACAATCTCGACTCCTCGAAACGTCACCCCGGCGATCTCCTCAGGCTGCGTCGCCTTTCGCCCTTGCGCCGTTTTCGATGACCGGTCAGTACCCCCGGCGCTTGTCGACGACATTGACCAGCGCCTCGCCCTGGGCGAAGCGGAGCAGGTTGTCTCGTAAAATCTCGACGCAGCGGCGCTCCTTCTGGCTCGAGTCGCCGGCCAGGTGGGGAGTGATGATCAGATTCGGGGCGTCCCAGAGCGGGCTCTCGGCGGCGAGCGGTTCCTGCTCGGTGACGTCGATCGCCGCTCCCGCTAAGCGACCCGCCGTCAGCGCCTCGGCCAGCGCCGGCTCGTCGACGATGCCGCCGCGGGAGACGACGATCAGGTAGGCGTCGGGGCGCATCCGGGCCAGCATCGCGGCGTCGAGCAGGTGGTGCGTCTCCGGCGTCAGCGGAGCGGCGACGACCACGGCGTCGGAGCGCTCCAGCAGCTCTGGCAACCGGCTCGGCGGCCAGACCTCGTCGAGGAACGGCGCGCCGTCGACCGCCTGCGCGTCGACCGCCAGCATCTCCATCTCGAAGGCCAGCGCGCGCTGGGCGACCCCCCGGCCGATCGCGCCGTAGCCGAAAATGCCCATCGTCGCGCCCTTGATCTCGCGGCTGGTGCGGTACCCCTCCGTCCGGCCCCAATGGTGCTCTCGCTGCCAGGCCAAACAGGTTGGGAGCCGCCGCGTCAGCGCCAGCAAGAGGGCGAAGGTGTGCTCGCCAATCGACGGGCCGTGGGCGCCGCTGGTATTGGTCAGAACGACGTCGCTCTCGACCAGCGCCGGCACCTTCGCGACGTATTCCACGCCGGCGCTCGGCGACTGAATCCAGCGCAGTTTCGGCGCGGCGGCGACCACCTCGGCGGTCGGGAAACCGTAGAAGGCATCGGCGTCGGCGATCTCCGCCACGATCTCCTCGGGCGTCTCGGCCCGCGCGATCCGCAGATTGGGGATCGCCACTTCATCGAGCAGACCGAAGTAGTCTGCCCCCTCCCTTGCCGCCAAGAGCAATTTCACGTGGTCGCTCCTCCTGTAACGAGTGCTGGGTGCTGAGTGCTGAGTGCTGGGTGCTGAGTGCCGAGTGCTGAGTGCTGGGTGCTGAGTGCCGTATGAGGCGACGGGTGCGGTGGGTTGTTTGCTGATGGCTGATAGCTAACAGCTAACAGCTACCGGCTGGCTCCTAATACCGGACCATCGCTCCCTGGTCGCTGGTTTCGATCTCGGCCGCGCCGGCGCGCTCCCATTTCAGGGTGGACAGGTCGTCGCAGAGACCGCCGAGCAGGTAGCGAAGCTCGCTCGCCATCGCGCAGAAGCGGAACCCCTCGCCGAGGCGGCGGTTGACCGCGGCGGCGTCGGAGCAGTGGACGCCGGGCGCGATGCCGTTGGCGACGGCGGTGTCGCGGATGTGCCGGATCGCTTCGGCCAGGCGCGGCTCGTCGCTCTCCAGGGAGACGCCGAGACCAAGCCCCATCGACGCCGCCAGGTCGTTCGGACCGATGAAGCAGGCATCGACCCCTGGCACGGAGAGGATCTCATCGGCCCGCTCGACCCCGGCAATGTGCTCGATCTGGAGGACGAGCAGCACCTCGTCGTTAGCGTGCCGGTAGTACTCCAGGGCACTGGTCTCCCAGGAGAGGGCGTGGCGGCCCCCGCCGACGCTGCGGTTGCCAACCGGGTGGTAGCGAGCGGCTTCGACCGCCAGCTCCGCCTCCTCGCGGGAGTTGACCATCGGCACGACGATCCCCCAGGCCCCCGCGTCGAGCACCCGCTTGAAGTGCTCCGGCGTGTTCCAGGGGATACGGACCATCGGCGCGGTGCCGGAGTTCCTCATCGCCACGAACATCTGGGCCAGCGTTCGGATATCGACCGGGTTGTGCTCGGCGTCAACCACCAGCCAGTCGAAGCCGAGCTTGCTGACATACTCGGCCGCCTCCGGGCTCGGCAAGGAGAGCCAGGTCCCGACCGAGGCTTCCCCGGCCGCTAATCGCCGCCGGACATGATTCGCGCGCATCGTTTCGCTCCTCTCGCCACCGGTCCCGACCGGCGCTCGCCACCGCACGTCCTGGGGCGATTGTATGCCAGAGATGGGGTCGGAGGTCGGAGGGGAGAAGTCAGAGGTCAGAGGTCATACGGAGTCCGGTTGATTCGTGGGTCTTCCCGCTGCGCGAATGCACCTCCCCTCTCCCGCGCATCGGGAGAGGGGTTGGGGGTGAGGGCAAACGTCGGCCACGCCGACGCTATGTATTTATCCGGATTCCGTATCAGAAGTCAGAAGTCGTGGGTCGGGGTGCGAGGAATCCTGCCCCCGGGTGGGAGGGATTCCTCGCGAGTCGGGGATGGAAGCGGGGGAGGGCTACTCGACGGCGTCGACCTCGGTTGGGCGGTCGCTCCAGCGCAGGTCGCGCTCGCTGTCGACCTTGGCCGGGTCGATGTCGATGCCGATGCCGGGGGTCTGGGGCACGGTGACAATACCGTTGACGGGTTTGACCGGTTCCTTCCAGAAGAACTGAAGCAGATCGTTCCATTTAACGAGGTATTCCAGGATCGGGCTGGTGGTCGCCGGTAGCGCCGCCGTCAGGTGCAGGTTGGTCGGCACGGAGTGGCCATGGGGAATCACTGGCACGTCGTAGGTCGAGGCCAGGGCGACGATCTTGACCATTTCGGAGATGCCCCCGGCCCAATAGGTGTCGGGTTGGAGGACGTCGGCGGCGCCGGCGTCCATCAGCAGCTTCAATCCCCAGCGGGTGTACTCGTGCTCCCCGGTCGCGATCGGCACGCGTGAGCGACGGTGGATCTCGGCGCAGGCGTCGATCTTGTCCGGCATCACCGGCTCCTCGATCCACCGCGGCGCATACTCCGCCAACCGCTCGGACATCGCCACCGTGTAGGGCACGTTCCAGCTCATCCAGGCGTCCAGCATGACGTCGATGTCCGGCCCGACCGCTTCGCGCAGCGTCGCCATCACCTCCACGTTGCGGGCGATCCCTTCCCGCCCCTCGCTCGGGCCGTGGCGAGGGAACCACTTGGTTGCCGTATAGCCCTGGGCGGCGATCTCCTGGCCGCGCTGCCGCAGGCGCTCGGGCTCCAAGGAGTAGCCAAGCATGCTGGCGTAGGCGGGAACCGTCTCCCGGATCGGTCCTCCCAGCAGACGGTAGAGCGGCTGCCCCAGCCACCGCCCCTTGAGGTCCCAGAGGGCGCAGTCGATGGCGCTGATCGCCATCATCGTCGCCCCTTTGCGACCGTGGACGGCCTCGCGGTACATGACGTCCCAGAGCCGTTCCGTGGCGCGCGGGTCGGCGCCGACGAGCAGACCGCGGAACTGCTGGTCGATGATGTAGGCGACCTCGTGCGCGATCAGACCGGCGAGCCCGTAGACCTCCTCGTCCGTCTCGATCTGGAGGACGACTGACCGCACCTGATAGCTCCCCTCCTCGATCTTGGCCGGGAGCCAGAAACCAGCAGCCGCCGGCTGCGCCCGGAACTCGGGGTAGACGTCGACCGGGCGCAGCAAACGCTCCTCCCAGTACTCCCCCTCGTGCTCCAGCGTCCCTGTCAGCTCCCGCAGGCGCACATTCGTGATTTTCATCGTCCGCGTCCTCCTCGCTCATCGCGCGGTCACGTCGACCGCTTGGCCCTCGGTGTCCTCGCCGATCATCGCTGGCGGTGGCCTTCCCTGCTGTCGCAGGTACGTCATTACGGTATCGAGCGTCGGAATTCCCGCGCGGCCGCCGAGCTTCAGGCATTTGAGCGCGGCCGTCGCGCCGGCGAACTCGGCGATGGAAGGGAGGTCCCAACCACGGAGCAGCCCAAAGAGGTAGGCGCCGTGGAAGACGTCGCCCGCTCCCGTCGTATCGACCACCGGCACCCGAAAGACCGGTGTCTGAAACTCCTCGTCAGCCGTCTTGGTGAACGAGCCGCGCTCGCCCCGCGTCACCACCACGATCCTCGGCCCCATCGCCAGCAGCCGTGTCGCGCCCTGCCGATCGTCGCCGTCGCCAACAGCCGCGGCGAAACGCTCGCCGGCGATCAGGACGTCGGTCAGCTTGACGAGGTCGCCGACGTCGAGTTCGGGACCGCCAGCGTCGAGGCAGACCGTCACACCCGCCGCGCGGGCGGCGCCGGCGGCCAGCAGCGCCGCGGCTGGGGAATGTCCGTCGAGGTGCAAGATCCGGCCCGAACAGAGATAGTCGAGGTCCAGCTCGTTCGTCGCCACATCGTGCACCGAGCCTCGATTGGCGCAGATGCTTCGTTTGCCCGTCGCGCTGTCGACCAGGATGATGCATTCCCCGGAGGCGGCGCCTGCTTCGATCTGCAACTGGCTGACGTCGACGCCTTCGGCGACGAGGCCACACCGCATCGTGCGGCCCGCCTCATCATCGCCAATCCTCCCCACAAACCCGGTCGATGCCCCGAGGCGGGCCAGTGTCACCAACGCTTGGGCGACCGGCCCCCCTCCCTGCCGGCTGAAATCGAGGAGGTTGACGCCCTGATCGAGTGCCGGGAGGTGGGGCACGAGGCCGAGGTAGTCGAGCGAGGTGAACCCGAGACCGACGACGTCCATGCGTGCCCTCATCCCGTGACCAACACTTTGCGCGTTTCCCCGGACATGAAGAGGCGGAACGCCTCCGACAGCGCGGTGCCGGGGAAGATGTGCGAGATCAAACATTGCTCCTGGACCTTGCCGGCCAGGAGCAGCCGCTGGTTTTCGTCGAACTCGCTCAGCGGGAAGTACCAGGATCGGATCAAGCTGTAGTCGGTCAGCATCGTCTCTGGGCTCGGCTCGAACGTCCACGGCTGCCAAAGCTCGCCCAGCATGACGACCCGGCCGCCGGGAGCGACGGCGCGAATGGCCTGCATGATCGTGGGCTGGCTGCCGACGGCTTCGACGACGACGTCGATCTCTCCGAGCTTGGGGAGATCGGCCGGGAGGACCGGCTGCGCCCCAAGTTCCGCGGCGGCGCTGCGACGGCTGGAGACGAGGTCGCAAGCAAAAACCTCGGTGACCCCGAAGGCGACGAGTCCGGCCACGGCGCCGAGCCCGAGCGGTCCACAGCCGATCACCAGCGCTCGCGTCGCCTCGCTGGCGTGGGCCAGTCGCAAGCCGTGCCAGGCAGTGCCGACCGTGTCGAGCAGCAGGACGGCGGCGTCGAGCGCGACCGCGTCATCGACCGGGATGATATCGATCGCCGGCACGGCCATATACTCGGCATAGCCACCGTTCCACGGCGCGCTCCAGCCCAGAAGCCCGCGGCGCGCGCGACAGAGGTTGGTCAGACCTCGCTGGCAGTAGACGCACTCGCCACAGTAGACGGAGAGGTACGCCACGGCCCGCGTTCCGACCGCGATATCGCAGCCGTTGGCATCGACGACGGTGCCGCTGACTTCGTGACCGGGAGTGAGAGGGAAGCCCTCCCGATACGGTCGCTTGTCGGAGCCGCAGAGCCCGCAATAGGCGACCTTGAACAGCACTTCGTCCGGCGCCGGCTCCGGCATCGGCGCCTCGATCATCTCGATCCGCTCGTTGCCAAGAAAGCGCGCCGCCCGCATCATCCCTCCCGCCGGGAAACCGTCCCGACGGACGGCTCACCGATTCCCAACCTAATCCTTGACCGCCCCCATCGACAGCCCGGCGACGAGGTACTTCAGTACGAACAGCGAGAAAAGAAAGACCGGCGCCAGGACCATCAGCCCGGCCGCGGCCAGCGGCCCCCAGTTAATCCCCTCGAAGCTCATGAAGCCGACGAGGGCTACCGGCGCCGTCTTGACGTTGTTGCGGGTGAACATCAGGGCGAAGAGGAACTCGTTCCAGGAGATGATGAAGGTGAAGACGGAGACGGCGGCCATACCCGGCGCCGCCAGCGGCACGACGATCCGGGCCAGGGCGCCGAGGCGGGTGGCGCCGTCGCAGAGCGCCGCCTCTTCGAGGTCAATCGGAACCTGCATGAAGTAGCCTCGCATCATCCAGATGACGACGACCAGGGCGAACGTGACGTGGAGGATGATGAGTCCCCGGTACGTGTCGAGGAGATGCAGGTCACGGTAGATGATGTAGAGCGGAAAGAGCATCCCGATAAAGGGAAGCAGGCGGGTGGTCAGGATAAAGAAAGCGAGCGGCCGCTTGCCCCGGAATTGAAAGCGCGTCAGGGCGTAGGCCGCCGGCACGCCGAGCAGCAGCGTAATGATCGTGGTCGAGGCGGCGACGATGATGCTGTTCTTGTACTGGTGGAGGAAGCCCGTCTCGTCGAGAGCGGCCCGGAAGTTCTCCAGGGTCGGCCGGAAAACCCAGACCGGAGGCATGGCGAAGGCCTGGGAACGCGTCTTGAACGCCGTCGAGACGAGCCAGAAGATAGGGCAGAGGAAGAGGAACACGATTGCGTAGGTGAGCGCGTCCAGCATGCGTTCGCGGATCGTCCGCCAGCGGCGCGGGCCGACCATCATCATCGCGCGGCCCCTTCCACGTCGAAGTTTGAATACCGGACCAGAAGGAAGCTGATCGCGATACAGATCGCCATCAGGACGAGGGCCAGAGCGGACCCGTAGCCGATGTTCAGGAAGGTGAAGCCGGTCTTGAAGGCATAGAGGTTCAGCGTCTGGGTGGCGTTTGCCGGGCCGCCGCTCGTCATCACGTAGATGAGATCGAACATCCGGATCGCGTCAGTCGCCCGGAAGATGAGGGCGAGAAAGATCAACGGGCGCAACTGCGGCAACGTGATATCGAAGAAGATGCGCCAGGCCGAGGCGCCGTCGACCGTCGCCGCTTCCTTCGGCTCCAGCGAGAGCGCCTGCAACCCGGCGACGAACATCAGGGTGACGAAGGGGACCGCCTGCCAGGTGTCGGTGATGATGACGCTCACCAGCGCCCAGCGGGTACTCGCCAGCCAGACCGGCGTCGGCAGGTGGAGCGAGCCAAGAATGTAGTCGATCATCCCGAGGTCGGAGTTGTAGAGCATCCGCCAGGTCAGGCCGACCACAACGGGCGTCGTAATCAGCGGCAGGAGGAAGAGCGACCGCAGCAGCCGCTTACCGACGAGCTGACGGCTGAAGAGGAGCGCCAGGCACATCCCGAGGACGAGCTGGATCACGACCACACCCACCGTCGCCAGCCCGGTGATCCGCATCGCGCTCCAGAAAATCTCGTCGTGGAGCATCGCCCGGTAGTTCTCGAGCCCGATGAACTTCTTGCCGAGATAGGCGCGCTGCAGGTTCCAATTGGTCAGGCTGTTGTAGATCAGGTAGGAGAAGGGGACGATCGTGATCGCGAGCAGCAGGAGAGAGGCGGGCAACACGTAGAGCACGCCGACATTGCGGCTGAGGACGCGGGCCAGATCCTGTCGCAGGGCTGACTGCCGCGTCATCGCCGGCAACGCGCGCTTCGAGATCGCCTCTTGTCTCACCATCGTCGTCCCTCGTCCGGACGTGGTCGGGGAGCCGGGGAGTCGATCGATCGGGTGTCTACCGCCCGTGAGTCCTCGGACCCACCATGGCATGCTAACCGCCCGTCGCTCGACTCCTGGCTCGTTGCCTTCCCGGCCCCCCGCCAGCCGGCTACGTGAGGAGTCCGGCCTGCTTCTGGATGTCGATGCTCTTGCTCTGGGCGTCCTTCAGGGCGTCCTCCGGTGACTTGGCGCCGGTCAGGATTTGGGAGAGCGTCAGACCGAGCACGTCGGAAAGCTGGGAGTTGGTGACCATCTCCTTCGGGAAGTAGTCATTCAGCCCGTACCCGAACGCGACGCGGATCGTCTTCGCCCAGGAGCCCTTGCCGTAGTCGTACTTCTCGGCGAACTTCGGGCTGTCGAGCGACGACTTCCGCGTCGGGTCGCCGCGGAGACCGACCTGGGTCGTCTGCAGCGTCACCTCCGGGCTCGTCGCCCACTGGATGAAGAGCCAGGCGGCCTGCCAGTTCTTGGCGGACTGCGGCACGCTGAGACCATAGGCGATGGCGGGGTGACCGAAGCGCCCGTCGCATTGCTTCGGACCGCGCGGGCCGTCCGGGCCCATCACCTTCGGCATCAGGGCGTAGCCGATCTTGCCGGAAATCTTGGACTCCGCCGGGTCTTCGAGGCGCGGCCCGAAGTTGGTCGCGTCCATGATGATCGCGGCCTTCGCCTGCTGCATCGAGAGCTGGACTTCGTTCCAGAAGTAGCTCGCCACGTCGGCCGGACCGTAGTCGCGGAGGAAGTGGCTCCAGGCGGTCGCCGCCTCGATCGCCTCCGGTTTGTCGAGACCGACTTCGCCCGAGTCCTGATTGACCCAGAAGCCGCCGTAGCCGCGGAGCCAGGCGAGAAACGGGTAGACGGCGGCGTTGCCTTCCTGACTGCCGCGCAGCGAGATCCCGGCCATCGTCCCGTCCGTCTTGATCGCCTTGCAGGCGGCCTCCAGCTCGTCGACCGTGTCGGGCGCCTTGGTGATGCCGACCCGGGCGAACTCCTCGGTGTTGTAGTACATCATCATGCTCTCGCCGTAGAACGGCAGTCCGTAGAGCGCGCCCTTGTACTGATTCCAGCCGAGGAAGGGTGGGTAAAAGTCGTCCATGGCCAGGAGCGCTTCGTCGGTGCTGTCCTTGTCCTGGCGCAGCTCGTCGATCGGACGGATCCACTTGTTCTCGACGTACTCAGGGTTGAGGAACCAGCCGATGACGTCGTAGGTGCCCGTTCCCGTCGCGAGGTCGGTCCGCTGCTTCTGGTCCATCTGCTGCTGCGGAATCTGCTCGAAGTTGAGCTTGATCCCGGTCTGCTCGGTGAAGCTCGGGCTCAGCTTCTGGATGGCGTCGGTCGCGGTGTGCTTCTGGACGGCGAGGTTGACGGTCGTGTCCTTGAACTTTTGCACGTCAGGCAGCGTGATCTTGCCGAGCGGCGCGCTGCCCTGGGCGGCGGCCTCCGCCCGGCGGAAGATCAGGGTGGGCGCCAGTGCCCCCGCCCCGATCGCGGCGCCAGTCGCCTTGACGAGTTGCCGCCGTCCGAGCCGCCGGTCGAATCCGTCTATTGTCACGATCCTACCTCCTCATTGAGATCCACGAACCGTCCCGATCGTTACGGGCGCGAACGGTCTCCCCAGCGTTGCACCTCCTCGGCGCCCGAGCCATCCATCGCCTCTGGAAGGGGGTGAGTCGTCAGCATCTCTGTGCGGCAGATATGTGCCCGCATCGCCGTTTCGGCGGCCGCCGCATCGCGCGCGACGATCCCCGCCAGCACCTGGCCGTGGGCGTCGATCCGCTCCTCGGTGCCGCGATCGATCGCGTAGGTGGCGGCGATCGTGTTGCGGAGCAGACCGCGCATCGCGTGCACCAGCGCGACGAGGACCTCGTTCTGCGAGGCTTCTGCCACGCGCAGGTGGAAATTGAGATCGGTCTCGACCGTCTCGGCGATCGTCAAGCCACCATGCATCGCTTCGATCGACTCGCCAATCGCGCGGATGTTGTCATCTGTCGCCCGCTGCGCGGCCAGGAATGCCCCCTGGCATTCGAGCATCAGCCGAACCTCCAGCATGTCGCGCGGCCCCGCGCCCTGGCGCAGCAGCATCAGCTCGATCGAGTCGGTGACCGCCTGCCGCGTCCGGTCCGTTACCTGAACGCCGACGCCGTGCTTCGTCACGACCAGACCGCGCGTCTCTAGCGTCCGCAGCGCCATGCGAATGGTTGGCCGGCTGAGACCGAGTTGCTTGCACAACTCCGACTCGGACGGCAGGAAGTCGCCGGAGACCAGCCGTCCCGACGTGATCAGCTCGGCGAGGACGACGACCGCGCGATCGGTCCGCGATCCTGGGTTGATGGCTGGGTAAAGCTCCACCCGTCCACCCTCGGCGGTTGTCTGACAACTGACATCTGACGACCCGCCGGCATCCTACGGCAGCTCTCAGTTGCCGTCAAGAGCGGTCCGGGACCGCGAACGGAGCGCCCGGAGATGACCCGCTGGACGCGAGACGATGGAGCACTCGATACGGCAGGATCACGATCAGCTTTTCGGCTGGTACAGCTTCAGATCGGGGATGCGTTCGAAGTGCCGCAGGTTACGGGTGATAAGCGTCAGGTCGTGGTGGACGGCAGTGGCCGCGATCAGCAGATCCATGTCGGGGATGAGTTGCCCCGAGTGACGGAGCCGCGCGCGGGTCTGGGCAAAGATCTCCATGACGGGATCTGAGAGGGGAACGGTCGTGAAGCGGGCCAACAGTGTGCGGAACTTGGCGAGCCGAACCTGAGGTTCGGGCGCACCGAATGCACCCTCGAAAATCTCACCGTAGGAGACGATGCTGACGCCCAAACCCTGATCGCTCAAGCGGTCGAGCACGCCGACGCTGGCCGGGACGCCGATATAGGCGTCGACTAACCAATCGGAGTCGATCAAGTACCTCACGGACGGTCTATGGGGCGGGTGCCTTCCTCGCGACCGCGGTAGATGAGCTCCTTGAGCCGTTCGCCCTCTTCCGGGGTGATCGTCCCGGCGACGGCCCGCAGCCCGGCCCGTACGGCAGCGGGATCGTAGTTCGCCCAGAGATCGTCCTCGTCGCGGCTCACCCGGAAACGAGCGCCGTTGCGCTCCAAGATGACCGGCGCTCCGTTCGCCTCCGCGAGCGCCTGTCCCAGCTCACTGTCGGGATCAATCGTGACGGTGCGCGGTTCGTTCGCCATGTCCAGCGCCTCTCCTGGTACCGCATCGAAGCCTACGTCGACATTCTTACATGGAGGCGCCGCCGTTCAACCACCGTCCGCCGCTACAGACCTCGTCCGGCAAGAGCGTCGTCGTGGAGCGTCAATCCTCGTCGGTGATGAAGAACCCCCGCCCTTACCCCTTGACGCCCGACAGCCGGACGCCCTCGACGATGTAGCGCTGCATGAACAAGAAGACGACGATCAGCGGAGCGGCACCGACGGCGGCCCCCATGAAGAGCATCGGCAGGTTGATCGTCTGGGCGGTGAGGAAGGTTGAGAGGACGACCTGAACGGTCCAGCTCGACGGGTCCTTGCCGATCACCAGCGGCCAGAGGAAGGCGTTCCAACTGTTGATGAAGCTGAGGACGCCGAGCGCCATCAGGATGCCGACCGAGTTCGGCAGCAGCAGACGCCAGTAGATCCCGAAGTAGCCGAGCCCGTCCAGCCGGCCCGCCTCCTCGATCTCGATCGGGAAATCGAGATAGAACTGGCGGAAGAGGAAGGTCGCGAAGGCGTTGAAGAGCCCGGGGATGAGGATGCCCCAGATCGTGTTGACCATGTGGAGGTTGGCGACGACGACGTAGCTCGGGACGAAGGTGACGGCGCTCGGCACCATCAGCGTCGAGAGGATGATGAAGAAGACGACGTCCTTGCCGCGCACCGGGATCCGCGCCAGCGCGTAGCCGGCCATCGAGGCGAAGAGCGTTTGCAGGAGGAGGTTGACGATCGCGATGATCGCCGAGTTCCGCAGCCCGCTCGCCATCGGCGCTTCTTTGTCGTTGAAGAGGGTGCGCAGGTTGCTCCACTGCGGATTTTTCGGCAGCCATGCCCAATCGAACGAGGTGATCTCGGCCTGCGTCATCAACGCGTTGCGGACGATCAGGTAGAACGGGAAGAGAAAGAGCAACGCCAGCACGGTCAGCAGCGCGTAGCGCCCGGCGGGGCCGGCGATCCGGCCAAAGGACGGCCGCCCGGCCACCTGCAACCCGGCGGGCGGCGCCTGATCGAGCGTCGTCGGCAGCGTTGCCATGCGGCTCCCCCTATGCCGATCGGCCGAAGCCGAGGATGCGTCCCTGGGCCAGCGTCACGACCACGACGATCGCGGTCAGGATGAACGCTCCCGCCGAGCCACGGCCATAATCCTGGTCGGTAAACGCCACCCGGTAGAGGTAGACCAGCGGCGGCCGCGCCAAAATCTGGTTCCCGGCCGAGGCCGCCGTCCCGCCGAGGACATTGAAGAACTCGTCGAAGGCTTGGAAGGCGGCGATGAAGTTGAGTAGCAGCACCGCGATCGTCGTGTTGCGCAGCATCGGTAGGGTGATGTCGCGGAAGGTCCGCCAGCCGCTGCGGGCACCGTCGACGAAGGCCGCCTCGTAGAGCGTGCGCGGAATTTCCTGCAACCCGGCGATAAAGATGATCATATAGAAACCGACCTGGAGCCAGAGCCGGACCGTCACCAGCACCAGCCAGTACCAGGGTGGATTGGCGCTGGCGATCCAGGAGACGGGCCGCTCGACGTGGAAGATATCGTAGAGCACGATATTGGCGACCCCCGACGGGACACCGTTGAAGATGCTCATCCGCCAGATCAGCGAGGCGATGACGTAGGAGACGGCGGTCGGGATGAAGAAGACGCTACGGAAGAACCCGCGTCCCCAGGTGATGCCGTTGACCAGCAGCGCCAACCCCAGCGAGACGGCATAGGTCAGGGGAACGATGAACGCGGTGAAGACGAGGATGGTCAGCAGCGATCGCCGGAACTGGTAGTCCCGGAGCATATCGATGTAGTTCTGGATACCCACGAAGTGGCCGAGGCTGATCGTGTTGCGGGCGCGGGAGAGGCTAATTAGGAAGCCCCAGCCGATGGGGAGAAAGGTGAAGACGAACAATCCGAGCAGCATCGGGGCCATGAAGACCCAAAAGGCAAGCGTCGCTTCCCGGTTGAGCCTGTTCCCCGCCGGGGCAATGATCGCGGGCACCGCCGGCGCCCGGACGCCCTCAACCGCCATCGCGGTCAATCCGTGGTCGCGGCATCTGGAAACCCTCCCTCCAGGGCATCGGCGCCCCAGCGACACCAGCGGCGGGTCGAGTACGGCGGGATGCCGCGCCCGTGGTGGTCAGATGCGATCGGCGCGGGGCCGGGGGGACCGGCCCCCCCGGCCCCGCGTCCGTTCGGACAGGATATGGTCTAGGCGCCGAGGACGCGCTTCAGCTCGTCCTGGCACTTTTGGGCCGCCGTGGCGACCTCGTCCTTCGCCGGTTTGCCGTTCTTGACGATGTTGGAGAGCGCGTCGGTCAAGACCGTCCCCATCGCCGCTGTCCACTCTGGCGGCGTGATCTTGCCGTGGTCGTTGAGAATCTTGACTGCCTCGGCGGCCGGGCCGGTCTTGAGCGGCTCGGCGGCGGCGGCGGCGCTCTTGCGGGGCGGCACGTGGAAGCCGTAGGAGAGGCTCCAGTCCTGCTGATCCTTGATGTTGTCGAGCCAGAGCCACTTCACGAACTGCTTGGCGGCGTCGACGTTCTTACTCTTGGCGTTGACCATCTCCGACCAGCCGCCCCAGAAGGTGACCGGGGTGCCCTTGGCGTCGAACGCCGGCCAGGCCACGACGCCGAAGTCGTCGCCGACCCCCTTCTTGATGCCGGGCATCGCCCAGAGTCCCGTCCACTGCATCGCGGCCAGCCCCTGCGTGAAGGCCGAAGGGTCCCACCAGTCGGTCGGCGCGCCGACGAGCAGGGAGCCGGAGTCGTTCAGCTCCTTGACCTTCTCGTACGAGGCGACAGTCCGGTCGTTGTTGAAGACGATCTCCTTGTTGACGAGGAAATCGCTGCCCGCCGACCAGGGCGCGATGTTGAGCAGGGCGCTGATCCCGCCGTCGTTGCCGAGGAAGAGCCCCTTGACGCGGCCGGTGTCGAGCTTCTTCGAGGCCGCGATCAGCTCGTCCATCGTCGTCGGCGGCTGGACGCCAGCTTCCTGCAACAGACTCTTGCGGTAATAGAGCAGCCCCATATCGTCGATCATCTTGACCGCGTAGATCTTGCCGTTGATCGTGTTGGTCGCCAGGTTGGTCGGGTTGAAGTCCGCCTTGACCTCTGGCGTGAAGATGTCGTCGAGGGCCACGATCTGATTGGCCTGGACCATCGCCACCGTCGGGTGACCTTCAAAGACATCCGGGCCCTGGTTCGTCAGGAGCGCCGCCGGGAGCTTCTGACCCTCGTAGTCTCCCGGCTCCCAGACCATCTCGACTTCGACGTTCGGATTGACCCCCGAGTATTCCTTGGCGTAGCGGGCGGCCGCGTCCTGCGTCCCCTCTTCACCGTACTGGTGGTACCACTGCGACAGCTTGATCTTGTCTTGAGCGAGAGTCCGGCCGAGCTGACCGGGGCCGACGACCAGGGCGCCGGCGGCCACCGCCGATCCGGCCAGCACGCGGCGCCGGGTGAGCGAGGACGCGAGCCACTTCTGGCGGCCCGCCGTGAGATGGTCCGTGAAACGATCCGCTGTCATCGCGGGGTGTTCCTTCCTGCCCTCTTCGCCGAGGACCGTTCTGTATCAGATGCCACCGTCGATTCAGTCGATGCCTGCATCGATGCGCGTCAATCTAGGGCCGGTGGGGGGGACCTGTCAATAAGGGCGAGCGCGCGGTAGATCCGTAGTCGCGAGGGATTGACGCGCCCCTGCCGGCGGCGTACGCTGGCCGCCCTCGACAACGGGTGGCCAGCTGGTTCGCCGGCTTCGTGGCCAAGGAGGTGGGGGGAGCTACCACCAGCCGTCGCCGTGAAGGCGGCTGGTTCGTCCATTCCTGAGCGACGCTCGACCTCGGACCACGTGGTCCCGGAGCGCGGGCGTCGGAACGAGGAGAGGAGCGATCGTGGATTCCAAGGAGCGCGCGATCTCGCGACGGCAGTTCCTCGGCGTGACCCTCGGTGCGGGTGGTGCTCTCGTCAGCGCCCGCCCCGGCGCCATGGCCGTCACCGGTGGGCGGGCCTTCGCTCCGGCGACCGCGGAGAAGGTGACGCTGCAATGCTGGGGCTTCTTCCCGGAAGAGCTCAAGGCGTTCCAAGCGATCATGGCCGACTTCTCCAAAGCGCAGCCCGACATCACCATCAACGTCAGCATGACGCCGACGGATCAATGGAAGGCGAAGATCAACTCCGCGTTAAATACCGGCTCCGGCCCCGACATTTTCATGGCCAACAGCCGGCCCCAGCTCGACATCGACGTCAAGACTGGCCTGCTGCTCGATCTAACGAACGACGTCGACATCTCGCGCGTGACGCCGATCGCCCGCGAAGCGGTCACCGTCGGTAACAAGGTCTGGGCCATCCCGACCGGCCGCTACACGGTCGGCATCTGCTATCACCAGGATCTGTTCGAGAAAGCGGGCATCGCCGCCGAGCCCACGACCTGGACCGAGATGCGAAAGGTGATGGACCAGCTCAAGGGGAAGGGGATCACCCCGTACTCGATCGCGGCCAAGGATGGCAGCCTGACCTACTTCAACTACATCGGCCTCGCCTCGACGGTGCTCGGCTTAGAGGGCTTCGACGCGGTCCTGAAGGGGACCAAGAAACTGACCGACCCCGATCTCCTGACCGTGCTCCAGGAGATGCGCGATTGGGTGCCCTACTACCAGCCGAACTTCCTCGGCACCCCGTACGCCGAGTCGAAGGCGCTCTTCGCGACGAAGCGGACGGCGATGATGGACTGCGGCTCGGCCGACCTCTCCGGCTACTACCAGATCGACCCGGACGCCAAGCTCGGCTTTTTCTACTGGCCGGCGCCCGATGCCAGCAAGAAGCAGGTCACGAACACCGGCATGAACGTGATCTTCGGCTTCAACGCCAAAACCTCCCACAAGGATGCCGTTCTCGCCTTCGCTCGCTGGCTGACGACCGCCGAGGGGGGCCAATCGGTCACCACCCACAACAAGGTCTTGCCGGTGATCGAAGGGGTCGAGCCGGTCGGTGACCCGATTCTGACCAAGATGATCGACACCCCACTCGATGTCCCCGTCTGGTACGAACGATGGCCGACCCTCAAGATCGGCGACGTTTGGGCCAAGGACGGCAACGCCGCCTTCGACAAGGACCGGCCACCGGCGGAGTTTGCCACGAAGCTGCAGGCATCGGTGGACGCCCAGCGGGCGACGCCTCCCGCCTAGACGCGCCGGCGGGCGCTGGCGCGCGGCGCGGCTAACTCCCGACCGTCGCGGCCGCGCCGCGCCGCGACGGCGACGGATCGGGCGCTGCCGCCGCGCCAGGCGTGGCGATGGGGAATCACAGCATGGCGATTGCGCTGACCGGCGCCCAGCCGCGACCGCGGCGCGACACGGCAACCGCGGCGGCGGGGCTGGTCGCGCTCGGCACCTTCGTGACGGCGCTGGTTTTCATCAACCGGACCAACAGCGCAGGGGCCTTCCTCGCCCTGGCCGCCTGCGGCGGCGCGACCCTGCTCTTCCTGGTCCTGAGTTACCGCCGCCGCCCCTATCTGGCGTTCGTCGTGCCGGCGCTCGCCGTCTATACGCTGTTCGCCATCTTTCCCACGATCGAGGCGTTCCGCTTCAGCCTCTTCAACTGGAGCGGTCTCGGCGAGCCGACCGACTACGTCGGCCTCGCCAACTACCGGGATATCTTCGGCAACCGGGAGTTCCTCAACGCCCTCTGGAACAACACCCAGTTGTTCCTGGCGGTCTTCGTCATCCAGAACGCGATCGGTCTTCCCCTGGCGCTCGCGCTCGATACGAAGCTCCGCTTTCATGAGTTCTACCGCGCGGCGCTCTTCATGCCGGTCATCGTCTCGCTCGTCGCCACCGGCTATATCTGGCAAATCGTCCTCGGGCCGAACATCGGCATGCTCAATCCGCTCCTCGTCACGCTCGGCCACCCCGGCTGGCAGCGCGACTGGTTGGCCGACCGCTTCCTGACGTTCAAGCTGATCTGGCTCGTCCAGGCCTGGCAGCACCTCGGCGGGCCGATCGTGATCTACCTGGCCGGGCTGCAGGCGGTACCGGCCGAGCTCAAGGAAGCGGCCCGGATCGACGGCGCCAATGGCTGGCATGTCTTCCGGGGGATCATCTTTCCCCTGCTGGCGCCGGCGTTCACCATCGTCACCGCGTCGACGTTCATCACGATGTTCCGCGCCTTCGACATCCCCTTCATCCTCGGCGGGCCCGGCGGTGCGCCGGATGGCACCACCGACGTCCTCAGCCTGGTGATCTATCGCGAAGCGTTCGGGCTGGGCGGGGTCATCTCCAGCGTCTATCGCCAGGGCTACGCGGTGGCCGCCGGCGTCGTCATGTTCGCCTTCCTGATGCTGGCCGTGACCATCCAGGTCGTCTTTCTCCGCCGGCGGGAAGTGGCGCTGTGACGACGCGGGCCGTCATCCGCTCCGCGCCCGTAGTCGCGGCGCCGACCGCACGCCGCGTCCAGGCCGGCCGACTGGCGTTCCGCGGCATCATCCACCTCTTTCTGATCGTCGCCGTCGTCCTGGCGTTGCTCCCCGTTCTCCTCACGGTCCAGGCGTCGTTCAAGACCCTCTACGATTTCTACGACCAGCCATTGGGGTTCCCGAAGGTCTGGGCCTGGCGGAACTACGTTCAGGTCTGGCGGGAGGCCCGCATCCCCGAGTACGCTCGCAACAGCGCGATCGTCACTGGCGTCTCGGTGCCGTTGATCGTCGCCCTCTCCGCCCTGGCGGCTCACGGCCTGACCCGGTACCGGTTCGCCGCCAACAAGTACCTCTACGTCTACTTTCTGGCGGGTCTCCTCGTTCCTGTCCAACTGACCATCCTGCCGACGCTCTTCCAGCTCAAGACCCTCAAGCTCGTCAACACCCACGCCGGCCTGATCGTCACCTACGTCGCCCTGGGGTTGCCCTTCTCCGTCTTTCTGATGACGGGCTTCATGCGGACGTTGCCGCGCGAGCTCGCCGAGGCGGCGCAACTCGACGGGGCGGGCGAGTTCCGGGCCTTCTGGGACGTGCTGCTGCCGCTGATCCGACCGGCGATCGCGACCATCGCCATCCTCAACGGCGTCACGATCTGGAACGAGTTCTTCGTCGCCCTCATCCTCGCGCCGGACGTGCCGACGCTCCAGGTTGGGGTCAACAACCTGCGCGGCTACTACTCAACCGAGTGGGGCTACATCTTCGCCGGGGTGACGCTGGCGGCACTGCCGGTACTGATCGCCTACTGGCTGCTGACCAAGCAGTTCATCCGTGGTCTCTCGGCCGGCGCCCTCAAGGGCTAACCGGCGGGAAAGGGCGTCCGATGGCTCGACGTTCCGCGCTGATCGTTATCGCCATTCTCGGTCTGCCATTGCTGACCGGAGCGGCTCCCGCGCCCACGACACGCGCCGCCCGGCTCGGCGACCCGGTGCGCTCCGCGACCTGGCAAATCGTCGTCCGCAGTCTCGAGCGGAGGCCGATCGCGCTCGGTGCGGCGGGGGCCACTGTCGCTGAAAGCGAAGCGGGCGTGCTGATCGTCGTCGACGTCACCAATCTGACGTCGCGCCCGCTGACCCCACGGGCCTCCGACTTCGCGCTCCGGTCGGCGACCGGTCGGGTCTTCCCGAACCGGACCGATGCGATGGAATCGCGGGGATTCGCGTTCGGAGAGAGCCCGCGTCGATTCAACACACCGATCGCGCCCGGTGCCACGATGACGGCCCACCTTGTCTTCGCGATCGCGCTGGAGACCGGTCCCCTCACCCTCCGCTTCGCCCCCGCCTGGTCGCAACCGGTGCGCCTCGACGAATGCCACTGCAACCTGCCGTCCCCGACCGACCCGCGACCGCAGTGGTAGGGGAGGTCCAGAACGACTGGCCGGGGCAACCAGCCACATGATCTGATCGGTCGCGGTCACGGCACCGGCACGGCCACCGGCAGATCATCGGCCGTCCAGCGCAGCGCCGCCAGGCACATCTGGCGTTTCGCCTCCGGGGCGCCGAACCGGGCGTGGAGCATCAGGTACTCCTCGCCGTTCGCGCCGCGTAGATAGCTGCAGTGACCGGGGGCGAAGAACCCGCGTGCGGGATCTGGCTGGACGACGAAGTTGCGCTCCCCGTCGGTGACGTCCCGCAAGCGTTCTCCGTCGTCGATCAACGCGCCCACCGCGTAGAAGCCGAAGAAACAGCCCCCGCTATAGAGGTAGACCGGCCTCCCGCCAGGGGAGACGAGACCGCCCAGCGGCGCCTCGACCGTGTTCCAGCGGACGGTCTGCCGCGCCCAGTCGACCCCGGGAATCGTCTTCCAGGGCATGACCCGAGCCGCGTCGTAGACGTGCCAATCATGCGTCGGCCGGGCCAGGAGCCGGGGAGTGAAGCGGAGCGCGGTCAGGTCGTCGCTGACATCAGCCTCGACGATGCCGGTGCCATACGGTTCGTCGGCGACGAAGTCCATCGCGAAGGCGAGCTTGAGACTGCCGCCGGGTAGCCGGTAAACGTCCGGGTCGATCGCGAAGTCCAATCCCGCCGTCAGCTCGTGCCCCGAGTCGACGAACGGCCCTTCCGGTCGGTCGCTGTCGGCGCGACGGATGACGTGCCCGACGTGCCCCATCTCGCCGCGCCCGATCGCTCGCGAGTAGAGCATCACGTAGGGGCGCTTCAGCTCCGGCAGGTAGGTGACGCACGGCGCCCAATGACTACCTTCCGATCCGGCCCGCAGAGCGTCGTCAAGCCGGCGCCAGCTTCGGAGGTCGTTCGAGGCGTAGACCGGAAAGGCGCGTCCGCTCTCTGAGTCCTCGCCCGTGGTGTAGACGTAGTACCGCCAGGCGGCTCCTGCCTCCGGCGGCGGCGCCAAAATGTATGGATCACCCTGATCGTAATCCTCGGGGAAGAGAGGACTGCAACCGTCATGCACGAGTAATACCTGCCTTAATGTGATCCACGGCCCGAGTATCGTCGATCCGACGATGCGCCGGGAGCTCGTTTGTCTATGTGACTCAAACATGGTCAGCTGTGCTGCCTGACCACCAACCCGAGATGCCCATAAAAGACGAAGATGACGATCGGAGGCCATTATGCTTCGAGTCACGGGACCGCTTGTGATGCTTGTTGCCATGCTGCTGGCCGGCGGTTGGGAGCCCCATTTTGGAACACAAGCCGACGGCGCCTCCGCCGCTTCCGCGCCCACGTGCTCGACAGCTGGGTTGAGAGCATCGGGGACGACGGGCGACGCGCCGGTCTCCACGCTCTCCTTGTCAGGCACGTCGCTGGATCGCGCGGATGTGGTGGTTGTTGAGGCCGTCGATCTAGCATTCGACCCGTGCGAGATCACGATTCCCGCCAACACCCCGATCACGTTGACCCTTCGCAACGAAGGGGCGGCTATCCACCGCTTTGTCATTGACGCGCTTGGCATCGACGAGCGCACGCTCCCCGGAGAGACCACGACAGTCGTTGTTTCCGCTCCAGCGGGGGTTTATGAGTTTTACAGCGACGTGCCCGGTCATCGTCAGGCGGGGATGGTGGGACGGCTGACGGTTGTGACGGGGGAGCCGGTGGCGATCGCCACTGGCTCCCTCGCCGCCGGCACGCCATATCCCGCAACGGGAATGCCGTCCCTCGGCGCGTTTCGCGTCACGCTGGCGCCCGGCGCCAGCGTCGCGTCCCGACGGGGGACAAGCCGGGGGCAGCGTTCGGTCTACGTCCAGACAGGCGGTCCCGCAACGTTCGCTCTCGATGGCCCGGCCACCGTGCTCCGACCGGCCGGTAATCCCAGCACCCTCCCCGCGAACGGCGGTGTCGTCGAGCTCGGACCGCTGGCCGGCATCGTCATCCCCCCAACGACGGGCTACGAGTTGCGCAACGATGGCCAGGAACCGTTGGTCATGCTTTGGGTAACCGTCGGCACGCCGGAGGCTGCCGCGAGCGGAGAACCGGTCTTCGAAGCCCCCGGCGTTTTGATACTACAGCTCGTGCCAATCGAACTCAGTGAGGCTCCAGTGGCGACGCCTGCGCCGTAGGGACGTGGACTATGCGCCCGTAGTCTGATCGAAAGCGACAAGCCGAGCGCCGGCCGGCTTGCCCCGGCCGCTGATTCGTCGTACCGTGCTCCCGAGGAGCATTGTCGTGCGAAGCAGGAGGCGATTCCGTGTGGCGGCTCAGCGCGTTCGGGGACGAGATTGACCCCGACCTCGATCGCCAGCTCGATGTCCTCGCCGCCGAGTCGATCGGCCTCCTCGACCTCCGCGGGGTCTGGGGCAAAAACGTGCTGGCGTTGACCGACGATGAGCTGGGGCGGCTGCGGCGCCGGCTCGACGAGCGCGGTGTCCGGGTAGCCACGATCGGCTCGCCGACCGGTAAGATCGGCGTTGGGGAGGATTTTGCGCCCCATCTCGACGACTTCCGCCGCGCCCTGGCGATCGCCAGCGCCCTCGATGCCCCCGCCGTCCGCATCTTCTCCTTTTTCGTGCCACCAGGGGATGACCCCGCCCGCCACCGGAATGAGGTGCTGCGGCGACTCGACCGGCTGGTCCGGGAGGCGGACGGGACGGGGGTGATGCTGCTGCACGAGAACGAGAAGGGGATCTACGGCGACACGCCGGAGCGCTGCCACGACCTCCTGACCGCCGTCGGCTCGCCGGCCCTGCGGGCGATCTGGGACCCAGCCAACTTCGTCCAATGCGGGGTCCGGCCGTTCACGGAGGGGTACGCGCTGCTCCGCCCCTTCCTCACCGCCGTCCATGTCAAGGACGCGCGGCTCGGCTCCGGCGCGGTGGTGCCGGCCGGCGAGGGGGATGGCGAGTGGCGGCCGACGATCGCCGCCCTCCTCGCTGATGGCTTCGACGGGGTCTTCTCCCTGGAGCCTCACCTCGCCGTCGCCGGCCCCTCCTCCGGCTTCAGCGGTCCGGAGCTGTTCCGGACGGCCACCGCGAAATTCACGGGGCTGCTGCGGGAGCAGGGGATCGCATGGGCGTGAGGTGGGCCGCCAGCCGGCCCCGGCGGGGGTGCGGCGGGCGATGACGGAACCGTTCGGGGTCGGGATCATCGGTGCCGGCACGATCGCCAAGGTCCACGCCGAGGCGATCGGGTCCCTGGTGGAGGCGTGCGTCGTCGCGGTCGCCGATCCGCGGGAGGAGGCGGGGCGGGCGCTGGCGGCGTCGCACGGCGCCGACTGGCACGCCCGGTCCGAGGCGCTGCTGGCGCGGCCGGACGTGGACCTCGCCGTGCTGGCCACCCCCTCCGGGCTGCACCCGGATCAGGCGGTGCTGGCGGCACGGGCGGGCAAGCACGTCATCACCGAGAAGCCGATGGCGATCACCGCCGAGGGGATCGACCGCATGATCGGCGCCTGCCGCGAGGCGCGGGTGACCCTCTCGGTGATCTTCCAGAACCGCTTCACCCCGGACGCGGTCCGCCTCAAGCGCGCCGTCGACGCTGGCCTCCTCGGCCAGCCGGTCCTCGGCGGCGCCGTCGTCCACTGGCGCCGCACCCCGGCCTACTACGAGGGGTCGGGTGGCTGGCGTGGCACCTGGGCACTGGACGGGGGCGGCGCATTGATGAACCAGGCGATCCACACGGTCGACCTCCTCCAATGGCTGCTCGGGCCGGTTGCGGACGTTTCGGCCGAGACGGCGACCCTCGCCCACCGGATCGAGGCGGAGGACACGGCGGCGGCCGTGCTGCGCTTCGCGAGCGGCGCGCTGGGGGTGATCCAGGGGACGACCACCGCAAGCAAGGACTGGCCGGTCCGGGTCGAGGTCATTGGCACGGCGGGCCGCGCCGTCCTGGAGGGCGGCCGCCTCGCGGTCTGGGAGGCCGAACGGCCGGCGGATGACACCCTCCTAACTCCCCGCGATCGGGAGCTGACCGCCGGCGCTTGGCCCGACGAGCCGTTTGGCGCCGCCCACCGGCGGCAACTGCGGGCCATCTTCGCCTCGCTGCGGGCGGGCGAAATCCCGCCTCTACCGGGCGCGGAGGCGCGCAAAGCGGTCGACATCATCCTCGCCATCTACCGGTCGGCGGCCTCGGGCGAGCGGGTCGCCGTGTCGCCGTCCCCCCTGGTGCCATCCGAGGGAGCAAGGGCTAGAGCGTAAGGACTTGCCGGCGCCGTTGCCGGGTGGAGGGTAACAATGCGCGTCGCCGCCTTCACGGTCGGTCTGCCGGAGTACACGCCCGAGGAGGCGGTCGCGGCGCTGGGGGAGCTGGGCTACGACGGCGTCGAGTGGCGGGTAGTCGACCAGGCGCCCGCCACCGACGGCCAGCCGGGCTTCTGGGCAGGCAACCGCTGCACTTGGCCGCTGGCGACTTTTGCGGACGACGCGCCACGCATCCGGCGCATGAGCGAGGACGCTGGGTTGCAGACTCCAGTGGTGGGCGGTTACGCCCGGTGCGACGACCTGGACGGGGTCGAGCGGGCGATGCGCGGCACGGCGCTCCTCGGGGCGGCCGCGCTCCGGGTCAACGTGCCGGCGTACGACGGCACCGCCGGCTACCTCCGGCTCCGCGATCGCGCCCTGGGACAGTACCGCGAGGTCGCGGCGCTCGCCCGGCGGCACGGCGTTCGGGCCCTGGTCGAGCTCCATCACGGTAGCCTCCTCCCGAGCGCCAGCGCCGCCGCGGCCTTCCTGGCCGGCTTCGACCCCCGCGACGTCGGGGTCATCCACGACGCCGGCAACATGGTCTACGAGGGACACGAGCACTACCGCCTCGGCCTGGAGACGTTGGGGCCGTACCTGGGCCACGTTCACCTCAAGAACGCCCGCTGGCGCCCAGCGGGGCGGCGCGACGACGGGAGTCTGCGCTGGCATGCGGAGTGGGCGCCCTTGACGGAGGGGATCGTCGATTTGGCCGAGCTGTTCCGGGCGCTGGCGGAGGTGGGGTACGACCGCTGGGTCTCGATCGAGGACTTCTCGACCGAGCGACCGCTGGCCGATCGCCTCCGCGACAATCTCGCCACTGCCAGGCGATTGGCGAAGGGGACGGGGGCGTAGCACGTCGTCGGGGCCGATCGCGGACAGCGACAGAGGCGGCGTGGCCCCATCGTCGTCCTGCTGCGCGGTCAGCCGATGGACGGCGCGCCGTGGCGCGGGCAGTGGTTCGCCGGTCTCCTGACGCGGGTTTGGCATGTCGAGAGCTCCGACAGATGCACTCCGGTCTCCGGCGTCCGACCTGGCAACCTGGCTCACCTCACCCGACGGTTCCTCGCCGATACGTTGGCGACTTGCCCTCCTCCTGATGCGCGATTGGTTCCGGGTCTCGTCGCGACCGCGTGCTGGTCCTGGTTGACGGCGTCTCCCGTTGGCCATACCCTGAACGGCACGGTCGGCGTCGCGAAGGCAACCAGGGCGCCGGCGGGTAGCCGCGCGAACCATCGTCGGCAGTGGTGCGAATCGTGCGGCGAGATCAGCGCCGACCGGTTGCGCCGACGGCACCGGTCGGATCGGAGCGAACGCGTCGGAAACGCCGTGAGTCTGGGTCCCCGAGAAGTGCCGGAGCGATGCCGCTCGGCCGGGGTCGCGGGCGACCAGCGAACGTGTCAAGGAGGACACCCGATGAGCGATGATCGTGCCCAGGCATTGATTCAGGAAGCCATCCGGCTTCGCTACTCCCGTCGCGGCGTGTTGAAGCGCGCCTCCGCGTTGGGGCTGTCCGCGACGGCCCTCCGTTCGGTCCTGGCCGCCACCGGCCGCGCCGCGCCCCTACGCCGCGCCCCCGCCTTCCTCCAAACCACCTCGCTGACAATCCTGGCCGGCACCTACTTCGTGCCGACCGCGCAGGATTTCTTCGACCAACAGGTGCAGGAATGGGGCAAACAGAACGGCGTTCAGGTCAACACCGACTACATCAACTGGCCCGACATCCAGGCGCGGATCGCCTCCGCCGTCGAGGGCGGCGACGGCCCCGACGTGATCGAGATGCGCGAGACCTGGCCGTACCTCTACTACGAGAACATGGTTCCGGTCGATGACATCGCCACCAAGGTGGGCGAAGCGTCGGGCGGCTACTTCGACTGGGTCAAGAACACGGTCGCCGTCGATGGCAAGTGGTACAGCGTCCCGGTCGGGGCGTCGAGCGCGGCCTTTGCCTACCGTATCAGCTACTTGGAGAAGGCCGGCATCGCGGATCCGAAGAACAATTTCCCGAAGACCTGGGAAGAGCTCTTCACCGTTGGCAAGAAGCTGAAGGAGATGGGCAAGCCGATCGGCCAGGCGCTCGGCCACAGCACCGGCGATCCTCCAGGATTCGCCTACGCTTACATGTGGGCCTACGGGGCGATGGAGGTTGAGGAGGACGGCAAGACCGTCGCCTTCAACAAGCCCCAGTTCGTCGATGGCATGGAAAAGTTCATCCAGGCCTGGAAAGACGGCTTCGACGAGACCGGTCTCTCCTGGGACGACAGCGCCAACAACCGGGCCTTCCTCTCCGATCAGATCGGCGCCACGATCAACGGCAGCAGCATCTACCTCTCGGCGCAGGAGGCCAAGGCCGGCGCCTCGAAGACCGACTACAAGATCGTCGTCGACCCGGCCGATATCTGGCACGCCCGGCTCCCAGCCGGACCGGCCGGCCCGTTCGTTCAGCTCGGCAGCTGGTCCTACGCGGCGATGAAATACTCGAAGAACCAGGACGCCGCAAAGGAGCTGATCGCCTGGTGGACGGCCAAGGATCAGTTCACCAAGTGGCTGGAGGCGCAAAAAGGCTACATCATCCCGATGGCGCCGGGATACGCCGATCTCAGCGTCTTCACCTCCGACCCGTCCCTCGCCCCCTACCCCGAGGTCGCCAAGATCGCCCGCAGCCGCGGTTACGCTGGTCCCTCCAACCAGAAGGCGGCCGAGGTCTCCAGTCGCTACATCGTCGTCGACACCTTTGCCCAGGCGATCCAGTCGGGCGACGCCAAGGGAGCGATCGAGCGGGGTGCCCAGCAGTTAGAGCGCATCTACGGTCGGTAGCTCACGTGGGAGCGGGGGGAACGCTCCTCGTTCCCCCCGCTCCCACACCCCGCCGGCAGGAGGTGCGTCGTGAGCGTCATCCCAGCCCAAGCCATCCGTGAGGCGGCGCGGCCACGGCCGTCACGTGGTCGGAGCTTGCTCGAGCGCGAGGGGATCCTCGCCTATCTCTTCATGGTCCCCGGCGGGCTGGTTCTCCTGCTCTTCATGGCCTACCCCTTTGGTCTCGGCATCTATCTGTCGCTGACCGATAAGATGGTCGGCTTCGCCGACTTCAGCTTCATCGGTCTCGCCAACTACCGCTACCTGCTGAGCGACAGCATCTTCCGCCAAACGGTCGAGAACACCTTCGTCTACAGTTTCTTCACCGTCCCCTTCAAGCTCCTGCTCGGTCTCGGCCTGGCGCTGGTCCTCAACCAGCAGTTCCGCTTCAGCCGGGTCGTCCGCGCCGGACTACTCTTGCCCTGGATCGTGCCGACCGCGATCAGCTCCCTCGCCTGGCTGATGCTCTTCGACAGCGTCCTCAGCCCGATCTCCTGGGAGCTGAAGGATTGGGGATTGATCCACTCCAACGTCAACTTTCTCGGCAGCCACGTCAACGCCATGGCGTCGCTCTGCACAGCCAACGTCTGGCGCGGCATCCCCTTCTTCGCCGTCTCGATCCTGGCCGGGCTGCAAGCCGTCCCGCACGAGCTGAACGAAGCGGCCGCGCTCGACGGCGCTGGTCCGTTCCAGCGCTTCCTGGCGGTGACGCTGCCGACGATCCGCAACATCGTCCTCATCTCGACCCTCTTTTCGATCATCTGGACCTTCTCCGACTTCCAGCTGATCTACGTCCTGACCAAAGGCGGCCCCGCCAACTCGACCCACGTCTTCGGCACCTACGCCTATGACACGATGCGCTTCTCCGACCTCGGCCAAGCCGCCGCGATCGCCCTCTACATGTTCCCGATCCTGGCCCTGTTCGCCATCATCCTGCTCCGTTACGTCCGCGCCGAGGACTGAGGACTCAGCACTCAGCACTCAGCACTCAGCACTCAGCACTGGAGACTATCCTATGGTGGGGAGTAATCAGCTCCGGCAGCGGATTCTCCGGCTCTACCTGCCGCTGGTGTTCTACGCGATCTTCTTGCTCTTCCCGTTTCTCTGGATGCTGATCGTCTCCTTGAAACCGGACAACGATCTCCTCAACGTCAAGGCCAACCCCTTCCTCCTGGCGAGCGTTACGTTCGACCATTACCGCTACCTCTTCGAGAAGACCGACTTCTTGCGGTGGACCTGGAACACCTTTGTCGTGACGGTCGGGGCGACCGTCGTCTCCCTGATCTGCAGCGTCCTGATCGGCTATGCGCTGGGGCGGTTCCGCTTCCGGGGCGGCAATACGCTCGGCGTCGCCATCTTCCTCGCCTACCTGGTGCCGCCGACCCTCCTCTTTATTCCGCTCTCGCAGGTCATCTCCCGCTTCCACCTCTACAACAAGTATTGGGCCCTGATCTTCACCTACCCGACCTTCCTTATTCCGTTCGCCGGCTGGCTCCTGATGGGCTACTTCCGAACCATCCCGATCGAGCTGGAGCAGGCGGCGCTGGTCGATGGCGCGACCCGCTGGCAGGCGATGTGGCGGGTGGTGCTGCCGCTGGCGTTGCCGGGGGTCCTCTCGGCGGGGATTTTTTGCTTCACACTCGGCTGGAACGAGTTTCTCTACGCGCTCGTCTTTATGGGTTCCGGCCAGATGAAGACCGTCCCGGTCGGTGTCGTCAGCGACCTCATCCGGGCCGACGTCTACTTCTGGGGCGCGTTGATGGCGGCCGGCATCCTCGGCTCGGTCCCCGTCGCCGTCGCCTACTCCTTCTTCGTCGACAATTACATCTCCGGTCTGACGGCGGGCGCGACGAAGGGATAGCGACGGCGCAACCTGCCGTTACAGCTCCAAGCGCCGAATCTCGGGTACACGATCGAAGTCGCGATCGTAGCTATAGATCGCGTCAAGTCGTTGCCGGATAACGTGCTCGACGGATAGACAGTCTTCAAAGTCGATATTCGACTGTTCCCAACGGCGGAGGGCCTGGAGGATCGACCGCTTGTGATCGATCCGCAGCCCAGGGTTCGCGAGAACGGGCCAGAGGGCAGCCGCGACGCGGGGGCGCGGCGTTCGGTAGGTGACCGGCGACGAGAGGACGAAGACAACCTCGGCCACCACCGATTCGCTCGTCACGAGGTCGAGTTCTCCCCGTCTCGCCCGTTGGAAAAGCAGCAGGGACTTCGCCGCCTTCTCGGCGTCATCTGCGGTCAAGAGTCGGATGAAGACACTGGTGTCGACAAATTCGCTCATCGCAGCTTCGCGACCAGGCGCCGGGCTCGCTCCTCCTTCGCCATGGCGATGGCTTCCTCGACCGGCATGCCGAGCGCCGGTAGGCTACCGACCACCTCTTCTAATGAAAGGTGAGCTTTTCGCATCTTGGTTTCACCATTCTCGATGTAGAACTCGACCATATCGAATGGCTTGAGACCCATTCGATCGCGAACCGCTTTCGGTATGGTGACCTGTCCCTTTGACGTGACCGTCGTCGCACCCATCGCGACCTCCAATGTCCTGAATGTCAGTAATACTAGATTCGCTGCTACTACCACGATGGCTTGTTCGCCTCTTCCGCGACGTGAACCCCCGCCGTCAGCCAGGTAATCACTGGCTCAGTGATGAACGCGCCATCGTTCCAGATCGCCTGCCCGGCCTGGAGCGTCCGCATATTCGCCGGGCGTGTGAGGACCAGCAGCGTGAGCGGCGTGCTCCACTCCGCCCGAACAGTCATGATGACGACCGAACCAAGCGCGATCTGTCAGGCGTGAGGCTCGTCGACAGGCGCCGGCCGCACAAGCCACGTGAGCATCGGGTTAGTCGAACAGCCGGTCCACCAGCACGCGGAAGCCGGGCAGCACCATGTCCCCGTCCAGCTCATCGTCCGCCGATAGCAGCCGATCGCTCCCACTCCGCGTCACGACCCGCGCCGTCCGCCGTTGCGGATCGAGCACCCACACCAGTGGAACACCGGCCGCCGCGTACTCCGTCAGCTTCTCCGCCACCAGCGCTGGGGTGTTTGAGGGGGAGAGGACCTCGACCGCCAGATCCGGGGCGAGGTCGGGATAGCTGTCCTCGTCGTCCGGCAGGCGATCGGCGCGGACAAACGCCACGTCTGGCCCGAGCAGCACGTCCGGATCACGATGCAGCGCGAAGCCGCTCTCCGTGTAGACGACCCCGAGACCACGCTCGCGCACAAACGCTCCCAGATGGAGGACGACACTGGTAGTGACTCGCCCATGTCGTGGCTTCGGCGGTGGCATGCGGTACAACACCCCCCGGATCAACGAGTAGCGGTAGTCATCATCCGGCAGGTGCTCGACGTCTTCGATCGTCATCAGCTTGGTGGTGGCCATGGGCTGGGTCTCCAGGGATCATCGACGACACTGAGGGGCAGGGCGATCCTGTCTGAGGGCGGGTGCCTCATCCGCGTGAATCTACGCGAACAACCGGGCGATGGGGACGCGCAAGCCGGGCAGAACCGCGCCACCATCGAGCTCATGGTCCGCCGTCAGCAAGCGGTCCGTCCCGTCCGCCTTCCAGACGCGCACCGTCTGCCGCCGCGGATCGACGACCCAGACCAGCGGGACGCCAGCTCCCAGGTACAAGCCGACCTTCTCGTCGACCTCGGGTCCGGTGTCGGACGGGGACACGACTTCGACCGCCAGATCCGGAGCGAGCCGGGCAAACCGGTCGGCCTCCTCCTCGGCGGGGAGCCGGTCGGTACGCACGAACGCCACGTCCGGCGCGAGCACCGTGTCGGGATCGAGCTCGAGCACGAATCCCCCCTCGCCGCCGACCACACCCAGGCCAAGGGGGATCATATAGTCGTTGAGCGCCCAAATGAGGGTTCCAGAGACCTTCAGGTGCCGAAAGCCGGTTGGCGACATACGCTTCAGCACCCCCCGGATCAGATCGTACCGGTACTCGTCCTCCGGCATCCGTTCCAGCTCTTCAGCCGTCATCAACTTCGTCGTGACCATCGCCTATGTTCTCCATGGTCCCAGATGCGCCTCGCGCGCGAAGTGGCGTCTCCGGCGGGTCTCCTATGGTAGCACCGGCCTCCCTGCCACCCGGTGCCGTGGTCCCGCCCGGTTCACCGCGTCTCTGGCCGAAGGCAGCCGCGACGCGGATGAACGTCACCGCGCGGCTAGGTCGCCGGGAAGACGTACTCCGGCGTCGGCATTTGGCGCGGCCGCGCGATCGCCTCAAGCACGCAGCCGGCGTCCCGCTCCGTGTCGAAGTAGGCGTAGGCGCCATCGCCATCGACCCCGAAGCCCCGCCCGCTCTGCAGCAGCGCGTATCCCCGACCGGCCATCGTCTCGATCGCGGCGTCGATGTCGTCGACGTAGTAGCCGAGGTGGTGCAGACCCTCGCCCCGCTGCTGGAGGAACTCCTCGTAGATGTTCGGGCCCGTCACCGGCTCGATCAACTCGTACATCGTCGGCCCAACGTAGGCGAGCGCGAGCTTCATTACGTAGGGCTGATCCCGACCGCGAAAGGTCATGATCGGCAACCGGTGTGGACCGTAGGTGTAGACATCCCAGGGGCCGATCCCGAGCTGGGACCAATAGCGCGCCATCGCCTGGTCCAGGTCGCGGACGACGACCGCCACCTGATCGATCGAGCCAATCCCCGCGCCACCTAGCCTCTCCATCCTGTCCTCCTCTGACGACGGCACCGCGGCGGTCACACGCTGGTCACCAACCGGCACGGCTGCCAGCAAACCATCCTCGTCCGCATCATGGCGTGGATGGTGTGGCGGGTCAACGGTGATCTACACGACAATTCATCGCCAGCCCACGACAGCAGTTGACCAAACGAGGGTTTAATGGGTCCATGCGGTATGCAGTGGTGGAACGCGCGGCGACGCGAAGTCGAAGGAGGCAGATGATGGTAGCGGAGACGATGTTGGCCGTACGCACCTATGGCCCGAAGGACTACCGGGTCGAGGAGATGCCGGTGCCGCGCCCCGGGCCGGGCGAGCTGCTGATCGAGGTCGGCGCCTGCGGCATCTGCGCCTCCGACATGAAGTGCTTTCTCGGTGGCGAGCTCTTCTGGGGCAAGGAGGGCCAGCGGGGCTACGTCGAGCCGCCCTGCGTCGCCGGGCACGAGTACGCCGGCCGCGTCGTCGCCCTTGGCGAGGGCGCCGCCGAACAGCATCACGTCAAACTCGGAGATCGCGTCGTCGCCGAGCAGATCGTCCCCTGCGGCGAGTGCCGCTTCTGCCGCAACAACCAGTACTGGATGTGCCAGGTCCACAGCATCTTCGGATTCAAGAGCTTCCTCAACGGCGGCATGGCCAAATACAACCTCTACCCCGCCAAGGCCCTCGTCCACCAGGTGCCGGACTCCCTCTCCGACGGCCAGGCCGCCTACATCGAGCCGATGGCTTGCGCCTGGCACGCCGTCGACCGGGGTGAGATCAAGGCCGGCGACACCGTCGTCATCTGCGGCGTCGGCAACATCGGTCTCTGCATGCTCCAGATCGCCAAGCTGAGCCAGCCGGGACAACTCATCGCCCTCGACACCAAGCCCTACCGGCTCGATCTCGCCCGCTCCTACGGCGCCGACGTGGCGATCAACGTTCTGGAGGAAGATAGCGTCGGGCGCGTCCGAGACCTGACCGATGGCTACGGCTGCGACGTCTACATCGAGGCCAGCGGCAACCCGGCCGGCATCCGCCAGGGGCTGGACATGATCCGCAAGCTCGGCACCTTCGTCGAGTTCAGCGTCTTCAACGAGCCGGCGACGATCAACTGGACGATCGTCGGCGACACCAAGGAGCTCAATATCCACGGCAGCCACCTCGGTCCCTTCTGCTACCCGAAGACGATCCAGGCGCTCGCCGATGGCAGCGTCGACGTCTCCCGCCTCCTCGCCGACAGTTACTCCGTCACCGACTTCGACCAGGCGATGGACGCCTCCCTCTCCGGTGATGTCCTCAAGAATCTGGTCGTACCGGTGTAACGAGAGGGGAAGAGGGAGCGACGGTAGACCGCAGAGGGAAGAGGGCAGACGGCAGACGGCAGAGGGCGGCGGGCGCGAAGGAGAGAGACCAGGTTGGCCGAGCCACGAATGACCTTTTTGCTCGACGTCGACAACACGCTGATCGACAACGACCGCGCCAAGGAGGTCATGGCGGCCCGTCTCCGTGACCTCCTCGGCGACGAGCGGGCGACCCGGTTCTGGGAGTTGTATGAGGCGGTCCGGCGGGACGAGGGGATGGTCAACATCCCGCTCACCTTAGCCCGCTTCGAGCAGAACCAGGGCGTCGCCGCCGGCGATAGCACGGTCGCCGCCGATCGGGTGACTCGCGAGCGCCGGTTCGCCCTCGCCGATCTGCTGATGGGGTTCCCGTACGAAGGGTTCCTCTTTCCTGGTGCCCTGGAGGCCATCGCCCACCTGCGCCGCTTCGGGCGCGTCGCGATCCTCTCTGATGGCGATCCGACCTTCCAGCCGACCAAGATTTGGCGGGCCGGGCTCGATGCTGCCGTCGATGGCTACGTCCTCGTCTTCGGGCACAAGCAGGAGCATCTGGCCGAGGTCGTCGCCGCGTTCCCCGCCGATCACTACGTCCTCGTCGAGGACAAACCGGATGTCATTACCAAAGTCCGCCAGCGACTCGACGCCCCCCTAACGACCGTTCTCGTCCGCCAGGGGAAGTACGCGGCGACCGCGCCCGCTGGCGCCTGGCCCGGCGCCCACCTGACCCTCTCCGCCATCGGCGACCTGCGCGGGTTGGACGCGGCGGCGTTCATTGGCGCGGCCAGCGACGGCACGGCCGCCGCGCGCTGAGCGACCGCCGGCCTCCTCCCGATTATCCCTGCCCCTTTGCCCATGACCTTTGGGTGATGTTCAGCCAACGCGGTTCGGAGTACAGTCGTCAGGATGACCGTGGCGCTCCCGGCGCACCGGCCCGATCACGACCCGATCAACCTGAAGGACACCCGCGTGCAGCCCACCCGCTTCGCCGCCATCGCCAAAGCCTGGTCTGGTGCCGCCTCCCGTCGGGACGCCCTGAAACTCCTCGTCGCCGCCTCCCTCGGCGGCACGCTATCGACCCTGGCGGGGAGTGGCGCCGATGCCGCGCGCTGCCGCCATGGCACGACCCGCTGCGCTGGCCGTTGCCGCAACCTGAAGACGGACGCGCGGCACTGCGGCACCTGTAGCACCGCCTGCGGATTGGGCGAGACCTGTGTCGGCGGCGTCTGCACCTGCTCCGGGGCTGGCTGCGGTGGCGGTGGCGCCGAAGCCCAGCGCCCCTTCCCCCAGCACGTCACCTACGCCACCGGCACGATCCGCCCCACCAGCCGCTCCCAAAACGAGCAAGACGCCGATGTCCGCGCCGCCTTCGGCAAACCCGGAACGAACGCGCACGACGTGACCGTCTCCGAAGGGATGGGCTTCGGCATGGTCATCGTCCCCCTGATGGCCGGCTACGACCCGGACGCCCAGCTCCTCTTTGATGGTCTCTGGCGCTTCGCCCGCGCCCATCGCAGCCGGATCGACGGTCGGCTGATGGGCTGGAAAGTTCCAACCGCCCCAGGTGACCGGGACAGCGCCTTCGATGGCGACTGCGACATGGCCCTCGGTCTCCTCCTCGCCGGCGCCCAGTGGGGCAGCCTCGGTGCGACGGACTACCGGGCCGCCACCACCACCCTCCTCGCCGGCATCCTCGGCTCGACCATCGGCCCCAACAGCCAGCTGCCGATGCTCGGCGACTGGGTCCAAGCCAGCGGCGCGACATTCAACGAGTACACCCCCCGCACGTCCGACTTCATGCTGACGAATTTCCGCGCCTTCGGCCGCTTCACCGGCGACGCCGTCTGGAACCAGGTCGTCGCCGCCTGCCAGGACGTCATCGACGCGATCCAAGCCAACTTCAGCCCTGATACCGGCCTCTTGCCCGACTTCATCACGTCCAAGAAGGACGCCGGCCACACGCCGGAGCCCGCCCCGCCGAACTTCCTTGAAGGCCCAGACGACGGCCACTACTCCTACAACGCCGGCCGCGACCCCTGGCGCCTCGGGACAGACGCCCTCCTGACCGGCGACGCCGCGTCGCTGCGCGAGACACGGAAGATCAGCGCGTGGGCCCAGGCGAAGACCGGCGGCGACCCGCAACAGATCAAAGCCGGCTACGACCTCGCCGGCAAGCCGCTCTCCGGCTCGAACTACTTCACGACCTTCTTCGCCGCCCCCCTCGGCGTCGCCGCGATGACCGTCTCCTCCCAGCAGACCTGGCTGAACGCGATCTATGACGCCGTCCGCTCGCGCAATGAGGATTACTACGAGGACAGCGTCACCCTGCTCTGCCTCCTCGTCATGACCGGCAACTTCTGGGACCCGACGGCCGCCTGATCGTTCCCGCCGCCGGACCCATCCACGGATGGCGAGCTCGCGGTCGTGACACACCCCCGTTGGCGACCGCGTCGCTGCCGTTCCTTGATCGACGGTGACCCGCGCTACGCCCTGGAAACAATCGTCGCCTTGAGCGCGTCAGGATCAGGCATCGGGTCATCCCACAGCCACGACGGATCGAGCCAAAAGCCGGGTAGCGTGGTCGCGTGGTAGCGTCCGCCGGCGTCCGCCGGCGTCCGTCGGTACCTCGACGTACTGGCCGTCGTCCCCCAGGCGATAAAAGCTCGCCCGCCGCTCGCCCGGACGCGGATCGACAATCCAGTACTCCAGGACACCCGCGGCCTGATAGTCCCGGAACTTCTCGCGCCGGTCACGCCGCGCGCTGTCGTCGGAGACGACCTCGATCACCAGGTCGGCGGGTCCTTCGATCCGCCGTCCCGTCCGCCGTCCAGCGTGTTCCCGGGCGACGAAGAGCAGATCGGGCTCGCGCGAGACGCGTCCCCCCAGGATCTTCATCTCGAACGGTGCCAGCAGCACCTTGCCGAGATCGAAGCGGCGCGCGTACCACGCCAGAAGCACGTAGAGGAAGCCGACCACGTCCTGGTGGAGCTCACTCGGCGGCATGAAGACGGTCACCTCGCCATCGACCCACTCGGCGTGGACGTTCTCCTCCGTCCGATCGAGGAATGCCTGATACCCCATCCTCAGCCGCGACTCGCCGGTCACCGCGGGCGCGACACGTTGTTTGACCATTGCGCGTTCCCCTTGTTCGTGCTCCTCATTGGCGATGCGGTCCGAGGCTCACCCGCGAAGGATAGCTGGTCGTCGGGGCGCCGCCGCTCCCCGATGTTGGCGGCCGTGATGATCGCGCCGCTACGCCTCCCCCGGTCCCGGCGCGACGCGGTGGACTACGATACGCTCTTCGATCTGGCGGCCCGGGCCTGACCCGGTCGCCACGGGCCTGGCGGACGCTGGAAAGGGGGCGGAGTGCCCATTCCTTACAAATACGCGGTGGCGTTGACCGCGGCGCTTGGTCTCTTCATGGCGGTGCTCGACAGCACCATCGTTAACGTCGCCCTGGCGACCATGGAGAAGGACTTCCACACCAACATCAACTCGATCCAGTGGGTCGTCACCGCCTATACCCTGGTCCAGGCCGCCGTCATCCCGGCGGCCGGCTATCTTGGCAACCGCTTCGGCTTGAAACGCCTCTTTGTGGTGTCGCTCGCGATCTTCACCGTCGGCAGTATTCTCTGCGGATTGTCGCCCGACCTCGCTGGACGCGACGGCGGTGACCAGTGGCTGGTCGCCTTCCGCGTGCTCCAGGGGATCGGCGGCGGCATGCTCTTCCCACTCGGCACTGCTATCGCCTTCAGCGCCTTCCCGCCGGAGGAACGAGCCGTCAGTTCGGCGGTTATCGCCGTCCCCGTCTTGATGGCGCCGGCCTTTGGTCCAACCATCGGCGGTCTAATTGTCGATAGCCGGTTCGGCTGGCCCGCCATCTTCTTCATCAACGGCCCGATCGGACTGCTCGCTATCTTTCTCATCTGGCGGGTGATGCGGCCGGATGTACCGGCCAGACGCGACGGGACGAAGCAACCTGGCTTCGACATCCCAGGGCTGGTCCTCTCGATGATCGGCGTCGTCCTCGTCGTCTACGCCTTCGTCCTCGTCAGCCAAACTCGATCCGGCACCGTCACCGCCACGAACCCGAACGGCGCCATCAACGGCTGGGGCTACTGGCCGGTCTGGGCGGTGATGGTTGCCGGACTGGCCCTCCTCGCGGCCTTCGCCATCTGGGAGCTCCGGTTCTCGCGCGACCCCGTCCTCGACCTGCGTCTCTACCAGACCTACGACTTCTCCGTCGCCTCGCTCGTCACCTGGATCACCCGGGGCGCCGTCTTCGGCGCCTTCCTCGTCGTCCCCCTCTTCCTCCAGCAGTTCCAGGGACGGAGCGCGGTCCAAGCCGGGCTCTTTCTGATGGGCCAAGGTCTCGGCGCCATCGTCGGCATCCAGACCGGCAGCCGTCTCTATGACCGGATTGGCCCTCGCACCGTGGTCGTCATGGGCATGATCGTGCTGACGGTCAGCACCTGGTTGCTCGCCGGGGTCTCCCCCAACAGCGATTGGCACTTCTTCGAGCCGATCCTCTTCCTCCGCGGCTTCGGCTTCGGCTGGACAAACCTGCCCGTCCAAACGGTCGCGCTCCAGTCGATCACCGGCCGCGCGCTCCCGAAGGCGAGCTCCCTCTACAACGCGACCGCCCAGGTCTTCACCTCGATCGGCGTCGCCGTCGTCTCAACTCTGCTCGTTGCCCGCACCACCTCCCACGCCGCCGGCATCGCCCGCGCCGCGCTCGCCGGCGGCGGCACCCCGCCGAGCGATCTCCTCCTCCGCGCCGGCACCGCCGCCACCGGCGACGTCTTCCGCATCCTGACCGTCGCCACCGGCGCGGCGATCGTCGCCTGCTTCTTCCTCCCGCGCCGCAGCCTCAAGCAACAACTGGCCGCCGGCGACGTCGCGCCCACCGGCGGCCCCGAGCCGGCCCACCTCCCCGTCGAGTAGCGCCGCGGTCCGCCCCAAACCGCGCGGGTCGGGTTCGCCACCGTCCGGGACGCGATCCGGTTGTGCGTCCGCTCGCCCCCGTTGGGTGGCCCATCCCTGACGAACGTCCGACGCGTTCCAGCCTCAACGGGCGCGCGCTCCTCGTCCTACCCACCGGCCGTCGACCTTCGTGCCGCCGCGCCGGCGGCGTCCGCCTACGGGACAGTCACCACGAGCTTGCCGACGGTGTGCCCGGCCGCGCTGGCCGCTTGCGCGTCCGCGGCCGCCGCGAGAGGAAAGGTCTTCTCGACGGGGATGCGGAACGCGGCCTCGGTGAAGAGCCGGGCCGCCTCGGCGAGGGCGCCCGCCTTGTCGACGGACGTGACAGAAACCTGCGCACCGTGCTCCGGCGCGGTGAAATCGGCGATCGACAGCACCTTGGAAGGCTCGCCCGTCAGCTCGATCAGCTCCGGGATGACGCCCGAGCCCGCGATATCGAGCGCCGCGTCGATCCCGTCCGGGGCAAGGGCCCGCACGCGATCGACGAGACCGTCGCCATAGGTCGTCGGGACGGCGCCGAACGATCGGAGATAGTCCTGGTTGCGTTCGCTGGCGGTGCCGATGACGGTGATGTCACGCTGGCGCGCGATCAGGAGCACGGCCGAGCCGACACCGCCGGCCGCTCCGCTCACCAACACCGTCTCGCCCGGCTGCACCCCCACCTGGTTCAGGATCCGAATCGCCGTCTCGACCGGAATCGGATAGCCGGAGGCCTCCTCAAACGACAGCCCCGCCGGCTTTGCCACCCAACTCGAAAGCAGTGCGTACTCCGCATATGTCGCCGACCCAGAACCGAACACCGCGTCGCCGACCGCGACGTCGCCCACCCCGTCGCCGACTTCGTCGACCACCCCCGCCGCGTCCATCCCGGTTCCCGACGGCAGCGAGAGCGGCATCTGCTCCCTCATGTAGCCGGCCCGGATTTTCCAGTCGATCCCGTTCACGCCGGCGGCACGAACGGCGATCCGCACCTCTCCGGG
>JAABUN010001128.1_pt1 | contig 62878 bp, 49 predicted proteins | sample 5559311 | NCBI WGS metagenome assembly JAABUN01 (sample SAMN10711877, study PRJNA513370) | rock metagenome | isolation source: Antarctica rocks | place: Antarctica: Victoria Land, Siegfried Peak sud
AATCCTAGTATTCCGAAAATTATATAAAGTCGAGACTAAGCCTAATAAGGTAGGTAAGTAGGTTAGTTTATAGGGCTAAGTAAGGGCTTTCTAACGGTATACTTTTCCTAGAAATCGGTTAGGGTTCGAGCCGCATTTCATTTAGAAATAGAAAATTAAATGAAATGCGATTAAATTTTTAGTACTATTTAAATGAAATGCGGTCACAGTTTATTTATCCCTATAGGATAGAGCTATATCTTATTCTAGAATTCTATCCCTATTAGAATTATTTAGATTTAACTCTAAGTACTTATAATAACTCTAATACTATTACTAAAAATCTATACTATTCCTCTCTAAATACTAGGTAATAGGAGTAAGTTTCTATAAGAAGAAATCTTAACTTTCTATATAGATTTTCTAATATATTATTAATTTATTTATTAATTAGCGCTAAGATATTACTTCTAAGATTAAATCCTTTAAGTCTTTATCTTTAGTAAGATAACTCCGCTTTTATATCTATACTAACTCCTAATAACCCTAACTAGAAATCTAACTAATTCTCCTCGACTATTAGATTATCTTAATCTACTATAACCTTTAAGGCTATAGTAAACTCGTAGAATAATCTATTTATCTCTACCCCTCCTAGTACTATCTTCTCCCCTAGATATCTAGCCTCTCCCTCATCTAGATCTAGATCTAAACCCCGCTCCTTAACCCTTTTAATATACCCTAGATTATACTCCTCTAACTCTAAACCTATAGTAAGGGTAGAGAGAACGAAATCCGGGTAAGAACACTCCTTCTCCTTACTTCTAACAAAACCCCCGTCCCTTTTTAAAGCCTACCGACGGCATAGCTCTTAAGGTAGAAAACAATAAAAACAGGCCGTAAAATTCGAAATAACCTTCTTGTCTCTAAGGAAGGTTCGGAACTTAAAGAAATAGTCCCGATTTCCTTTACTTTCCTTATTAGAATAACGTGGAAGGGGGTGAGACCTACTACCCCTCGTCTCCTCAGGACTATTTAATAAACACCAAGGGCATTTATTATATAGCCTGGAAAGTAGGGACTTAGTCTCCTCGTATTTAAGAGCTATTCGCTAGTTTTCTAGCCGTTTTCAATTAGCGATCGAGGAGATTATAGCCTCCTAAGCCCGGATCTCTTCTATATCTAAAGATAAGTTAGTAGTTATAATATTTATATAATAAGATAGTTTCTTACCTAATATAGGGGCTTAAGGGGATAATTCTCTAGTAAGTCTAGAAGGATTAATACTAGTCTCAGGGTTTTTAAAGGAGATATCCGGGAATCTAGCCTCGGGGATATCGGATTTATCTAGTAATAGTTAGTATATTACTTGATATTTATAAGAAACCCTTACCTTCGATATACCCGGAGTAGAAATCACAGGTAACTACCTTTAAACTGCACTTCTCCTCTAGTCTTCTATCTAAATAGCTATTCAAAACAGCTCGGCGACATGTAGTTGAAATGTATCGTTGAATGACGTCATTTTCGAAGATTTCGTCGGGGGTAGGCCTTAGGAACCCTAGGGATGACCTAGAGTTAACCGGAGGAAGAAGTAGAAAAACCTCACTAAAACCTCCATCTCTACCAGCCCAGCCGGTTTCTTAGGCGTAGTTATAGAGTTGATAGGGTAGACCGTAGTATATAATAGCCCGGATATTCGGCCTATTAACCCCGTAGCTAAGAGAGCTAGTAGTTACTAAAGCCCGGATTCTTCCTTCTAGAAACTCTCGAAGAACCTTTTCTTTCCTAGGGCTATCTAAGTAGTAAACCGAGTAGTTTAGTCTCGTACTAAACTCCCTAGCTTGCTCTCTAGTTCGGGTATAGATAAGGATTTGATCTAGTAAGATTTCCTCATCTTATTTCCTTATAAAAGAAAGAGCTTCTTCTATAAAATAACCTCTTCGAATAGTATACCGGATATTTGGCCTCTCGGTAGAACCTCGGTAGATTTTCGGCCCGGAATAATCTAAGTATAAGGTCTTTAAGAGATCGGCCTCATATCTTTTTAGAAGAGTAGCGGTTAGAAGGATAAGCTAAGTTTTTAAATTAACTACCTCTCCTAAACGAGCTAGGTCTATATATACTATTAATTAAAGCATTTTATATATTAATATAATAGAATTACCTTGAGAATTTTAGGAAGAAGACTGAGAACTATTAGAGTAATTTTTAGGTTCTTCTTTAATCTTAATATTTTCGTTGAAACTAGCCCTTCTAGGCCTAGTTTCTTAAGTTAAAAAGGGTTATTTAGGGTTTACCCTAAAATAGGATTTACTAGGGGTAGACTAGAAGAATTACTAGTAGGGTATATCGGATTTCTAAGGAATATTAGTTTTTAAAGTCTTTGAAATTCACCCCTTTCCTCTAGGATTTTCCTAATCGTAAGACTCTTTATAATACTTTAAAATACCTCGAGTAGATCTAGTAATATATAGGTAGTCTTAGTACGCTAACCCGTCTAAGTAAAAGGCGAGATCTAGAAAGAAGAAAGGGAAAGAGGAAGGAACCTTAGTCTCTTTAATCCTAGAGATATCCCGAATAAGATTAGGGTATTTTCTAGCCTTAAAAAGAATTTCTCCTCGGATTTCAGGAGAAATATTATACGGAGTCCGATAGAAATAAGAGTTAATACTTAAGGGTAGAATAGAGTATTTATATTCTTAATAAGCTAGAAAGCTTATATCTCTAAGAATAGAGATATACTCTATTATAACTTAAAGAGAAGAATTAATTTCCTATATAGATTTTAGCCTTATATAAGGAAGGTGATTTTTAGTAGAAATATATAAGAAGGAAGAAGATAGAAGAAAGGGAAGATATAGAAGTAAACTTTCTAAGCGGTTAACTTAAGGTTTAGTAGATACTTAAGGTTCCTAGTAGCTATTTTTAGTATCCCGCGCGTATAAGCTAGTAGCTAAGATAGACTATATCTAATTACTACTCTAATTCTATAATCCTTATATTATTTTTATCTATATAAAATATATTAATATTATTAAGTAGATAGATATAGAATTTCTTAGATATTTTAAATATATATAAATATAAATATATCTAGTATAAATAATATAGCTAATATAGATTTAAAGTTAATACGCTAAGAAAGACTATAGATATTCTCTCCTAGGTCTTATATACTTAATAACTTCCTTAAACCTTACCTAATTTAGTTAGTTCATTTTTTATATATTTTTTTTATATTTTTTTATATAATCTAAATATAACTTAAAGCCTAAATCCTAATAATCCTAATACTAGTAGAGACTATTTTTAATATATCTCTTACTAGTAGTAGAAACCTAGCTTTTCCCTATCTATTCTAGCTTAAAATTAGCTTATTAGATAGCCTAAGGTAAACTCTATATATAGATTTAATTATATTAAAATTATAACCTAAAAATAGTAGAAGGAATAAGAGAGAAGAAATAAGCTTGTACTAGTCGTTAATTACCCGTTAGAAGTAGAATATTAATAATTTCCCATTTTCCCTAAAATTATAGAGAGTCTAGATTATATCCGATCCGGTTAGTAAGTAGGTCGTTCTAAAGGCCTAAACTTAGGCTTTCTAAAGGTATTTTTTTTAAAGAAAACGGTTAAGGTTTAATTTATATTTTATTTGAAAAGAGAAATTTAAATAAAATATAACTAAATCCTTAGTAGTAAATAAATAAACTATAGCTATAATTTATTTATCTTTATAAGTTAGATAGAGGTATAAATATAAGAATAGCTAGTAAACCTCTAGGCGTTTTATAAGGTAATTATAAAGCTATTCTAATAATTAATAGTATAAATTACTTATAATAAAGGGAAATAATATTAATATATTACTAACCTAGATAGCTTAATCTTATTATAATAGTAATTCTAGTTAATATAAATAGTATATTAAGGGATTCTTAAATAGATTAAATAGAAATATATTTTATAATAGGTTTTTAAACTAAGGCTAAGTAGGAGATATTTTATAATAGGCTTTATAACTTATTTAAAAAGGGATATAAATTAATTAATATTTAAAGTAACTAGTTAATTTAAATTAATAGTAATAATTATATTATAATATTTCTTAAGATAAAAATAGTTTAATTACCTTTAATAAAGCTAATTCTTTAAACTACTTATTATATACCTAGCTTATAAAATATAAATATATATTTTATAAGTTTAATAGTAAGATAGAAGGTTTTCTTAAGATATTACCTTAGAATATTTATATATAATACCTTATATAAATATAATATATTAGGAAAGTTCTATTAAAGATATAAGTATTATAATAGATTATAATATCCTATCTAGTTAAGTTAAAGGAAATAAAAGATAAAGAGTAAAACTTAAATTTAATTAAGATAGGATATTACTTATACTAAGTTTAATTATCTATTAAATACTAGTTAGTTTAATTATACTTAGAAGGCCTTAATAGGAATTTATATAAAGTTACTTATATTTTTTTATAAGAACTAGGGATAAAAAGAGGTATTATCTTAGGGAAGATAGTAAAAGACCTAGTCTTAAAGATAATAAAAAAAGACCTAGTCTTAAAGAAGATAGAAAAAGACTTAATTCTAAAGAAGATAAAAAAAGACTTAATTTTAAAGAAGATAAAAAAAGACTTAGTTCTAAGGAAAATAAAAAAAGACTTAATCTTAAAGATAATAAAAAAAGACTTATCTTAAAAGGGGTAGTAGATAACTTAGAGAAGTATTAAAAAGGTAATAATATTACTTAAATAAGTAATATTATTTTAATAGAAGAAGTTATAACTAATATAAAAGAAGTAGTAACTAGAAGAGAATTAGAATCTTAATAATTAAGAAAAAGGAAATAAAAGACTTTAATAGATTTAAGAAATAAAAAGAATCTATTATAATAGCTAGTATAAGAGATAAATAAAAAAGAATTATAAGGAGATTAAAAACTCTAATAAATAAAGCCCTTACTTAGAGGTATATAAAGACCTAGAATTTAAGATTCTAAGAGATAAGTTATAAGAAGGAAGCTTACTTAAGAGTAAAAGATAAAAATAGAGATTTAATAGAAGGTAAATATATATTAAGCTTTTATTTAATCTTATAAAGAATAGACTATTATTAGAAAAAGTAGAACCTTAATTTAATAAGCTACTTAAAAGGATTATTATTATACCTTTAAATAGATTTACTTAAGAGGAATAGTTATACTAGATAATAAGAAAGGATCTTATATATATAAAGTAGTAAGTTATATATTCCTAATAATAAGATTAAACTTTAACTCTTAATAGAATTAAATAAACTATATAAATAGGAAGAAAAGGAAAGGAAGAGTAGAGTTCTAAGTAGTTACCTAGGTAGTATTATAAAATTTAACTCTAAGCGAGGATTAATATAGATTAATAGAGGGTTAAATTAAAAGATAAAAGAGAAGATTAAATTATATTTAAGATAGAAACTTAACTTAACTAGGCCTTATTAAATAGTATTTATCTACTAGTAGTAGAAGATAACTTAAAGTATAATAGGTAAGCTTACTTAGTTAAGAATTATAAATAAGAGTCTTTATAAGATAATACTAAGAATTTATAAGTAAGAGGGATTTATAACTATATAGTTATATTATATATAAAGTAGATTAAATTAAGAGTCTTTTACTAACTACTATTAAAGTATAATTAACTACCCTTAATTAGTACTATATAAATATAATTAAATAAGAAACTTCTAACTTTAAGACTAGGTATCTAGTATAATAGAAATATATTAGAGATACTTTAAATCTACTTTAATTCTTATATATATTCCTTTAAAATCTAAAAAGATTATACTTTATAATTTAGTATAATAGATTAGAGTTAAATCTAGATAAGTTATTAATAATAATTACTAAAACTCTAGTTAATTAATAATATAGAAAGATTAATTTAAAGTAAGAAAGTATTTATATAATTATTTAAACTACTTCTCTTAAGAAAAGTTAGTAGAAAACCTAGTATTACTTTTCTTTTAATATTATCTTAAAGAATTAGTTTTATATTACTATTTTATATTATTATAAATAACTTACTTAAGTTAAAGAAAGTTCTATTTATAATAATAGATTTAACTACTTTTATAAATAGTATTTACTTATTTAAATATATTTCTTTATATTAGATATACTTAAATTACTAGTTATTATTAAGTAATCTAGAAGTTTTTTATACTTCTTATATATAATCTTTAGTAATCCTTCTACTATTAAAATTAATTAAATAAAGTTATCTTAGATATTAACTTATTTACCTAATATAACTTTCTTAAATTAAAGGAGATCTTTAACTTTAGTATTTAATTTTAATTTAATACTTTTACTAATAGTAGTTTACTTCTATTATACTTTAAATTAGACTTTAAAAGCTAAATTCTATTTAATATATTTATTATTCCTTATTAGTACTAGTTCTAGAAATTCTTTTCTAATAGATTAAATAGTATTTTAAAGAAGCTCTTTCTTCTAATAAAAGGATTTATTTAATATATTCTAACTAATCTAACTTATAAATTAGCTAGAATAAATACTACTTAATATAGAATTAAGTATAATAAGATTATCTAATTCTAATTTAATATCTTTATTACTAGGTTTTATAAGAGTTAATATAATATAAGCCTTATATATATAATAAGGTAGAAGTAATATAAACTAGTAATATAAATATTTACTATACTAAGGAGAAAAGATAAAAGATATTAGAAAGATAAAGTTATTAATATAATAATTATTCTAAATATATATTATAAAGAGACTAGTTTAATTCCTTCTACTATTTTATTAAAAGCTTAGTATCTTAGTAATACTTTAATAATTTAAGTTAGATTAATCTAACTTACTAAGGTATTAAAGCCTTAGTAAGTTAGTACTAATAGCTAGTACTAAGTATTTTAATTAGTACTAAGACTTTAATCTAAGTATTTAATTAGTACTAATTCTTAGTACTAAATTCTAACTTAATAGTTAGTCTAGTTATATATAAGAGATAGAATAATATAATAGATAAATCTTATTTATCTTAAGTTAATAATATATATATATATAGAAATACTATTAATACTAATAAGTTAATATAATAAGCTTATAAAACTTTATAAGTTAATATTTATTATAAGCTATTATAATTTTTTTATATTATTAAATAACTTAAGTAATAAATTAACTTTAATTAAAGATATAAAGTTTTAAACTATTACCTTTCTAAGAGTTAGCTTTAAATTATACTTTTTATACTTAATATAATAATAGATTATTATTTATAATAGTTTAACTTTAAGTTATAATAAGTTACTAGCTTAATAGATAAGATATATTACTTATATAAACTTTAATAAATATATATTAAACTTAATATATACTTTAATTTAAATACTAGTAGAGATATATATTAATAAAACTCTTAATAAGAATAGATAGAAAATATTAAATATAAGTTATAAAAATATAAAAGATAAGTTAAAGAGATTAACTATTAAAGTACTTAATAATAGCTTTTAAGTATAAGTAAGATAAGATATTAGAGTTAATATTATATTATATTAGATATTAAAGTTAATAAAAATAATATATATATTTAAAAGAATATATTAAAAGGTAATATATAATATAATAAAAGTACTCTAACTTATAATTTAAGTAGATAGTAAGTAATACTATCTTTCTAATAATCTTAAATAAACTTATATACTAGGTAAGATAGAAGTCTAATATAAAAAATATTAAAAACTCTTAGAAATATATTTAATAATAGGACTCTTATTAAACTTTTAATATTAATAGATATCTTCCCTCTTACTTAAAAGTAAGAATATTATTAAGTAACTTTAAATCTAAGTATAAATAAGATAATCTAAGTAGTTTTAAGTAGCTTAATTAAGTTAAATTATATAATATAATTACTTTTAACTTAAAATCTTAGAGTTTTTTTAATAAGTAGTTTAAATAATTATAAGAGTTTTGTAAATTAAGATAAGTAAAGTAATCTAAGTTATTTATAACTAATATATTTTCTTTAAGAATTAAGGAATATTTATTATAATTAATATAAACTCTCTAAGATTAAGGTAAATACTCTAGAATTAATAGAGGTATATTCTTTAAATTTAAGGTAGATTCTTAGGAATTAAAGTAGATTATCTAAAATTAATAAAGGTAGATTCTCTAATATTAATCTAGATTCTTAAAGATTAAAGTAGAAACTTTAAAATTAATAGAGGTAGTAATTCTAAAATTAGAATTAATTCTCTAGAATTAAGATAGATTCTCTAGGATTAAGATAGATTCTCTAGGATTAAGATAGATTCTCTAGGATTAATAGAGGTAGATTCTCTAGAATTAAAGTAGATTCTCTAGAATTAAAGTAGATTCTCTAAGATTAAGATAGATTCTCTAAAATTAATAAAGGTAGATTCTCTAGAATTAAGATAGATTCTCTAAGATTAAAATAAATACTCTAGAATTAAGGTTAATTCTCTAGAATTAAAGTAGATTCTTCTAGGAATTAAAGTAGATTCCTAGAAGTTTTAAAATCTTTAAGTCTTTTTATACTAGTAATTAAAGTTAATTCTAGAGAATTAACTTTAATTATTTTCTTTAATAAATTAATAGAAACTACTTACTTAAGAGATTTAATAAGAATTAAGCTAATTCCTAGATATTATAATATTAAAGTATAATTACTATAAAGTTATAGTTATTAAGATTATAAGTATAAACTAGTACTTTCCTAGTAATTAATATTAGGAGAGTAGGTCTTAATTATTTAAGAGCTAATAATAGGAAAGTAGATTAATACTATTCTCTAAGAATATACCCTTTAAAAGATAGAATTATTTAAGTATAAGTACTCTATCTAGTAGTATAAGAAATACTTACTCTAGGAAAACTCTAGCTAGATTTATAAGTTAATAGATAGTAGAAGGTATAATTACTTAAAGTTATAGTTACTAAGATTATAAGTATAAACTAGTACTTTCCTTATAATTAGTATTAGGAAAATAGTTCTTAACTAATTAAGAGTTAAAGAAAGGAAAGTAGATTAACTCTATTTTAAGATAGAATTTCTTATATTTATAATCTATTAAAAGAATAATTATTTTAATTATAACTTCTTTCTTAATATATTATATCTAGAAATAGTAAGTTAAAAATAATATATTAATACTAGCTTATTTTACCTTATAATAACTAATAGATATTTTATTTTATTTTTATAATTATAATATCTACTTCTTCTTCTTATAAAACTTCTCTTTTATATCTTACTTAATTATAATATATAAGTATAATCTAGTATATTAAATATATAGATAAGTAGTATATATATATCTAGTTAATAATATTTACTATTAAATTAGTATATAAGTACTTCTAGTAAACTCTAACTAATAGAATATATTATATTATTTATATTCTAACTATTAGAATAAAGCTAGAAACTATCTTATAAAAGCTAATAGTAATCTCTTTCTAATATTTATTACTTTAATATTAATATACTATTAGCTTTATTTATTATAAAAGTATTATAAATACTTACTAGTATATTATAATTAAATAACTCTCTATCTTTTTTACTACCTTTCTTAGACTTATATCTTATACTAGCTTTATTAGAAGTAAAGATATATTAGTTAAAGGATTCTTTATTTACTCTACTTATTACTTCTAATAAAATTATAATTAATAGCTTAACTAGTAAGCTATTTACTAAATAAAAATAGTAGATATAACTAACTTATTAAAGCTAGAGATATAAACTAAGAATACCCTCTTTATATTAAAAATATAATTATAAAAGAAAGTCTATATATTATATTATAATATACTTATTATAACTATTCTATATACTTTAAATATATAAAAGTATATTTAAGTAGTAGATTATATACTAAATATCTATTTTATAACCTAGTATTTATAAAGATAAAGTAGCTTTAAATAAGAGCTACTTTAAATAAACTTATATATAATAAAGACTAGAACTATATACCTTATAAAGGCTAGGTAGAATAAAGAGAGGATAATTTATAATTAAGTATATAAGAAGGAGTTTAAGGGGAGAATAAGATCTAGGAGTAGGAAGGAGTTACTCCTACTAGGGAGTAAGCTTCTATTCTATAAAACCTTATACTTAAATAGAAAGATCTATTATTAAGGTAGTAAATAGTAGTAGACTTTAATAATATAAGGATCTTCTTATATCCTTTTTATAAGGTATTACTAGTAGCGCCTTAGTAAGGTACTATTAAGTAGACTAGTATCTCTAATATATTCTCTTATATTCTAGTTAAATTAATAATTAATTCTCTTATATAATAAAGCTATTCCCTTAATTTTAACTTATAATTAGAGGAATAAAGTTTAAATTAATTAAGATCTAGATAGTTAGAATATTACCCTTTTAGTAATATATAAAATTATTATACTTATTTATAAAGGCTATTAATTCTATTATTATACTACTATTACTAATATTATTATTATTATTATTACTACTTATCTTACTTAGTTATTATACTAGTATATATCTTTACTATATTTTATAAGTATTATAATAATTATATACTAGTTATAAAAAAGATATTAAAGACTAATTTAATAATACTACTTCTTAATTAAACTTCTTACTATTACTAATAAAATTATCTTATTTAAAATTATAAATATAAAAAATACCTTTTATATATTAGAATAATAATAGTAGTTATATACTAGTTATAAGAAAAGTTATAATAATCTAGATTTATAAGTCCTCTTCTTAATAAGCTTTCTATTATACTACTAATAGATATATATAAGATTAAACTCCTACCTTTAACCCTATTAGATAGCTATCTCCTTCTCTATTTATAAAGGTATTAATAGTATATTTACTATTATTAAACCCCTCCTCTTCTAACTCTTTATTCTCCTTCCTTTTATAATAGTAATAGTATTAATATAAGCTTTAATAATTAGATTAACTATTATAACTTAGTCTTTAAAAGCCTTAAATTACCTTTATAAGAATATAGTAGTATACTTATTAATACTCTTAGATTCTAATTTTACTATAATATAAGCTTATATCTTAGCTTTAACTTCCTTCTTTATAATAATAAAATAGATAGTATATTTATATTTATACTAGTAGTATATAAAGAAGTATATAAAGGTTTAACTTAATTCTTATCTTTAAAGTATATTATATTAAGTTTAATACGCGTATAATATTTAAAGAGAGTACTAGATTATATTTAACTTTAAGAAATAAGTATAATAAACTTAATAAAAGAATACCTATTTATAGTTTTATAACTAGTTATATCTTTTTATACTTTATAAATTATTATCTAATTCTCTCCTCTTTCTTTTATAATAACTAATATTCTATTAATATTATTTATAATTTCTTATAAAGTAAATATATTATATAAAGTAGTAATTACTTTAAATAGAATAGTATATTAATAAGGTATATTTTAGACTATACTATTATAATCCTTAATAGATAATATAAAGATATTAGTATTACCCTTAATAGTATTTTTAATAAGGATTTACTTCTTTAATTTAAGTATAATAGGTTTTTTAATTATAAGAAATAATACTATTATTATTATTATTAACTTTTATCTTAATAGTATTAACTATTATCTTCTTTCTTAATAAGATATACTTCTTAAGAAAAGAAGTCTTTAGTTTTTTATATATACTTTATAATATATCTTAGTCTTTACTTTATTAATAGTAGTTTATTATATAATAATAAAAAAGATATTACTAATACTCTTAGTATTAATTATATCTTTATACTTCTTTTTATTTATTATACTATAAACCTTAGTAACTTTGAAATACTTCTAAGAGATTATTTAAGAGCTTCTTTAAATAGTAAGATAGTATTAATTAATATATTAATATATTATTTAAATAATTCTAATAGTATTAGATATCTAGTAATAAGTTAAATATATAAATCTCTATTTAAACTAATATTAGATATCTTAGTAAGTAAATTAGTAAAATAAGTAATTTATAAATAGTATTAGGATTTTAATTTTAATATTTTATACTCTAGTTATAAGTATATTAGTAGGTTAATCTATTTATTCTAATATATATTTAAAACTACTAGACTAATTTTTAATAATTCTAATATAATTAAGTAGTATAAAATAGATTAAATAATATAATTTATATAAAAGATATTATACTATATTAGTATATATATAAATAGAATACTAAGAATATTAGGAATTTAATAAGTAGTTAAATAAGGGTATAAAGTAAATAATCTATTAAATAAGAGATCTAGAAGATCTTTAAGATTTAGAGTTCTAGATATCCTATTATATTAGAATTATTAAGAATATAAGATATAATAATAGTATATATATAAGAAGGATAATACTTTATTATAGTAAATATAAGAGATACTATTAAGTTTAATAATAGTATACTTAAATAAGATAATAATACTTAATTATAGTATATATATATATAATTATAAATTATAATTAAGATAAATTTAAATAAGGAGGCTATTCTTAGCTTTAATATATATATAAAATAATATAATACTTTATTCTAGTATATATAAAGAATAATATAACGCTTTATTCTAATATATATAAAGAATAATATAATACTTTATTCTAGTATATATATAGAAAGATATAACGCTTTATTCTAGTATATATATAGAAAGATATAATACTTTATTCTAGTATATATAAAGAATAATATAAGGCTTTATTCTAGTATATATAAAGAATAATATAATATTTAATTCTAGTATATATAAAATTTTAATATATATTAATAATAAGTTATATAAAATATATCTACTCTATTAATTCTTTATCTAACTTTTAACTTATAGATATTTATTACTAAGATAAACTAATTATAACTCTATTATATAAACTATAAATAGAAAAGATAATAAATTTTAAGTTTTTCTTATAAAATTTTAAAACTCTAACTCTTTATATAAGTATAAAATACTTTAATAATATAGAGCTTTATAAGTTCTTATATACTTAAGGTATTACTATTAAATATAATTCTTTAAGTACCTTAAATAGTATAAGTATAATTAAGATATTAAATAAGTTAGTAGAAGAAGTCTTATATAAGGATTATTTAGATTTAAACTAGAATATTTAGATTTTATAAGTAGCTAGATTAGTTAATTCTTATATTATTAGCTACCTTAAATTATTACCTACTACTATAATCTTTAACTCTACCTAGGAGATAATAGCTACTACTACTACTTTATTTAAATTACTTAGATATAATATTACTAGTTAGTATAATAATCTTATAATTCTACTAGTATATATATCTACTATTTAAACTTATTTAAGATATAAGATAAAGTTATATAATATAGTAAAGGAAATAACTTATAAAGTATATAAGGTAGAAGCTATTAAGTATAATAAGGGAGTATAATTAATATTCTATTATATTAAAGACCTTATTATAATTTATAAAAAGAATATAAAGAAGCTAGAATCTTATTAGTAAAGACTATTTAGAATAAGGATTATAATAGATTATATAAAAGGTCTTTTAAGATATAGTAGTAAAATAGAAGGTAGATCTAGAGTACTTTTTATAGTAATTATCTTAAGATATATATATATTATTATAACTACTTTATATAACTATCTAACTAATTCTTAGTATTATAATTATAGTAGTAAACTATTTATTATCTAAGATAATAGTAAGATTAATCTAATTTTACTTTAAGTACTATCTAGTTAATTTACTTTAGAAAGATAAGGTAAGAAAAGTAATATAAGTTTAAGCTTTTTACTTATTTTTATTATTCTAATATAAGGTATTTAAGAATAAAGAAGTATTTACTTACTTTAATTATTTATTTATCTCTTACTTTTACTTTTTATAGTTATTTACTTAGTAGATTATAAGGTACTACTTTTATAATTATATAAGGTATAATTATAAATAATATTATTAGAGGGTTTACTTATACTTAGAGGTATTACTATAACTCTTATTTCCTTTACTTATAGAGTAGAAGGAAGGTACTTCCTAGAAGCGGTTAGCGTGTGCTTAGTAAGCGCTTAGTAGATATAAGTAGCTCCTACTAGAGAACCTAGAGAATCCATCCTTCCTACCCTGAACAGACGTACCTTGTTGAGTGAGGTATCATCCGGGCATGCTTTCTCATTTCCATCTAGCGCCCGCCGATACATCTTCTCCGCCTCGGCATGCTTAAGTTGTATCCGAGCTTGCTACATCTTTCATGTCCTCTTTTCTGAAGGTTTCCACACCTTCTGGCCTAGAATGAGAGAGATGCTTAAGGAACCCTTGCTAATGCCAATCTCCTTGTAGGATGATTCAGCTGCTCGGCACAGAGGTATGAAAGACATAGAACCCACACCCAAGTTGAAGGCAAGGCTATAGACAGCCTAAGCTGGCCGTGCCTTACCTTTAGCTGGAACCGCACGACGTGGGTGATGGTCAGAGTCAAGCATGGTGCATCCCATTGAAAACAAAATCCCAGGGCGCTACTTGAAGTTTACCTTCTATAAAGCTCTATTCCTTCTCCATCTGTTCCTCTCGTTTTTCAACCAGATAGATCTTTTGTGCAATTTTACATCTTACAAGCTACGGGGAACACCACCCCAAAGCTCTTTGCTCAAATGGCCGCCGTTCCGGGATTATACTCCTCCGTAAGCGACCATTCCACCTTGCGCATAATGTGCGTCTGGCTACTCTGACTTTCAACATCGCTGCTCTTGTACGCCCTAGCTTCGAACTGGCCAGCATCCCCATCATACCCTTTCCCTTTCCCAATCCCAATCCCACCCCTTCCATTGTTCTTCTCTTTCGCCCCGCTGTGCAGGCTCTGCATCCGAAACACTTCGCCCTTTCCACTTATCCTGTGCGCACTCATTACCTCGCTGTCCGTCGACGTCTCCGAAGAAGCGGCCTCGGTATTGCTATGCACGGGACCCTTGTGGAACTGCGAGCCCCGTGCTTGGAAGTACCCGTTATTGGAGCCGCCGCCCTTGCTGACTCCCGTGCGTAAATGGGTTTGGGTAGCATTGACGCCATCGGCGCGGACCATGCCCGTCTCGAGAACATCGATGAGGAATTTGAGGAAGGGGAAGCACGAGGCTATGATGGAGCAGGCGAGGACGACTTGGCCGAGTAGCGTGGGTTTCCAGAGGTCGTAGATCAGATCGGTGCCTTGGTTGGATGAGGGAAAGAGGGTGTCGAGGTAGCAGAGTTGGAGGATCTGTACTGCGACGGCACTGGCAAAGACGTTCCTAATTAGGAGTGCCGTTTGAAAGAATACGAAGGGAAGAGACGGGGCATTACTGGCGGGTGAACATCGAGGTACTTACAAGAGCCTTGTCGAGTAACAGCTGATAATGACGGCTTTTCGACTTGGAGGCATCTGCAGCTTGAGGAGTATCGGTAGCACCAAGACGATCAAGGCCAGGTCTGTAAGAACATTGATGGCACCAAAGTATGTCCAGAAAGCCAGCAGATTGACGCATCCGCCGAGACCCTGAGGAAGAGACCACGGCTGCGGGAGCTTGCACTGGAACGCAACCACGAACACCGATGTCATTGTCCATGCAGCGATGATACCTGACAAGATGGTGCTGGCAAGATGGCTGGATCGAATGGGGGAGAGGTCGTACAGGTGAATGCAGACGGATATTTTCACAAGGCCGAGAGTGAGGACATAGAGGAGTTGACTGGCATACAAGACCTAGATGAGCGAATCACGTCAGTATCGAATGAACTAACAAGATGTCCCAGACTTGTGGCAACGTACTTTGTGAATGCTTTCAATCTTATTCGGGTCGAGGGCATCTGCATGAGAACCCAGGCCATCGGTCGATGCCACGGACACTGCGATGGATTGCCCAATGGCCACCACCTGTGGTCAACGTCCGTAAGTATGCGCTCGCACATAGAGGGAGACGGTCCTACCGTGGCCCCAAGAATGACCAAATCATCCCGACGCAGCGTACGAATTGTTGCATACCTCGTCACTATCCGCCCCGCGATTGCGAGCACGACCGCAACAATGCAGAACCAAGAGACGACACTGACGGCTGGTCCATGGTGTGCCGCTGTATTCCACAATGGCGCTTCTGCTGCTGTTATATTCGTCGATGTTGTCACGTCCCCCATTGGCGGCGGACTTGCAGATACGCGGTTGTTCACCACCAAGGCAATGGATGTCGACAACAGAGTGTGCCATGGCATTAATCACATAGGAAGATCTCGTGCGATAGGGGAGGAAGGATTCGTTGGCTTGGCGGACAGGGTAAAAGATTTTTGAGGTCCTCGTCACGACTGGGCTGACTTGACTGCCGAGCCACGAGGTGTGATAATGATTCTAGCGTGCACTGAACTTCATTGGAAACACCGGCGGAGGATCGTGCCGAAGGAAGTGCAAGGGGAAAAGGGGGAAGAGAGCCAAAAGCGATTGCCAAAAGCGATTGTGGTAGGTAGTTGGGTAGCAGCTATCGTTCAGCTCCACTTGGCATAGCAGCTCTACTATAGACGCGCAAGAAATGAAGCCACCCACCCACTTCGTACTCTAACCCCCGCACTACCATAGCCATCCGAGTCGATTAATTTCAGGTTTCACGTTATGTGATGGACTTGATCAACAGCACGATAGGATCGTAGAATATGTCGAGGTCACGGTAGTTAAATTGGCCCAATCCTGCAATGGATAAGTAGTGTGCTTTCACCAAGGCAGACACTAACACCGGGGAGGAGATGTCAATCACGGTGGCCCGGAGTTCCGGTGGCGCCGGCCCATCACTTCCGGAGCCCCCGGCAGTCCACTAAAGTACTTTGAACGATAAGATCGTTTTCGCACCCCCAATTGGTAATACCCCCACCTACATTCTCCATAGGAGCACTAGATATGATCCAATAATCACGCAACAAGCCCCCAAACCCATGTTCTCGGCAAAGTCTGCGGAGCGGCCCTGACGAGCGGTTCCTGGAAAGTAACATATGAGATATGATTAGGTTGCTTAGTCAAGGCACGAACGAGCCGCGCTATCGCATAGTTACATGGCGTGCATGGCAAGCTCGAGCCACCAAGGCACAGCTTGCAGGAAAAGCAGCTCGCTTCCAGCCCTTCTCACGAGGGGCGAGGTGCATGAGGGGGTCAAGCCTTCTCCACCCTCACTTATCCTTTTTCTCCTTAGGCTCGGAGCTCCTCCCCCACGATGTGAGCTTCTTCTTCCTGTGCCCTCGTTCCTCGCTCTCCCCATCCTCCACACGCGCGACGAGGACTTGTTCAGTCTCTACTGCTGCGCAGCCCCCGTCGCAGCTAATCCTAAGCACCTTCGATGGAGCTTCATGCAGTCAGCGGCCATGCGCATGAGCAGAAGTCGGGCTCGACAACGCAGGTGGAAGTGCGTGAGGCCAGCGAGCGCGATGCTCAGGCGTTGGCGCGTTTGGGCAAGAAGCCCGTCCTCAAGGTATGTTCATTGCTGAGCCTGACGACATCCTCGTGTCAATGTGGAGGCGGAGGAGGGGAAGAGGCACCGATACATGGAAAGCTGAACTCTCTATCCACAGCGGCGATTCTCATTCATGGCTATGCTGGGCTTCACATGCACCGTTCTGGTGACGTGGGAGGTGATTCCCATGTAAGCCTCGCCCTCCTTGCAACGCGCATACAAATCGTCAATGGGGGAGACACTGAAATCTGTTTGTAGCATATATGCCACCGGTCTTACCAAGTATGCCATTCTGCACGCCTCAGCCATGTATCTCGCACACTGACCCGGATGGCGCGCCTCTAGCGGTGGTGCAGCCGGCTTCGCATACAGCTACCTGTTCGCCCTAGTGGGCAGCCTCTCGCTCTTTACAGTCATGGGCGAAATGGCTTCACTGTGAGACCCCCCGTCGGAACATATACCCGAGACGGGGCGAACTGTCGTAGCAGCAGACGCGTTGATCAAGACAAACAGGGCTCCAACTTCAGGAGGACAGTACCACTGGACCTTCATGCTTGCGCCCACATCCTGCCAGAAGTTTTTCAGTTACATCATGGGTACGCCCCCTCTCGCAAAAGAGTAAGTCAGAGAGGCTCTCTGCTGAAGACTAGACGAACAGGTTGGCTTGTTATATGCGGCTGGCAAGCCCTTGTCGCCAGCAGCGCATATCTCTCCGGAAACTTGATCTTGACCCTCGTCTCGATGAATCACTCTGGCTACACCTGGACTGCATGGCAGAGTACACTGGTCTACTGGGCTATCATGACCCTTGCCATACTTGTCAATATGTACTCCAGCACGCTTTTGCCAAAGTTGGAATTCTTCATCTTGGCCCTCCATATCCTTGGCTTCTTCGCCTTCCTAATTCCCATGGTCTATGTGAGTTGATTCGGACATGTCAGTGAAGCGAATCATTTGTTGATGACGAGTCAGATGGCTCCGAGAAAAGCCACCTCGACAGAGGTGTGGACCGTGTTCAATAACGGAGGTGGCTGGTCTTCGCAAGCTCTCTCAGTTTTCGTTGGTCTTATTGGCAGCGTTTTTGCTAACAACGGTATACAACACGCTCCTTGAATATTTTTCGCAGTGTTATATGGCTTACATGGTCTTCCTAGGTACCGACTGCGCTGTGCATGTGAATCTGCCAATTCCCGTCCTGTCCTTCCGCAGATTTTGACTGACTCGAGGTTTTCCCCAGATGGCTGAAGAGATTACCGGTGCTAACTTTACCGTACCTTGGTGCGTGGTTGCGACTTCGGTCCTGAACGGTATTCTTGGCCTCGGTACCCTCCTTGCTATGCTTTACGTCACTGTCGACATCACCGCCGTTCTTGACAGCCCGACTGGTAAACTTGGTTTCCCTTTTATGCAGGTGGTCCTGGACTCCGTGGGCTCGTACTCCGGCGCGACCGTCATGATAAGCATTGTCATTGCCATGTTTGTCTTTGCCGTCATCGCTTTCCTGGCAACAGCATCCCGCATCGTCTTCGCCTTTGGCCGAGACAAGGGTCTTCCCTTCTGGAGACAAATGTCAACTGTACGTTGCTTTGCCAATCTGTCCTTCTCCCCTTCTTGTTCCTGATAGTCTGGACCCGTCGGTAAATTACTCCTAAGGGGACTTTGCTGATTCTCATCGACAAATAGGTGCACCCCAAGACCGCTATCCCGCTCTACGCCATCTATGTCATGGCCGGTGTAGCCTGCTTCGTTGGCATCATCAATCTGGGCTCCGCCACGGCATTCAACATCATCCTTTCCATCGGAATTTCCTCCCTCTATTCTTCCTACACCATCACAGAGGCTCTCTTGCTCTGGCGCCGCATCCGTGGCGATATTCGAAAACCTAGCGAGATGAGCGGAACCGACTGGAAAGCCAACGAGCTTGTGTGGGGACCCTTTCATATCCCTGGCATCTGGGGGATCATGCTTAACGCTTGGGCGGTCTGTTACGGTACTATTGTCATCATCTTCTGTTTCTTTCCGGCAACAGTGAACCCGGATCCGGCGCATATGAACTGGGCGTGCTTGATCACAGCTGCCGTCATCTTCTTTGCTGTTGCTTATTACATGATCTATGCTAGGAAGGTGTACAAAGGTCCTGTGGTTGAAGTCGTGCCCTATCAGATATCAACGACGTAGTATTGGCTGGCAGCGTCTCCTGCACTACGAAGGTGACTTTTATGGCATTTAGCGTAGTGTGATTCTTCCATCACGATGCTGAGAAAGTCAAGCAATCGTGCATTAGCGGCATGAAATGTGACAATTCTCGGTGCAGATCTTCTGGGTAGCTATCCCATTCAAGAAGAATGTTTTAGATTGGGCGGTTGGGGGTGTGATCCATGTAGATATTAGAGATTGAAAACGTCATAACAATAGTATAATAGTAATAGTAAAATAGTAGGATTATAAGCTAGGATTAAAATACTAAGGATTAGATATATAACCTAGTTTATAACTTCATATAAATTATTTAAATATTAAATAAGAGTTATGAACGCGACTGTATATTATTGAGGCTTTACTACCTAATTTCAATAGGTTTGATGATTTACGGGCTTCTAGCAATGGATTCGTAAACTACTGTATTCTCCGTTTGTTATAATGTACTATAGTAGCTCTCGCCCATGAATGGACCACCTTCAGCTTGCTCCGTCAGAGTCTCAAAGTGTGGCCATACCTGGGTGAAATCGTACCATTCGGCTTTGGTCATCTTGTGTTGGCCGTGCCGGGTGATCGCATCAAGCTTCGCTCTCGCTTTTTGAGCAGTGAGAATCTTGAATTCTTCCTCATGCCAATCCTCCATACCATAATCCATCAACGTAAGCTTCTGGTGATAGGCGAGTGTACCTTCTCCTTGCATGGTTTCCATCGTCTCAACCGCGTGCCATATCAAATCGTCGTTTTGTTCGTTGTGTATCAAAGAGCGAGGGAGGCGGATTCGGGCTTTGATGACGTTAGTGACACACGCGAAGTGATCCATGACTTTAGCGAGGTCGCTGTGTAGTGGATCCGTATCACCGGGATCGCTCAATTCGGATCGAGGTACGCCATCTTGGGTCCATTTTGCAAAGTCATTCTCCAGAAAGCGAATCCTGAGCAGCGGTATATGCGACACGGCACGAAGTTCATCTCGAAGCATACGCAGACGGCAATGAATATTGAACATTTCAATCGGTCGGTCGGGATGTGGTGGCCATAATTCAATCCTGAGTTCGGGTAGGTCGCCGTAAGACCTGGGACGTTGCTGGGCAATGAAACACGAGAGGCCAAGCATATCAAATCCTGCACCGTATGATGTCACTCTTATTGTGAAGAAACACTTGAACAGTACGTCAAATAGCTCCGCCCGAATTTGCTTATTGACGTAGAGAAGGGGTGAGGGAAAGTCTTCCCAAATAGCACGCAGATTCCTTTCATATACCTCCTCTGGACTTGGAGACCGAGACATGCCGATACTTTGATAGTAAATGATACGTCTTAGTTCGAAAGGTAACTGAAGAAATCCGAATTGCTTGATCTTGGTTTCCTTTGATGATTGATCCTCGGCTAGTGACATATGCTGGTCGCAGGGTGCGTATTTGAAGGTCTTCATGACCAAATTCGGAGTTCAAGGCTCTTCGTTGTAGGAATGAACACTTGACTGAGGTAGGTACTGGACAGGATGAAAGGATTACAAGCGTCGCTTTTCAAAGCTTAAGAAGATGGTAGCAATTTCGATTGGAATGATATTCCTTTTGCCTGGCGTATTGACGAGACTCCTTCTTACCAAACGCCTGCCCAAGCGTAGATCTAGAACATTACACAATGTGGGCGTAATTAACTATTCCCCAGATTGATTACGGAGCCGAATTAACTCACTACGTATAACTGCTTGCTATATAGGTCTAAAGTTTAATATTACTATATATTAATAGAGTTGAGCGGGTTCTATAAAGACACTTCGTGCTTATACTAAGTCTATAGATATTATAGTTTTAAATACTAAATTCGGTTAAATATATAGCTTAGTTCTATTAGGAAAATAATAACTTATACTAAGGTCTTTATAATAATAGTCTTTATTAAATTTAGTACTTTCTATTTCTAGTTTCTCTTTAGTAGTATAATATATTTACGTCACGTATAATCTAATTAACTAACTTTAAGTAATAGTATTAATTATAGTAGTACTAGTAGTAGGGAGTAAAATACTAAGTATTAACGATATATTATAACCTTACAGCTTTTATTAATAGTCCTTCAAGTAGAAAATACAAGACTCCTTCTTACTAAACGCCTACTTAAGCGTAGATCTAGAATATTATATAATATAGGTGTAATTAACTATTCCCTAGATTAATTATAAAGCTAAATTAACTTATTATATATAACTACTTATTATATAGGTTTAAAGTTTAATATTACTATATATTAATAGAGTCGAGTAGGTTCTATAAAGATACTTTATACTTATACTAAGTCTATAAATATTATAATTTTAAATACTAAATTTAATTAGATATATAACTTAGTTCTATTAGGAAAATAATAACTTATACTAAGGTCTTTATAATAATAGTCTTTATTAAATTTAGTACTTTCTATTTCTAGTTTCTCTTTAATAGTATAATATATTTATATTATATATAACCTAATTAACTAATTTTAAGCGATAGTATTAATTATAATAGTACTAGTAGTAGGGAGTAAAATACTAAGTATTAATAATATATTACAACCTTATAACTTTTATTAATAGTCCTTTAAGTAGAAAATTAGGTAAAATGTCGTCGCATGTTATTAAGACCTTGCATCTTTTACTATTTGCAGCCTAGTATATAGCTGATTTAAAGACTACCGTACTAGGCGGGGCGGGTTTTAGCGTGTACAAGTTCAATGCGATTAGCGTGCTGCAAGACCCCGACCCCGACCCTACGAATGATAGCAGAATTGTAACTTAACGAACTTATTAACTTAGTTATATCTTCTACGTACGTAGACGGATCTCTATAATTTTTAAAGTATTAGATATTATAAATAAATATATATCTTTTAACCTACTTAGATATTTATCCTAAGTTATAGTTACTAAGTAGTAGGGTACGTCGGTATAAATATAGGTATAGCGGTACTAAGATATATAGATTTAGTTAGTAAACTTATAGAATTAGTTATATCTTTATTACTAGTAGACCGATTTATATAATTTTAAGGGTATTAGATATTATAAACTTATATATATTTTTTAGCCTACTTAGATATATATTATAAGCGTTAACTATTAAGTAGTATAGTTATATAGGCGTAATAAAATTAGTAATTACATCCGGATTAATGGGGTCGGGGTCAGGGTCTTGCAGCAGGCTAATCGCATTGAAACTGCACACGCTAATTCGAAGGGTGATCACTCGCCGCGACCCGCCCCGTTTGGCGGCGTAGCCTACGAACCCCGTAGCTCAACGGCATAGGGTATCAGGTTTCAACTCAGAGAACTCTGAAACTACCTTACATGCTGCACAGCTGAGCTAGCCAGCGCTTCCTAAACCAATCGAAAAGTTCGAGGCACTGGCTAAATAATCATGAACCTCTCCACCCGCACTCAACGTTGTACCCAATCTTTGGAGCGTTGAAGATGATCACTTTGCATAGGTTGATGGCAAATTGATGACGCTACAGTCAAAGATTCTGACAGGCGCCTTTCGAGAGACGGGGCTGCTGGTTCAAGTTAGGCAGTCCAAGGCGGCGCCTCCGTCAAAGGATTTGCCTGAGCAGAATGCTATGTTTCATCTTCAGCTCATGATTCCTTCAGTGTCCAGCTCGTGTACTCCCCTAACGACCAAACCTTCCGAACAACGGGAAATCAAACATAGGATTTCGTCGCTCAGCCCTGGATGATGGTGGAACCGCCTGGGCTCAGAGTCCTAGCTCTGCGGCGCCGATACTGAAACAGCCATCTCATTGGGTATATCTACAATGCTCAAACAAGGACACAACTGAAGAAGGTGAGGTTACTCTGGGGGCTGTGGTCGGAGCCTCAATCAGGTAAGTGACTCCTCCATTTCCCTAGTGCCAACATGAATCGGCCGTGCCTACTCTGGAGCAAAAATCTGCTGCAATGTTTCACGCCGACAATACGGGTCTCTCTGGTACATATATAAACAGCCCCCTCTCCCTTTTACCCTACATAACAATTATCTACCACACCCGTTTGAACGCTACCCTTATATATATCTTTATATGTTGCCATCTCATCAGAATATACTGACTAGAGAACAAGAGCCTTCCAACCATGAGGCTATTTCTCAATACACTCCTCGTCCTCGCCAGTCTTCCGAGGATATCTCTAGCATTACCTCAGAGCGTCGTAGCTTACAATCCTGACACTAATGTCGAAGGGAATGCTCGAAACCAAAATGCGCAGAATGCAGCGGCCACGCAACAAAGTCCAGTACCGTCGTCAGTATCCAAAGCAAACACTAGCCCGTCGATCTTAGCTTCTACTCCCGATGACAACGTTGAAGTTAAGGCCAGATACGAGAACTCGTTGAAGTGCACAATATTCGATCCGCCCGACTCCAAAACCTCTCTCGCGCAGTGTCAAAACGTTTGCGGTGAAGCTGTAGCAAAGAGGTTTGCGGCAGGGGAGACGAGTTCAGTGACTTGTTACTCTTTCACCAAAGGCGACCCTCAGTGGCAACATTTCGGCGGCAATACAAGAGCTGCAGGTGCTACCTGTACCTGCAATGAACCCCTCCTCGAGGATCTGGCAAAGACTTTCACGGACGCTGTAACAGCGATCGCAGAAGTCGGATGCACAATCCTGATGACAGCGCTGAATCTGGTTGTTGAAGTTGGTGCATTAGCCATTCCAGGAGTCGGCGAAGCCATTGATGGCGGATTGATAGCGGGTATCTCAGCAGCTAAACTAGCCGCCTACTCCTACGACGCAGGAAACGCGGGGCTTAACGCTTTTGCAGGCATAGTTAACCCTTGTGGAAAGACTGATAAAGTTCCTGACGATCTCAAGAAAGCTTTTGATATCTTGAACGCCGCAAATCCAGCAGTAATTCCAAAAGGCGGGTTTAAAATACCTAAGGGTTTGCCCAAGGGTGGTGGACTACCAAAGGGCAATGGGCCCGACGCACCGAAGCCAGATACGCCGAAGCCAGACACACCAAAACAGGAGAAGCCTGTTCATCCGAAGGAGAACCAAGGTAAGAAGACCAATGATACACCACAGAAGACGGACTCGCCTAAGACCGACCAGGCACCAAAGTCGACAGATCCACCAAAGACCAACGATGCATCAAAGACGACAGGCTCACCGCATTGTTCCCTGAGAAAGCGTGCTGGTGACGGCCAAAAGGGTTGTGATCATGTCACGTCGACGACGATTACGAAATCAGAAGCGATGACCACCCAGACCATCACCAAAAAGTGCAACGGCAAGCGACACCCACAAGCCTGCTATCATTACTGGTCGGCAATTCATATGCGCAAGGAGTCAAGCATGTTCACATGCAGTGATGAAAATGTCCGTTGGGACGGCGTCGCAACGAAGTATTGGTCCTCGCAACACAGACATGACGGTTGGTTTAAGCCTTACACCCAGCCCGCCTATGATTTCTTAGACGCGAAGGGCATAAGAAAGCACCACGACGATGGACCTAGGTGCGAAGCAGACGAATGGCCTCCAGGCTACTTCATGCCACGTGATGTAAAAGAAAAGGAGATCGGTCAAATGATCAGATGGCTTCCAAAATACGAAAATGGCGGTGCTGCTCAATTATGGAAGAAGTTTTGCTCTGATAATGATGGTGGGAAGGGCAATGGCCAACTGCGCTCGAAAGATGAAAAGGACGGGAAATGGAAAGAAGGAGATGTTAACACCGAATTGGTTAAGTTGAAGCCCCATCCCAAGGTTGACGTAGTCAGCCCTGGCGGCACAACGACGACTATTTCAAGCTTCGAGGCTGAGTACACACGAGCAATCTTCGTATTGGATTTCGACAATAGATGGGAGAATGGACCCCCGAACAGAGACAATGACTGGGGCCTGCGAGACAATCCGTGTTGGCCGCAAGCGATTGTCCCAGATGACCCCGGCTTCGTATTATTGACGAACGATAAGTGGTACGATGAGACAGCCAAAAAGCCAAGTCCAGACCGGAGGGAACAATACAAAGAACCTCCGGAACCAAAGGTGACCGAAAATGCAGCTGCATGGCAGAAGCAGAATTTGAACAACAAGCGGCCAGGCCCAACCAAAGACGATGATGACAAGACCGACTCATCCTTGAGTGAAGACTCCGATGGGGGCAACAACAAGCGATCTCTCGAGGTTATCAAAGACGGCTTCCCTATACAAAATTTCAACATCACGCGCAGGTTATCAGACGAGGAGGAGCAAGAGGTTGAAATCATCAGCTGTGCTGACCGCACCTGCTCTAAGGAGCGTGAGTCTATTGGATACCAGGAAAGGGTCGTTTTCATTGATGGGCAGGAGACCACATCTATAGGTCCAAGAGACATTGCAGCCGTCGCAACCCTTATCCCGAAAGCAGCTACGACCATGGAGGTTCGACTTCATGAAAAGCGGAAAGCCGCCTCCGCTGAGCTTCCAGTGGCAACTGCACCGGCTTCTTGATTTTTTTTTGGTACGGATCTTGAGAGAAGCTGGGATCGAAACTTAGCTGCAAGCAGCTTCGGCCTTTCAAGTCGCACCCCAATGATATTTATATTGGCTCTGGCGCTAAGTCGGGGTTGGGATCTGGGATGCTCTCATTTGCATGGCGGAGGCGTCCGTTGAGCCTGGCGTTGTATACTATAAAGCGGAAAAGATCAGCATAGATAGGAGGATCGGACTGGTACTTTCGTGGCGATAAAGTATCTTTCAGCATAGCCAGAAGTTTGTTTCAAATGTCATCCTTGTCCAACTAGTCGTGTTGTCTTCGAGTTATCGTTAACGCCAGATTTCGTCCCATACCTCCTCCGCCTTCTTCATACATTCTTCCTTTCTATATTCCTTTCCAGGCCACCCATACTCCTCAAAAAATTTCCTCATGCGCTCCGCATCACTTTTCGGTATCCGATCAGCCTTTCGTACATCTGTTGCATGAGTAGGGAACTACATAGTAGCGCAGTGAGCTGCTCGATTCTAATATCACACTGCCGTTGACGTGGGTGTGATGAATACTCACAACTTCGCATCTTCTGTACTGATCTTTTAGCATCTCGAAGAAGTCCTTCGGCGTGTATGTGGGATAGCATTGCCAATACTCCCCACACTCGTTGTCGTCGGCATCGTCCGGTAGCTTCACACCACATTAGCTTCTCTACTCCTTCCTTCTCATACCTCGTCCATCTCAGTAGCAATCAGACGTGTTATGGATAGATCGAACACCTTACCAGCGACAACTCCGTCCCCATCCCCGGTCCAATCTGAAAGTCACAGATAGTAATAGTCCACCTCTCCGTGTCACACAATATATAATACCCATCCCTCCCTCCACTCGTCTGCGCGATCGTCACCACATGCCCCTGCACCTCGCAAATCTCCTCCATCGGATCTGCAATATCAGGCGCCGCATTTGCCACCCCAAAGCTCTTCTCGAAAGCTTCGCTAGTGTAGTCGACGCAGGAAGTTTTTTCGTATATTTGATAGGGATGCTGGGGCGTATCGCTGTCTATCAGCGGTAAGTGTTTGATTAGATTGACGGCGGTTGGGGTTTTGGAGAGGAAGCTAAGGTTTTGGGGGGTCAAAGTGGGCCAGCCGGTGGGTGGAGGGATTTTGAGGGAGGAAGGGGGAAGGTGCAACGCTGTGAGGAAGGTGTAGAAAGAGGTGAGTTCGGCGGTAAGTTCGGCTTGAGAGGAGACTTGAGATCGGGATTCGGATTGGGGCATAATTTGCTTGGGAGGCTCGTAATGCGAGAGGTGTTTTGGCACATACAAATCTAAGTAATGCGAACGCCAAGCAGCTTGTGGTCTTAGCGCAGGAGACTAGAAGCTAGGAAAAGCTAGTCCTCGGGGGGTAGAGCTCGGGCTTAGCGTGCCTCTTTATATATCGTCAAGAATCCCTGGGAGCCTTAGACCTCTTAGACACCTAAAGAGCCTTACAATCTCACACCGATATCTAACCCTAGATATCCACTGCAGTCTCCGGGTTACTAAGGTGCTCGTGTCAGGTGGAGTGCCTCAGTCTGTCTTCGCACCCCATGTAATAGCAAATCCCAACCTTGATTAAATCATGCATGTCTTCGTTAAGTAGATCAGATACCTGTGGTCCGGCCTCCCTCCAAGGAACACTGTCTTGAAAGGACTCGGTCATCCTACCGTAGCGCACGTGCAACGAGCCCATCAACGCTGCCAGTCTTGTCGCGGTATCATGGATGACGGCCTCTGCAGGAGGGTTCTCATCAGCTACCGAAGCCTGCGGAAATGCACGGAAAATTGCAAATATTTGCCGTGTGTAACTGAACGTCCAAGGCATGCGAAGATCACCTCGTGTATAGCGTTCGAAGGAGTCAAGTGCCGCAATGAAGGACTCGAACCTCCTAAGGCCAAGTAGCGCACGCAGGTCTGGTATAACAATGTTGTCAGGGGTTCTTCTAGCGTCAATGTCATCCATCTCATCATCAGAGTAGCCGGAGTGGTCTATCTCGAAGAGAATCACTCTGCACTTGGGGCATGTGTTTCTATTCGGGATGTTGGTAGGTGTCAGCCACTCGTAAATGCAATCAAAGCCGAACCTGATGTTGAGCGTCAGTCTCGAGATCCATGGAGGAATTTTCGTACTTACCGATGACCACAGGGTGGCAATTTCACAGCTTTCCTGTCCAATTCATTCGTCCCGTAGGCTTCCAGGCAGATCTCACAGTCTCTTTCATCTGCCGGTAGCTCCCTGATGTCGACCTTTGGTAGGTTCTTGAGGAAACGGTAGGCGTTCCGTAATGCCGACCCCGGATCGTAGAAATTCGCTTCAAGGGGAGTTCGGATCTCAGTAATATACAGATCCTCATCATTTTCTGCGGCCATCTTGTGAAAGTCGTTGTCGCGTCCTCGGAGTTTTTTTTGGCTTCTATGAAAGACCTTCGAAAGCACGGAGAACGTCTTTCTCGTCCTGAATTCGGGAAAGAGGTTGGGATAGGATATCGAGCAATCTTCGAGCAAGAGCTGGCGGGGAACACGGAGATGAAGTAGGGGGGATCGGTGTTATACGATTCTCAGTCCGCAGCTGGTGTTTCGCAAGCTCAGAGAGAGAGATCGATGCAGTTGTTGTCCGTTAGAGTACAGTGAGTGTCACGAGAAGCGCCGCTCGTTGAAAGTAATCACTGTCAACCAAAGGCAAAGGTTGTCCACAACATGATCCCTCAACACCGAAGAGCTATCACAAGACATAGGAGGCTCATATCAAGGCATAGAAGCCGTACGACACTTATGAGGTAGAGCAAATCAAGGCAACCGCTCTAATAACACTCGCCTTACCGATGTATTCCTACATCAACACCATTAAGCGCTGGCTTGGATGATGAGTGATTGATGTGTCACGAGGATGCTCAAGTAAGTCAACATATCATTATGTAAGGCAAGTCATCATGGACGAAAGTGGAGCAAGTACATAGAGTGTTATACCGACGAAGACGGCGTGTAACATGGCGCTCGAAGCAGTCAAGTGTTATTGGGGGGACGCTCATCATCGTGATCAATCGTGGAAGACTTGAAGACAACATTGTATTGAGGAATCTACAGTTGCATTGATCTGCAGCGACTCGCTCGGTATTTCTCGATTTGGCTCTTGAAGTGTGCCCCTTGAATCCGCATTGATCATCCTCGAAGCATGAGAATCCCCCCTTCCACCGTGTACAAAGTTTTGGCTCCCTCAAACAGTATCAAGCTAAGTGTGGACTAGGTCTATCTCTCCGGCCATCCTTGCTCCTGGTCGTTCAAGCCAAAGCTTCAGTATCCATGAAAGAGAAGCTGAAATCTCAGTTACATCTTAGGGTATGGAATGGTGCGCAACTAGGAACACCTTCCCCCGACTCCTGGTGATGGGAATGAATCATGCTCGTTTGGTGTACTGGACAATGGGACGCGATCATTAATTTCTTGTCAAAGGATTCTGTCCGGTGGTGCCTGATATCTCGCTCGAGTGGCATAGAAGCCGTAGGGAAATAATGTTGTACTACTGTGCTTTGACGGTCAATGCTGACCCTGTCTGAGCCCTGCAAGATCCTTGAACTAGCTGTACGCTACACAAGATTGACAAATCTCCGTCGTTGCTGATAGGATTTATCAGGAATCTGCGATGTGTGTCCAGTCCAGTCCTTGTATGCAGATACCTGGCTTGCTTAGGATCTGGAAACCGCACTCCTTTCTAGGGCGTAATTGAGTTGCGGTCGGTACATACTGTGTCCGCTCGAGTTATTCGGCAATGATGTATCAGGATTGCTGAGTAGTATTTCTTGATCGAGAGGGCGGATGTCAGGATATGTGTTGGCCTGGCCGATTCCGATTGCGTACGCGGCTCGCGATCCATAGTATTTGATGGTGGAAGCTGCTGTGCAGATGAAGTCAATTGATGAAGCAGACGGTGCGTACAACCTTCGTATCTTCTCAGCGTGCCGCGTCTTATCTTTGGTGCTATTGTAACAGGAAATCATTCGTGAAAGCGAGGGGAAGAGGCGGTTTCAGTAGCGGGTCCATCAGATTTTATTCCGCTTTGCCGCTCCTAGGAAGTATCCATTCCCTTGACGTTTGTGTATGCGGCATTGTATATGGCAGGTGCTTCACCGTTTCACTCATCAATAGCTCGGGACTTTGGTCATTGGATGTTGTGTAATCTCCATGGGAACTTCATCGCTTTCTATTCGACCCCGGTTGACACCATTCTCATTAACTCTTCGCCTCTGCTTCTGTTTCTGATTCTTGTTTCGCATATCAGACGCGCGACCAATACCTTCAATCTTCGCTTCCTTGATTGGAGTCTAGTCTCGTCGTGAAGTTTCCGCCGGGTTAGTATCAGTACGCGCTCACCTGAACGACCAAGGCCTGGAGCCGATCCCCAACCGTGGCCATTGTTCGCTGGATTTTGTCAATTTCGGCAAGGACACGATCTCGAGCGCCATTGTGTTTTCGCACCCTTCGACCTCTCATTCCACAATACCAAATACCAGTCTTGACGGTCCTTGAGCATACATTGTGAAAGACATCAGTGACCTTCCGCTGAATTCGCTGCCTTAGTCTCTTGCCCACATGGTCACATAGCATGTCGATATCTTGTCATCTTACTCGCGGACAATCGAAATATAGCCCCATGGAACCTCCAGAAAACGTCTTTGCTGATGGTGTAACCATCAGCATTTGTGTCACTGCTGCTTTTCTGGACTCAGTGTCGATGCCTCGAAAATTGGGAAGGTCTTGCGGATATTCCTCAGCATGGGATATCCTTGAGCGTCCAGCTTTGGACCAGGCCTAAGACCCTCCCAAATCTCTACCATGCTTAGCAGGGCTATATCTGGTACATAACTTGTAGCACAGTCAGCGATGTTACCGGTTTTCATCCCAGTCAGCCGCCTTGATCGTCATCAGCCTTAGCTTGTAGGAACTGTCAAATGTCTCACCCCGCTCTGAAGCTGGCAACATCATTTGGCGCTACACCTGAATCATGCGCTGATCCTGCGGTAGACTTACTGCTATCTTAACGGAATTGACTGCCTGATAGCGAAATTACATATGCCATGGGATCGCTCATTTATTTGGTTGTGTTGTGCTGTACGGCAAGCCGCGACGTACTCTGTCAAAGTTCAGCTGAAAATCATGGAAAACCCTCACACATGCTCAAAAAATCATAAAGAAGAGTGGTAAAAGACTGAAATGCCCGTTCTTCTTGTCAGACAGCGGCAAGAGAAATCGGAATTACTCGCGTAATTGCTATCGAACAGCTGTGATTCAACAGCATCGCCCTGACACTCGCCTCAGTTGTTCAGTATCAAGGGTTCCTATTGGCGTGCGTTTCCATTCAGGCGTCTATCTCACGTTACACGAAGTCGCTAGAAATTTCATCACCTCCACTCTCTGTTTAGGCACTCGACTGACCTTCTTGCGAGCCTTCGCCTTGTTTTCACCATCCATCCACTCCATTCGCCTTTAGTAACTCTCTGTTTCGACTGCATTCTTTCCGAAACACCAGATATCGGAAGGCTTGAACCCGGCATAAAGCTCTATTTGCGGCATACATCTCAGCATCAAGGCAAATTCTGAGGGAACAATCACGGTCCAATTGGCACGCCTTTCGAGAAGACCGCTAAGTCTGATACTGGGGGATATGCGCTGAAGGGCAGGGGGTTGTACGCACAATGAAGCGGAAGGGAAGCCGGATTGTCTGTATTTGGAATGTGGGTCCTGTCGTTTCAGGGCGTTCAAGGCGTCAGTCCTATCGACGTTGATCAAGAATAGGATATTCTACCATGAAAATGGCTGTCTCCGCTATGTGTAACCTTCTCAAACCGCATGATCGCCGAATGCAGACCTTACCTTTTAACAGTGGAGCAACGGTGACTACAGGTATGCTATGTCTCTTCGCCTGCTAGATTAGTATGGAAACGTCAGTGTAACCACGTAAAAGAACAAAAATTCAAGCATTTCAATCACTGTAGCAAGCTGGGACTGAGGTCATCGAGATTCCATTCATTCAATAAATATGCCGATCTAAAATGCTTGCCGGTAAGGGATGTTGGTTCGCATGCCATCTTGAAGTTGAATTTCATTTACCTTCGTCCATCGCTCGCTCCATTTTCTACTATAGTCGCAATCGCAGGCCTTTACAAATGAAAATCCGCCCCTCTGGTGTCTCCAATCCATGGGATTACTAGGATCTCAAGTGCGCCATCCCGGAATTGGAGACACCAGTACCACCTTCCATGGTTCAGCGCTGACCATGCGGTACTGGGCGATTGTAGATGTCCCTCCTAACGTCACTCACATAGGAGCGGTTTTCTTCGTGTCGTTTACATGCGAAGCTCGCATCTCCATGTTGGGTGTAGGCTTCTTCTGCGTGCATGTGGTGCTGATGTTGCTGTCGGCGACTATGATAGCCAACCGGGAACTGTTTAAGGAACTTCTCTCGACCTGTGGCCATGTTGTAGGTGGTGTCCTCCCACCTTGCAGCGTGAGGAGCCAGGCGCGCGTGCTGGTCTGGACGGAGACCGTTACTGGCTGCCCTGTAATACTCTATTTCCGCTTCGGTCATTCCTGCAAATTCAGCTCCCTCAACACCATGGTCTCGGTCATAGCGTCCTTTTGCTTCATTTGAGGCGTCGGTACTGCTTTATAGCCAAGATGAGCCGCCTCTCTAGCACTATCTTTGGGAAAATGAGGGTTTACTGATCCTGGGTGACTTCCATCGGGTCCCAGACCCTCTTCGATGCCGTAGGCTCGGGCGTGGGCTCTAGTAAATTCTGCTTCTGTCCCTGGGTATCTAGGTGTATCCCGATAGAAAGTCTCAAGGTTGCGTTCACGACCAGCCTGACGGGCTTTGGCTCCCCGAGAGCTACCTTGCACCGTGAAACCGTCGTCGTCCATTATTGGAGAGGTTTTCTGATTGAATTGAACTGAATTGGTGAACAGGATTGGTGAACAAGATTGAAGATGTGTTTATGCTATATGCTGATATGGGTTTTTCTAACGGAAGGAAAGTGGAGAATGCGTTGTTTGTAAAGGAAGGAGAGTATTGAGATTTGGTGTTATGTAGGTGTGGGGACTTGCAGATACAGTCGGTGATTTGCAGTGTGTTGTTGCATATCACAAGAGTTTCTATACAGTGAGAGGCCAAGGGTTTATGTAGATAGCCACGGGAACAATGTATACTCTAAATTATTCATTTCATGCATCCGTGCACCCGCTGTGCTTCACTCAGATCTATCCTCTCTGTTGCCTTCTCAACCATCACTTCATTCCGGGAAAATGAATGATGTTTCCGCACATTTGAGGCACGCGAAATCATGATGAAAGGGTCAGATTTTGCCCTGCCGCAATACAATTGGTGCGACCTCACTGTGCCTACCCGGATGCATGATCTCCATTAATATTGCCTTCTCGTGTTGCTGAGCATAGCCATGCAAGAACCCTTCCCAACCATAGCATTGCAAATTGCCGATCATTTCCTTCGCCTCCGATCACTAACTTTGTTGTGATTCACGTTGAAAAGGCCCCTTGTGTTGACGAGAATGTGCGAGTGAAGGTGACACACAAAGGACAACACGTCAAAGCGTTCTCATCACCTTTGCTGAAGAGTGGCCTATAATTTGCCACTGCCAAGTGTCTTGGCACGATAACACTCGAACGTTTCGTACTTTATTCAAATAAGTATCCTTGTCCACTTCTTGTCAACTCCGACCTCTGCACTTCACTCCACCTCACCTCTCACAAGTCTTCCTGCACAGAGTCACAGGCATGTCGGGTGTCAACCCTTCTCCCATCATGTCGCACGATTGCACGCTGGAGAATCTCGGACCAGAGCTCCAGCGAGCTATCATGTTGGAGGTCACTTCACCCAGCCAACTCTTCAACCTGATCAAATCGTCGCCTCGACTTTTTCATGTCTTTCTTCTCAACAAAGCGTTCATTCTCTCAACCATAGCACGCCGCCAATTTCACCCTGCTGTGCTTTCGGAAGCTCTCACATTGGTAAATTTGTTACAGTCCGAGCAACTACGTTCACGAGAAACTGCTATGCAATTCTGCACTGATTCGAGCGAGCTGCGCGACTCGCAGACAACATTTGATCCCGCAAGCGAGGCTGTAGCGCTTTGCAAGCTCGCTAGCAATCTCAAATTCTTCATCGAAGATTATACGCGAAATACTTTACCCATCATGGAATGGCTGGGTAAGGCGCCAAACCAGGTTCACGGACAGTATTTGACGCCAGAATACTGGCCAGAGAAGCCCGTCTTGTATTCAGATCTCTCAATGACCGAGATTGGAAGGCTTCAGAGAGCGTTCTGCCGCTTCGAGATCTATAGGAAGCTCTTCGCACGATGCCTCCCAGAGCTAGATCATGACAGTCAAGAATGCGCTCGGCGCGCTGCTGTGAGCTTCGGTGAGCAAGCTAGCCTGTACCTCGGAAAATTCCCAGATTACCAGGTGGCCGAAATAAATTGCATTCGCGACTACCTTGTGCGAAGACTCCGTGGTGTCTGCACCCAAGTGGAGGACGAGATTGCCAAGACCCTGTCGCCAGAGACTCTGGTTTTCGACGAAGATAGCGATGCCGAGACCGATCAATGGGACTCCGGCCTCTTCCTATTCACCGAAGACGGCAAAGCTAGACAGCGTGATCACTTTGAGCATCTCATATCCCTTGGATTACTTTACATCCGTCAAATATTTGAGTCGACTGGCGAAGAGAGAAGGACTCTATTCATTCGAGACAATCGCTCCTATCTCATACAGCATTTACTGGCTAGAGACTTCCTCACACGGGCTCTTGAAAGCTTAGGCCGCAATCCTGCTTGGGTAGACTTTCGATCATCTGGGGAAACCGAGTGGCCTTGCTCGCTAGAAACCATACCAGCGACCGAGCTGGACATTCCAGCAGCTTGGTCATGGGCTCACACTTTCGGACCACCAATCGAGCTCAGTGATATTTACTGTAAAGGGCTGAGAGATTGGGGTTATGTTTTCTGGGATCACGACAGAATCCGGAACTCTGGTATCCTGCAACAAACAAGCCATGACGTTCAGCAAAGCAAGTTCAACGAATACGAAGCTTCAAAGGGGCCTAGTGTTCAACAACGTTTGCTGAAACCACTCTCGATCTGGTATCTCGGAATGAAAGTCCGGGAATCTTCGCCTGAACCATCGGAAGAAACAATTGATGGCTCGCCGCTCATCATACCAGAAAGCGCCCCAAGTCTTAAGTCCGAGCCTTCGGCTTGCCTTGAGCCCAAGACTTCGCCGAACCCGCAGGATCATTATAGTTGCAAATGTATGTAATGGGAGCACGAAAGATATATGCTCATCGTGTTGAGTACCATCGACTCCATAATGCGTTGCACTTGTGGTGCACAATCGAAGGTGCTCGATGGAAGGGTTTTTCGGGGACAGGCCGTGATTGCACCTGAATGGCAATTGCATGCTTGTCGGTATTGGAGGTAGAGGAAGCTTCAGAGAGGAAGTCTGAAGTGATGGACATACCCGGATTGAGGTTGAGACATCGTATAATATACGTACATGTACACGGTCCTTGCCTCCACCGTCGCATTCAAAGCTTACAAGCAATCACAGACGTAGTCCAGCAAGTAACTTATCGATTGCACAAACCAGAACTTGTTTTGAACACTGACAACTTGTTTTGAACACTCACCATGTTCCATCAATCACCATCGTCTCCGAACATCATTGAGTGAAACTGCATTGCATAAGCATTCTCCCCTCTCGATCATACGTGCTATCAAAGAACACCTCAACCCACTTTGCAGAATTGATCCACAAGCCTGCAACAGTGAAATTCATCTTTTTCATCTTTCTATCTTTTCCTTCCTTTCCTGTAACGGTGCCATCAATTGCGGACGCGTCGGTATCATGTCTGCCATTAAGTGGCACTTTCTCATGTCCCAACGCTCAACCAGACAGATCTTCGAAACCATTCGGGTGGCCAACCTGATCAGCCATCCCACAACCGCTCCGACAGCCTGATCGCCAGGAAGAGCATCCACAATGCAGTTGTTCATCAAAACCCCCTGCAGAGATTGCCCAAACGACGTCCGCCAGGGTCCTTCCAGTCTAGTGACGTAACTGATGTTTTCCTCCGTGGGTAATGAAAGGCGCAAGTAATAGCGAAATGCGCCACTTTCATGAATTTCAATTCGGTATCATGCATCGTCTCGGTATCTGTATGGTTATGGTATTCTGTAGGAGATTCGACGAGCGAGAAACACCATCGTAAATCAAGCCAACATCCACAAATTGCCCCATCTGGAACACCCTACGATATCAGCAACGGCGATGTCTTGGTAGTCATGCGAATACCTTGGCGGGTCTGATTCGCTCGATAAACCCCGTCCTGGGCATAATCACCATAGCATTGATAGGAGCTATCACCAGCTGGAAACCCGATCGCGTCTTGGGATGTCAAATGCATGTTGAATTTCGGTCAATTCTTCTCTCGTCTTTCCTTGCAATATCTTACAGGGTCATTACCACAAGCATCCCATACCCATGATCTCAATCATACCTCAACCTTAGTTTCCCTCTCTCCATCGAAATCGCAACCAGCCTCGTCACCCAAATTACGATTCAAGAAAGCTAGGAGAGGAGATGGCGATACCATGCGGCAGGTTCGAATAGAAGAGAAAAGCAATGGCATTTGATGTATCATGCTTCGTTATGCTGTTGACGTATCAGCGTTTCAATTCGGGAAGGTATTGGCGCACTGTTGTATGTATCCCCAGTGACATTTTCAAGCTCATTTGGAGCATTATCACGCCTTGTTGTAACGATCCGTCCCACATTGCTGTCTCTTTGCCACCGATTACGAAGATACTGGAAGATGGAGCGGAAAACCAATTTCAGTCCCGCTCTGCTAATGATCAGTTCTGGAAATGCAACGCAATGCAAGATCGCACGGACAAAGGCGCTGGTGCAGAATGGGAATTCCGAGCGAGCTAGAGACCGTATGAACCTGATACTATGAGAAAAGGTAGGATTTGTGATATCGTTATCTGATATTAATTTACTACTATGGGGGTTACTAAGAAGTAGGAAGAATAGGGGCATTTCTGTTATGGATTATTCGGACGTATCGTCACAAATCAGGTAATTACTTACCGGGCGGAGACGGAAGCCTTCCGCAGGCCTAATATTAGCCTAGCAAGAGACTTCTTCTCTGCTAACCAATCAATCAATCCATGAGACTATCAGTCAGAGTACCGTTCCTTAACAATTTCCCTCCCTAAATATATGCTTCTAACGCTAGTCTATTTACCCCTTATTAGCTCTAGAGAATATATACGTAGCGCCCCCGCGAAGTAGTATTAATAGTCTTCCTAATTTAGGCCTTTTATAAATAAGATATCTTAACTCCTACTTAATATCTTTACCGTAGGAACCCTATTATAGAGCTCTATAGCTCTTAGAAGTAGATAATCTACCCCTATTAGGGCGTACTAGGCCTAATATCTAACCCTAAGCTCTAACTCTTAATAACTAGTATAGACGCCGTAGTATAATATTCTTTAACTTAATAGTACGTTATATACTAAGTACTAAAGTATTAACCCGACTCGCTAAGATATTAGTTCTACTATATTATTTTACTAAGACTATTATATTAGGAATATTTTTTATTTATATTAATATTTTATATTATATATATAACTTACTAATAGACTACTAAGCATTTTTATTATTACTAACTAGGTAATTCTTAATAGTAAATAAGGTAATATAAAAAGGTAATAGCTAATTAGCTATTCCTATAGAAATAATAACTATAATATTACTAATATTTTCTATTTATAGTAGTATTCCTTACTATATATAGGATTTACTACTATATTACTAGTAGTTATTATTATTATTATTACCTAGATAATACCCCTAAGTAATAAGGTAATATAAAAAGGTAATATATATACCTAGGGAATTAAGGGGGGTATTAAATTTCTAATTAAAAAAAATTCTATTTTTAGTATAGGGGTAATTCTAGAAAAAATTTAGTGTCCCTTACTATTTTATCAGGGGCTTGGCGTCTTGGCGATACCTTGGCGAGTCGGGTCGGTCCAACCCGACTCGCCAAGGTACCGAGGGCTTTTCGGGTCGGTACCGGAAACCGGTACCGAGTATTCGGGTCGGTACCGGGAGGTGGTACCGAGTATTCGGGTCGGTACCAATCCATGGTACCGAAACCCGACTCGACGGTCAGTCTACCCTGGATAGCGTAGTATAAATGGTTTTTAAATACTAAAAAGACTGTAACTTTGTCGTTAATCGCACCGGTCGCTAGAAAAGGTACGATTTGTGATATCGTTATCTGATATTAATTTGCTACTATGGGGGTTGCTAAGGAGTAGGAAGAATAGGGGCATTTCCCTCCCTAAATACATGCTTCCAACGCTAGTCCATTTACCCCTCATCACTATGGATCCATTGAGGAGGAGCAGAAATAATGTACGATAGATGTATTGATGGCTGTCTGGGTGGCAATTCTTCGTGATTTTATTACGATCATTGGACTCAATACGAGCTTTGGTGCCCTCCGTGAATATCAAGTAGTAACAGTAAGTCGGCAATTGCCAAGCGTTTTTTGCCAGTGGGCCTTATGAAATTGATAACTCGAACACCTTGGTCTCTTCAGCCGCCGTAGAACTGTACTGCTTGCAACAGACGCTCGAATGACTTTTATGTCCAAGTAATCAAAACAGCTATTTGCAGGCTTTCATACTAGCCCCTACCAACAAGGAACACGTTCACAATGCACCACACTTTGCAATCTTGACATCCTCGCTGGGCGTTCCGCTTGAGGATCCGGTCGCTTCGATCGCCTTTACGAACTCTTGTCCTTCGATGACGGCGCCGAATACGGTGTGTTTTCCATCGAGGTGGGGAGTGGGAACGGTGGTGATGAAGAATTGTGATCCATTACTGTATAGGTAGGATCATGTAAACATAGATTATGGCGCTTCGAACGGAGAAGGGAGGGGGCGGAACATACGTATTAGGACCAGAATTCGCCATTGACAGTAGGTATGGCTGGTTATGTTTGCGTGCAAAGTTCTCGTCATTGAATTTGGTGCCATAGATTGACTTGCCACCTGTGCCCTGTAGTCGCACACGTGTAAGCCACAGCTCTTGAAGGACTATGGGCCATTTTTCAAGGCAATGAAGGTCAAGGCGGGCGAGAGGTCTTTGCTTACATTGCCAGCGGTAAAGTCACCACCCTGAAGCATGAAGCCCGGTATTATTCGATGGAACTTTGAGCCTTCGTAACCATACCCCTTTTCGCCAGTACAAAGAGCACGGAAATTTGCAGCGGTTTTGGGTACAACGCTATCGTAGAGCTCGAAGACTACTCTAGCAGGCGGGCCTATGGCGGTTACCACCCTCCATCACAAGGTCCGGGTTCTAAGAGGCCTTACCATCATTCACCGTCAGATCAAAGTACACCTTGTTGGAGTGTGAGGTTGAGGTCGTACTTGGGGTCGTCGCTGCTGCCGTCCCTGCGGGGGCTGCGGGTGGTGTATTGTATGATGACTGTACAGGTTGGGAACTGCCTGATCGATGGTTAGAGACCAGCCAAGGACATTTCATAGGCTCTAATATATAGTAGCTGGATATTTAGGAGGAAGTACTTGATGGGCTGCTGCTGCTAGCTTGGGTGCTGGCTTGGGTGCTGTCTTTGTTCAGCTTGCCCTTCAGCTTGTTTAACAAACCCATGTTTGCGTTAGAGAGCTCAGAGAACTCGATATCGAATAGGAAGATGTAACACGCCGGAGAGGGGCTTTATAGGGATGGGATTGTGGATGTTGTAGATCGGAGTGATGATGCAAAAACAGGGAAACTGCATGACAGGGATCATCCGCTAAGCCTAACTTGTGGCGAGGCTAGCGTGCATGACAGGGCTGGAGGCTAAGCCGCGTCTGGATTAGCGGAGTTCCATAGCGCCATGTGTAACTTCGAACAAAATCACTAGCAAAACATTGACATCCTTTCTAGCCCTCGCGTTGTGCAATGAGCTGTCAAGTCACTGGAACGTGGAAAAGGTGTTGAGGTTACCTTGACACTACAATGACTATTATACACCATGACGAGAGTGCGCCTTCGTCCATGTCGATAGACACTCCGACATCGTCTCTTGCGCCGAGCGTCATTCTTGATAGCAATCGTCCTGAGACGTCACTACCGCTCGCTATTCGTAAGAACGGTAGGTGATCAACTCCTCGCTGCAACTTAATGACTAATCGGCCCCTCCTCTAGTACGTGATCGTTGGCATAATCAGCAGCCTGGCTTGGAAGCTAAACTGTCATCCATTCTCGGATGCCCCTGGGTTACAGACATAGATACTGCCTCTCTATATACCCTTGCAGAAGAGCGATATGCGAAAGAAAACCCTGGTGTCATCTTCACCGAGTATGTAATGACATGATATATGCTGCCTGAATTTGAGACTTGGAGTTGACATACGTTATACAGGTACATCTCTGAAGCCATCAACCGCATCGAAGAATTTTTGGAAAAGTACGGGGACGATGGCAAACTAGAGCTCAACAAGCTGGCCTCTTCATACACTATGAAACTTGAGCAGACGCTGGACCCCGAGATCGAGTTCACTGGATGCGAGATCTCCCACGGTTGTCTCATTCTACTTTTCTCGAAAGGCAATATCGGTGTGGATGTGTATCGCGCAGCCGAAGACCTCGCCGACGCTGTGAACAAAGCCAGCCTAGCGATCACCATTGAGTCCGCTGGTACTCTTAGCTTTCTCGCCAAGCAGTCCGTGAAAATGGATTATTCTGATGAGAAAGTCGCCTCACTTACGAACCGCATCGCAGCCATCCTCTCCATAGATGGAATCAAATTGGTACCAAACTTCGCAGAAAACTATGCAAAACTCGCCGCCTACAAGCCCACCAATTACGACTTCCCACGCAACTGGCAAGACACCTTCGGCGCTTGTACCCTCGAATACTTTGAGTGTTTCGCCAATTCTCTCGAGGAGCTTGGCTTTCAAAGTGATGAACTCTTGCAAGAAGGCTTTAAAGAAGGAGTTTATAAGAATCAGGTCGTACTGAGAGTCGTCGATCGACTGATGAATGATGATTGCAATGAATGCATGATTGCAGATGGCGTTCTCTACTTGCTGACCGTACCGCAGTATTGGTCAAATGACCCAGCCTACGTTGCGAAGAAATTGGTTGATATACTCTAACGCGGCTCGGCTGTAAATATCTCTGCCTTTAAGATGGGACGCGCGTACAGCTAGTCAAGGAACCCAAAACGTCAAGCACGATTGAAGTCTCGTTATCTACAATGGGAACTGCGGTAGTTTGTTTCTAACGCCGGCGTTCGCAGTGATCGGAACGCTTCCAGCGAACGCTGGCAGTGTACGTGATCTTCTCGCGTAGCTGCATATTTCTCCCGTCTCCTATCGGATGCACAATACTGCGAGTCAAGTCGGACGAGGAAGAGTCGTGAGACAGTGTCTGCCACCGGACCGACCAAATTTGCGGGTCGCGGTTGACAACGCGGCACAGGTATCCCATATCCTGGCAGGGCACTCCTTTCAGGGGTTTTTACCGAGGAACAGCCGAGACGAGTGCCCGCGCTGCCAGGCACGCCAGGATATGGAATACCTATGATCACCTTTGTGCCGAGCCACCTTTCTTTTGAGAAACGATAGTCGCAGAAGGAAGAGAGACAAAACTGCCACACAAACGTCTCGCGCCCAGTAGAAGTGAACTTGGAAGGCTTTCTTGGTCCATAACAATATCTGATCATATAAAGGCGAGTAATAAGAACATGATTCTGGGTAGCTGTTTGATCAATTCATCATAGAGCCATCAACAGGATCAAGCCACCAAAGCCATGCACGCTGCTCCTACTCCTGATCTGGCTCCATCCTCGGCTACTATACCGGCAGTATCCTGCCCCTGATCCAGATTCACCCTCGGCTTCTTGGTAGGCCGGGCAATCGATTGCAGGGACGGAAGGCGCAAAAATGAGATTCCGCGCTGGAAGAGAATAGTAAGAAGAAGGGCGAGCATAGGCAAATGGCAAAGGGTGAAGCTGTGTTAGATACTGGAGGATGGAACCACTTTTGTGATCTGGTAGCTTGCGCTTGTTATAGAGCGAGCCAAGACGTCGAAGCAGTGTCTGCGCATTCTCTCTGTGGCTGCTCAAAGGGAAATTATTGAGATGAACCTCGATGAGATGCTAGAGAGCAGGCAAAACCTAAATATGGTTGGTTACAGTAAAGTGAACTGTATTTGACGACCTCACAATCAATCAGGAGGCCAGTGTATTGTCAACAGAGCCGAGGCTGCTCATGTCTCGGAATTTAGAACCCAGACTATCACTGTCGATGAGAGAGAGTCCTGATGCCAAGATGCCAAGCCTCTAGAACTAGCCATTCCAGGTGCTAGCAGGTGAAGCCATCGAAGCTCTTACTATGATTCTCTTCTCATCATGGATCCCCTTTCACCACACCGTGCAGCTGATGAGATGGGATCGCTGTCGCGTTGTATGATAAGCATGTACTGACTACACCCATCCCTTGCCAGCCTTGGCGGGGCTATCGATAGAATACCCGAGCAGGCCAACAGCTACCATACGTGTCTCACCATTTCCTAGACGGTAACAGCACGAACAACACTGGCCTAGCCAACGCAATAACATCACCCGTTCGCCTCCAAGCCTGACATTCTTGCCTGCACTATAGAGCAGTGAATGCTCACTGCTCGCTTGGATCTGGGTGCTCGAGGCGGTGACGGCAACGGGTCCGGACGCGAAAGAGAAGGATGCACCATATCTGGGTTATAGAACGGAGATCGAGCACTCGTACCTGTGAGAGGCTAGCGGGGTCAGGTCGAGTCTGGCAGATCTCCACTAGTTGGTGGGCATGGGGCAGCGCCGCTCATGGTTGGCGAGTGGCTGTCTCACGCAGCGTGCCTTCACGACGCTGCATCCAGATTCAGGACTGTCCGAGTTGATTGCAACATAAATAGCAACAAGTCTACAACATTGAAATCATCTCAATTCTATCGCTATAAATACCGAGCTGATGCAGTCTAGGATGGATCTTGTTACACCAGTCAGACACACGGTCCTTGCAGAGCCATCATCACGCTGTCTGGATTTGCCCAGATCCCTCTGCACTCGAGCCTGTTACGCGATCGAGTTGAATTGAAGCAACTGTACTACCGCCCTTGATAATGTCTTCAGCCATGGTCTCCCATCTGTCTTCTATAGCACAGAGCAAAAGCATGCGCATTACCCCCTCGTGGAGTTCCTGGATCGTGAATGCCCGTATTGCGGCATCAGGGTGCGTTCTGAACTGGACTGTACAGTCGCCAGATTTGATGATGTTTGAAGGAATTCCCTAAGGGAGCACGGGTATTCAGCATAAGCTCGCCCGTATAAGTGGAAAATGGATGCGAAGGGTTCGGGGAAGTCCTTACCGGCGGTAGGATTGTTGTCACAACTAAGTCTGTCGACAAATTGAAAAGCTGGAGCAGAAAACTAGTCAAAAGATGGAGCACGGTCCTGTTCCTTACTTTTGTGGCTGTGAAGATCAAATGTACATCGATATCATCTGCTCCAACATTGACACTTCCACCAACCTCGCATGCTGTACCAGCCACACATGTGGTCGAAGAGATGTTGAGCCCGGTGGAATTCAATCCAGGCTCCAAAGTGGTAATCGATAATCTGTTCACGTCCATGGTTCCAATCAGAAGCGACTGAGGATTTTCCATTAAGTTGCATTTCAACTGCCCCGGCCACCCACTATCTCTAGCCTTAGAGATGACCCATCGCACCAATATGGCGAGGTAGACAGCCATCTTCTCTCGATTAAGGAGGATCTGGGTCCTTGGAACGGCACTATCGCGATTTCGATGCTATAGAAGGGTAGGTTTCGAACGTGCCAGGGTTCCCGCAATATTGGATTGTCGGTGCTCTTCCAGAGCCCGGACAGCTCCGTTAGCAAGCTGTACATTAACCGACCGCCCTTGAAAGGTGCTCCAGCATCTGTCCCACATTGGATCTTCAGGTCCTGGTGAAGGCTGGGTATAACGGGGAGACCCAGGGCAGGCTCTGTACTATTGAAGAGAGTAGAGGTATTCAGAAGAGCTAGAGCTCTACCCATACTAGTAAGCCAGAGTTCGGGGAATAGTGGGTCCAAAACGAAGAAGACAGACCGTGACTGAGGAAATATGGCTACAAATCTATTGGGTGATGCTGATGAGATATCGTATATGCCCCCAGGCAGTGTCAGCGCATCGCAGTAGCTCCAGAGGACAAGAAATGCAAGTATGAGAACCCTCATTCTATTCTATTCTAACATTCGAATTTCTTTGGCTAAGGTTTGCGATCAGAGCCACATATCATGGATGACAACACAGAGCTTCCACATTGTATATGCTAACGGGCAGGTGGCCAGGTATACCACCGCATAAGTATCAGAATACGCGACAGCTTCGGCGAACCGTCAATGTGTCACAATATATTTTCCCGGTAAATGCATACGCGCGCACGCGACCAGGAGCGCAAGAAACCAAGTAGCGGAATGAAATGGCCCCTCCCGTTCACCTAAGTTTTGTTCTCTGGCACTCTGACCGTGCTTCTGCGCTAACAGTGTGAAATATTTCCGAGAGAAACTGCCTCACTTCAAATATTGGTCGTTGTTCATGGTTGATATTGAGACTCGAAGTATAACGAACAAGGCTCTACCCTCGAGCGGTCGACTGTTGCTTAGCTCGCACCGGCCCAAATATATCCGTACCGGACGGTTGAGATCCTTGCCGCTGAGTTCCCTGATCGAGGCCCACATTGTGGCAGCCCGAAGAGCGGTCGTTGGCAGAGTGGATGCGGACCGAACCAAGTCTAGTTATTCGCTAAGACAACTTATTGATCAAGATGGTACCATCTGCTGACAAGATCTGTCGAGATTTGGTGGAGGTAATGTCCACGCCGGCATTGGTCTCATTGTGGCTTCCTGTACCCAACCCATTTACCATATTGCATGAAGCGATGAGACTGATGAGTCCAAACGTCCGAAGATGATTGAGCACCTACCGACCAATCAGTCTGTACTCTCGCACTTCGCCGACTGTCAGGTTTGAAAGCAGTGGTTAAAAAAGCCCTCCCGCGCAGTCGTAGTGCCGGTATAATTGCACAAATGCAGATGCCTTCCTCGGATCTAAGCGAGTCATCTCCATTGTCGTATTGCTGCGTTATGCCAAGGGTGAAGACGTTGCCAACATTCACGAAGTCACGGACAAGCCACGAGCATCATTGACGCGCAACATGACAGGAACGAATATGGCGTGGATTCCCAAGAACGATTGCCACTGAGCACCCACTACCGCAACTCGCAACGACCTAGTGTTAGGCGAGGCAAAGTCAGAACTACTCACTTGACAGTCCATAGCCTCACGTTCCTCGATACCTCGCATTCGTCATGCATTGTCGAACAGGCAACAGGCTGACTCGAATACGTCGTCAAAAAGTGTCATCTTGCCACGAAACACAAGGAAGTCTGGTTCAACGAAGGCAGGGAGGACTCTCCCAGAGCGGGATACAAAGTGCGAGGGAGCAGCAACCGTCAATGCATACCCGCATATCTCACGCAGACAGTTTGACCTGACTAAGAAACAAAGGGGAAAATGGCTTAGCTGTATATGCAGAGGCAAATGTTGAATACACAAAATCTTCCTGATGCCATGGAGGACTCAGCTATCGCTGCTCTGACTGGCAGCTATACAAACGGCGATCTCTCTGTATCGCACATTAGTCACTTCCAGTCATTGGGGATGACATTGGCCAGTAAGATGAAGTGATGGTTGATTTAGCATAGCTTTCAACTCCATTCCGTCAAGGATTTACGCTTCATGGATAGGGGTACAATAACAACAACGACAATATTTATAGAATAGGGCTGACTTGCGTATTCGTATCCATCTCGCCAACCTCCGAGTCCACATACATCTCCCTACCTGCCATATCTTCCTCCGAGGCAGTACACCTCCTATCCTGACAAACCGATACCCTATCTACACTGCCACCTCTGATGAAGCAACCCACAACCCACAATCTCCACTCCCATTCCACTCATGTCCCTTCGCCTCGTCACACGTGTTCGTAGCCGATATCACGTAGAATACGTAGCGAATATAAGGAGCGAGAGGGTTGCGGATCTCAGTTGATAAGTCCTGGTATGACGGCGGTGTTCGCCTACAAACACTGTGCGTACGCGTCATAGTACTCTTCGCGCCAAAGAACCGCATTGGTTTTAGCTTGTAGGCAGCAGTATTACAATTTGTGACGTTGTTTTGCGTAGTATGGGTCTTGTGCTTCACTAATCGGACATTACCGTTTTGGAAAGTGGTTTAGGGGCTAAAGCCATTCGTATGGTCACTTACGCGTCCATTCAGCCTCTGTCAATATTGATGCATGTCAAGCTCACAATGCTATTTTTGCCATCTCGCAACATGAAGTCGCAGAGTATGGACACTGTACTCGCATTGGGGATGTTCGAGGCATATCGCAAGGCACTGTCGTCCACCGCGGTTGTTGTACGACCCTGCGCTCGCGGTGGAGGATACACCATGGTATGAAGATGATGACTAGACTGACTAGCAAACATTCAACTCAAAACCCTTATCATGCAACATCTATATAAACAAGCCAATACTCTCTCAAAATGTACGCATCCGTCGCAACAACATCCAGAAGTAGCAGACTATCCAACGCCGCGTCCAAAACCTTTGCCCTCCTCACTGGCCATAAAGCAATCCACCCCTTAGCCCTCGACGCAGCTTATAACCAAGCAAGCATGGGTCCTCCATATTCAATCACAGACCGCAAAGAAGATCCCCCCAGACCCCAAGGTGCATCTACTCCAAACACTGCCACGGATCAATCCGAGGTTCAAATTTCTGGCAAAGATCGCCAACCAGATCCTCAAGCCAAGCATTCTTCAACTCGCTCCACTCCGTCGTCCGCTAAGCTCCAGGGAGTGGACACATCTCCCGCCAACGATTCCGGTATCGCACCCGAGAAGCTTCCTCAAGAGAACGAGGCAAAATCCCCAGATCCTGTCCAGGAGACCGGCTCTAGCGCCGACATGACCAGCAGTGGGGACGTGACTCATGTTAGTAAGGAGTCCGAGACTGAGGGTGTCAAGGAGGTATCGCACAAGTGATAATTTTCCTCCGGACAGGAGCAGGGGCGTATATTGCGGTAGATATTGGGGAGGGTGTCATGACTCAGATTCTGCAGGCCCCGTCCTCGATGTAAGGTCGGAGTGATGATTGGAAGGGGTCGGACAAGGCAACGGAGGAGTCCTTGTCGATGTACGATTTGGCTGTCTCATGTGTATCGATAACGATTAGTAGGGTGGGTATCATAGATACACGTACACATAGCATGGCTTTCAGGGCGACGGATCTCCATCAAGGGACTTGTACCTCGTGAAGGCCGGGCGCTTCATGGTCTGATCCCCATTGGAGAAAGAGCTCGGGTAGACCATGAATGGGTTGTTCTATATCTGGTGTGACAGTGCCCCCTCCCTGCTCGGGTTCCACAACCAGCAGCATAAAGAATCGTGTTCCCCTCCAAGAATGTTACCCATACACAATCATCTATTCACAACCTGTCACAAGTCTCAACAACTTAACCAGAATGTGTACTCTACTTACCCTCCCCAACGAAACGCTGCTTCAAATCATTGCGGAGACATGCCCCGATGGTATCGAAGAGCTCGTTCTCTGCTGCAAGCGTCTGCACCAGCTGGCTCAAGAGTCGATGAAGCAGCACAAGGCGGACAGAAAACAGTACTGGGGCCGCTTCCTTACCTGGCCTAGGAACCTGGAATTGCGTTATGGTTTCGAACCTGCTCAGCCAATTTGCTTGTCCGAAATTTTGTTCAGGCCTCGCATAGCGTACTATGTCCAGCACCTCTGTGTCAGCCATAAGCAGCTGTCTGGGCCGCCTCGAGCTTCGCAACCACTTTACAGCCTGGCCATGACGACTCAGGACAGTGCCTGGCGAGACTTTTTCGCTAGATCCAGGTGCACTTACATATCAGACATGGACTCCGCACATTGGCAGGAGGCGCTTGATCGCGCCGATGTACAGACAGTCACGAGCTCATTATTAATGCTTCTGCCAAATCTCCGCACGTTTTACCTGACATTGTTCAATGACAGCTCCAAGATCTCCGGTGTTGTGAATAGCATTGTAAATGCTAGTCAGTCAGTGGATCGGATGCATGCGTCAGACACACCTCTCTCCAAATTGTGTTACCTTCGCGTAAGCCACGTAAATCGACTTGCAACTACTGGTTTGTGGGAGAGTTTCGCTATGCTGCCTTCGATGCGCTGTATGAGGCACGGCGACTTCATCAGAGAGGATTTTGAGCGCTGGCGTTCACAAGAGCCTGGAAGATCAGATATCAAAGAACTCTGTTTTGAATTCGGTGATCTCAGTATGGAAACCCTGACGAGACTATGCGGTCACACCAAGTCTCTGGAGACTTTTGTATACAATGACAAATACGCGAGATATGCCGAAGATAAAACCGAGGATGCCTGCAATCTTTCCGTCCTTGCCTCTCTGCTGCAAGCACACGCTGGACATAGTCTCAAGGAGTTATGCCTTACCATCCAGGAGCCTCGTTATTTTGTTGACCCGTATGTACGAAATTTTGTACAGAACTTTCCTGGCCCTCTGCGAGGATTTGACCGCCTGGAAAAGGTTGAGATCACATTCAATGCGCTATTATTGAACAATGCAGGCACCTTAGATGTACCTTACTTGGTGGACATTTTGCCCGCATCTCTCCGTGAGCTACATATCTGGGTCATAAATGAGTTTGGAAGCGTGGTAGAGCTGATAGTCAAAGCGTTTGCAGGAGTTGGGGAGTGGAAACAGACAAAGCTCCCGAGAATTGAGCTGGTTGTATTCCGCCGCCATATGTACGGAAACGAAATGACGGAACTGCCTCTTGACAACGATACGAAGCTCAAGTGCGAAAGTGGTGGAATCTCCGTAGAGGTAAGGGCTTGGTCTGCTTGGCGACATGAGCTCTATTAGCATAGATTAGATGGGCAAAGTCCTCAATATCAAAGACACTGAACGTCCCTAAATATTTGTCTTCGAAGAGGCCTGATCAGAAAATCTAGTATCGCCTTCGCACATCCACCGACCCTTTACGGACTTAATGATCAAACTGTTGTTGTAAAGATTTCCACTCTCGACTACCTATGCCTATTGTATAGCCCTAGTGCTTGGGGACACTGCAAAGTACTATGAGGACCAGGCCTAAAAAGACCAGCTGGACTCATCATACCGAGTGCTTCGAGCTGTAATGGTCTTGTCAGAGTATAGGGTCGAGGTACTGGCGGTGGCTTGATGTGCGTTTGGGAGGGAGGAAGCAGAAGGAGAAGAGGGAGGCCAAGATGGAAGATGGAATCCATGGGCAATCTTAGCCTGTTCTTCTAATATTCGAAGCGTTCTCTTGCGCGGCTCCCAATCAACCTGAAGGTTGGCGTCACTATTGTAACTAGAAGAATTGCCTTCAGTCCTCGATGGATTTCAATCTGCCAACGCTCCGTTAAGACCATTCTTCGTGGGATCGAAGAAAGTCTTGCAGTATCCCGAAGATTCTGCGTCGCTGGGGTGCAATGTGATCTTTTGGGGGAAAGGGGGGGAGGGGGGGGGGGGGGAGGGTGCGCTTGAGATTCGATAAGACTGCGGGAAAAATGATTCACCTTCTGAAACAATGCTGGGCTGGAAAGTGGCGACGCAGCCTTTAGCCGCATCTCAACGATTTTTGGATGGATTGCAAATATTTATGCATGTCTAGAGTTGCACAGTGCTCTTGAGCAGCGTCTTGATGACGCCTGAGCTTCATGTCAAACTTCACGATCAGTCCGGATAATGCTGGAAGAGAGCGGAGATGCTCTCGCCGTAATGATTTCGCCGTATAGCTTCCGACAGCAGGTTAGATATATCCAGTATAACGAGCTTTTTGCACGCCTTAATCCTCTCTGCGGCTAACGGATACGTATTGGTGACGACGATGAAGTCGATGCAATCACAGGCTTCCATCTGCTCCAGCGAGTCGTCACCAAAGAGACCGTGGGTCGCGATGCAGTACACCATCTTGGCCTCACCACGCTTCACAACAGTCTCCGCTGCTGCGATCCATGAACCGCACTGGTCGATCAGGTCATCTATGATGAACACCAATCTGTCTTTAACGTTGCCAATGAGAGTGACGGTATGCTCGAATTCTGGATTCCTAAAGCCTTCTTCTTCATCGTCCGAGTCATTTCTGGCAGCATCACCCGATCCGCCGAGGGCGTTGTCGGCTTGGAAAATGGATCTCGTGGAAATAAATGACGAGGTCATCAAGTCCAGGTCGTCAAGCTGCGGCTGGCCCATGACATCTCCTGGAAGAGCCGCAATAGAGTCCGACATTGTGGAGAGAACGGGAGAGGGAGCGTCGTCGTCCACAATGTGACCGTGTATAAGCCGTCCTGTGACTACTTCTGTTGCACGCTCATCTGTGTATTCATCCCCAGATTCGCTGGCCGATACGTCCGCCGACACCTCGTGAAGATTCGAGGCTCGTGGGAGGCCATTCGTCGGTGGCTCTCTTGGGGCTGGTCTGCGCGAAGTAGGAGGTGATGCTGACTCTAGTCGAGTAGACTGTGTCAAGGGACTTGAGCCGACTTCGCGATGATTGAAATGTCGGAAAGGAGCCGTCATTGGAGGTATGCTATTGACTGGGGGTTGCGATCGCTCCGCACCTCGATAAAGCGCTCTTTGCTCCTCGAGCATAATGCCATTAGGTGGGCTTAAGTCCATACCACCTGAGTCATGTCTTGAGCTATTCGCACGGTCCATACGATCAAGAATGCCACTCCCTACAACACTGCCGTTCATATCCATCCTACGTCGTTCCGTGGTGACCAGCGCAAAGTTGAGCCTCAGCGCGTCCGCCAAGGATGTCACCCGCTTGGTCCCGCCTGGGTTTTTGCTGACGACCACTGCCTCCTTCCAACCTGTGACATTATTCCTGATCCAGCGTGCAATCAGTGGCTCAGCGTGGAGATCATCAACCGGTTTTCCAAAAAAGCCCTGTGTAGGCGGAGCGTGAAGATCCACTGTGATGACATGGTGTATCCCGGCTACCGATAGCAGGTTCGCAACCAAACGTGCAGTGATGGCACCGCGATGTGACTTCTTCTTCGATTGCCGGGAGTAGGGGAAATATCTTTGATCCTTCAGCTTTGAGTATTTCTTCCGAGGCTTCCACCTACGGCATGACGGCTGTAATTGATTTGGCAGATCCGCTCTTACAGGCGGATATCATGATGAGCATCTCCATGACACTGTCGTTGACTTTGTTGCTACCGCTTTGGACGATGAAGACATCTTGGTCGCGAATTGAGGTTTCAATGCTGACGGAGGTCTCGCCATTGCTGAACTTCTTGAGCTCGGCCTTTGCTGGTGATGTACCCAGGCGTTCACAGATGGCGTCGACCAAGAGCGGGTGGGAAGACCCGGAGAAAATCTTTGCTCCTCTCATTGCAAGAGGTCGGCAGACTTGTACGCCCTCAAAGGGTAACACTTCTGAGTCATATATGGAGGTGCCAGAGGGTAAATGGGCGAAGGATGTGTGTGCCTGAGCGAAATGCAAGTCTTTGAGCTTAGCACGTTAGCGCGAGACCCGTAGATAAGATTAGATCTAATACATAAAATTCATCTATGCAGCGACCGACACTCAAATTTGCTATCTAAAGCGACTTAGTGGGATCATCTCTCGCCTGTAGGTGTTCGTGGTTCTCGCTCAACATGTCGCTACCGTAGTCTCCATTCATTGCATCAACCATCGGGAATCCCGAGGGCAATGTCCTGGGCTGCCAGTCTCTTCAACCCAGCTCAGGCATCACCCCCTGCGCCGTCCATCCCTAAGCGACCAGCGATTCTCTCGGAGGTGCAAGACTACAGTCATGATAGTACGGCGCGGAAACGTCATGGGCGGAGCAAAGAGCAAGCAGAGCCCATGGATGAGGAGGAAGAGGCGGCCCGGTCGCCTTACTGGCATGTAAGCTGGATCCTGAGAGGACAGTCTTGCTACTCTTGAGGAGTCTTAGCTGACACCATGCTAGTGTATGATAGCGGGCGGTGTCGGTGGGACATCAGGTGATATGTTGATGCACTCTATCGATACAGTCAAGACCCGCCAACAGGGGGATCCGCACATGCCGCCAAAATACGGATCATTATCCTCCGCATATACCAAGATCTTCCGGCAGGAGGGAATAGCAAGGGGGCTCTACAGTGGTGTCACTCCCGCCTTTCTTGGCTCTTTCCCTGGTACCATCATATTCTTCGGAACGTATGAATACAGCAAACGACACATGATAGCAGCCGGCGTGCATCCTTCCTTGGCCTATCTTGCCGGAGGTATATCTCCCCCCTTTCTAAACCTCGGACGTCAGTACTGACATATTTAGGGTTTGTTGCCGACTTTGCTGCATCATTCGTCTACGTACCTTCGGAGGTCCTCAAGACTCGTTTGCAACTGCAGGGTCGCTACAACAATCCATTCTTCAACTCAGGCTACAACTACCGATCAACCATTGATGCCGCTCGCACAATAGTCAAATTCGAAGGGGCTTCTGCTCTGTTCCATGGGTACAAGGCAACGATATTCCGCGACCTCCCGTTTTCCGCATTACAGTTCGCCTTCTACGAGCAGGAGCAGAAATGGGCCAGACAGTATGCTGGAAGCAGAGACATAGGTCTAGGTCTTGAGATTGCCACTGCAGCGTCAGCCGGAGGAATTGCTGGGGTTATTACCTGTCCGCTAGATGTTGTCAAGACCAGGATCCAAACACAGATCAATCCACTGGAGACGGTGACACCAGCTGGAAAGGCAACGAAGATTCAGCTGCAACCTATCAATGTCGTACCAATGCATAGCACGCGGGCAACTCACATGTCCCAAGCTGTGCAGGCATCTTCTCTGAAACGTAACATTTCGACATCTTCGCCAAGCACTACAATGCGCAAGCCTGATGCCATCATGTTAGACACCTCTTCTGTTGTGACTGGCTTGAGAATGATGTACAAGACCGAAGGCATTATGGGGCTTTTTCGAGGTGTGGGACCGAGGTTCGTTTGGACGAGTGTTCAAAGTGGGACCATGCTCGTCTTGTATCAAACACTCTTACGGCAGATGGCCGCTCATTCATGGCTCAATGATGAAGGGGCTGTTGTTGCCTGAATCGCAGACTGTTCATGATCAAGCATGGGGTATCATGCTAGCTGGGAGGAATTGTACAGTATGGGGCATGCGTTCATGGCAATGAGCGGCGTTTCGCATCTGCAGGAGCATGGGATAGATCATGAATAGAATCTCGATGGTTTTCAGTTCTTCAATATCAGTCATACTCTACAGTCTGTTCGGTTGATCAAGGTACTGTTCGTTCCAACAGGTGAAACCATGAAGACGGACAAAGTCTCATCGTCATTACATGAACTTCCCACACTCGTGAACTCTGTTGACCACGGGCTCATATCACACGAACGTTATGCGCGCGAGCTCTGGTTCAGATTGTACCGTATGCCTTCTCAAATTATGGACGTCAAAGCCATATTAGTGGCTTGGCATCATGTAAAAATCTGCGTTCTGCAATCCATTTTCCTCGATAATCAATCATCGTGATGTTACTCCCATCTGACACTCCTTATGATCATGAGATCCCCTCGTTCTCACCATACAATCAGAGTGATGGCGTGCCCGAATTCCATGGCTGAACGTTCTTAGTCTTCGCTGATCGGAAATGGACCACAGTTAGCTCGAGATGGGCGTATGGATTCGTGTACAGCAGTCTTCAGCGGTTTGGATGGAATGATGTACAGGGCCTATATACGTTCAAGAGTAGTCGAACACTGCCACTTGTGAATGCTCAAGACCTTTTTTGGGCGGACGCGGCTCGTGAGGCTCCATGGAGGAAATGGAGATGTCCCTCCACCCCAGATCTGGAATTTACCTGCGGAAGACCTTTAATCTTGGAAAAAGTAGTGTGCACGATGATGAATCATCAAGCAAGGCCTAGCAATTGCATAATGGAACGTGGAACAAAGGTCGAGCACCAATGATGAGTGAGAAGGTGCAAAAAAAGGCCAGTCGTACCCCAGGCCTATGGCGCAACCACAACGGCTGCGGAGAGGATGTGTGTTATAGAACGGGAAGCTCGAGCAATTGCTAATGCAATTCACCCTACGACAAGTATGCACAGGAATTGGGATGTTGCTGGTGTGTGGCTTGCGTGCCAGAGTGGCGGGTACAAACAGTACAAAACATTTCCAACATCACCTGGTCACATCCTCGAGTCAGCTGAAGTCTCGACATCGATACAAAATGATTTGATACAACATCCACAGCTTATTCTGGTAGCGAAATGGCACTGCTGCTAGATATCGGATGCCAATGGGTCTGCCAACTACAACGACTTCTCCCGTCTGCGTCAGTCTGACCGCTACCACGGTGTTTGGGCAACATCCATGTCCAAGACATCCATGTCCAAGAGCCGAGTGACGCTACCCCTATGCTTGACTCAATCCATTACCAAAGGCTGCAAGGTCCCGAAGCACACGTCTACCATAGCTCGAGTACCAACGCCGTGGGCGCCAAGATGGGCTCTACCCATCAGCTAGATATACACCACCATCCATGGAGGCATTGTTCCATGCCCATGGTCAGTCGTGTAATTGTACGAGAGGCACTCGATGCACGCTGCTCAACACAATCAATGAGGCAGGGCCGCGACCTCGCCCACCCAAAGACTGCCAACTCATGCCACAACACCACCCTTCCAACATTAGCCCTACACGGAATGTCATTTGATACTGTCTTCGTGTCGAGCCAGTGACCAATGGGTCGCAGAGAAGGATAAGGGCAGAGGACGATAAGGATCACTTGAGCAAGCGGAGTCGAAGCATTGCTGTGAGGATTGTGGTTGCGCCTGGGAACGCCAAGGTTTACAACATAAAATAAGGTAGGTCTAGAATTGTATCATGTTTCGGCGATCATCCGCCCAAACCCCTGAGCCCACGCCTCATTGTGCTCGGGGACATTGTCCGTTCCTTGGGATTGGCGTCTGCCAATCATGGGGTGAACCACAGGGTCGGGACATAGTGCGCTGGCCAGGTCCCCACGGCAAAAGCTAAAGCTAGATGGGTTGTCCTGCATGATCTCTACCGGAATAGCTCTTTGGCCTTGTCGGTCATCACTGTTCAATATTATTCATCTGCTCTTGTCACTATCTGGTTTCTCGGGAATTTGATTCTTCAGGGCTCAGCTGGGTTGCATGGCTAGGAGGTGCGGCAATGAGGAGAGCATTATCGGCCGCATTCCAGGCACGGGACATATTGATGGATTGTTGACTGTCTGTTGTAAAGTAGGTACGCCTCGTCCCAACGCTCTGGATTCCAAATAGATGGATGATGGAGATTACGGAGTAGCGATGGCGTCATCGCCATGAGTCTTAGCCCCCTTTTCGGTGTCGGCGCCGTTACATCCCCGCGAAATTGGTCCAAGCTCGTGTGGGCTTGAGAGTTGAGACCCTCGACAGGTCAATTCGGGTTGTGCCGAAGTCCTTCGTTCAGGCTGCCAGATGGAGAAATCGAAGGATCTACCAAGGTACCTAAGGTAGGTACTACTACTGAATAGAGATGGACAGATGGTAGCTCTCGCTACTCGACGAATGACGGCACGTGGTCCTGAGCATGATGATTGATGAACCGGTCCCTCGGGTCAGCCTGTGCCGCTAAGCTAGTGCCGCAGTAGTGCATCGGGTTTTCCCAGAGAGCGGAAGCCTAATTGGCCCATCGTCTCCACTTCCCACGTTGTTGTGTACTAGTAGTGTTCTTGTTCTTCATCCTTCATCGACCATTCTACTGCATGAGCTAACTCTGGTCTCTGACAAACCCTACCTTGCGCTTGGTGCATTCAAGACTTCTATCAGTTCTATCAACTCCGTCAGGTCGATGTGGGAAGTAGGAAATATAGTGAAGAGCTACGCATTGTGACAGCTACGGTAGGTATGTTGTATTTGGGGCAACCCAGAGCGAGCAACTTTCGCTTCCGTCCCAAGCTTTGGCGCTTTCACCACTGACTTTCTTGGTCTCCGCCAGCTAAAAACATCCAAAGTCGCTAAAATTGTGATTAGAGTGTTGAATTGTTGAATTGTTGGATCACCGATCGATGATTGGTGTCCCGACGATGGATTCATCAGGATTTCTTGCTTGCTGGGACTTCTTTCGAGCCCACCCTCCTCTCGGTAATGGTAACACTATACCGCAAGTGGCGGAACACGCGTTCGTCATGCCCTGATCATCTGTGTGACCATCACGGTCTCTAGGCAGCCCCCTACGGTCTGGAGTGCACCGGTCTGACCTCATGGGCATTGTAATCCACCCTTCATAATGGCACTATGATGCCGTAGGATTCTTCCACCACATGGATCACTACTACCCATATCTTGGAACGGCACTCCCCCGGATCCGACGGCTGAGAGGCGTACGCACGGATCTTTTCTTGTCATCTTGCTATCTGTCCAAGTGGACGTGAGATGAGAACTGCTGCTCGTGGACAGCCTCACTTTCATCTCATTTCCCAGTCCGTGATTCCAAGTCGCTCCCTGTCGTTCATGGGCAATTATGGTCGAGTTTCAAGTACATGTCATGCTCAGAATCAGCCTTCCTATCTCATATCATCATCTAATTTACCACTCCAAATATTCCATCCAAAGAATAAGAACACACGGCAGATCAATCAGTAAATGAACACGCTCTCAACTTTGATCCCAATCCCAACCCTGCCAGCCTTAACAACACTTCAGCAAGTTCTCAGTATTGTGAGGAACAGAATCTGCAGGTGTGTACAGCTTGAATGTCCTCAGACTTGACCTTCGGGCCACTGACCATTTCCCAGGCATCCAACCATTCGTCACGACCCAGCGATCAAGCCTAGCCTTGACGGCCCAGCCATGCCCAGCACGACAGCCGGGAGCACAACCTGCTCAAACGGCGGTCCTCACTCTTGGGAGACCATCAAGTCGGACACCAGTCTTCTCTCATGGTATTGCGCCTTTGACAACAGCGGACCACATTGGTTTATTCACCAGTGCCGCGTCTGCAAGATCAAAGCTTGCCGCCCGTGCAGCCAGAAGACATCATCGTGAAGTGGATGACTCGAGCGGTGTGTGGGCTATGGAGTGAGTTGGAAGAAATCCCAGGAAACGGCATCGCCCTTGGCTGACGTTGGAATTGACAAATAGGGCGAGTACCAATGGGTCGGGTCCAATCGAGAAGGTCCGACGATCCTCCCAGAACGAGCGAGCTGCATCATGCAGGCTGAGCATCCTATGGAATTTACTGGGCTCGACAATCCCGTTCATTGCCTTTGGCGACCGAGAGTATCATCATTCACACACAGCCAACCTCATTGCATCGCTGTCTCGAACAGGCAATTCGTGGGGAAAGCTAGGGGATTCACAACACTCAGTGCAACATACAACCGAATCATAGTAATTACAACACTATGTACAGAAGAACCCATACCGTGGAGATACCCCAATGACCACACGCAGCCGCAACCCGCTCCTACTATGCACTGCTTTCGTTGTTGAATCTAGTGGACGATACTTACAGACCGCAAATCCTCGATTGAAAAGAGGTGCTTCTCGACTCTCAAGAGCATCTCAGTCATGCATGTTTCTCCTTCCATCAGATCATGCACCATTGACTGCTGGCATCACAGCCGCGTTATCCTTCCATCATCGAAGAGAACGTTGGCAAGCCAGGACTAGGATTAAGCTTGGGATTATATTGACTACACTTGTGGTTCATCTTAAGCATAGCACCTGAGGCTGAAATCTTGTCTATCCTTCGCCTACTTTTGACCACTTCTGTGCCATGTTCTTGACCGGACGATGCCTGCATGGTTGAATCGTCACTGAACACGTTCCGAGCGCGGTCATATCTTCCACCTGCGGCATCTCGTACATTAATCTCAAGTTTACTAACCGTCCACGACGAAACACTATTATGCCCTTCTACATAATCAACCATGCAGCCCCACAAAGTTCCTCTGCCGTAAATGTATGCATCTTCAAAGCATTCTCCCCAGTGCACCAAATATCTCCCATCCCCAGCTACAGCAATATACAACCTCGCACCGCAAGCTCTTTTGACATCGCCGCCGCGACCGATAGGGCACTCATGATGACTGCACCGACTCAAAGCCGTCCTTTACTTTTAAGGAGACTCTACTCGGTCGGGTGCTGTATCTTAGCGATCAAGACCTGTCCTTGTAAGCGCGAGACCATTATACGCGACCACCAGCGCCTGATCTGTTTCAGCCAATGGTTTCGAGATCAGCAAAACACTGTTGAACAGGATCCGCCGTGCCCTGATGATGGACCAGGCCATATGTGGTCATCAAGCAGCCGTTGAACCAATGAAACACAGTCTCAAAGGCCATGTAAAACCGGGAGCAATGCAATCCCAGATGTTGAGGCGGTATGTAGTCAAAACACGGCTTGGTTAAAAGCGCTGATTATAGTGATCTTGTAAAGGATAATAATACCTCTGAGGTCGGATATGTTCCAAGACTAGGACCAGTGACGAAGCCGTCTCTACCTGCAATAAAGGTGATACATCCTACAACTATGACCTATCCTATACTCATCACGATCTGCCAATTACTTTTTCCACCCGGATCCTGTTAGAGTACTACCTCCCTCCTCATCACCGCCCACCACTCCCAAACCTCTAGAGAACAACCACAAGTCTCTACCCCAAAATGCGGTCCGCGACCTCTCTCGCTGCGACCGGCTTAACAATCAGCGCTCTAATCCTATCGGCAACAACCATGCCTCTCCAAAGCCCTCCAACAACATTCGTAAGCTCCCACCCTCCACGCGCAACACCCCGCGAAATCTGACCAAAAGATACAGAGCCTTACGTGTCCCGCAGACTCCGCCGGTGATGCCTACGTCCGCAGCCTCCCCGGAGCCAGCCAATCGACCCTCCAAGGCTGGTGCACCAGCCGAGCCCTCTCCCTCGCCTGCGATGCCAATGGTAAAGCGGTCACGACAGTCAATGACCCTTTGAAAGACTCGCATTGCGATGTCTGTGTTTGTCATCTCGATGAGCCGACCGCACCAACTGCCGATCAACCTCCGCGTGCACCACATCCACCTCCACCTCCGCCAATGGCACCACCTTCCGATCAACCTCCGCCAATGGCACTACCTGCCGATCAACCTCCGCCTAATGCACCACATCCACTCCCATACCCGCCTCAATTTCCACCTCGACCTCCACTTCCGCCAGTGGCACCACATCCACCTCCACTTCCGCCAGTGGCACCACATCCACCTCCACCTCCGCCAATGGCACCACCTTCCGATCAACCTCCGCCAATGGCACTACCTGCCGATCAACCTCCGCCTAACGCACTACATCCACATCCACATCCACCTCCCATTCCACCTCCACCTCCGTCAATGGCACCGCCATCTGATCAACCTCTGTCTGCACCACATCCACTTTTACCTCCATCTCCCCCCATGGCACCAGCCGCTGGACCTTAAACGCCAGAAGCAGCGCTCGAACACAGTGCCGCCAAGTCTGCAGAATTGGTGTTTGCGACCTGCGATCCATACGGTTATGAATCCAGGCGTGGGTGATGATAGCGAGGGTGTTTGCAAGGAGTGCTTGTGTGTGTCCGTCGTGCGTGGGGGGGGAGAGGGTGGAGATTCGTATTATAGAGGGGGAGGGGGAGGGGCGTTTTTGTATAGTAGAGTGTGTGCGATATGTGAAAGAGTGGGGAATGGATGTGTATTCTATAGATGGCAAAGCGCCGCCGCTGTTATTAAGGTTCGGTAAGGATTTGTATATACTACAGGTGGGAAATATGTAAGGAATTCAATACTTATGAAACGGCGAAATAGAAAGCTGGATTTTCTTTATAGTATTTACGAGTTTAAACTCTACCTGGAGGGTATATCTATTTACGCTTTCCTATATCCTAACTATTCCTAAACAGCTAGATATATTATAGAATACTAGAAAATACCTTACCTGTAAAAATCCAGATTTTTACGTAATAAAAGTATAGTTAAAAGTATAAGTCTTTTATTTCTTAGTAAGTAATAGTCTAGTAGTATTAATAAGGTAATTATAAGTTGAAATATAATAGATATATATATAAACCTTTATAGATACTAAGACTTCTATTAAGTATCTTTAAAGTTATAAGATAAATATTATAAAAAATATTAATTTTAAATATTAAAAGTTATTTATAATAGTTACTTAGTATTAGAGTATTAATAAATAGTTATTAGACTTACTATCTTTTATAATTTAAAGGACTCTTAGTACCCTTTAGAAGTAATAAACTTATAAAGTATAAAAAGTAGAAGTCTACTATTATTTCTCCATCAGACTAAATCCTGTCGTACGAGTCTCCTGACTCGCCTGATACTCGTCCCATGACTGTATCAATAATAAGATGTCCCACGACCCCATAGTGCAAGCGCTACAACGCTATTCCAGGTACGCTTCCGAACTACCGACACTGACGTCCATCAAAGACTCATCACAAATTCCGCATTGTGGCTGATCATCCGCCTATCCTAGCTGCGATGTCTCCGATGCTCTCGTCAAGCTCAAACATCCTCACGGCGGGTTTCTGAGCGACCTGTCAGTCGCACTATCTATGAAATCACGACCCAAGTGTCATCGTTGCACGACGCTAATGCCGTCCGAGAAAAAGCACCCTCTGGTCGCCCCAGAGGCAAGAAGGTCCGACGAAGATCGTTGGCCCGGCATATACGGTCGAATATGTTCCGAAAGACGACTGCGCGGATCCTAAGCCTCAGAGCCACTATGTAAGCACACGGGATCCGAAATCTCCAGCTCGCAGATCTCCTTATCTATCTACTCCCCAACATCTGCCAGGCGAGAAAGAGAGATGCAGTCTCTACTACCAAAAAACCTCTTCTGCCTCAAATTCAACACCCAAAACAATCCCTTGAATGCATCCCGCTCAACCCTTCATGAACCCCAGATCGACACCCTCCCCGCCAACTCCATCCTCTTCATCTCCGCCCCTCCCGAGACCTCCAACGCCGTCTACGGCGGCCTCATGAGCAACCGAGCCCAGTATCTAGGCGCAGCCGGCACCATCGTCAACGGCCGCGTGCGCGACCTGCAGGAACATCGAGACCTGAACTATCCGGTCTTTGCGCGGGATGTAGGGACGACGGCACCGCAGGAGGTGCTGAGGGTTGGTAAGGTACGTACGTACGTACGTATATATTGTTGTCACTATCCGTCAATCTCCGTGCAGAGTTCCTTCGGATTCACAGTACTTATTATTATTATTTCATCATTAATAGCAAAACATCTAGATCAACAGCCCCATCCGTCTCCAAACCGCAGACCAAACCGCCACCATCAACCCCGGAGACTACCTGATCGGCGACCTCAACGGCGTCGTTTGTCTGCCGCAGGGGTTGGCGGGAAAGGCGGTCGCGCTGATGGCGAGCCAGGTCGAGGCTGATGAGAAAATTGCACGGGATTTGCGGCTGGGGAGGAGCTTTCAGGAGGCGAGTCGGGAGCATAGAGCGGGTGTTCTGAAGGGGGAGGATCTGTAGGGGGTTTTTTTTGAGGGGAGGTTGTGGAGAAGTGAGATGTTTGGTGTTGGGGTTTGGGGGGTGCGTGGTGCGTGGTGCTTGTGGAGAAGTACTACCATGCTTAGATTTCGTGCTTGTTCTTGCTTTCTAGGCGGAGAATCTGATGGCCGTGTGGATGATGAGGGTACGTAGTGATTGATTTGGGATGAGTGCTATTATATGGGATGGGATGGGATGTGCGGTGTAGCAGGGGTTGAAGTTAGCTTGATATCGAAACCTATGTCGCTAGGTAACTCAGTCAATTGTATGTATTTCTACCCTTATATAACTGAGTGATGAGCAGCACAGTCACTTCCAGGCCTCCAAGCCCCTCAATCCATCCATCGAAAACCCCAAACTACCTTCCTTTCTTCCCTCTCCATATTCATAAAAGAACGGTGTGCTGCGACTAGGGGATATTTATATTCAGTACCAAAAGCGTATATATGTATATAGTCGTTTATTGACGTTAGCCAGGGTTTCCCCCGCCTGCCTATCCATGGCTTTACAGGAAAAGGAAAGGGAAGGAATCAGCAGCAGTGACAAAACTGGGGCTTATCCAATGCTCATGACAGAAATACCATATCCCATGTCCATAACCGTAACCGTAATCACACATGAGCTGCCATAACCTCATAAACCACGTCCCGCAAGACCCATCCCCACCACGCCCCATCCCTCCCTCCCCCTCACCCTCATCTCCTCAACACCGCCTCATAGATCGCCGCCACCCCCCCAACCCCAGCCCCAACCAGCATCCCCGCCCCCCCACCCATCACCCCCCTCTCCACCACCCCCCTCCTCTCCCCCCCCACACCCTCACACACATACACAACCCACGCCACCAGCCCCTTAACAACATTGAACCC
>JAABUN010001129.1_pt1 | contig 62854 bp, 56 predicted proteins | sample 5559311 | NCBI WGS metagenome assembly JAABUN01 (sample SAMN10711877, study PRJNA513370) | rock metagenome | isolation source: Antarctica rocks | place: Antarctica: Victoria Land, Siegfried Peak sud
CGCCGGCACGGGTAACCGTGTCGACAATCTTTCGCGCCGAGCTGTCGATGACCTCGTGGTCATATGACTTCAGCCGGATGCGGATCTTCTGTCCCGCCATCGCTGTCTGACTCTCTCTCGTCGTCCTTTTGCATTTTCGAACCCTGCTCAAGGCTCCGGCCCCCGAGGTCGGGCGTGTCGCCCGCCCCATAGGGCATCCCACGCGTTAATTTCACCGTGGATGTACGAAACCGGCTGAGCCGGGACTTGAGCTGTCACCGCCCGCCTCTGCTCACTCACTTGAGGAAACAAAGAGGCGTGCTGGATAACCGGCTACACAGACATGGGTCCGGGTAGCGCATCAAGCAACCTGTCTAGTGTGCCATAGCCCCTGCTCACGCCCAAATTGCACCGGGAACCGTCAGTGTGGCCTTCGCCACGTTATTCCGTCGCCTTTACCCCCGAGCTGCCCTGCGGCATACCCCACCCCGGTGCCTGGGGAAACGAAGAGGGGCCCACGTCGATGAACGACGTGGGCCCCTCTCGCGGGTATCAGGTACTACTTGAGGATTTTGGTGACCCGTCCAGCTCCCACGGTGCGGCCGCCCTCACGAATGTTGAACATGAGGCCCTCCTCCATGGCGATCGACTGAATCAGGGTGACGACCATCTCCGTGTTGTCACCGGGCATGACCATCTCGGTGCCCTCAGGAATCGTGACGACGCCAGTTACGTCCGTGGTGCGGAAGTAGAACTGGGGGCGGTAACTGTCGTAGAACGGCGTGTGACGGCCGCCCTCTTCCTTGCTCAAGATGTAGACGTTCGCCTCGAACTCGGTGTGCGGGGTGATCGACCCAGGCTTGCAGACAACCTGCCCGCGCTCGACGTCCTCACGCTTGGTACCACGAAGCAACAGGCCGACGTTCTCGCCAGCGCGACCCTCGTCGAGCAGCTTACGGAACATCTCGATGCCCGTGACGATGGTCTTGGCCGGGGGCCCGGTGTGGATGCCGACGATCTCGACCTCGGAGTTGACCTTGAGGACGCCGCGGTCGATACGACCGGTAACGACGGTTCCACGACCGGTGATCGTGAAGACGTCTTCGACGGGCATCATGAAGGGCTTGTCGAGGTCGCGCTCGGGCTCGGGGATGTATTCGTCCACCTGATCCATCAAGTCAGCAACGCTCTGGGCCCACTTCTCGTCACCTTCCAGCGCCTTCAGCGCGGAAATCTGCACGACGGGCAGGTCATCACCGGGGAACTCGTAGGAGGACAGCAGTTCGCGGACCTCCATCTCGACCAGTTCCATGATCTCTTCGTCGTCCACCATGTCCGACTTATTCAGCGCGACCACGATGTAGGGCACGCCAACCTGGCGAGCCAAGAGCACGTGCTCCTTGGTCTGCGGCATCGGACCGTCGGTGGCCGCAACCACCAGGATCGCACCGTCCATCTGCGCCGCACCCGTGATCATGTTCTTCACGTAGTCAGCGTGTCCGGGGCAGTCGACGTGAGCGTAGTGACGCTTCTCCGTCTGGTACTCGATGTGTGCGATCGAGATCGTGATGCCGCGCTGCTTCTCTTCAGGCGCCTTGTCGATCTGATCGAACGCCTCGCTTTTGGGGTTCTCCGCCGGGTACTTGTCGTGCAGAACCTTGGAGATCGCAGCGGTCAACGTCGTCTTACCGTGGTCAATGTGACCAATGGTGCCGATGTTGACGTGCGGCTTGCTCCGCTCGAACTTAGCCTTCGCCACTGGGGGTCCTCCTGTTGGACTTGTTGCGTTTCGACACTGACTCTGACGCAGTGCTCGACGTGGATGTATTACTGATTGACATTATTGAACCGTGCTCGGTGAACGGGTCACTCGCCACGGATCTTCTTGATGATCTCCTCGGCGACGTTCCGCGGAACCTCGGCGTAGGAGTCGAACTGCATGGTGTAGTTAGCGCGACCCTGGGTGCGTGACCGCAAGTCTCCCACGTATCCGAACATTTCGGATAGCGGCACGATCGCCTTAACCACCTTAGCGCCACTGATGTCTTCCATGGCCTGAATCTGACCTCGACGAGAGTTTACGTCGCCAATGACGTCGCCCATGTACTCCTCCGGAGTACGAACCTCCACGGCCATGACCGGCTCGAGAAGAACCGGGTCAGCCTTGCGGGCCGCTTCCTTAAAGACCATCGAGCCAGCGATCTTGAACGCCATCTCCGAGGAGTCAACGTCGTGGTAGGCACCGTCGAGCAGGGTCGCTTTGACCCCGACCATCGGGTAGCCGGCCAAGATGCCCAACTGCATGGCGTCCTGGATGCCGTGGTCGACACTGGGGATGTACTCCTTGGGGATACGACCACCGGTCACCGAGTTGGAGAACTCGTACAGCTCACCCTCAGCAGTGTCTAGCGGCTCTAGCGTGATCTGGACCTTTGCGAACTGGCCCGAGCCACCGGTCTGCTTTTTGTGGGTGAAGTCGTACTTCACCACAGGACGGCGGATGGTCTCGCGGTACGCCACCTGAGGGGCGCCCACGTTGGCCTCGACGCGGAATTCGCGACGCATACGATCAACCAGGATGTCCAGGTGCAACTCGCCCATGCCGCCGATGACGGTCTGACCGGTTTCTTCGTCCTGACGAACGGAGAAGGTCGGGTCTTCCTCGGCCAACTTCTGAATGGCGGTCGAGAGCTTTTCCTGGTCTCCCTTGGTCTTGGGCTCGATCGCCACGTGGATGACCGGCTCCGGGAAACTCATCGACTCCAGCAGCACCTGGTGCTGGGGGTCGCACAGGGTGTCACCGGTGGTCACGTTCTTCAGGCCAATCATCGCGTAGATGTGACCTGCGGTGGCGAAGCCGACCGGGTTCTCCTTGTTGGAATGCATCTGGAACAACTTTCCGATGCGCTCCTTGGAGCCCTTCGTCGAGTTGATGACACCGGTGCCAGCCTCGACCCGGCCCGAGTAGACCCGGACGTAGGTCAACCGGCCAAAGAAGGGGTGAGTGACCACCTTGAACGCCAGCGCAGCAAACGGCTCTTCCGAAGAGGGCTTGCGGATGATTTCCTTTTCTTCGTCGCGCACGTCGTGACCCACCATCGGGGGCACTTCGAGCGGCGAGGGGAGGTATGCGATAACCGCGTCGAGCATCGGCTGAACGCCCTTGTTCTTGAACGCAGAGCCACACATGACGGGGTAGGCCATGGAGTTCACGGTCATGTGGCGAATGCCAGCGACCAATTCCTCTTCGGTGATGGTCTCGCCACCGAGGTAGCGCTCCATCATCGCGTCGTCTTGCTCGGCGACCTGCTCGATGAGTTTCTCGCGGTACTCCGCAGCCTGATCAACGAGATCGGCCGGGATGTCCTCAACGGTGTAGTCCTCGCCGATAGCCACTTCGCCACGCCACGTCAGCGCACGCAATTTGATGAGGTCGACGACGCCAATGAAGTCGTTCTCGACACCGATCGGCAACTGAACGACCAGGGGCGTCGCGCCAAGGCGATCTTTGATGGTGTCGACAGTGAAGAAGAAGTCGGCACCGAGTTTGTCCATTTTGTTGACAAAACAGACGCGGGGCACGTCGTACTTGTCCGCCTGACGCCATACGGTTTCGGACTGCGGCTCCACGCCTTCTTTGCCATCGAAGACGGCTACAGCGCCATCGAGGACGCGCAGCGAGCGCTCCACCTCGACGGTGAAGTCAACGTGGCCGGGGGTGTCGATGATGTTGATCTGGCTGTCTTTCCAGAAGCACGTCGTCGCGGCAGACGTAATCGTGATGCCGCGCTCTTGCTCCTGCTCCATCCAGTCCATCGTCGAGGCACCATCGTGCGTTTCGCCGATCTTGTAGTTGATCCCGGTGTAGTACAGGATCCGCTCGGTGGTCGTCGTCTTGCCGGCATCGATGTGGGCCATGATGCCGATGTTGCGGACCATGTTCAGGTCCGTAAGGACGTCGAGTGCCACTACTTGTCTCTTCTCTGCCCCGTGCGCGGGGCGTGCTTACAGGCTGTATGCGGTGGGCTGGGCTGCCTCTCGACACGCCATCGAGGCGCGTCGAGACGGCACGGCTACCAGCGGTAGTGAGCGAACGCCTTGTTGGCGTCAGCCATCTTGTGCATGTCTTCGCGACGCTTGACTGCGGCGCCGAGGCCGTTGCTCGCGTCCAGGATCTCGTTCATGAGGCGTTCGGTCATCGTCTTCTCGCGACGCTGACGGGAGTAACCCACCAACCAGCGCAGAGACAAGGTGGTCGAGCGGTTGGGCTTGACCTCGATCGGCACCTGGTACGTGGCACCACCCACACGACGGCTCTTGACCTCAAGGGCCGGCTTGACGTTCTCCAAGCCACGCTTCAGGGTCTGCACCGGGTCGGTACCCGTCTTTTGGCGGCAACCTTCGAGGGCGCCATACACGATCGTTTCGGCGACGGACTTCTTGCCATCGACGAGGACCTTGTTGATGAGTTGGGTCACCAAAGGCGAGCCGTATACCGGGTCATCGATGAGGGGGCGCTTGGGCGCTGGGCCTTTACGAGGCATTACTTCTTCTCCTTCTTGGTGCCGTAACGCGACCGGGACTGGTTGCGACCCTTCACGCCTTGGGTGTCCAGGGAGCCGCGAATGATCTTGTACCGCACACCAGGAAGGTCCTTAACACGGCCTCCACGTACGAGCACGATCGAGTGCTCTTGCAGGTTGTGGCCCACCCCGGGGATGTATGCCGTCACTTCGATGCCACTGGTCAGGCGCACACGGGCGACCTTGCGCAGAGCAGAGTTCGGCTTCTTGGGGGTGGTGGTGTAAACGCGGGTGCACACACCGCGTCGCTGCGGGTTGCCTTTGAGGGCGGGACTGTCAGACTTCTTGACCTTGTCCTGCCGCCCCTTCCGGACCAGCTGGTTAATCGTGGGCACTGATTCTCCATTGCTTGAGGTATGTCGTTCCGGTGCACCCTGCGATCGCGGGGCTTCTCGGATTCCTTGGTGTTCTGCCGAATGCCTCCGCTATGAACGGTGACCTTCAGCCTCTCCCCTGCACTTTCTGACATGACACGATCAGCACTGCTGAGCGATGATGATCAGACTGCCCGGCGAGAGGGGCTGCCAACTGCGGGCGATATCTCGATCCGCAGACGGCACATGCGCGAGGCCTAGCCCACACACGATCTACAAGAGTACCGGTGCTCCGATACTCGACCAAATCCGCGCGCCGAGGCGCCGATCACACCACGGCTCGAAGTCAACAACGGGCGGGTATGCGCAAGACCTGAGTCCCGGCATACCCGCCCGTTGGTGTTGTCTCTAGCCGATCAGTAGCGGCGGCGCTCATCCGAGGCCAGGTCGTCGAGGCGCACTGCCTCGCCAGAACCTGGGCCGAAGTTCGCGAACTCGTCGTACGTGTCGTAGGCGGGCACGGCATACGCCGCAGCCTTGGCCTCTTCGGTCGGCTCCACCGTCACGTTGCGGTAGCGCGGCAAGCCAGTCCCGGCGGGGATCAGCTTTCCGAGGATGACGTTCTCCTTCAGGCCAAGCAACGGGTCCGACTTGGCCTGCATGGCCGCCTCGGTGAGCACCCGCGTCGTCTCCTGGAACGATGCTGCCGACAACCACGAATCCGTAGCCAACGATGCCTTGGTGATACCCATCAACTCGGGACGACCGGAAGCAGCCTGGCTGCCCTCGGCGACCACGCGACGGTTCTCAGTCTCAAAACGACCGCGCTCCACGAGCTCACCCGGCAGCATCTCGGTCTCGCCAGCCTCGATAATCGTGATCCGGCGCAGCATCTGCCGCACGATGACCTCAATGTGCTTGTCGTGAATCGAGACACCCTGCTGGCGGTACACGTGCTGGACTTCGTCCACCAAGTGCTGCTGAGCCTTGCGGGGGCCGAGGATACGCAGCACCTGCTTCGGGTCGATCGCACCGACCACCAACTGCGTACCGGTCTCGACGTGATCGCCATCGGACACCAGCAAACGCGCACGCTTGCTGACCGGGTAGGCGTGCTCGTCGGAACCGTCATCCGGGACCAACAACAGCCGGCGGGCCTTGTCGGTGTCCTCAACCTGCACCCGGCCGCTGGCCTCAGCAATCGGAGCCACCGCCTTGGGGGTGCGGGCCTCGAACAACTCGACCACACGAGGCAGACCCTGCGTGATGTCATCACCCGCGACACCACCGGTGTGGAAGGTACGCATCGTCAACTGGGTGCCGGGCTCACCGATCGACTGAGCGGCGATGATACCGACCGCCTCACCGATGTCGACCAACTTGCCCGACGCCAGCGAACGGCCGTAGCACTGGGCGCATGTACCGACCAGTGACTCGCAGGTCAGCACGGAACGGACCTTGACGGTCTCGACACCAGCCACGACGAGCGCGTCGATGACCACGTCACCGAGGTCGATACCCGCCTCAGCCAACACAGCACCATCGTGCTCGACGTCCATGGCCAACGTGCGAGCGTAGACCGAAGTCTCGACGTCGTCGTGCTCGCGCAGTACGCCGTCTTCGCCTGCCACCGCGATCGGCATCACAAAGCCGCGCTCCGTGCCGCAGTCAAGCTCGCGAATAATGACGTCCTGGCTCACGTCCACTAGACGACGGGTCAAGTACCCCGAGTCGGCGGTCCGCAGCGCGGTGTCGGCCAGGCCCTTACGAGCGCCGTGCGTGGAGATGAAGAACTCCAACACCGACAGGCCCTCACGGAAGTTGGACTTAATCGGTCGCGGGATGATTTCACCCTTGGGGTTAGCCATCAATCCACGCATACCGGCAATCTGCCGCAACTGGAACCAGTTACCACGAGCACCCGAGGTGACCATCCGGTAGATGGTGTTGTTCTTGTCCATCGTGTCTTCGAGTTCCTTGGCGACCTCGTTACCGGCCTGCGTCCAGATCTCGATGAGCTCTTGGCGACGCTCGTCGTCGGTGATCAGTCCGCGCTCGTACTGCGTCTGAACCTTGGCGGCCTTGGTCTCGTAGACCTTCAGGATCTCCGGCTTACGCACCGGCGGGACGACATCGGAGATGGCGACCGTGGTGCCTGAGCGCGTGGCCCAGTGGAATCCGGTGTCCTTGAGGGAGTCCAGCGACGCAGCAACCTGCACCTTGGTGTAGCGCTCAGCCAGGTCGTTGACGATCCCAGACAGACGCTTCTTGTCGACCACCTCGTTGACGAACGGGTAGTTCGGCGGGAGGGTGTCGTTGAACAGCGCACGACCCAACGTCGTTTCGAAGATGAAGGTGTCAGCGATACCTTCTTCGTTCACCGTCGTGCGGTCCGAGAGGTCCAGACCCAGGGGGGCTGCAGTGTCCGCCACGCGCAGACGAATCGGCGTGCCGACGGTGATGTGACCGGCGTCGTAGGCCATCTGCGCCTCGGCGACGGAAGAGAAACTGCGGATGCGCTCGGTGCCCTCGTCGTCGGTGATCGTGCGGGCGGCACTCTCCGAAGTCAGGTGGAACAAACCGATGATCATGTCCTGGGTGGGCATGGTCACGGGGCGTCCATCGGCCGGCTTCAGGATGTTGTTGGAACTCAACATCAGGATGCGAGCCTCGGCTTGTGCCTCAGCGGACAGCGGCAGGTGGACGGCCATCTGGTCACCGTCGAAGTCCGCGTTGAAGGCGGTGCAGACGAGCGGGTGAATCTGAATGGCCTTGCCCTCGACCAGTTGCGGCTCGAAAGCCTGGATGCCGAGACGGTGCAACGTGGGCGCACGGTTCAACAACACCGGGTGGTCAGTGATGACCTCTTCAAGGACATCCCAGACCACGGAGCGACCGCGCTCGACCATGCGCTTGGCCGACTTGATGTTTTGCGCGTGATCGAGGTCGACCAAGCGCTTCATCACGAACGGCTTGAAGAGCTCGAGCGCCATCTGCTTAGGCAAACCGCATTGGTGCAGTTTGAGCTGCGGGCCAACGACGATGACTGAACGACCGGAGTAGTCGACACGCTTACCCAAGAGGTTCTGACGGAAACGTCCCTGCTTACCCTTGAGCATGTCGGACAACGACTTCAGCGGACGGTTACCCGGACCGGTGACGGCGCGGCCACGACGGCCGTTGTCGAACAGCGAGTCGACGGCCTCCTGCAGCATCCGCTTCTCGTTGTTCACGATGATCTCGGGTGCACCGAGATCCAGCAGACGCTTCAACCGGTTGTTCCGGTTGATAACGCGACGGTAGAGGTCATTGAGGTCGGAGGTCGCGAAGCGGCCACCGTCCAACTGCACCATCGGTCGCAGGTCCGGCGGGATGACCGGGACGACGTCCAAGACCATTCCGACCGGCTCGTTCTTGGTCTGAATGAAGGACATAACGACGCGCAGACGCTTGATGGCGCGGGTCTTCTTCTGGCCCTTGCCGGTGGCGATGATCTCGCGCAGCAGCACTGCTTCGGCGTCCAGGTCGAACGTCTGCAGGCGGGCCTGCAGCGCCGCAGCACCCATGCCACCCTCGAAGTACATGCCAAACCGATCGCGCATCTCGCGATAGAGGATCTCGTCGCCCTCAAGGTCCTGGACCTTGAGGTTTTTGAAGCGATCCCACACCTGCGTCAGACGCTCGATCTGCTGATCCGCGCGGCGGCGAATTTGGTTCATCTCGCGCTCCGCAGAGTCGCGCACCTTGCGGCGAGCGTCAGCCTTGGCGCCCTCGGCCTCCAGTTCGGCGACGTCGGTCTCGAGCTTCTTGGCCCGGGTCTCGACGTCCGCGTCGCGGCGGTTCTCCATCTCCTTGCGCTCAACCTCGATCTGCGCCTCCATGGAGGGCATATCGGTGTGGCGCGCGTCGACGTCAACGCTGGTGATCATGTAGGCCGCGAAGTAGATGACCTTTTCCAGGTCCTTCGGGGCAAGGTCCAACAGGTAACCCAAGCGCGACGGAACGCCCTTGAAGTACCAGATGTGGGTGACCGGAGCGGCGAGTTCGATGTGACCCATCCGCTCGCGACGTACAGCTGCGCGAGTGACCTCAACGCCACAACGCTCACAGATGATGCCCTTGAAGCGGACACGCTTGTACTTACCGCAGTAGCACTCCCAGTCACGGGTGGGGCCGAAGATTTTCTCGCAGAAGAGGCCGTCCTTCTCTGGCTTCAGCGTGCGGTAGTTAATCGTTTCCGGCTTCTTGACCTCCCCATGACTCCAGCGGCGGATGTCGTCCACCGTGGCCAGGCCAATGCGCAACTCATCGAAGAAGTTGACGTCGAGCACGTGGGTCCTTCTTTCCTGAGATCTCGTGAAATCTCGGGTAGTTCGTAACTGCTATTTGCTGTGCCAAAGGAGAGATGCCGTCCGCCACGCTGACGCAGCGGACGGCGTACCCCATTTAAATCTCGTCGACGCTGCTGGGCTCGCGCCGGGACAGATCGATGCCGAGTTCTTCTGCGGCGCGGAACACCTCGGTGTCGCTGTCGCGAAGGTCGATGTGCGTGCCATCACTGGACAACACCTCAACGTTCAAGCACAAACTCTGCATTTCCTTGATGAGCACCTTAAAGGACTCGGGAATGCCAGGCTCCGGGACGTTCTCACCCTTCACGATCGACTCGTAGACCTTCACCCGACCGGTGACGTCGTCCGACTTGATCGTCAGCAACTCCTGCAAGGCATAGGCCGCTCCGTATGCTTCGAGCGCCCACACCTCCATCTCACCAAATCGCTGGCCACCGAACTGAGCCTTGCCGCCCAACGGCTGCTGCGTGATCATCGAGTACGGGCCGGTGCTACGTGCGTGAATCTTGTCGTCCACCAAGTGGTGAAGTTTCAAGATGTACATGTAACCGACCGACACGGCCTCGGGGAACGGCTCACCGGAACGACCGTCGAACAGTCGCGCCTTGCCAGACTCGCCGATGAGACGCACACCGTCGCGGGTGGGAGTCGTGGACTCCAACAGGCCGGTGATTTCACCTTCTCGTGCACCGTCGAACACCGGGCTGGCGACACGCGTGCGGGCCGGTGCCTGGCGGGCGTCGTCCGGAATGAGGTTCGCCCATTCCGGCTGACCCTCAATGTTCCACCCTTGTGAGGCGGCCCATCCGAGGTGCAACTCGAGGATCTGACCGACGTTCATTCGACCGGGCACGCCCAACGGGTTGAGCACGATGTCGACGGCGGTTCCGTCTTCGAGGAACGGCATGTCCTCGACGGGCAGGATCTTGGAGATAACACCCTTATTGCCGTGACGACCAGCGAGTTTGTCACCGTCGGTGATCTTGCGCTTGTTGGCCACGTAGACGCGCACCAGTTGGTTGACGCCGGGGGGCAACTCGTCGCCCTCTTCGTGATCGAAGACCTTGACGCCGATGACGGTGCCGGTTTCGCCGTGCGGAACCTTCATCGAGGTGTCGCGCACTTCGCGAGCCTTTTCGCCGAAGATCGCACGGAGCAAACGCTCCTCCGGGGTCAACTCGGTCTCACCCTTGGGCGTGACCTTGCCGACCAGCAGGTCGCCGTCGCGGACCTCGGCACCGATACGGATGATGCCGCGCTCGTCCAGGTCAGCCAGCACCTCGTCAGAGACGTTCGGGATATCCCGCGTGATCTCTTCCGGGCCGAGCTTGGTGTCGCGAGCGTCGATCTCGTGCTCTTCGATGTGGATCGAGGACAACACGTCGTCTTGCACCAGTCGCTGGCTCAAGATGATGGCGTCTTCGTAGTTATGACCTTCCCAGGGCATGAATGCCACGAGCAGGTTGCGTCCCAGGGCCATCTCGCCACCGTCGGTGGCGGGACCGTCGGCGAGGAGTTGACCACTCTCAACGCGGTCACCCTCGTTGATCCTAACCTGCTGGTTGTAGCAGTTGCCCTGGTTCGAGCGGGTGAACTTGTCGATGCGGTAACTGGTGTAGGTGCCGTCGTCGTTCGTGACCGACACGAGGTCGGCAGACACCTCGTGCACCACTCCGGCCTTGTCGGCCCGGACGACGTCACCGGAGTCGAGCGCAGCACGCCATTCCATGCCGGTTCCGACCAGCGGCGCCTCGGCACGCACCAACGGCACAGCCTGACGCTGCATGTTGGCACCCATCAGGGCACGGTTGGCATCGTCGTGCTCAAGGAACGGAATCATAGCCGTTGCGGCGGACACCATCTGGCGAGCCGATACGTCCATGTAGTCCACGTCTGCGGAGGGAACGTCCACCGCGTCGCCCTCGCGAGCACGCACCAGGACATTCTCTTCCAGGAACGTGCCGTCGTCGCCGAGCTGGGCGTTGGCCTGCGCGATGACGAAACGGTCCTCTTCGTCGGCGGACAGATAGTCCACCTCGTCGCTGACCTTGCCGTTGGAAACCCGACGGTATGGCGTCTCGACGAAGCCGAACGGGTTGATCCGTCCGTACGACGCGAGCGAGCCGATCAGACCAATGTTCGGCCCTTCTGGGGTTTCGATGGGGCACATGCGGCCGTAGTGCGAACGGTGAACGTCTCGCACCTCCATACCAGCGCGGTCACGGGATAGACCACCCGGGCCCAGCGCGGACAGCCGACGCTTGTGCGTCAGTCCGGCGAGCGGGTTGTTCTGGTCCATGAACTGCGACAACTGGCTGGTGCCGAAGAACTCCTTGATGGAGGCAACGACGGGCCGGATGTTGATCAGGGTCTGCGGCGTAATTGCCTCGACGTCCTGAGTCGTCATCCGCTCGCGCACCACTCGCTCCATCCGCGACAGACCCGTACGGACCTGGTTCTGGATGAGCTCGCCGACGCTGCGAAGACGACGGTTGCCGAAGTGGTCGATGTCGTCGACCTCAGCGGGCAGGTCTTCGCGCTTGCCACCACGAGTGACCTCGATGCTGGTGTCCCCAGCGTGCAGCGCCACGATGTAACGAATGGTGGCCACGATGTCGTCGACACCGAGCACCGACTCGCTCAGCGGGGCCTCGAGACCGAGTTTCTTATTGATCTTGTAGCGACCAACCTTCGCCAGGTCATAACGCTTCGGGTTGAAGTAGAGGTTCTCCAGCAAGTTCTGGGCAGCCTCTTTGGTCGGCGGTTCGCCGGGGCGCAACTTGCGGTAGATGTCCAACAGCGCCTCGTCTTGGTCGGCGGTGTTGTCCTTGTCCAAGGTGAGGCGGATCGACTCGTACTGGCCGAACTCTTCGAGAATGCGGGCCTCGGACCAGCCGAGTGCCTTCAGCAGCACGGTGACGCTCTGCTTGCGCTTGCGGTCGACGCGGACGCCCACCATGTCGCGCTTGTCGATCTCGAACTCCAACCATGCTCCACGGCTGGGGATCACCTTGGCGGTATAGATGTCCTTGTCGGACGTTTTGTCGAGCGAACGCTCGAAGTACACGCCGGGGCTACGCACCAACTGGGAGACGACGACACGCTCTGTGCCGTTGACGATGAAGGTGCCTCGGTCGGTCATCAACGGGAACTCACCCATGAAGACCGTTTGGCTCTTGATCTCTCCGGTGGAGTTGTTGATGAACTCGGCCGTCACGAAGAGCGGAGCAGAGTAGGTCATATCCCGCTCTTTGCACTCGTCGATCGAGTACTTTTGCTCCTCGAATCGGTGATCACGGAACGACAGGGACATCGAGCCGGAGAAGTCTTCGATCGGTGAAATCTCCTCGAAGATCTCCTCCAGACCGGAGCGGTCGGGGACGTCGGTGCGTCCCTCCTTCTCTGCGGCAGCGACACGCGCCTGCCAGTCTTCGTTTCCGAGCAACCAGTCGAAGCTATCGGTCTGCAAGGCGAGAAGGTCGGGGACCTCCATAGGCTCGCGGATCTTTGCAAAACTCAGTCGACCAGAAGCGGTTCGAGCGGTGGATACAGTCTTTTTCGCAGTGCGCGAGGCAGCCAAGGAGGGTCCTTCCACGGGCCTGTACAAGCGGCTAGGTCATCGCTACCCCCCATTGCCCCTACCGTGGCCACACCGACGCTCAACGGTGTCAGATGTTGCTTCGACACACGCTAAAGGCCGTAAGGCGTTAGAAGGGGCGCGGAGTGGGCAGCGCAAAGATCTACCATACACACGTAGCCAGGCTGAGTCCACCCGGCCCCCTGAGCGCGCTTCCATCCCCAAGAGAAAGACCGCCGCCAGCGCCGATCACGGATTCCGACGTTGAAGTGACACGATAGTGCCCCGTCGCAGCGGTCCCGTCAAGTGTTTACGCGCTCGACACGCCAAGTTTGTGCTCGGAAACGCACAACGCGGGCGGCGACCCGAAGGCCGCGCGCCCGCGTGAGCGGTGCATCCCGGGATACCCGGGACGACTTCACTTCATCGTGACGGTGGCTCCAGCGCCTTCGAGCGCTTCCTTCGCCTTCGTCGCGGCGTCCTTGTCGACCTTCTCCAAGATGGCCTTGGGAGCGCCATCGACGAGGTCCTTGGCTTCCTTCAGACCCAGTGAGGTCAACGTGCGGACCTCTTTGATGACCTGGATCTTCTTGTCGCCAGCGGACTCGAGAACGACGTCGAACTCGTCCTGCTCTTCTTCGACAGCGGCTTCGGCGCCGCCGCCTGCGGGAGCAGCCATCGCCATCGGGGCCGCCGCGGTGACGTTGAACGTCTCCTCGAACTGGCTCACGAACTCGGACAGCTCGATCAGGGTCATCTCCTTGAAGTTCTCAAGAAGCTCTTCGGTGCTCAGTTTCGCCATGGGGGCGTTCCTTCCTTGTCATGCCTTGAGTGGCTTGTGGTGTGGTGCTGCATGGGCCGCGCCAAGCGGTGACGGGCCCAGGCTTACTCGAATTACTCCGAGTCGGTGGTGCTGTCGCCACCCTCGGCGACGTCTGTGGCGGTGTCGGTAGATGCCTGCTCTGCTTCCTCGGCCGGAGCCTGCGGTGCAGCGTCGGCGACCTCGGCGCTTGCCGGGCCCTCTTCCTCGACCTTGGCGCGCAACGCTTCGACGACCCGTGCGGTCTGCGAGAGCGGTGCGGCGAACAGTGCGGCGGCCTGGCTGAGCGAGGCGTTCATGGCACCGGCCAACTTGGCCAGCAACGTCTCGCGCGATTCCAGGTCTGCCAACGTGGTGATTTCGGCGGGGGTCAACGGCTTACCGTCGAGAACCCCTGCCTTGATCACCAATGCGGGGTGTGCCTTGGCGAAGTCCCGCAGACCCTTGGCTGCCTCGACCGCGTCACCAGTGACGAAGGCGATGGCCGAGGGGCCCTGCAAGTGCTCGTCGAAACTGGTCAGACCAGCTTCGGCGGCGGCACGCTTGGTGAGCGTGTTCTTCACCACGACGTAGGTCGCGTGCTCACGCATCGACGAGCGCAGTTTGGTGATCTGCGCCACGGTCAACCCGCGGTATTCAGTCAGCACGGCCGCCTCCGAGGTGCGGAACTTGTCCGCCAACTCGGCAATGGCTGCAGCCTTCTCAGGTGTCGCCATGAAGCCTCCTTCGTCTGTATGCCGGCCAGCCCCCGGCATACAAAAAGCCCTGGCGTAGGAGCCAGGGCTTGGGCAAGACGAACCTGCATCAAACTCGAACACCTACGCTGGCTGCCCGTGCATTCCGGGACCTTGGCTCAGGTGCTCTTGCGAGCAGCCGAGAACCGGCGGTCATTGGTCCGCCCCAGAGTAGCCCCCTGCGCTCCCCCACCCAAATCACTAGCGCAATCCACCCTCGCTAGTGTTGACTCGCGAGTGTGCACCAAGCATCCGAAGTCAGCGAAGATGCGTTCCGCGAGCTCGCCCGGTCGTCTCAGTGGGCCTGGACCACGCTCGAATTCGAGCACACCACTCGCGACCGGGCGCCGGTTCACGCGTGGATCCGCCGACCCTTCGATCTGCGTGTCGAGACCGCCGAGGGCCAGGTGAGCGTCGAGCACGCAGGATCGGTGACGAGCTCCCAACTCACACTGGGAGGTAACGCCGACGATTTGCCGAATCCGGAAGAGCCACCATCGCCAGGAGCCGAGCAAAATGCCGACGGCAGTTGGATGGAAGGTGATCCCATGTACGAGAACTATCAATGGGTGGCCATGCTGCGGCCGAATGAACTGGCTGACGGGCAGGCGCGCGACGCAGACCCGGCCGGCCCGACGTCGCCGCCAGGCACCATCATCGACCGCGTGTACGCCGCAGATCGGCTGGGCCGCGACACCTAGTGGGCGGAACTTTCACCCGCCGAGGGAACCTACGACCCCCGGTGCTCCTGTTGCCCCCTCCTTTTGGGCCGAGAGAGCCACCTTGTCGAAATGGTGGAAGGCAACACCCGGCCGCTCGATGACGACCTAGACGCGGACTCGTATGCCTCGTCGTTCCTGGTGGGGGTGGACGTTCAAACAGGTATCTGCGTCAGCGTGGACCACCTCGACGGATCGCAGCCGGGTGAAGCCTTCTCGGTGCGCGTCATTGCTGTCGACGAGCCGATGAGCGATGACCTCTTCGCTTCGCCGAGCCGATTCGGGCAGTTTCGGTCTAAGACGCTCGACGCACTGCAGAGCGTCGGAAGGCCGCGAGGATGAGGCTGCTCACACGACCTGGGTCGTCGAGCTCTTTCCAAGTGAGCCGCACCACTTCATAGCCCAGTTCGCGTAGCCAATCTTCACGCTGTTTCTCGTCCCATAGATCCCGGGCCGACTGATACTTCACCCGCCCATCGAACTCGACGACGGTCCGTTGGGCGCGAAACATGAAGTCCACCCGCGCAGAGCGACCGCTGCGACTTCGCACGGTGACCTGCGGCTCGGGCTCGGGCAGACCGCATACCCGCATCAGCCACCTGGCTCGCGACTCCCCTGGCGATTCCATCCGCCCGTCGGCGATCTGTGTGACCAACCGCGCCTGCGGCGCCCCTCGACCAAACCGGCCAACCTCCAGAGCTGAGCGTAGGTCCGATCGTTTCGCCCCCACGTGAAGCACCGCATCTGCACTCACCACACCCGCCTCAACACCAAAGGCGTCAGCCACCTGCAGGCTCGCCAGCGGACCCCGCACGACAGGCAAGCCGTCCACGATGGTGGTCTCAGCAGGATCAATAGAAGCGTGCATCTGCAATCCAGGACCGCCTCGAGCTGGGTGGCCATCCGTTCTGACCATATGGACCACCTCGTCGACGCCATAGACCGGCATACCCAGGAGCACGAGGGCGCTGTGATGGCTCAGGGCAACTGCGCCGGCTGCGGGCCGAGCCAGCCAACTATGGGCGACCGCACGCGCTCGCAGCGCGTGACGCTCCCACGGTGCCGCAGCCTCCCAGAGGGATGCGTCGACGACTGCGTCACGTCTGACGCGCACGAGACCCCCCGTGCGGACTCGCCCTTGCACAGATTGCCGAGACATTCCGAGCTCACTGAGCTGCCTAACGGAAGCCACTCCGCCCTGAGCAGCGAGCCGGGCGGCAAGGGGGTCCATCAGGCCAGGGTGCCTCAGCGACCACTGACCCCCGTGAACTTATCCACAGGCCGCACGTCGGCAGCAGGTCGACATACACAAAAGTCGCCGAGGCCCTCGCAATAACGGTGGTTTCGGCGACTTTCGTGTATGTCGAGCGGGTGAGGACTACTCGGCGTCGGCGGCGATCGCGCTCTTCGATGAGTCGAGCGGGATCCCCGGGCCCATCGAGGTGCTCATGGTGGCCTTGGTGATGTAGCGACCCTTAGCAGCCGAGGGCTTCAGTCGAAGGACCTCGTCCATCGCGGCTGCGTAGTTCTCGGCAAGCGACTTCTGCGCGAACGACGACTTGCCGATGATGAAGTGCAAGTTGGAGTGCTTGTCGACGCGGAATTCGATCTTGCCGCCCTTGATGTCGGTCACGGCCTTGGCCGTGTCCATCGTGACGGTGCCCGTCTTCGGGTTGGGCATCAGGCCACGCGGTCCAAGAACTTTACCCAAGCGGCCTACCTTGCCCATCAGGTCCGGGGTGGCAACGACGGCGTCGAAGTCGACCCAGCCACCGGCAATCCTGTCGATGAACTCGTCCGAACCGACGTAGTCGGCACCAGCAGCGCGGGCCGCCTCGGCGCGGTCGCCGGTGGCAAAGACCAGCACGCGTGCGGTCTTACCGGTGCCGTGCGGCAGGTTGACGGTGCCACGAACCAACTGGTCGGCCTTGCGGGGGTCAACGCCCAGTCGAAGGGAAACCTCAAGGGTCGCGTCGTACTTGGTGGTCGAGGTGTCCTTGGCCAGGGCGATCGCCTCAGCCGGGGGGTACAGGCTGTCCGCGTCGATCTTCTCGGCGGCGGCTTGATATGCCTTGCTGCGCTTCATGTGTGCTCCTAGTAAGTGGTGCGGAGGTGTGGTCAGACGGACCAGCGCTGGCCCTGCCACATCGTGCTTAGTTCTCGTGCGGGTGATGGTGCGCGAGCGGTGCCGATGAGCGCACCGGTATGCCGAGTGCGCACGGGTATGCCGAGTGCGCACCGAGGAGATCAGGCCTCGACGGTGACACCCATAGAACGGGCAGTCCCGGCGATGATCTTGGCAGCCTGGTCGATGTCGTTCGCGTTCAGGTCGACCATCTTGGTCTCAGCGATCTCGAGAACCTGAGCCTTGGTGAGTTTGGCGACCTTGGTCTTGTGCGGCTCACCGGAGCCCTTGGACACACCAGCGGCCTTCTTGATCAGCTCGGCGGCCGGCGGGGTCTTGGTGATGAAGGTGAAGGAACGGTCTTCGAAGACCGTGATCTCGACAGGCACGACGTTGCCGCGCTGGCCTTCGGTAGCGGCGTTGTAGGCCTTGACGAACTCCATGATGTTGACGCCGTGCTGACCGAGGGCCGGGCCAACGGGCGGCGCAGGGGTGGCCTGGCCAGCCTGGATCTGGAGTTTGATGAAGCCGGACTGCTTCTTGGACCTGGGTGGCATAGGTATCTCTTTTCTGTGGTGGTGGGCCGACGCCTCGGGCGATGACCCGGTTGCAGCACAGGAACGGAGTTCTTGTGCTCGTGTGTGAAGTTGTGGCTGTTCTTCGGGGGGTCCACGGGAGGCGCAGCCCCCGGGCGCAGCCCCCCGTGAGGTTAGATCTTGGCGACCTGGTTAAAGGCCAACTCGACGGGCGTCTCGCGACCGAAGATAGAAACCAACACCTTAAGTTTTTGCGACTCGTGGATGATCTCAAAGATCGTGGCGGGCAGGGTCTCGAACGGACCCTCCATCACGGTCACGGACTCACCCACCTCGAAGTCAATCTCGGGGGCAGGACGGTTTGACGCACCGGCACCCGTTCCGCCAGCGGCCTTGGCCTGCTCGGGCTGCTCGAAAACGGGAGCCAGCATGTTGATGACTTCGTCGAGGCTCAGCGGCACCGGTTGGTGGGCGTTACCCACAAAACCCGTGACCCCGGGGGTATGCCGAACGGCTCCCCAGGACTCGTCGGTGAGCTCCATCCGGACCAGGACATACCCGGGCATCCGGACGCGACGGACCAACTTGCGCACACCGGATTTGATCTCGGTGACCTCTTCCATCGGCACTTCCACCGAGAAGATGTAGTCCTCCATGTTGAGACTGGTGATTCGGGTCTCCAGGTTGTGTTTGACCCGGTTCTCGTAGCCTGCGTAGGAGTGAATGACGTACCAGTCACCGAACTGGGCACCAAGGGTCGACCGGAACTCCTGCGCTGGGTCGACGACCTCCGGCGCCTGCTCGACGTCAGTGTCTTCGACCTCAACCGGCGACGACACAGTCTCGTCGGTTTCGGGAGCCAACTCCTGCGACATGAACTACTTCCTTACGTTGCTACGTTGGCCGCAAGCGGCCTGGACGGCCGACGAGGCGGCCTTGATCCGGGTGCACGACCCGACTAAGCGCGTCTAGCCGAAGACGAACCCGACGAGCTCCTGAAAGACCCGATCGAGACCGAACACGAAGGCCATGATCACGCTGACGAACACGAGCACGACGATGGTGTAGGTCACCAACTCGCGCTGAGTCGGCCGCACGACCTTTCGAGTCTCGTTGAGGACCTGTGCAACGAACGACCCCGAGCGGGTGTGCTGCCCCGAGCGCGAACGGTCAGAACCCTGGGTTTCGGGTGCGCTTGGATTGCTCACGGTGCGGCCTCAGTCCTCGATCTCGATGTCCAGTGCAGTCGCACTGATGACAGTGTGTCGCTGTTGTTCTGCTACGCAGGGCAAGAGGGAATCGAACCCCCAACCGCTGGTTTTGGAGACCAGTGCTCTACCAGTTGAGCTATTGCCCTTCGGTGCCTTGCCACGGGCGTGACTTAGCAGTGGGTGGTTGCAAACACCCGGCAGGCGAGTCTACGTGAGAAGGCTGCGTAGCGCGAACTGCCGCCAACGCCGCGATTGCGGTAGATCCAGAGGCCGGCCTGCGGGAGTGCGAGGATAGTTCCGTGACTGTTGAAGAGACCCTTTCCCGCCGCTCCCGCTTATCGCGTCGCATCGGTGCCATCGCCGAGTCGGCCACCCTGGCCGTTGACGCCAAGGCCAAAGCGCTCAAGGCCGAGGGCGCGCCGGTTATTGGCTTCGGTGCGGGCGAGCCGGACTTCCCGACTCCTGACTACATCGTCGCCGCGGCGGTCGCTGCGGCTGCGGAGCCGGTCAACCACCGATACTCCCCTGCTGGCGGCCTACCCGCACTTAAGACGGCCATCGTTGACAAGACGGCACGGGACTCGGGGTATGAGGTCAGCCCCGCCAACGTACTCGTCACCAACGGCGGCAAGCAGGCGGTCTACAACACCTTCGCAGCACTGTTGAACCCCGGCGACGAGGTCATCCTGCCCAGCCCGTACTGGACGACATACCCAGAGTCGATTGCCCTGGCCGGTGGCACAAGCGTGCCGGTTTTCGCTGGCGCCGACCAGGGGTATCTCGTCACCGTCGAGCAACTCGAAGCCGCTAGGACCGACGCAACGAAGGTCTTGCTGTTTTGTAGCCCCTCCAACCCCACGGGTGCCGTCTACCCCGCCGAACAGGTCGAAAAGATCGGCCGTTGGGCGTTGGAGCACGGCATCTGGGTGGTCACCGACGAAATCTACGAGCACTTGCTGTATGACGACGCCGTCGCCCCCTCCATGGCGGTGCTCGTCCCCGAGTTGGCCGACACCTGCGTCGTGCTCAACGGTGTCGCTAAGACCTACGCCATGACGGGCTGGCGGGTGGGCTGGATGATCGGTCCCGAGGACGTCATCAAGGCAGCCACCAACCTGCAGTCCCACTCGACGTCCAACGTGGCCAACGTGTCGCAGCGGGCCGCCATCGCCGCCCTGCAGGGCTCGCTGGAAGCAGTCGAGACGATGCGTGAGGCGTTCGACCGCCGCCGGGCCACCATGGTTTCGATGCTGAACGCCATCGATGGCGTCCACTGCCCCACCCCCACCGGAGCGTTCTACGCCTACCCCAACGTCGAAGGCCTGCTGGGCCGGACCATCGGCGGTCACACGCCGACGACCTCGGTGGAGTTGGCCGAGATCATCCTGGAGCAGGCGCAAGTAGCGGTCGTGCCGGGTGAGGCGTTCGGGCCCAGCGGTTATCTTCGGTTGTCGTACGCCCTCGGCGATAACGACCTTGCTGAAGGCGTTGGCCGCATCCAGGAACTGCTGAAGTAGTCCTCGCACACAGCAGTGCTCGCGGTGTCATGGTTACAGTCGCCAGAACGTTGAGTTCTGCCCGACTGGAGATGAAGACATGAGCCCTTACGTAGTGGTCAATGGCGCACAGCGCCCACTCGGCGATGTCGGGGGCCACGTCACGCTCCTGCAGTGGCTACGAGACACCGGCTACACCGGTAGCAAGGAGGGGTGCGCCGAGGGGGAATGTGGCGCGTGCGCGGTACTGGTGGCACGTCCCAACGGAGACGATGCGTCCCGCTGGACCGCCATCAACGCCTGTCTAGTGCCCGCCGCTGGCCTCGAAAGCCAAGAGATCGTCACCGCCGAAGGCTTCGGAACGCCCGACGCGCTGCACCCGGTGCAGCAGGGCATGGCCGACCTGGGCGGATCGCAGTGCGGCTACTGCACCCCGGGCTTCATCTGCTCGATGGCCTCGGAGTACTACCGCCCCGAGCGCACCCCTACGTCCTCTGGTGAGGCCGAGCGTGCACCCGAGGCCGAGCCCGGCGTTGCCGGTGAGCACCGGCTCCTTGAAGACGACCATGCCCCCGATCACGAGCACGGCCCTAACGGCTTCGACCTTCACTCGCTCTCGGGCAACCTGTGCCGGTGCACGGGCTACCGCCCTATCCGAGACGCCGCATACGCTCTCGGTCAGCCGGAAGACACCGACCCGCTGGCGCAACGGCTCACCTCCCCGGCCCCTGCTGCGGCGGTCACGGTCATCGACAGTGACCAAGGCACGTTCGTGCGGCCATCCACCTTGACTCAGGCGCTGGAGGAACTGGCGGAGCACCCGAGCGCAATCCTCGTTGCGGGGTCGACCGACTGGGGCGTCGAACTCAACATTCGACACGCGCGCGCCGACTACAGCATCGGTATCGACCGACTTGAAGAACTCCGCACGCTTTCCATCAGCACGGACTACATCGACCTCGGTGCGGCGCTCAGCCTGACCGAGATCGAGCGAGGACTCGATGGCGCGGTGCCGCTGCTGGCCGAGCTGTTCCCGCAGTTTGCCTCGCGCCTGATCCGCAACGGTGCCACCCTCGGTGGCAACCTGGGCACCGGCTCACCGATTGGCGACGCGGCCCCTGGCCTGTTGGCCCTCGGAGCCACACTGATTTTGGCCTCACGCAGTGGCGAGCGCGACGTTTCGTTAGCGGACTACTTCACCGGGTATCGCCAGTCGGTGCGGCGCCCGGACGAGTTGATCAAGACCGTTCGGGTCCCCACCCCGGTCGCCCCGATCACCGGCTTCTACAAGATCGCCAAGCGGCGCTTCGACGATATCTCCAGCGTCGCGGTGGCCTTTGCCCTGCGCCTGGAACCGGCTGAGGTCACCAGCAACCGAGCGTCCGAGCACATCGTCGCCGACCTCAAGATCGGTCTCGGCGGCGTGGCGGCCACACCGCTCCGCGCCACCGCGACCGAACAAGCCCTCATCGGCCAGCCCTGGAACCGGGCGACCGCCTTCGCGGCGGGGGCGGTGCTGGGAGCCGAGGGCACCCCGATGAGCGACCACCGGGCCAGCGGCCACTACCGCGCGGCGATGCTCAAGACGTCGTTGATGAAGTTCTACAACCAGCACGCCACCGCTGCACCGCAGCCCCAGATGAGTGAGGTTTAAGCGATGAGCAAGGCCCATGGCCCCCTGGCCGACCGTCCCCTCAACCCCAAGGTCGGGTTGGGGATCTCGCACGAGAGCGCCAACCTGCACGTCACCGGTGCCGCGCTCTACACCGACGACCTCGTCGGGCGCACCGCCGGTTGCCTCTACGTCTGGCCGCTGCAGTCCACCGTCGCCCACGCGACGATCACCACGCTCAACGTCGATCCGGCATACAACGTCGAAGGCGTCGTCTATGTGCTCACCAAAGAGGATGTGCCCGGGGTCAACGACTCCGGCGTCAAGGGCGACGAGCCGCTCTTCCCCGACGAGATCATGTTCTACGGGCATGCGATCTGCTGGGTGATCGGTGAGACCGAGGAGGCCGCCCGCAACGGCGCGAACGCTATCGAGGTCGAGTACGACGCGTTGCCCTCGATCATGACCCTCACCGAGGCTATCGAGCAAGATAGTTTCCAGGGCCACCAGCGCACCGTCCAGCGCGGCGATGCGGCGGGTGCGATGGCGACCGCAAGCCATCGGTTCACCGGAGAGTTCGAATTCGGCGGGCAAGAGCACTTCTACCTAGAGACGAACGCCTCGCTGGCGTACGTCGACGAGGCCGGTCAAATCTTCGTGCAGTCCAGCACTCAGCACCCGAGCGAAACCCAGGAGATCGTCAGTCACATCCTTGACCTGCCAAGCAGCCACGTCACCGTGCAATGTTTGCGCATGGGCGGGGGCTTCGGTGGCAAGGAGATGCAGCCGCACGGTTTCGCGGCGATCGCCGCGCTGGGCGCGGTTATCACCGGTCGTCCCGTCCTGATGCGGCTCAACCGCACCCAAGACATCACGATGACCGGCAAGCGCCACCCGTTTCAGGCAACCTGGGAGGTTGGCTTCGACGAGGACAAGCGCTTGGTCGCCCTCGATGCCACACTGACCAGCGACGGCGGGTGGAGCCTCGACCTGTCCGAGCCGGTGCTGGCCCGAGCGCTGTGCCACATAGACAACGCCTACTGGGTGCCTAACATCCATGTGCACGGCCGGATCGCGCAGACCCACAAGACGTCGCAAACGGCGTTCCGCGGCTTTGGCGGGCCCCAGGGCATGATCGTGTTGGAGGACATCCTGGGCCGGTGCGCCCCGCTGATGGGTATTGAGGCCGACGATCTGCGCCACCGCAACTTCTACGCCCCGGGCCAGGCCACGCCATACGGTCAGCCCGTTCGTCACGCCGAGCGTCTGGAAGACATCTGGGGTCAGTTGTCGGATCGCAGTGATTTTGCCGCCCGCAAGCAGGGGATCGCGGACTTCAACGCCACGCACACCGACACCAAACGCGGTATGGCGATCACCCCGGTAAAATTCGGCATCTCGTTCAATCTGACGGCGTTTAACCAGGCCGGCGCGTTGGTACACGTCTACAAAGACGGCTCCGTACTGATCAACCACGGCGGCGTCGAGATGGGTCAGGGTCTGCATACCAAGATGATTCAGGTTGCGGCCACCGCGCTCGGTGTCCCGCTGGACCTCGTGCGCTTGGCGCCGACGCGGACGGACAAGGTGCCCAACACCTCAGCGACCGCAGCCAGCTCCGGTGCCGATATCAACGGTGGCGCCATTAAAGACGCGTGCGATCAGATCCGATCCCGCCTCAACGTGGTGGCCGCCGGCACGCTGGGCATCCACCCGGACGACGTCCGCATCGTCGATGGCCTGATCACCGGGATCGGCTTCCACGACACGCAGATCGAGTTCAAGGACCTGGTCCACGACGCGTACTTCCAGCGGGTGCAGTTGTGGGCGGCCGGCTTCTACCGGACTGCGGGTCTGCATTGGAGCTCGGAGTTGATGCAGGGCGAGCCGTTCAAGTACTTCGCCTACGGTGCGTCGGTCTCCGAGGTCGAAGTTGACGGCTTCACCGGGGCCTACCGGTTGCGCCGCGTCGACATCGAGCACGACGTGGGCGACTCCCTGTCACCGCTGATCGACCTCGGTCAGATCGAGGGCGGCTTCGTCCAGGGCACCGGCTGGTTGACCCTTGAAGAGTTGACGTGGGACTGCAGCGACACCCCCCAACGTGGCCGTTTGGCTACGCAGGCGGCGAGCACCTACAAGATCCCATCGTTCTCGGAGATGCCGGAGGTGTTCAACGTGCACCTCTACGAGAAGGCCACCGAGTCTGGGGTTGTCTACGGCTCCAAGGCGGTCGGTGAGCCCCCGCTGATGCACGCGTTCAGTGTCCGTGAGGCGCTGCGCCAAGCGGCGGCAGCGTTCGGGCCCGACGGCGCGTCGGTGGACCTGGGCAGCCCCGCGACGCCCGAGGCGGTCTACTGGGCCATCGAGAGTGTCCGCGAAGACTCCGCTAATCCCGCTGGCGCCGATGCCGAGATGGCGTCGGCGCAGACCGCAAGCCTCGCCGGGGTCTGACATGGATTGGTTGGCGGCGGTCGCGCAACTGCGGCACGACGGTGTGTATGGCGTGCTCGTCACCGTCTGCGCCGTACGCGGCCACGCCCCCCGTGCGGCCGGCGCCAAGATGGTTGTCGGCGCAGACCACTGCTGGGGCACGATCGGCGGAGGCAACGTCGAGGAGTGCGCCATCGAGCGGGCTCGCGAGCTCATCGCTGACGGCGCCACCGAGGTGGAGCAGTTCACCTCGCGGCTGAACAGCCGCGAGCGCAACAAGCACGGACAGCAATGCTGCGGGGGCGAAATGGAGGTGTTGCTCGAGCCGCTGCCCCCTCGACCGACCGTAGCGATCTTCGGGGTGGGACACGTGGGGTTTGAGTTGGCTCGCATCCTGTCGCGGCTCGAGGTGCTACTGCATCTCATTGACTCCCGCGCAGAGCAGATGGACGAGATTCGCCTAGCCTCCATCACCGACGGTCCGGCGCTGGTGCGCGTCCATCGGGTGTTGCTCGGCGAGGGTGTTTTAGAACACCTGCCCCCCGGCTCCCATGTGCTGATCATGACCCACGACCACGCCGAGGATTTTGCCCTGTGTGATGCCGCCGCGCGCCGACCCGATCTGGGCAGTGTCGGTGTGATCGGCTCCACGGCCAAGTGGTCGCACTTCACCTCGATGCTGACCGAGGCAGGCCACAGCCAGGCAGAGATCGCCCGCATCACCTGCCCGATTGGCGGCCCTTCGATCGTCGGCAAAGAGCCCGCCGTCATCGCGATCAGCGTCGCGGCCGAGTTGTTGCTCGCCTTCCAACAGTGCGCCTCCGAGAGGTACTTTTCCCCGCGACATACGGGAACGTCGTCGAACCCCCGGATATAACGTGTATCTCGCCGACTTTCGTGTATCTCGACGGGTTTTGTACCCCTCGATGACATGGGCGACCAGCACACAAAACCGCACGCCCCGAGCTCAGGCTCCGGGCGTGCGGTCGTTTGACGGGCCCGAAAAGGCCCGTTCGCGCTAGTAGTCCGTGCGCGAACTGCTGTTCAACCACTCATCGAACGGCGCTGCGGGGTCGTGCGTGCGGACCTCGAGCACGGTGGTCTCCCACTGATCGCGCGGAGTGGCAAACAATTCGTAGAAGGCCAAGTCATCGAACCCGCCACGGGCAGCGTCGTGACGATCGCCAGCGAAGAACACCCGGTCGACCCGTGCCCACAGCGCGGTCGCCATACACATGGGGCAGGGCTCGCACGAGGAGTAGAGCGTCATCCCGCGCAACTGAAAATCCCCGCGCTCGGTGCAGGCGGCCCGGATAGCCAGCACCTCGGCGTGGGCCGTGGGGTCGTTGTCCAGGGTGACCCGGTTGGCCGCGCGCGCGACCACCTCACCGTCGGCCACGATGACGGCACCAAAAGGGCCCCCACCGTCGAGCACGTTCTTACGCGCAATCTCGACGGCTTCCTCGAGGAACCCACGGTCAGCATCAGTGACCTCAGACTGAGCGCTCATCGACAACCTCCAAAGGGTGTGCACCTGTGAACGGTTGCCTGCACCATGCGTACTCCTCACGTATAAGAGATCGTGATGTGCTCGTGCGGGCACACGCAATGAACGGCATACCGAGCGTCTTACTGTATGCCGAGCGACGGGCTTGTGGGATGCACCAAGCCTCGCGCTCACACCATACGTAGTGGTCAGTCTTCCCCGCGCAGCTCAAAGGAGCGCAGGCGATGCCCGGCCAGGACCACTGCACCGACGGTCAACACGATCAGCGCGCAGACGGCATACACCAGATTGAGGTCGCGGACCACGAGCGCAACATCGTCGCTCAAGGACCCCACGATTCGCCGACCCCACGAGCCGACCGAGATGTAGCGCAAGCCCTCAAGCCAGGACGCGAGGAGTCCCTCGAATCCTAGGATGTAGATCAACCCCGCGATGGTTCCGTGCCTGGTCAGCGAGGCCAGCGCAATGAACAAACCGCAGTACCCCAGCGTCGCTGCTACTCCCCCCACACCGATAGCGAAAGCCTGGTCGGGTTCGCTGATATTGAGGATGAGCGCGGAGAGAAACACCGAGCCCCCGCCGAAAACGACACTGACCGCAGCCGCGACGACGAACTTGCTCAAGACCACCACATACCGCGAAATCGGTTTGGACAGCAGGTAAATGATGGAGCCGTCTTCGATCTCCGGGCCCAGCACGCCGTTGCTGATCAGGAGCGCAATCAGGGGCAAAACCAACGAAAAACCAAAGACCATCGTGATCGGCTCGACCGCCAAGGACCCGTCGGTCACGATCACCGTGATGAGCGACAACACCAGCAGCAGCGCCGGCAGAATCACCAGGATGATTCCCCTTCGCTGACCGAAGAGAGACTGAACGGACAGTCGGGCGATGGTGGTATTCATGCCGACACCAGGTAGGTAAATACCGATTCCAGCGATTCGTCGGTAGGGCTGACTTCCCGCAAGGTAATCGAGGCCTTCTTAGCAAGCGCGGGCAAGGCCATAGCGAAGGCCCGCAGATCGCTGACCTCAGCTTCTAGGCCCTTGTTTCCGTTGAGCGTGATAGCTCGCACACACTCCAGCGACATCATGGCCACGGCCAAGGATCGGTCATCACTGGATCGGATGCGATAGCGGGTGGGCCGATCAGTCATCAAGCGTCGAATCGCACCAAAGTCACCCGAGGCAGCGTGCCGCCCAGCGACCACCACCTCCACGTGACGCGCGATCTGCTCGACCTCCTCCAGGATGTGCGAACTGAACAAGACGGTGCGACCCTGCTCACCCATCCGCGTCAACAACCCCATCAGGTGCATGCGTTGTCGAGGATCGACGCCGTTGAACGGTTCATCGAGAAGAAGCACCGAGGGGTCGTGCACCAGCGCCGAAGCGAGTTTGACCCGTTGCCGCATCCCCTTGGAGTAGGTGCTGATCAGGCGGCCGGCCGGCTCGACGAGTTCCACCTCGGCCAAGGCGCGCTGGCTCGCCTCGTCCGGATTGGCTAAGCCGTGGAGCTCGGCGTTGGCCCGCACGAACTGGCGGCCGGTCAGATAGCCAAAACTGGCCTCCCGCTCGGGCACAAGACCAATAAACTTATAAGCATCGGTGTTGCGCCAGATCGGCGTTTCGTCCAGGGCCACGGTGCCGGCCGACGGGGCCAAGAACCCGGCCATCATCGCAATCAGCGTCGTTTTACCCGCTCCGTTTGGCCCGAGCAACCCGGTAACTCCTGGCCCGACATCCATCGAGATGTCGTTGACGGCGACAACATTTCCGTACCACCGCGACACGTCCCGCACCTGTAAAACAGTCATGACGGCCCCCCGCTCATCGGTTGCCCTGTTGGTGATAGCGCCGGGTCAACAACCACAGACCGCCACCGACCACGATGACAGCCCACACGCAGTAGACAAGGACCATCGGCGTGCCATCTGGCGACAACGGGTAGAACGATGTGCCGCCGAGCACCCCGGACTGAATGCCGTCAAACAAGGTAAAGGGGGATAACAACCCGATCCACTCTCCGAGTTCATCGTTATTGGTGCTTAAGGCCACGCCCTTGATCGCCGCGACAAATCCGTTGGTCACCAGCAGCGCCACAATGATGGCCCCTACCGCCAGGCCTCGTCGCAACGTGAAGGCGCTGACGAGTCCCGAAACGGTCGCTAGAACCACCGAGAGCACCACCAGCCCCACGATGGCCTGCATGAAGTCGACGGTTTGCTCCGTGAAGTCCAGATCGGCACCGAGTGCACCGAGATACAAAACCAGCACCGGAATGAAGAGAAAGATGAAAATGGCGGTCGCTAGGGACGCCCACCGAACGATGGCAAAGAGCTCCGGCGGTAACGGCCTCGCCAGATAGAGCACGATCGACCCCGAGCGTAGGTCGCGGGTAAACAACACCGGAGCTTGGCCAGCAACAAAGATAATGACCAGCACGAACATGGTGTTCGAATACGTGCTGTAGTCCACAAAATTGTCGATGCTGACGGTCACCACGATGGCCACAATGATCAGCGCCGGGATCAACGCGAACGCCAGCATGGTCATCGGTAACGCTTTGGCCTTGCCTGATCGGCCTAGACCGTAGGCATAGCGGAGCCCGTTGGCGAAGAGCGCGAGCGCAATAGGCCGGTTCCCTCGGCGGGGGCCCTCGTAGGTGCGATAACCGATGTCGTGAATGACACCGCCCGATTCAACTGACATGCGCAGGCTCCGGTGAGAAGACGTCTTGGATGTGTCCGTGCTCGGCCTGAATGCGCACCAGTCCTAAACCCAGATCACACGCGATGTCACGGATCAGGTCGTACGGCGCAGCGTCGGCGGGCAACGATCGGCCGTCGATCTCGATCATTTGCTGGCGCGGACGGCACGGCAGACCTTTGGCTGCCAGCGCCTCCCCCATCTTGTGCTGTTCGTCGGCGTCGCCGAGCACTTCCACCAAGATCAAGCCGGTGTCACGCATGAGATCGGTCGTGGCTTGCGAGCTGAGCAACCGCCCGCCGTCGAGCACGATGACGTGGTCGCTGACTCGTTCGAGCTCGCCCAGCAGGTGCGAGGTCACCAGCACCGGTATGCCGAAGTCGTTGCCGATCCGTGAAACCAGCTCGATCATGTCGTCGCGCGAGGCAGGGTCTAACCCGTTGGTCGGCTCGTCGAGCATGACCAACTTGGGGTCGTGCACCAGTGCTTGGGCCAGTTTGGCGCGCTGCTTCATACCGGTGGAGTAGCCCCCCATCAGCCGGTAGCGCTCCTCGGCAAGTCCCACATGCCGCAGCACGTCAGCGGCGCGTTCGCGGGCCACAGTGGGCGGTAGCCCAGACATCTGAGCCATGTGCACGATGAAATCGATGGCGCGCACGTCCGGGGGCAAGCACTCGTGCTCCGGCATGTAGCCCACCACCGCGCGAATCCCGGCTCCACCGCTCGCGATGTCGTGGCCGAGCACTCGCGCGCTGCCTTCGGTGGGTTTGAGCAGGCCGAGCAAGATCTTGATGAGCGTGGATTTGCCCGCTCCGTTAGCCCCCACCAAGCCGGTCACCCCGCCGTCGACGGTGATATCAAGGCCGCCGATCGCCGTCACGCTCCCGTACCGCTTGGTGAGCCCCCTGGTCTCGATGACAGTCATGGAACAAACACTAACGGCGATGCGGTAGACCTATGCCTATGACGCGCCCAGTCAAAGACCTGCCCAAGGCTCATCTGCATCTGCACTTCACTGGCTCGATGCGCATCGGCACGTTGCGCGATTTGGCGCGCCAACACGGCGTGCGGCTCCCGCCAGCGCTGCTGGCCCAGTGGCCCCCAGTGCTCAGCGCCCGCGACGAGCGCGGGTGGTTTCGATTCCAGCGGTTGTATGACGCAGCTCGAGCCTGCGTACGCACGGAGGCTGATATGCGTCGGATCGTGCGCGAGGCCGTCCAGGACGATGCTCGCGAAGGCTCAGGGTGGTTGGAATTGCAGATCGACCCGACCTCGTATGCGCCGCTGGTCGGAGGCATCACGCCTGCGCTGGAGATCGTGCTCGACGAGGCTTCACAGGTGAGCCAAAACAGCGACACCCAGGTGGCGATTGTGGTCGCTGCCAGCCGGATGAAGCACCCCCTCGAGGCGCGGACGTTGGCCCGACTGGCGGCGGCCCACGTCGGCGACAGCGCGGCCTGTGTGGTCGGTTTTGGTTTGTCCAACGATGAGCACCGGGGCGTGACGGCGGAGTTTGGCCGGGCCTTTGCCATTGCCCGGGATGCAGGGCTCGCCTTGGTGCCGCACGCAGGCGAGTTGCGCGGGCCAGACCACGTCGCGGCCACCGTGGACTCGTTGGCACCGGATCGCCTCGGCCACGGCGTGCGTAGCGTGGAGGATCCTGCGGTGCTGCAGGGGGTCATCGACCGTGACATCACCCTGGAGGTGTGCCCGGCCAGCAACGTGGCGCTAGGGGTGTATCCCGACTTGGCGTCGGTACCGTTGCCGCGTTTGGTTCAGGCTGGAGCGCGGGTGGCCCTAGGGGCGGACGACCCGTTGCTCTTTGGGTCTCGACTCTCGGACCAGTACGAATCCGCTCGGATCGACCACGGTTTCGACGATGCGGCCCTAGCCGAGCTGGCGCGGGGCTCGATTCACGGCTCGCGCGCGCCGCAGCATACAAAAAATGAGTTGCTGGCCGGGGTCGACACGTGGTTGCGGACGCCGGACCCCGCGACCACGTGACGCCCGCCCCCCACCGGCCCGACATCCCGGCGACACGCCCGGCTGGAGCGGCCCACGGGTTCATGTGAACGCTGTGGCCGCTTTCGACGCGCGTGTCGGCGGCACGAAACGCTCGCTCGATGCCGTTCCCCCAGGGTCACAAAGTGGCCCCCACCAGCACCGGTTCGTTGACGAGGGATACCCCAAACGCGTCGGTCACGCCGTCGCGGACCTCCCGCGCCAGCGCCAGCACGTCGGCGGCGCTGGCCTGACCCCGGTTAGTCACCGCCAAGGTGTGTTTGGTCGACAGCGATGCGGAGCCGGGCAGCCCGTATCCCTTGGTGAAACCGGCCTGGTCGATCAACCACGCGGCGGACGTCTTGATGATTCCGTCCGCGCCAGCAAACTCCGGTGGCGTGGGTCCATCGGGGCCGAGGCGCTGCGCTGCGGCGTCCCGCAGCGCGGCCATCTGCTCAGCGTTCAGGAGGGGGTTGGTGAAGAAGGAACCGCAGGACCAGGTGTCGTGGTCGGTTGCGTCGAGAACCATCCCGCGCCTGCGACGTTGTTCCAAGACCCCCTCGCGGGCGGCGGCTAACGGGACCCGCTGACCCACGGCCACACCCAACCCACGGGCCAGGTCGGCATACATCAGCGGTTGTGACATCTCCGTGGGGCGCAACTGGAACGACACCGACAACACCACGTACCTGGGGCTGGGGTCGGGCGAGGTCACCATCGAGGATTTCAGGAGGCTGTGGCGGTAGGAGAACTCGCACTCGGCGCTGGCGAGCGTCCGCACCCGGCGCTCAACACGGTCGTAGACCCGCACGTTCCAGATGGTTTGCGCGACCTCTTGGCCGTAGGCACCGACGTTTTGCACCGGCGTGGCGCCGACACTGCCGGGTATGCCGGACAGCGCCTCAATCCCCGACCACGAGTTATTTACGGCCTGGGCGACAAGGTCGTCCCAACCCTCGCCAGCCCCGACGGTCACGATGACTCCGCCGCACATGTCGTCGGACTCGACGGTGATGCCCGTGTTGGCTACCGACACGACAGCCCCAGGGAAGCCCTCGTCGGCGACGACGAGATTCGACCCGCCCCCGAGCACCAGCACCGGGACTCCGGCGGCGTCGAGATCGGCGACGGCGTCGACCACCTCAGCCTCGGTGGTCGCCGTGCGCCATTGCTGCGGCGAGCCGCCTACCCCCATCGTGGTGACCTCCGAAAGTGCTTGGGTCATGGTGCGAGCGCCCGCGTCATGAGGCTTGTGATCCCTGCGCGGCTTGCACGACCGCAAGAGCACGACCCAGCACCTTGTCGGTGCCACACGTGACGGCCACGTCGAGCGTGACGCGGCCGGTGGCTTCGTCGATCGACTTCACGACCGCTTTGACCTCGATGTCGGCACCGTCTTGCTCGGAAACGACGACAGGTTTGGTGAAGCGCGTGCTGTAGGCGAGGACGGCGCTGGAATCACCCACCCACTGCGACACCACTTCAATGGCCGCGCCCATGGTCCACATACCGTGGGCGATCACGTCGGGCAGCCCAACCGAGCGCGCAAAGGCCTCGTCTTGGTGGATCGGGTTGTGGTCCCCGCTGGCTTGGGCGTAGTCACGCAGCCGCGCCCGGTCGACGTGGATCGAGGTGGCGGCCACAATCTGGCCGACGTGGAGGTCACTGAGGCTGGGACTCATGCGCTCTCCTGCTCCTGTCCGCGAACCACGATCATCGAGGTCACGGTGCTCACGGCGCCCCCGTCGGGGCGGGTCAATTCGGTGCGGGTGGTGATCATCGAGTGCCCACCGGCTTGGCGCAGCGAGTCCACATGCAGCGTGGCCACGATCTCGTCGCCGCCGGTGATGGGGCTGTGGTGGGCGAACTTCTGCTCGCCGTGCACCACCCGGGTGAAGTCGATACCGGCCTCCGGGTCGGCCACGAACTGGGCTTCGCAATCTTGGGCAATCGTCACCGCGAAGGTCGGCGAGGCCACGACGTCAGCAAATCCGGCAGCACGTGCGGCGTCGGCATCGCTATGCAGAGGGCTCTGCGCGCCCACGGCCTCGGCGAACGCGGTGATCCGCTCCGCACTGACGGCATACGGCTCGCTCGGTGGATAGACACGGTGAGCAAAATCTGGGTTCACAGCCATAGCAGGCAACCCTAGCGGCGCAGGCCAACGCAAAAGGCCCCCGCCACGAGGGCAAGGGCCTAGATGCGATTAAGGACTCGACTCAGCGGGTCTCGCGGTGTGCGGTGTGCGAACGGCAGCGCCAGCAGAACTTGGCTAGTTCCAACCGGTCAGGGTTGTTACGGCGGTTCTTCTTGGTGATGTAATTGCGCTCTTTGCACTCCGTGCACGCGAGGGTGATCTTGGGGCGGACGTCGCCACTCTTGCTAGCCACGGGTGAACCTGCTCTCGGATTGACTGTTGTTAGGCGGTGCTGCCTGATACTTGCGGTGCGGTCGTACTTGTAGCGGGAGCGGGCGTCGATCCCGCGACCTCACGATTATGAGTCGTGCGCTCTAACCATCTGAGCTACCCCGCCTCGGGGCGTATTCACCACGGTGGTGGCGACTACGTTTCTCGCGAGCCCCCAAACGGAATCGAACCGTTGACCTTCTCCTTACCATGGAGACGCTCTACCGACTGAGCTATGGGGGCGGGCCCGCGACGTGCGGGCAACGCCCGCTGGCTCGCAGCGCTAGCCAAGATTACACGGCACCGTCCGGACCGCGAAATCATCGCAACCCCCTGGCAGGCACGTCGTCGCGGCCTTCGGGACCCGTGCTCACCGAACCGGTCATATGCTCCCGATCGCCGCTTCGATTGGTGACGGCGAAGCGGTAACCAGCACCGGTGGGCGCGGCCCGGAACGCGACGCGGGAGGGCAACACGATGGGCTTACGGAACGACACCTTTACCGTATGCCGATCCCCAAGCCGACCTTCGAACCCACCCAGGGCGCGGGCGTGGGTCCACATGCCGTGGGCGATCGCTCGTGGAAAGCCCAAGGCCTTCGCCGCCAGCGGATTGACGTGGATCGGGTTGACGTCACCGGACGCGGCGGCATACCGGCGCCCGAGGTCTGCCGGGCAGTCCCACAGTGCCCACATCCTCATGGCCGCAGCGTCGATGGCCGCCGTGTCCGCTTCCTTCTGCTCCGAAGGTGCGCCTTCTGACGTCACTGTGCCCGACGAACTGATTGAAGCGCCGCGCACCAGGTAGGTGCTGCGGCCTTCCCAGACCACCTCGTCATCGACCTGAGCCTGGCCCAACAGATCGACGCTGGCCCCGCGGGGGTGAGCGTTGAGGTTGTCCGCCCAGGACGTGAGTGTCAGCGACTCGCTGATGTCGACCGGGCGGAACTGCGTCATGGTGTTGGCGATGTGCACCATCCCGACCATTGAAAAGGGAAAGTCCTTGGCCCCCATCAACTGCACCTGCGTAGGGAAGCTCAGCACGTGCAGGAACGTCGCCGGCATCTCGTTGCGCAGGGTCAACCCGCACACCCGGGCAAACGCCGCGAGCCGCTCGGGTTCGACGTTTTGGTCGGTCAGCATGACGCGCCGCTGGGGCAACGACGACGCCGATGCGCCGCTTCCGGGCAACAACGGACCGGCCATTGCTCGAGCGATGAGGGGCCCTAGAGCGGGGGCGCGGGTCAACACCTCGACGTCGACATCACGACCCACGAACGATCACCGACCGATCTGCGACTGACCGCATACCCGAAGCACCTGTCCGGTGATCGACGAACTCGCCGGGTCCGCGAAGTAGGCGATGGTCTCGCCCACATCCACGGGCTTGCCACCCTGCTGCACGGAGTTGAACCGGCGCGCGAATTCGCGGGTGGCAACAGGGATCTTGGCCGTCATCTCGGTCTCGATGAAGCCGGGCGCCACCGCGTTGACGGTGATCCGCCGGTCGCGCAGGTGCGGCGCCAAAGCCCGCACCGCGCCAATCACGCCAGCCTTGCTGGCGGCATAGTTGGCCTGCCCGCGGTTACCCGCGATGCCAGAAGTCGAGGCGACGGAGACGATCCGACCCCCGTCGGCCAGCCCGCCCGGCACCCACGGGTCCAACAAGGCGTCGTTGATCCGCAGCGCTGCGTTGAGGTTGACGTCGAGGACACTGCCCCAACGGGCGGCGTCGGTGTTGGCAAGGAGTCGGTCGCGGGTGATGCCGGCGTTGTGCACGATCGCGTGGATGCGCGCGGCGTCACCGAAACGGCTGGCCACGTGAGCGGCGATGACTCGGCCGGCGTCCGGCGTCGTGATGTCGAGTTGCAGCGAGGTCGCGCCCAGAGTGTTGGCCACTGCGGCCAGGGCATCGCCTGCAGCCGGGACATCCACGACGACAACGTGGGCGCCATCGCGGGCAAAAACCGATGCGATGGACTCACCGATGCCTCGGGAGGCACCGGTGACCACGACAATCTTGTCCGTGAAGGCCGGGGTGGTCGGTGCTTGAGCGTGTCGGTCCGAGCCGATCCGGATGGGTTGACCGCTGACGTATGCCGACCGTCCCATCAGCAGGAACTGCAGCGTGGAGGCGACGCCGGCGGGTGAGGAGTCAGCCACCTGCACCAGGTTTGCTGTCCCTCCGGCGCGCATTTCTTTGCCGACGCTGCGCACGATGCCCTCCAGGGCCTGGCAGACCGCCGACCCCTGAACGCTGATCAGCTTGTCCGGCGCCACGCCAATGACGATGACGCGACCGCTCGGTCCCATGGCCTTCAGCGCAGGGCGCAGCAGGGCGCGGACCTGCTCAAGGTCGTCCAGACTGCGGGCCATGGTGGCGTCGAGCACGATGGCACCGATTTTGTGCTCGTATACCGGCAACTCACCCGAGCCGTCCGTCGCCGAAGAATCGTGCAGCGCTTCAGTGGCGTCAACCCCCAGCAGGCTCAACGTGCGGCCGGCGATGTCGCCGCCTCCGACCGTGCCCAGCACGATGTCCCCGGCAGGAAGGTCTCGACCCCGGCGCAACGTCGCGGGCTGCGGCAGACCCAACTTCTTCGTGACGATTCTGCCAACCGGGTTGCGGCTCAATGAGGTGTAGAGATCGGGCATCAGACTGCCTCCAAGATCGCAACGACTCCTTGACCGCCCGCTGCGCAGATCGACACGAGGCCGCGCGACCCAGTGCCTTTCTGGGCCAGGCTCTTGGCAAGGGTAGCCACAATTCGGCCGCCGGTGGCCGCAAAGGGGTGACCGGCGGCTAGCGATGAACCGTGGATGTTGAGTCTGCTGCGGTCAATCGACCCCAACGCAGCGTCACGGCCGAGGCGCTCGCGGCAGAATTCGTCGCTCTCCCAGGCGGCCATCGTGGCCAACACGGTCGAGGCGAACGCCTCGTGGATCTCGTATTCGTCAAAGTCTTGCAGCGTGAGGCCTTGGCGTTCGAGCAGGCGAGAAACGGCATACGCCGGGGCCATCAACAGGCCTTCGTCGCCGCTGACGTAATCGACCGCAGCCACCTCGGAGTCGACGACGCGGGCCAGGACGGGTAGGTGGTGCTCGCGGGCCCACTGCTGCTCGGCGATCAGCACTAACGCCGCCCCGTCCGAGAGCGGCGTCGAGTTACCGGCCGTCATCGTGGCACCCTCGCCCTTGCCGAAGACCGGCTTGAGTTTGGCGAGCGCCTCAACGGAGGTGTCCGGACGCAGGCCCTGGTCGCGGGTGACGCGCATGAAGGGCGTCACGAGGTCGTCGAAGAACCCGCCATCCCAAGCTTGGGCAAGGTGGTGGTGGCTGGCGGCGGCCAGTTCGTCTTGGGCCTCGCGGCTGATGCCCCATTCCTTGGCGGTGATGGCCTGATGCTCGCCCATCGACAATCCGGTGCGCGCCTCAGAGTTGCGCGGGGTCTGCGGGGTGAAATCCTTGGGTCGGATCGCCGCGAGCGCCTTCACGCGCTGCGCAAGAGTCTTGGCCCGTGAAGCGTTCAGCAGCGCCGCGCGCAACCGGTCGCTGACCGCGATCGGGGCGTCACTGGCGCTGTCGACTCCCCCGGCGATGCCGACCTCGATCTGGCCGAGGGCAATCTTGTTAGCCACTTGCACGACGGTCTCGAGCCCGGTGCCACACGCCTGCTGCAGGTCGTATGCGGCAGTGGCCGGGTCCAGCGCGGAGCCCAGCACCGACTCGCGGGTCAGACTGAAGTCCTTGGCGTGCTTAAGCACTGCCCCAGCGGCGACTTCCCCGAGGCGCTCGCCGGCGAGACCGAATCGCGCGACTAACCCGTCCAGCGCGGCGGTGAGCATGTCCTGGTTGGATGCTGCGGCATACCCCCCGCCTGCCTTCCCGAACGGGATCCGGTTGCCGCCGACAATGACGGGCACGCGCGTGGTCTGCGGTGCGGCGGGAGCGCTATCAGACATCTATATCTCCAGGTATGAGGTGGGTGAGGTCGTGTGGCATCGCTTCAGTGGGCGCGTCACCGTTGTAACCGATACCCAACGTAGCAGGTACGCGCGGTACTGCGTACTATGGGCGAATGATCACCGAGTCACCCGCGCACACTGTCCCCCGTGACGGTCGTGATGCTCGTTGGGAGGCCCATCGCGCCACCCGTCGCCGGGAGTTGGTCGAGCACACGTTGCGTGCCATTCGCAAGCACGGACCGGCCGTCGGGATGGACGAGATCGCCGCCCAAGCGGGCACCAGCAAACCCGTGTTGTATCGGCATTTCGGCGATCGCAACGGCGTCTACCTCGGCGTCGTGGAGGCGGTCGATGCTCGCGTACTGGCCGACCTCGGCGCCGTTGCCGATAAGTCCGGATGCGGGCCCGACGGAACCCCTGCGGACGTGACGGGCCTGATCACCGCGATGGTGACGGCATACCTCGAATTGGTGCAGCGCGATCCCGCTATCTACCGCTTCGTGATGTCCCGTCCGCTTTTAGAGCCCGCGTCGTCGGGGACGGGCCCGTGCGATCCCGTGCTGACCCTGACCGGGCGGATCGGCGACCGACTCGCCCAAATCCTGAGTGCCCACCTGCGGCGTTTAGGCAGAGATCCTGCTCCAGCCATCACGTGGGGCCACGGCATCGTCGGATTCGTCCGCGCCGCCGCCGACCAATGGGTCACCCACCAACCCCCTGGCAGCAGCGCCGAGACGGTCACTGCCGACGTCATCGAAATGCTCCGCCCCGCTCTTGATTCGCCCTCGAAAACCTCGCACAAGGAGACACCATGACTACCACTGACGAGACCAGCACGGACGAGACCGACGCTGCAGGTGTGACACCGGGCTCTGCTTCAACGCCGCGTGCGGAGATTGACGAAATCCTCGCTGGCCCGGCCGACCGGATCAGCCCGTTGGGCCAGGCGCTGCGCGATGCGACCGCCGGACGGTGGGCCCACGTACGTGAGTTGGCGCGTCACACGCTGCCCAAAGAACTCATGCAGCGCGACCCCGCGCTGACGATGCCGGAGGCGCGCGAGTGGACCCGAGCAACGTTGGCCACCCTGACGGCGCGGGGATTCACGACCAGCGGCTACCCGGTGGAGTTCGGTGGTCACGACAGCCCCGGGCGATCGGCGATCGACTTCGACATGTGCGCCCATGGCGACCTGTCGGTGACCATCAAAATCGGCGTGCAGTTCGGCCTCTTCGGTGGGGCGGTGCTCAGCCTGGGCACGCAATGGCATCACGAGACCTACCTGCCCGACCTCCTCACCCTCGCCCTGCCGGGTTGCTACGCGATGACCGAGATCGGCCACGGCAGCGACGTGTCGTCGTTGGAGACCACCCTGACCTACGACCGCGCTAGCGACCAGATCGTCGTGCACTCTCCGACCGCCTCCTCCATGAAGGCCTACATCGGCGGTGCCGGAGTCGATGCTCAGATGGCGGTGGTCTACGGGCAACTCATCGTCGCGGGCGAATCCCACGGCGTGCACGCGACGATGGTGCCCATTCGAGACGCCTCAGGCATGGCGCTGCCCGGCGTCACCCCTGGCGATCACGGCGCCAAGGGTGGCCTCGCGGGGGTTGATAATGGCACGTTGCTCTTTGACACGGTGCGGGTGCCGCGGCGGATGCTGCTGGACCGATACGGCGGGATCAACGCCGACGGTGACTACGTCAGTGACATCGAGAACCCCAACCGCCGCTTCTTCACCATGCTCGGCACGTTGGTGCGCGGTCGCATCTGCATCGCCGGGGCTGGTGCAGTCGCCGGCCGTCGCGGGCTGTCGATCGCCACCCGGTATGCGTTGAAACGACGCCAGTTCAGCGCGGCGGGCCACGAGGGCGATGTCTTATTGATCGACTATCTCGCCCACCAGCGCAAACTCCTACCCGCGATGGCCACGGCATACGCGTTGATGTTTGCCCAAAACGAACTCACCGAGCGGATGGAAGATCTGCACAAGGCCCCCGAGAAGGACCTCGAGGCGCAGCGCGAGTTGGAAACCCACGCCGCTGGGCTCAAGGCGATCAGCACGCGATGGGGCAACGACACCATCCAGATGAGCCGTGAAGCCTGTGGTGGTGCCGGGTATATGTCGGAGAACGGGTTGACCCTGATTCGTCGCGATGCCGACGTGTTTGCCACGTTCGAGGGCGACAATACGGTGCTGCTGCAGTTGGTGGCCAAGGGGTTGCTGTCGAACTACAAAGAGATGTTCGGCGACCTGGATATGCGCGGCATGCTGCAGTTTGCGGCGCGGTCCATCAGTGGTGCGGTGCTGGAGCGCACGGCCGCTCGACCGGTCATCGACCGGCTGCTGGAAGCGGCCAATCGCCGCTCCGAGGATGACCCGCTGCACGACCGAGCGTGGCACCTCAACATGTTCAAGGACCGCGAGAAGCACGTCCTAGAGACGCTGGCCTCACGACTGCGCAAGGCCGCCAAAGAGAATCCCGACTCGTTTGAGGCCTTCAACTCGTCTCAAGACCATGTGCTGCTGGCCGCTCGCACCCACATGGACCGGGTGATCCTAGAATCATTCATCGAGGGCATCGAAGCGTGCACCGACCCTGTCGCCACAGATCGGCTCGAGAAGTTGTGCGATCTGTACTGCTTGTCGAGCATCGAGAGCGACTCGGGGTGGTTTCAGCAGCACAATCGGCTTTCTGCCGGACGTGCAAAAGCCGTGACTGCTGCAGTGAATGAGTCCTGTCGGACGCTGCGTCCCGACACCCTGCCGCTAGTGGAAGGGATGGGCGTGCCTGAGGAATGGCTCAACTCCTCGATGTTGGTGGAGCCGCACTGGACCCCGTGACTCTGTTACGAACTCCTGGGGCCCGCCGAGGACCTAGAGTTCGTGCGGTGACGACCAGCCCCCACCCTGCTGCACCTCCCTCGCCTTCGCGTTGGCTGGTGCGTGCGGTGATCGCGGGGCCGGCCATCGGAGTGCTCGCGGCGCTGATTACTGGCTTTGTGTTTGCGGATACCGTGTCGGCTGCTGATGCGAGTCTCAACGGGCCTGGCGCTTTCTACTTCTCTTTCGTGCGTTTTGGCCTCGTGGCGGGATTGATCGAGGGTTCGATCGTGGGGCTGATCATGCGCCGCGTGGTGGGATCTGAGTCTCGACCCAACAAGACGTTGATCATCGCCCTGGGCGTCCCGGCTCTGCTCAACGTGCTGATCTTCTTCACTACGCCGAGCCTATGGACCTTCTTCGCGTTGGTGCTGCTTCCGCCGGTGCTAACGATGGTGTGCTTGCGCATCCTTTTCGCGGTTGACCGCCGCACCGGCCGCTCCGGCATCTGAAACCCACCCGCACCGCCCCTTCCGCGCGCTCGGCATACGTCTCCCACCCGACCACGAGCATTCAGACAGGCAGAAGGGCGTACACGGAGTCACGATGCGGATTTTTGGCGCGTTCTGCCTGTTTGGATGCTCGCGTCAACGTGGCGAATGTCTGTCGGGTGGGAGAGGTCATGCCAGGCGGGCCGGAGCGGGACGCAGCTGCTCCCCGCGAGAAGACCGCAACCATGATTCCAAGGTCCAGATGACGAAGGCCGGGTCGAACATCACGTGCTCCCAGGTGAAACGGAACACGGTCCACCCCCAGGCGACCAACTCGTTGTACCTGCGGGCAGTCCCGTTTGAACTCCTTGCGCCCACCGTGGAACGCATACCCCTCCGCTTTCAACACCACCTTCACCTTCGGATCTCCGAGATCGACGGTGGCGTAGAGGCCGTTGTCCCAGATGCACAAATGCGGCACAAATGAGTAGCCAGGGATATTAATCACGATGGCGCGCAGCACAGATTCCAGTGGGTTAGCGGAAACGTAGATCGCATGATCGGCGACCTTGCGGGCAGCAGCCGCTCCTGGGCCCCGCAACCTGGCCGCCTCGGATCGCACGGCACCGAGAGTGAGGTCTTGGTTTCGCAGCGCCGAGTCTGTGACGGCCAATGCCCTATCGAAAGCCAGGTGGCGGGCGCAATCGAGCACCGTGAGCATCGGTGTGGTACCCCCTTCAGGTATGCAGTCTGCTGGGAGATCGTTGTAGTGCGGCGTCGCACGCCCCCGGTCAGCCGAGGTGAGGTGACGCTTGCGACGCACGGTGACCGTTGGCACCTCCGGGGCGTGCTTCACTTTCCACCCGTGGTGCAAAGCTGCGCTTTCGTGGGACAGCACAGCGCTCATCTCGTGGGCAACGCGAAGGTGGTCGGAGGTGGTGGCCAGCACATATCGGCCACGTCGATCTTTGACGATCTCGCCGCGCCTCACCGACGCTTCGATGCCCTTTCGAGGCGCTGCGGCGCGCAACTCTGCGAAAGTGGCGATGCCCCCGAGCGCATGCAGCGCGTTGACGGGTGAGGACATGTCCAGAGTCTGCGGCACGCCGCCCTCGAGCGCCGAGGTTATCCACAGGGCCCTCAAACAGGCAGAACGAGCGCATACCCCGCTGTTTCGCGCTCAAATCGTCCTTTTGCCTGTTTGAGTGCTCGTGACGCACGTGGTGCCCAGGTTGAGAGAGCGAACTCTCATCCTCGGCACAGCGGTACTGATCAGCTGCTGGCGATGGCCTCGCTGACGACAGCAGCGACAGCGTCGGTGATCAACAGCAACTCGTCTTTGGTAATCGTCAGCGGCGGCGCCAGACGGATCGTCGAGCCGTGCGTGTCCTTGGCCAGCACGCCCTTCTTCATCAGGGCCTTGCAGGCGGCCTTGCCGGTCATGACCTCGGGGTCGATGTCGACACCGGCCCACAGCCCGCGCACTCGCACGCCGACTAGGCCTTTGCCCATCAACGCTTCGAGTTGCTCACGGAAGATCGGCTCCAACTCGGCGGCGTGCGCCTGGTGCTCACCGGTCGCCAACAACTTCACGACGGCGTGACCCACCGCAGCGGCCAGCGGGTTGCCACCGAAGGTGGAACCGTGCGTGCCGGGGGTAATGACATCCATGACGTCGCGGTTCGCAGCGACGGCAGAGACGGGGATGATCCCGCCGCCGAGGGCCTTGCCGAGCGTGTACATGTCAGCCTCGACGCCTTCGTACCCGCACGCCAAAGTAGTGCCGGTGCGGCCAAGGCCGGACTGGATCTCGTCGGCGATCATCAACACGTTGCGTTCGGTGCACAGCGCGCGCAACTCGGGCAGGAAGCCCTCCTTGGGGATCTGCACACCCTGCTCACCCTGGATCGGCTCGACCAGCACCGCGACCGTGTCGTCGTCGATAGCGGCTTCGATAGCGGCGAGGTCGGCATACGGGACGGTCTCGAAACCGGGCGTGTAGGGGCCGTAGTGGTCGTGCGCCTCGGGGTCATCGGAGAAACTCACGATGGTGGTGGTGCGGCCGTGGAAGTTACCGGCCATCACGATGATCTTGGCCCGGCCGGGAGTAACGCCTTTGACCGTGTAACCCCACTTGCGAGCAATCTTCAGCGCGGTCTCGACGGCTTCGGCGCCGGTGTTCATCGGCAGGATTGCTTCCTTGCCCACAAGGGCGGCGAGGTCGCGGCAGAACGGACCCAGCGCGTCGTTGTGGAAGGCACGACTGGTCAGCGTCAGACGGTCCAGTTGGTCCTTGGCTGCGTCCACCAGCGCGGGGTGACGGTGTCCGAAGTTGAGCGCTGAATAACCCGACAATGCGTCCAGGTACTTGTTGCCCTCGACGTCGTAGACCCAGATGCCCTCAGCATGATTGACCACCACCGGCAGCGGGTTGTAGTTGTGCGCAGCGACCTCATTCTCCAGGTCGATGAACGTCTGGTTGTGGAGAGTCTCGGTCCCGGCGGTGGCAGTAGCAGTCATGGCTCCAGCGTAAAGGACAGAAGGCTCAAGTACTTGCTCGCCCGGCATGCAGCACCGTGGGCGAGATCTACCTGTCGGATACTGGGGGGCATGCCCGACCCCACTCAGGACGATATAGCGAAGCCCACACCAGAGGGCGACGACGAGTCACGGGCTCAGTTGCGCGAGATGTGGCCCTACATCCGCGAGCACAAGAGGGCGCTGGTATGGGTGGCGCTGGCCTCGCTGCTGGCCACCATTTTCGCGGTGATTCAGCCGCTGATGCTGCAGCAGCTGGTGAACTCGGTCGAGGCCGGCGAGGCGATTGATGGGTTCATTTGGCTGCTGATCGGGGTCACCCTGGGCCAGGCCCTTTTCCAGGGCCTGCAGACGTTCCTGCTGCAAAGCACCGCTGAGCGAGTGGTGCTGGGAGTCCGTCGCAGCGTCATCAAGAGTTTGCTGTCACTGCCTATCAAGGTCTTCGACGCGCGACGGGTGGGTGATCTGATGTCGCGTGTCGGGGCCGACACCACCCTGCTGCGCACCGTCGTCACCTCAGGGATCTTCGACATCGTCTCGTCGGTGCTGATGTTCGTGGCCGCAGTGGTCCTGATGGTCTGGCTCGACCCGTTGTTGTTCGGTCTAACGCTCGTCACGGTGCTCATCGGGGTGGCGGTGGCCTTCGTATTGGGCACTCAGGTACGTCACGCCAGCAAAGCGGCTCAAGAGGCGGTCGGCGCGATGTCGGCCTCGGTCGAGCGTTCGCTGTCGGGTATCCGCACCGTGAAAGCCGCTATGGCTGAATCACGCGAGGCCGAGTTGATCGACAAGGACGCGCGGTCGGCATACGACGCGGGAATTCGGCTGGCTAAGTTGTCGGCCATCATCGAGCCGGTCATGTCGATCTGTTTGCAAGGGGCCTTTTTGATGGTGCTCGCCGTCGGAGGCATCCGGGTCGCGAACGGCTCAATGCTGCTCGGCGACCTGATGGCCTTCATCCTCTATCTGTTCTTGCTGGTCCTGCCGATTGGCACGGCGGTGGGTGCGTACGTGCAGATCCAGTCCGGGCTGGCCGCGTTGGACCGCATCCAAGAGATCGTGCGGTTGGACCCCGAAACTGCCGATGAGGTGGATCTGGTCGAGACGTCCCTCCCTTCGATCGACTCCCCCGCCCTCGAGTTCGTGGACGTGTCGTTCACCTACCCCGACGACTCGGAAGACGAGTCGTTAGTGGACCAGAAGGCAGTGCTCAGGGGCGTTAGTTTCACGGTCGCGCAGGGGAGCCGCACCGCGATCGTCGGGCCGTCAGGGTCAGGGAAGTCCACGAGTTTGGCGCTGATGGAGCGGTTCTACGAGCCCACCTCAGGCGCAATCACGCTCCTCGGTATGCCGCTTCACGCCCAGCCGCGCAGCCGCGTGCGCGCACACCTTGGTTTGATCGAGCAGGATGCCCCGATCTTGAGCGGCACCTTGGCCGACAACCTTCGACTAGCCGCACCCGATTCCCCCGACGACGCCCTGCTGGAGGCCCTCACCGCAGTCGGGCTCTCCGAGATCGCCACCCGCGATGATGCCGGCCTTGGCCTGGACCTCGGCGAGCGCGGCACCAAACTCTCGGGCGGCCAACGGCAGCGCTTAGCCTGGGCCCGCACCATGCTGGCCGATCGAGACGTGCTGCTGATGGATGAGCCCACGTCGTCGGTCGACTCGCGCACCGAGCATCTGCTGCAAGACACCCTGGACGCGCTCGCTGCACAGCGCACCCTCATTGTCGTCGCTCACCGGCTCTCGACCATCAAAGACTTCGACCAGATCGTCGTGCTGGAGCACGGGGAGGTCGTCGCCACCGGCACCCACGCCGAGCTCATCGGAGCCCAGGGCGTCTATGCAGAGATGGCGCATCGACAAGGATTGACCCCGGGCAACGCTCAGGCCCCGACCGAAAGGATCGAGGCCTAAACGTCAACACGTGGTGGCAGGTGCAGGATTCGAACCTGCGTAGGCTACGCCGGCGGATTTACAGTCCGCTTCCATTGGCCGCTCGGACAACCTGCCGCGTTGAACGGATGAAACAATAACAGTGACCACGGGGGTCAGTGCCAATCGAGCCCCACCCACTAAGAGTAAGGAACCCGCTATGGCCGACTCCTCGTTCGACGTCGTCAGCAAAGTCGACAAACAAGAGCTGATGAACGCGGTGAACCAGGCCGCCAAGGAGATCGCCCAACGCTTCGATTTCCGCGGAGTCGGCGCCGAGGTCGAGTTGGCCGGTGAGGCCATCCACATGAAGGCATCGACGGCTGAGCGCTGTCTAGCCGTGCTCGACGTGCTGCAGACCAAGATGGTCAAGCGAGGCGTCTCGTTAAAGGCCTTGGACCTCTCCGACGATGGCGAGCCGCGCATCTCCGGCAAGGAGTGCCGCCTGGACGCCGCGCTCAAAGACGGCATCACCTCCGAGCAGGCCAAGCAGGTCACCAAGATGATCCGCGACGAGGGCCCCAAGTCGGTCAAGACGCAGATTCAGGGAGACGAGGTCCGGGTCACCTCCAAGTCCCGAGACGATCTGCAGGCCGTGCAGCAGATGCTGCGCGAAGCCGATCTCGAGTTCGCAGTCCAGTTCACCAACCGCCGCTAGACCTTCACGGTCTAACGATCCCTTCTAGACCTTGCGGCCGTCGCCGACGTGGCTTCGGTCTGCGCCAATAGATGCGCGGTCGGCTGCCGATTGCCCGGACATCCAGCCTTCGTGGTCACGTGGCGCGCTCGCTCGCCGGCTCCGTACGTTGGGAAACATCTCCGCCTTGGCCGCGTCGACCGCCTCTGAGCGATCCGCCAGGACGCGCACGAGTTCACCGGGCTTGGTCGTCCCCTCCACCTGCTCACTCCGCTCACCGGCGGTCGCCTGCGTCTCGGCAGCCGCCTGAGTCTCGGCATCGGTCACCTCCAACAGTCGCTCGCCGATGCGCGAGGCGTACGAGGTGAGGAAGGAACTGCGGAAGGCGCGCGTGCGCGAGCCCCCGATGCCGTCACGCCGCGACCCTTCACGCTGCAGCGCCTGCGTCGATTGCACCAACAACGACGTGAAGAGCGTCTCGGTGGCCTCCAGATCGGCTTCGAAGCCGAGCACGGTCATGAAGCCGAACTCCTGACTCCACACCGGCCGACACCGGTTGGCCTCCGCGACCACGGTGAGCAGCAGGGCCTTGGCGTTCTCGTAGGGTCGGTCAATGCCTATCCGGCGGCTCGCTGGCGCGTGAGGACGCCCGTCGTGGGCCTCGAGCATCGCCACGTCGATGGAATGCTTCGCCATCAGTTTCTGGGCACCTTCGGTGAAGGTCTCGGCTTCGGCCTCGAACGTGGTGGACTCGGCTTTGGCCAGCAGCAAACGCACCCTGGTGAGGATGCGCTCTTCCACCTGGGCCTCGGCTCTGGCAACCGGCGAGGCCTCTTGTCGCTTGGCTTTGCCCGGCGGTGGCCCGATCATCGGCAGCGGCGGGAGCTCGGCCAGCAGCAACAACACCTTGGCCGTCTGCTCGCAGACTCCACTGAAACCTGCCGCAGCGCTCCGACCACGAGCGCGCAAGGCGTCCGTGTCACGCTCCCACCACCGCTGCGCCTCGGCCTCACGCAGGTGAGCGAACCAGCGAGCCTCGACGGCCAACTCGGCATACCGTGCGAGATCGGTGACGACAGCGTCCTCGAGCACCCTGACCTCGGCGGCTTCCACCTTGCGCGCGGCGAAACGGAACAGATCGGCCGGTTGCCAGCCGTGTTGCCACGCCCACGTCAGCCGCTGGTGCAGCATGCCACTGAGGACCACAGACACGTGGCGCTGACCCGACTCATCCGCGGAACACCTCCCAAGGGCGATCAGCGCGTCGTCGATCTCGCGTGGGTGGCCGGACGTCAAGGCATGCAGCAGATCAACGACCCTCTGCTGAGCTTCGGAACGCTGCTCTAGCACCGTTGAGGCCCCGCCGGCTGCCGCACTATCGGTCGCGTAACCCCCGGCAGCATCGTTGCGCGGAGTAGCAGAGCGTGGGTCGTTGGTGTTGCGGTGCGCGCGGCGCTGCCGAGCTTTGGCGCGTCGGCGTTGCTGGTTGGTGCGGCCCATGGTGTTCTCCATCGTTGCGGTGGGCCGAGCCTGCCATCAATCGGTGACACACCACGGCGCTCATCCACAGGCCGACGATGGCTGCACTCGCCTAGGTGCCAGACCCCTCCCGTGGGCGCAAAGCCTCAGAATCGCTGAGGGCCGCCAGCCATGGCTTCGAGGCGGGCGATCCGCTCAGCCATCGGCGGGTGCGTGGCGAAGAGAACTTTAGCCTCTCCCGCGCGGAACGGGTTGGCGATCATCATGTGTGCAGCGTTCTGCAGGGCCGGCTCGGGCTTCAAAGGGGAGGCAGCCGTCCCGCGCTCGAGCTTGGCCAGTGCCGAGGCCAGCGCCAGGGGATCACCGGTCAGGGCGGCACCGTCTTCGTCGGCGTCGTATTCGCGGGTGCGGCTAATAGCCAATTGGATCACCGTCGCCGCGAACGGGGCGAGCAAGGCCATGGCCAGCATCGCGATGGGGTTGCCACCGTTGCCTCGGTTGCCGCCGAAGATCGACATGTACATCGTCATCTGGGCCACGGACGTGATCACACCGGCGATCGCTGCGGCCACCGACGAGGTCAAGATGTCTCGGTTGTAGACGTGCATCAACTCGTGGCCGAGCACCCCACGCAACTCACGCTCGTCGAGCAGATGCAGGATGCCTTCGGTGCAACATACGGCGGAGTTTTTGGGATTGCGGCCGGTGGCAAACGCGTTAGGTGCCGCCGTCGGGCTGACAAACAGTTTGGGCATCGGCTGCTGAGCGCGCTGCGACAACTCGTGCACGATCCGATACATCTCGGGCTGCTGCTCAGCGGTCACCGGGTAGGCGCGCATCGCCTTGATCGCGAGCTTGTCGGAATTCCAATACCCGTATGCCGTCATGGCGACACCGAGCAGCGCGAACGCCCAGATGAACCGGCCGTTGCCGATCACCGCGCCCATGCCGAGCAGCACCGCAAAGATGCCACCAAAGAGGAACGCGGTCTTCACACCGTTGAAATGCTTATGCATACAAGTGGAACGTACAGCCCCTACCTGCTGTTCCGCACCGGAAGCTGTTCGTTAGAAGATGCCGATCGGCACGATGCTGGTCCCAACCAACGCGCTCGTGAGCAGCACGATGAGGACTACGGACGCCGCCGGCACCGCCCCTGACGTCGATATCGCCTCATCGTCGGCAGCCTCCCGAGACGCTTCAGTGAGCGCGTCCAGCCGAGCCGGCCGGGTGGCGATCACCACGATCCAGCGCAGGTATACCGCGATCCCCAACGCCACGTTGAGGGCCGCGACGACCGCGAGCCACCACATACCCTCACCGGCGACCGGCCGAAGAACCACAATCTTGGCGACCAACCCGACCACCGCTGGCGGCAACCCGGCCAGCGCCAGCAGTGCGAACGCCAACGGCATCGCCAACAACGGGCGACGCGCCAGCAGGCCCTCGTGATCTGTGAGCCGCAGACCCCGTTCGCGAGCCACCACGATCACCACCACGAACGCCAGCAGCGTGGCCACGACGTAGACCGCGAGGTATCCCCCAGCGGCGCGAGTGGCCCGCGACGACAGCGTCGCCAGCGGCAACAACACCCACCCGGCTTGGGCCACCGTGGACCAGGCCAGCAGCCCGACCAGGTTGTGTTGCCGCAACGCGACCGCATTGCCCACGGTCATGCTCAGCGCGGCCAAGACCGCGACGGCCAGCAGGCTCGTCGCGCTCGCTCCGCTCAGCGCCTGGACGATGACGATGATCCCGCCAAGCGCAGCGACCTTAGACACCGTCGCGAGATAAACGGTCACCGGCAGCGCGGCACCGCGATAGGTCAGCGGCGTCCAGGCGTGGAAGGGGAAGGCCGAGAGTTTGAAGGCCATCCCCGCGAGCGCAAACACTCCCGCGATGGTGAGCACGACCAACCGCGAAGGGTCGCTGGCCGCCGCAACCACCGTCTCCGGGTCGAGCACCGCAGTTCCGGTGGCCGTCACCCATAGCGCCACCCCGAGAGTCAGCAACGCAAACGACAGTAGCGACGTGGTCAGCAACGCCACGGCACCATCGACGGCCACCGGCACCCGGGATGACCGGTGCTCCAGCGCGACCAGGGCCACCGACGGCAAGGTGGCCAACTCCAAGGCGACCAACAGCGACGCCAGGTCGCCCGCCGCAGGCACGGCCACCACGCCAGCGGTCGCGCCTAAGAGCAACGTCGAGAGCACAGCGGTGCGCCCACCGCTTCCGACGGTCCAGTCGTCCCAGGCCAGCACCACGACCACCAGCGCGCTGAGCAACGCCATCAACTGGAGGCCGGAAGTCAGCGAACTGGCCTCATACAGACACGACCCACCGGGTATGCAGAGTGCTTGCGTCGCGCCGCCAGCCGCGAGTTCAAGGCCGGGCACCGTCGCGGCCGCTCCCGCCACCAAGCCGAGCACGACGATGGCCAGGTGCAGTTGGCGGGCGGCGGGCATGATGACGTCGAGGATCAGCACCAGCACTGCGGCGATCGCCGGAGCCAAGACCGGCGCCAACGCGATCAGGTTGAGGTCGAGGGTCATCGGCCCACGCCCCCAAGCGCCCAGAGGGCAGCCACTGCCGGCTCGGTGATCTCCAGCACGCTCAGCGGATAGACCCCGAGGGCGACGACGATCAGCGCCAACACGGCGATGGCACCGCGCTCGACCCCAGTGGCGTCGGCGATCACCGGTCGGGTCGCGTCCCCACCCCAGACTTCACGGATCACGCGCACGTTGTAGGCGGCGGCAATCGCGGCACCGACGGCGGCGAGGGCCGCAAAGAACGTGAACCACCCGTCGTGCCGGCTCGCGGCGGGCTCCCAGGCGGCATAGATCGCGCCGAATTCGCCCCAGAACCCAGCCAAGCCGGGCAGCCCCATTGAGGCGGCCAGCCCTAGGATCAAGCCGAAGCCGAGTCGAGGACTGACCTCGCGCACCGCCGCGCGGGCGGTCTCCAGATCAGCCGATCCCCACCGGTGCTTCAACGCGCCGACCACGACAAACAGCAACGCCGAGATGGCCCCGTGCGCGATGTTGCCAAACAAGGCGGCCTGCATACCGGCTTCGGTTCCTGCGGCGAGTCCGAGCACGACGAACCCCAGGTGAGCGATGGAGGACCAGGCAATAAGTCGTTTGAGGTCTTGCTCGACCAGCGCCGCGAGACCCGCCCAGATGATGCCGACCACAGCGCACCCGGCCAGCACGGGCGCGACGGTGGCGAATCCGTCTGGAGCTCCCGGGATGACGAGGCGCACGATGCCGTAGGTGCCCATCTTGAGCAACACCGCCGCGAGCAGTACGGAGCCTGCGGTCGGAGCGGTCGCGTGCACCCACGGCAGCCAGGTGTGCAGCGGCCAGACCGGCACCTTCAAGCCCAGCCCGAGCAACAACAGGACCGCCACGGCGAGTTGCTGGGAGCCGCTCATCGACGCGCCAGCCTGGGTGGCCCAGACATCGAGATCCGTACTGCCGGTGGCGGTGGCCATCATCAGGATGCCCACCAGCATGAGCGTCGAACCGAGGGCGGTGACCAGCAAGAACCGCATCGCTGCCCCCTCACGACGCGCCACGCTCGAGGCGTCGCCGTGGCGGGCGATCAGCACCCACATCGGGATCAGCACGGTCTCAAAGCCGAGGAAAAAGACGACCGCGTCCCGGGCGAGGAAGGTGACCATGGCACCGAAAAGGACCAGCACTAACGCGCCGTAGTACGTCGAAACACCTGGCGCGGCGTAACGGTCGTCTAAAGGCTGCGTCTCTTCCGCAGCGTCGGGGTCGACGGGGGTTTCGTAACGAAGACTGACCGCGATGACCCCGACGACGGCCGTGAGCAGCACGAGTGGGGTGCTGATGCCGTCGGTGGCGAAGTCGAGACGTACGCCCAGCGAGGGGATCCAGGCCAGGTCGATCACCGGCGAGGACCAGACGATGACGGCGACTCCAGTCAGTGACACCAGGGTGGCCCCGATGGCGGCATACCGGATCACGGGCAGGGGCAGACCGTCGCCGACCCGGTCCGCAATCAGCAGGGCTGCGGCGACACACAAGAGGGGGGCCAGCGCGAGTGGAATGGCAATGTCGCTCATCCGAACACCACCCCCAGCACGACGAAGATCAGAACGCCGGCGAGGACCAACACCAGGGCCGGGGCCGGTTTGACGGGTGAAAAACGTTCACTGGCCGCGCCGACGAAGGTGACGATGTGACCGGTGCTGCGCACGTAACTGTCCAGAATGTGGTGATCCAGCCAGACCACGCCCCGCGCCAGCACCAGCGTCGGTCGAGCGACGACCACCTGGTATGCCGTATCGCCCCCGAACCCGCGCTCGGCAGATTGGCGCAAAGATGAGGGCAGACGGGCGGCCGCATCCCGGGTGCGCACACCCCGTGAGGCGGCCCACACCGCAGCGGCAGCGGCCGCCATCAACGTCAACGAGGCCAGCAGCAGCGGCACGTTGAAGGTCAGCTCGACGTCCACGAGTGAGGTGAAGGGCAGGATTCCGCCGAGGATGGTCAGGGCGGTCAGCGTGGTGATCCCGGCCCGGGCGGTCGAGGCGATCGCCGACTCGGCCTCTTCGATGCCAGCCGCATCAAGGATCACCTCGGGGGCGGAGAAAAGTTCTTCGATGCCTTGGACCGAGCGTCGCTTGGGAGGGGCCGCTGGCGCAGCCAGGGCCAACGAGTCCGGTCGCTTCAGGATCAGCCAGGCCCGCATGCAGTAGGCCGCGGTCAGCGGCGCCCCCGCACCCACGGTGGCGAGCACGATGGTGGCGGCCAGTGATCCCCCGACGTCGGCTGACCCGGCCTCAGCTGCGGTCAGGATGAGTTCTTTAGAGAAGAAGCCCACAAACGGTGGCACGCCCGCGAGCGCCAACAGCCCAAAGCCAAAAGGTCGCGCCAGGGATGCGTACCGGCGTACCCCTGAGACGGCATAGCTGACCAAGGTGCCGCCGGTCAGCACGGCCAACCACCCGAACGTCAGGAACAGCAGCGCCTTGAAGATGGCGTGCGACATCAGGTGCAACAGCGCGGTGTCTGGGCCGTCGCTAGCGGGGATCGCGGACAAGGCGGCCAACATCAGCGCCACTTGGCTGACCGTCGACCAGGCCAGCAGTCGCTTGAGGTCGGGTTGGGCAAAGGCCAGCAGCGCCGCGAGCAGGGTGGTGGCGCAGGCTAGGACCGCCAGGGTCAGGCGGGCGACATCGCTGGCGGTCAACAATTCGAAGAGCTGGGCTAACACGACGGTGCCGGCGGCCACCATGGTCGCGGCGTGGATCAGCGCCGAGGCCGGGGTGGGGCCCTCCATGGCGTCGGGTAACCAGTCGTGGAACGGGAAGAGCGCCGACTTCCCGGCCACCCCGGTGATGATCAGCAGCAAGGCGATGGTCAGCGCGGTTCCTGGGCGATCTGACCAGTGGTCGACGATATCGACGATGGCGGTGCTGCCCGCCCCGGCAGCGAGGGCCACCAGCCCTAGGACGAACCCGATATCGGCGACGCGGGTGACGATCAGCGCCTTACTCGCGGCCCGCTGCGCCGATGGTTTGGTGCTGTGGTGGCCGATGAGCAGGAAGGAGCACCAGCCCATGACCTCCCACCCGATGAGGGTCAAGATCACGTCGCCCGAGTGGACGACCACCATCATCGCGGCGGTGAAGAGCGCCACGGTGGCGGCGAATTGACGGTAGTGAGGGTCGTACCAGAGGTACCAACGCGCGAAGGCTTGGACGACCAGCGCGACCAGCGCCACCGTAAGGGCCGTCATCGCCATCAACGTGTCGACCGACAGCACCAACGGGGCGTTAAGTTCGCCCAGTGGGACCGACCCGATGGTCGAGGCGGTCAACGGCCCCTCCGCAGCGGCCGCTCGGTAGACCTGCCAGATGGCGGTCAGCAACCCGGCGAGGCCTGCCCACAGGACGGTCCATCCGGCGGCGCGAGCCCACCGCTGCGGCACGTAAAACGCCAGGACCGCGGCAAGTAGCGGGAAGGCGATCATCCACTGCGAGGGCGTGCCTACGGCCTGCGATACCTCGGGAACGTCGGCCAGCGGCAACTCAAAGGTAGGCAGGTGCGGCAGCGTGATGTCCGGCCAAGGCAACCAGTCCACTAGTTCGTTCCCGCGCGTGTGTCGCCGCTACCCGAGTCATCAGCCAGGTCGCGATCAGCCGGCAGTAGATCAACGTGGCCACGAGCGCGGTAGAGCGCCATGAACACGGCCAAGGCCACCACCACCTCAGCGGCAGCGATGGTGATGATGAACATCGTGAGCACCATGCCGGAGGCGTATGGATCGGGGTTGAACACGTTAGAGGTCACCAAGATCAGACCGGCCGCCGCCAGGATCAGTTCGACCCCGATCAGCATCAGCACGGCGTTGCGCCGGGCCAGCACGCCGTAACACCCGGCACCGGCGAGCACCGAGGCTAGGAGGTAGGGCAGGGCCGGGTTCATGGGAGGTCCTCGGTGGTGCCGGCGCCGCGCGCCACCGCAATGGCGGCGATCAGGGCGAGCAGCAGCAACAAAGACAGCAACTCAAAGGGCCACACCCAGGTGTCAAAGATCTGGGCGCCGATGTCGGCGTTGGCAGGCCCGGCCAACTCCACCTGCCTCCAGCCGGCCAACGACACCAGGGCGCTCCCGAGCAGCAGCGTGATCCCGGCGGCCAGGACCCCAGCCAGTGCACGGTGAACCCGTGACGTGGAGATCGCTGCGTCGTCGGGACCAGAGCGAGTGAGCATCAAGGCGAACAGCACGATGACGACCACACCGCCGACATACACCAGCAGTTGGACGAGGGCGATCAGTTCGGCACCGAGCACGAGGTAGCACCCCGCCAGCGCGCCGAGGCAGACCACGAGCCACAGGGCAGCGTGCAGCACCGCTCGGGAGGTCACAGCGAGGATCGCCGAGGCCGCGCTGATGATTCCGATCGCGATGAACAGCGCGTCGCGCAGACTCACTCGGCCGGTCCCGGCGGCAGAGACTTAGTTTCGGCCTCGGCTCGGCCCAACTGCTGTGCGACCTTAATCGGCAACGAAGAGTCGGGGACCGTGTCCATCCACTCCCCCAACCGATCTTTGGTATGCAGAAGGTTGCGGATATCCCCGTCAGCGTAGGCAAAGTCGGGTGCCCAAAACAGTGCGTCGAAGGGGCAGACTTCGATGCAGATGCCGCAGTACATGCACAGCGAAAAGTCGATGTCGAAGCGATCGAGTTCGTTGTGGGTTTTTGCTCGGCCGCCCTCGGGGCCCGGCTCGGTGGTCTCTTTGTGGCTGTCGATGTAGATGCACCAGTCGGGACATTCTCGGGCGCACAACATGCATGAGGTGCAGTTGTCGGCGAGCAGCGCGATAACGCCGCGGGATCGGTCGGGCAGGTCAGGCTCTACGTGCGGGTACTGGCGAGTGTGGGGGGTGCCGATCAGAGTTTTGGCGGTCGTTTTCAGACCTTTGATCATGCCCTTCATGCGAACACCACGACCCCTATTCCGGTGATGGCGAGTTGCAGCAACGCCAGCGGCAAAAGAACGGTCCACGCGAAACGCTGCAGTTGATCTTCGCGCACGCGTGGCCAGGCTACGCGCAGCCAAATGATAACCAGCGCAATGCCCAGGCCCTTGAGTATCGTCCAGAGCGGTCCGATCGTGTCGGACCAGGGCCCGGACCAACCGCCAAGATAGAGCACCGCGAAGAGCACAGAAAAGAGGACGATCCCGGCGTATTCGGCCAGCAGTAAGAAGGCGAAGCGCAGGCCCGAGTATTCGGTGAAGGGGCCGAAGACGACCTCGGCGTCGGCAATGGGGGCATCAAAGGGAGTGCGTTGCAGCTCGGCGACGGCACACGCGAAGAACACGAACGCACCCGGCAACTGCCAGATGAGCCACAGCGGGGTCCACGCGTCGGCGATCTCGATCAGCGACAGCGACCCGGCGGCGAGCGCCACCGAGGCGGCAGCCAGCACCATCGGCAACTCGTAACTGACGAGTTGGGCACCAGCCCGCATACCCCCGAGTTGTGAGTATTTGTTGCCGCTGCCCAGGCCTGCCATCAGGGTTCCGACGACCCCGATCGAGGTCACTGCGAGCACGAACAACAACGACGCGGGTATGTCGGCCGCCACCCAGGTCGCGGACAGTGGGATGACGGCCATCGCGACCAAATACGGGATGAGCGATACGGCCGGGGCCAGCCGGAAGACGTGGCGATCGGCAGCCGCCGGGGTGATGTCTTCCTTCTGGGTGAACTTGATGCCGTCGGCGACGAGTTGCCCGATGCCGTGGAAACCGGCCTCCATCGGCCCAAGGCGACCCTGCATGTGGGCCATGACTTTGTGCTCGGCCTGACCAACCAACAACGGGAGCGTCAAGAAGGCACCCAAGACCACCACGGCCTTGAGCACCACTTCGACGGCAATCGGAAGGTCGGCGAGCATCGCTGATCACCCTACCGATCGCGTCCTTATTCTGGCGGCACCTGCGGCTCTGGCGGCTGGGGCGTCGACGCGTCGTCGCGCCTGACTTCGACGACCGACCACGATCGTCATCGAGCGACCTGATCACACAACCGGACCGGCCAGTTAGGCCCGAGGCCCGTGGGTGAGAGAAACCGTTTCATAGCCTGGTGGATCCGGATCGTGATGTGCTGGTGGATCGCGTGGGGCCAGAATCACCAAGGGTGAAGACAGCATCCACAACGCGAGGGCTGGCAACCTGCGGGTTAGGTGTTGCTCCAGTGTTCACGAGTCACAACGGGTTGTTGAGCCAAGGCTCAACCTAGTTCGTTGTCGTAGATGTCATAGGGTGCCTCCGGTGGCATCACGGCGACCCGGGCGCTCGAAGCATCCTCAGAAGTGCTCACCCGCAACGTGATCAATGATCCGGGAATAGCAGGGACTTTTGGCACGATGAGAGGAACCACTTCCGGCCCACCCTCTAACCCGGCATCCTTCCCGTCCAACCGCACTCCAGGGCCCGTGGGCACCTCGATCGAGCGACCCAACGGCAAGAGCTGACCATCGATTTCGATAGACACTTGCATGGTCACCGGTTCGGTACCCTCATTCACGGCATACCCAGTCACGATCCCGGGTGCCCCTCCGCCTTCGCTGATCACCAACAAGTCCAACACTTGTAGGTCACCCGCGTTCAGGTTGAAGCCATGACTGTCGGTCAGTGTGGTCTGCGCTGGAGAATTCACGAAGCAGCCGCTGAGTATCATCACGCTCACCAGCGCCCCTGCAAGGGAGCCGAACCGTCGCCGTGGACTGATAGCCGCTAGTGGTAGCACCACGCAAACATTACCGGTTTCATACCTGCTGCGCAGGGGGGGTATGAAACCCCGGAAGCGAGAACTTCGCACCAGCCAACTCGGGCTGCGGGCTCACACGGTCAGCGAAGGATGAAATCGCTTCCTTCAGGCTAGGCACTGTCGCGGCACGTGGTGCCCGAGCAGTCGGTGACTGACGAAGCATCAGTTCCCCTATCGTCAGGCCCGGCAGCAACGGGTTGGACCCTTCATAAACGCGCGGTCGACGGTTTCGGATGTATAGAGCAGGTTCACTCTGAAGGGCTCGCAGTGGACCGTCCCAATCTTGCCGGGGCTGGACGACAACTCAACTCAGCATATTCGTTTGTCAAGACCCGACCGACATCCTTGCGTCGACTACCTCGCTCTGCCATGCTGCGACTATTCCGCATAGCGGATGGATACTTCCCTATGACAGAACTTAAGGCGGGACCATGACGGACCAGCAACAGCACACCGACGAGCACGCCTACGTTGTCCGCCATCCGGATCCCAGTCTGTACAACGAGGACCTCGCTCCATTGCCGCCATCGCGGCGTACGTGGGGTTGGTTTGAGATCTTCAACGTATGGTCCAACGATATTCAGAGTTTGGCTGGCTACACCCTGGCGGCCAGTTTGTTCATCACCGCCGGTATCAATGGCTGGCTAGTCTTTGCCGCCATCATCCTGTCCGGCTTCATCGTCAAGGTATTGGTAGACCTATCTGGGCGACCAAGCGTCAAATACGGCTTTCCCTACCCGGTGCTTGCGCGAGCCTCGATGGGCGTACGCGGGGCGCAACTCCCCGCGATAGTGCGTGCCGTCGTCGCGATATTCTGGTATGGCGCGCAGACCTACTTCGCCTCGACAGCCGTTGCGCTGGCGCTAAATGCGATCCTCGACACCCCAGGCGGGGGGACCATGCTCGGCATGGACGCGGTGGCCTGGATTTCCTATATCATCGCTTCCGGCTTACAAATCTACCTGTTCCTGGGGGGCATCGAAAAGATCGGCGCGTTCCTGAACGTCGTAGGCCCTGCCGTCTACCTGGTGATGATCGCTTTGCTAGTCGCGATCTGGATCAAGGCCGGCAGTGAACTGCTACCGGCCGTCAGCGGCATTTTCGCCTCCTCCGAGGTGACCGGGTTCGCCGTCATCAGTGCCTTCGCTGGCGTCACGGGCACCATGGTGGCCTACTTCGCGGCGGTAGTGATCAACTTCGGCGACTTCGCCCGCAACGTGCACACCGACAAACAGATGCGTTTCGGCAACACCACGGGCCTGCCCGGCAGCCTGGCCCTGTTCACCTTTCTATCCCTCTTCATCACCGCCGGCTCCTACATTGTCTTCCAAGGCGGTGAAGGCGAACCACTGACCAACCCGGCGGACATCGTTGGTGTTATTGACAACGTTTGGCTGACCATCCTCGCGGCGGTGACCTTTCTGTTGGCAACGTTGGGCATCAACGTGGTAGCAAACTTCATACCCCCGGCCTATTCATTGAGCAATATCAGCCCCTCTCGTATCAGCTTCACCAAGGCTGGGATGATCACCGCCGCCGCCGGGTTCGTAGTCGGCGCCCTATGGGTCTCGACCATTTCCGAGATTGGACTGCCCAAGTTCGTCGACACCCTGGGCGCGGTCCTGGCCCCGCTCTACGGCATCATCATCGCCGACTACTACCTAGTACGCCGTCAACGACTCAACGTGCAGGACCTGTACTCCACCTCCCGCGAGGGCGCCTACTGGTTCCAAGACGGCTGGAACCGACGGGCCGTCGTCGCCTTCGCCGTCGCTGCAGTGTTCTCCGTGCTCGCCGTGTGGCTCCCCGCACTCGGCAGCCTGTCCGGCTTCGCCTGGATCATCGGCGCCTTCATCGGCGGCCTATTCCACTGGGTCGCGATGCGCGGACACGAAGTACGGGCCTCAGCCGACGACCACTAGGTACCGCCGCCAACGAGAAGTCCGAACTCGGACACCAAATCGTCTCCGACCGTGGGTCGATTTGATTGAAGACGGGCAACCACACCATCTGGAACGACCTCTGCGGGAGTTTCGAGCACCCCGGTTTGACCGCGTTTTGTGCGTTCAGATCCGTTGTGTTGCTCTGGTCGCTCCCATACCCGCGATCTGCGGTGATCTCGGGCGGTGGCTTTTAAAACAGTGAGCCGAGGTCGGAGCCGACGGTGGGGTAGGCAGCTGTGGCGGATTTGAGTTGGCGGGTGGTGAGGCCGAGTTTGATGGCTAGGCCGAAGGTGTTGCCTAGTTCAGCGTATTCGGGGCCTAGAAGGTGGGCGCCGACGATCTGGTCCCTCGATCGGTCGATAAGGATCTTGGCAGCGGCGGTGGTCTCCCCGATCCGGTAGTTGGAGTACCAGTTGCTGGTGTCGGTGTAGCGGACGTCCACGTCGATCCCGTGCTCGCGTGCTTCGGCTTCGAGCAGGCCGACGCGGACGAGTTCGGGGATGGTGAAGACGGCGGTAGGGATCCCTGCGTAGTCCGGGGTGGTGTTGGTGTTCTTGATTATGTTGGACGCGGCGACCTTGGCTTCGGAGACCGCGACCGGGGTCAGGGGCATCCCGGTCGTGTCGGCGGAGTCACCCGCCGCCCAAACTCTCGGGTTCGTTGTGCTCTGGAGGTGGCTTGCCACGTTCACGCCGCGCTGACCCCACGCGACGCCGGCGGCCTCAAGCCCAAGGTCAGTTAGGTCGGCGACGCGTCCCGCGCCGTGGACGACGAGGTCGGTCTCGATCGTTTCGTGTTCACCCGCCTGGTCCAGCGTGACCTGGTAGCCCCGCTTCTCCCGCTCGATGGCGGCGATGCTGGTCGCAGGTCGAAGATCGACACCTGCCTCTCGCCCACGGTCCACCAGGAGATCGACGAGATCCGGGTCGAAACCCTTCAGGGGTCGCTGCCCGCGGTCGATGATGACCGGGGTGCTACCAGCGCGGGCAGCGAGATGGGCGAACTCGAATGAAATGAAACCGCCGCCGACGAACAGAATCCGAGGTGGGAGGGCATCGAGGTCCAAAAAGTCGGTGCTGTCGATCACGTGCTCGTGGCCGGCGAAGTCCAGGGGGCGGGGCCGCGCGCCGGTCGCGATCAGGAAACGCTCGGCGTCGTAGGGCACGCCGTCGATGTTGATCTGATGGGCGCTGGTGAACACGGCGTGGCCGTGCAGGGTGTCTACGCCGTTGCCGGCCAGGCCTTCTTCCATCCCCTGGGGGACGGGGTCGGTGAAGCCGTGCTTGTGTTTCATCAGATCCGACCAGTTGATCCGCAGTCCGGCGTCATCGATGCCCTTGCCGCGCATCAGGTGGGCACTGTCGATGATCTCGGCGCCACGGCGCAGGATCTTTTTCGGGTCGCAGCCCCGCAACGCGCACGTGCCGCCGTAGGGCAGAGCGTCGACGATAGCGACCTGCCACCTTTGGGTTGCACATTTGTTGGCGGCTGCGACGCCGGCCATACCGGCGCCGATCACGATTAGGTCATAGGTGCGGCTCACGGGTGGTTCCTTTCGTTGCGGTGTCAAGGCTTTTGTCGGGCGTACTTTCCTTCTGGGCGCCGGCCTGGTCGATATCCCAACGGGGGGTCACGGCTGTGGTGGCGTCTGAGCAATCGCGCCAACCCGACAGCAGCCAGCAGGACTCCGGTCACGCACCGGCCAGCACCACCCGAAGCTGCTCCAGGGTCGGCGCGCCTGCATACCCGTCCGGGGAGCGGTACCGGCGGCAGGTCAGGCCCACCTGCGCGCCGGGCTCGGCGAACACATCGATGCCGTTCACATGGATGCTCGGAGATCCGAGGAACCCAACCTCTTCGGCCTGATCTGGGGTCTCGACCGCGCGGCGAGTCACACTGATATCCGGGCGCCCGGTCGACAGCAACCGGACTCGCTCGTCGGCGATCTTCCAGTTCGGGCAGCCCTCGAAGTAGAGCAACGTAATGTCCATGTCAGCGACGATAAACCTTGATCCGCAGTGCAAGGTCAAGGCTGTATCGTGGATTCATGCACATCGGAGAACTCGCCTCCGCTGCTGGCCTGCCCACCCAGACCATCCGCTTCTATGAACGCAAGGGTCTGCTACCCGCGCCTGCGCGAGGCCCCAACGACTACCGCGTGTACGACCCATCCATCCTGCCCCGCCTGCAGTTCATCCGCAGCGGACAAGGGGCCGGACTCACCCTCGCAGAAATCGCCACCATCCTGGAACTGCGCGCAAAAGGTGCTACACCCTGCGTCCACGTCACAGAACTGCTATCGGCCAAACTGCTCGACGTCCAAATCCGCCAACGCGAGCTCGCTGCCCTGGAACTAGACCTGACTAGGTTGATCGATAGCGGCAGCCGCCTCGATCCAGCCCACTGCACAGACGCCCAGATCTGTCACATCATCGCCGCCCCCACGTCACTGCCGACCCAAAAAGGCCAAGGCGCTCCAGGAATCACCTCACAACCATGAGGAAAGACGTCGGCCTCGCACTCACGTTCTGCCTCACTGCGGCACTCGTCTCAAGCACACTGCCCTGAGGAATCGCTGCTTCGGCGATAGGGAATCTCGCACATGTTCTGGGAACCCGCTGGACGGGCGCTCAATTGGCGCGCGGCGAGTACATAATCACGCCCACGCCGACCAGGCAGATCAGGGCGCCGACGATGTCGTAGCGGTCGGGGCGGAAGCCGTCCAGCGCCGCGCCCCAAGCGAGAGAGCCCGCCACGAAGACGCCGCCGTAGGCAGCGAGGATGCGACCGAAGTTGGCGTCTGGCTGCAGCGTGGCGACGAAGCCATACAGGCCGAGCGCGAGCACGCCGGCACCGATCCACACCCAGCCGCGGTGTTCCCGAACACCCTGCCAAACCAGCCACGCGCCACCGATTTCCGCGATCGCGGCCGCGAGAAACAGAGCAATCGATTTCAGTGTGTCCACGGGGACATCCTGCCCAGCCGGCAGGCGGGTGCCTAACGGGACATCTGGGGAAGGCGCGCGCAACGCGTTCGCAATCACCGTCGCCGACCCCTGGCCAGGAGCAGAAACCTACTAGTGGACCGCCGGATCACCGTTGATGACATAGTCCCGTCACCGACACGGACGCCGGCGGTGAGGAGACTCGGCTCGCCGTGTCTTGATCGGATCTTGAGGGAAACCCTGGGAGGAGCTGAGGTCTCTGGCCGAGGATGGACACATCGGCAAGGAAAACACAGTGAAGGAGTTTGTGATGATGGGATACGGAATGGGTATGGGCGTCGGCGGCATGATCGCCATGGCGATTTTCTGGGTGGCTCTGGTGGCCCTGATCGTCTGGTTGGTGACCCGAGCCTTTAGCCCTGGTGAGCAGGATCGGCGCGGTGGAACCCGTAGCGATCAGTCGTGGCAGGAGACCTCCGACCAGGTGCTGGATCGTCGCTTCGCTGCCGGCGAGATCGACGAGGCCACCTACCACCACATGCGTGAGACACTGCGCTCAGCCCGCACGCCGCATACGAGGCAGCAGTGAGGCCGACCATGTCGAAGACACGGGGCAGACACCGCTGGAGTCGAGGGTTGTGGGTTCCGGTGCTCGCCATGGTCGCGCTCCTGACTTCCGGTGCCTGGCTGGTGAACGAACAGTCGGGCACCTACTTCGGCGCTGGTATGGGCATGGGACCCGGATGGGACGGGCAGGGGATGATGAGCGGCACAGGCTATGACGCGATGATGGGCGACTACGGGGGGGCCGATGAGGACGCCGAACCGGTCAATGACCTGGACCAGGCCAGGGACCGCGCCGCAGGCTATGCCGAAGTCGTGCAACCTGGTCTGGAGGTGGGCGAAGTGATGCGCTTCGACAACAACTACTACGCGCAGTTGCAGGAGCCCGACGGAACCTTGGTCACCGAAGTGCTGATCGACCCGGCCTCGGGGTCGGTGCGCCCAGAGATGGGTCCGGCCACGATGTGGAACACACGGGCCGCGATGATGGGCCGAAGGAGTGGCTCGGGCGCCGAGATCACCGCCGCGCAAGCTCAGCAGATCGCTGACGAGTGGCTAGCAGAACAAGGCGAGGGACTGACCTCTGAGGATCCGGCCGAGTTTCCTGGGTACTACACGCTGCACACGGTGCGAGACGGTGAGACTACCGGGATGCTGTCGGTCCACAACCGCACAGGTGACCTGTGGTATCACTCCTGGCACAGTGAATTCGTGGAGATGTCAGGGCACTCGTGAGCGTTCCTGCCAGGGCTCATAGCGGCGTCGGCGACGACGAGGGTCTGTCAGCGGACCCAGGCCGGGTCCTGGTTGTCGAGGATGATCCGCCTATCTCTCGCCTGGTTGTGACCTACCTAGAGCAAGAGGGTTTCACCGTCGACGCCGCTGCGGACGGTGAAAGGGGGGTCGAGCTGGCCCGGTCGCGACGTCCGGATGTCATCGTGCTCGACCTGATGCTGCCCGGCCTAGACGGCCTCGAGGTCTGCCGCCAAATCCGCACCTTCTCCGATGCCTACATCATCATGCTCACCGCCCGCACTGAGGAGATCGACCGTCTCATCGGGCTGTCGATAGGCGCGGATGACTACCTCGGCA